>Ga0209254_10000093_pt1 | contig 55906 bp, 51 predicted proteins | sample FrelakmetDIP11DI_FD_187148 | JGI IMG/M metagenome (GOLD analysis project Ga0209254, IMG submission 187148) | Freshwater lake sediment microbial communities from the University of Notre Dame, USA, for methane emissions studies - DIP11 DI (SPAdes)... | ecosystem: Environmental > Aquatic >...
GGCAGCGCACAACATTCCCTATGCAGCCCAGGCTTCTCCAAGCCACTGGATGGACCTCATGAAAAAGGTGCAGAAGGCAATGGAGATTAATGGCCCGAAGTTCATGAATATCGTTACCCCCTGTAACCGGGGATGGAGATCGAGGACCGATGACGCGATACTGTTAAGCAGGCTTGCGGTAGAGACATGCTATTGGCCGCTGTATGAGATAGAGAATGGGATTACAAAGATAACATTCAGGCCGAAAGAGCAAAAACCTATTGTAGATTTTCTGAAGCCACAGGGTAGGTTTAAGCATCTTTTTAAGCCTGAAAACGAAGCGTTGCTGGCTAAAATTCAGGCCGATATCGACAGGGAATGGGCCAAACTGCAAAAAGAGGAGACCTGTTTTGCCTCTTGATTCCGGGGTGTTAGTTATGATAGGGTTATGGCCATGAACGGTTCTGACCTTGTAATGTACGAAGAGGAGTTCAGCAGGATTGATGTGGAACTCCGGAAACTGCATCAGCAGGCGAACGCAATGGTCGTCTTCCTCGTCGACAAAAATGGCCAGCTTATCGCCTCGGCAGGAGAAACGCACGACATTGATACAACCTCCCTGGCTTCTCTGACCGCTGGGAATATTGCGGCAACAGGCGGCATCGCCAGGCTTTTGGGTGAAAAGGAGTTCACGATCCTCTTTCACGAGGGCGAGAAAGACAATATCCATATTTCGCTGATAGGCCAGAGAGTCATCCTGGTCGTCATATTCGACCGCAGGTCATCGCTGGGCCTTGTCAGGCTGCGTGTGAAAAAGGCGTCTGAAGCTCTCGTGAAGATTTTCGAGGATATCACCCAGAAGGTCGATAAAGAGAAAGGGGAAGGGAAATTGGAAGAATCCCTTTTTGCTGAAATCAGTGACGAAGACATCGATAACCTTTTCAAGTAGGTGCACGGTACGTGTCCTTTATTAATTACGCTTCCCGTGAAATAAACTGCAAAATTGTCTACTACGGCCCCGGCCTTTGCGGGAAAACCACAAACCTCCAGTATATCCACAGGAGGACGAATCCCGAACAGAAAGGGAAACTTATTTCCCTTGCTACGGAAACGGAGCGGACGCTTTTTTTTGATTTTCTTCCCATAGCATTGGGTGATATCAAGGGGTTCAAAATCCGGTTCCATCTCTATACTGTTCCGGGGCAGGTGTTCTACGCTGCCAGCAGAAAGCTCATTCTCAAAGGCGTTGACGGTGTTGTGTTCGTTGCCGACAGCCAGATCGAAAGGATGGAGTCGAACATGGAGAGCATCGAAGATCTTTCGATTAACCTTGCGGAACAGGGCTATGATCTCGAGAAGCTTCCCTATACCATACAGTACAACAAGAGAGACCTCCCGAATATCGCTCCTGCAGAGGATATGGACAATCTCCTCAATCCGCGCAGGGTCCCATGGTTTGAGGGAGTTGCCGTAACCGGCAAGGGAGTGTTCGAGACGCTCAAATCAGTCGCCAAGCAGGTCCTCTTCGAGTTGAAGAAGAACTACTAAAATACTCGGTTCGCCAGTAGAATATTGTAATTCCCTGCCTCCAGTTCCTTTTCCACAATCTGATCGAACTCTTCCTGCGTAACGATCCTTGCACATTTATATCCCGGACGCTTTTTTGTATAGGGGCAATCCTCCGGAAGCCGATAATCTATCGCTATCATCTCCTCCCGGTTAAAGCAGAGGACTGCATCGCCTTTCAACCTGTTGCCGTAGATACTGCACAGGTTATCCGCGGTGAGGTATTTGCAGGTCGCTGTGGGATGCAGGACATACGTTCCATCCGACAAGCCCACTTTTATATGACAGCATAACCCGCACTTCCTGCAGAGAGATTCCTCCTTCCGGGTGACAGCTGCTTTTTTCAGCTCAGCAAAGGTTTTTTTCTTTTTTGGCATGAGGATCTTTCATTTTCTAAAGCTTTTTTATTATATCGTATATGCCAAAAACGATAGCTATGCAATCTCCGACATGTGATTATTTGTGCAGATTGCGTGTTGTATTATATACTTTAATGAGGCCGTTGATTAATGTGTATATTATTTTATAATATACACATGGAGGTGATGAGCTATGCAGTCAACGATAAAAGTGAGAAAGCAGTTTCTTCTCGATCCTGATAAAATCGAGATGGTCAAAAAGATTACTCGTTCAGCTACCGATACCGAGGCGATTAACCGGGCTCTCGATATGATAATTGCGAACGAACAAATTCAAAAGACGCTTGTAGCGGTAAAAGGTAAGGGCAGAATAGAGGACATCTTTGGCAGAGTATCCGCTTAAGGCCATCTGCGATACTTCAGTCTATATTCCTTTTATCAATCAGGGAATCACCCATCCCGTATTTTCTGATGAGTCTGTCCGGCCGGTGCTGTACATGAGTGCAGTTGTTCTTTCAGAACTGTACGCCGGCGCCCATGACAGTCAGTCCATAAAGCTTCTCGATAAACTCTGTCAGACCTTTCATAATGTCGCAAGACTCATTACGCCTGACGAGGGCGACTGGCAGAAAACCGGCGGTATCATTGCGAGGTTAAAGATAAAATACGGATTTGAAACGAAATATCTTGCAAGGATACAGAATGATATCCTTATAGCACGCTCTGCGCGAAAATTAGGCGCATTTGTGGTTACGCTCAACGAGAAGGATTTCCGGAGAATCCAGGAATTCACAGATTTTCGTATTTACGGATAAAGAATAACTGCCTGTAATAACCGCTGATTCTCTCATTTCGCAATATGATATCGCTACGATCTGGCGCTGAACAGTATCGGCTGGTTCAGAGTAAAATTGCTGGTCGGGGCGAGAGGATTTGAACCTCCGACTCCCTGCTCCCAAAGCAGGTGCGCTAGCCAGGCTGCGCCACGCCCCGAATGTTATGTGCGGCTGTGAGGATACGTAAACTAATAATTCATGATATCGAGATAATCGGCCATGTCTTTTTCCTGATCGCCCCTTGCCCTCAATTTTTTGTCCTTGAAGTCTTCAAGCGCCTTCTCTTTATCCCCTTTGTAGGCAGGGTCGAGTTGGACGGCACGCGACAAGGCAAATGCAGCATCACCGTACTGGCCCTTGGCATTATAGGTGAGCGCCAGCCCGTAATAAGGCAACGGAGAATCCGAGAATCTCTTCATTGATTCTTTATAGGCGTCCATGGCTTCATCGTATCTCGAAAGCCTGTAGTATACCACGCCCAGATTATTGAGCGCCATTGCCGCGTTCTTATACTGCGGATTTGACAACGCCAGCCTGAATGATTCAATCGCCTTGGCGTAATCCCCGACATTCGCATAGGCATTCCCGAGGTTATTCGCCGCCTCGGGAAAATTCTTATCGATCTTTAATGCTTCCTGAAAATGATGGATGGCCTTTGGATAATCTTCCAGCTTTACGAGATAGATGACGCCGATGGCGTTATGGATTTCTTTGTCAAGGGGATTCAGTTCCAGCGCTTTTTGCAGTTCGACAAATGCAGGCTGAATATTACCGTCATTGAGATACGAAACTCCTAACTGATAATGGGCGCTCGCTTGCTGGGTGTCTTTCTCCGATACCGAGGCGCAGGAGCAGAGAATGCAGGTGAGCAATACAGCAAGTGCTTTCTTTATGATTGTATCCTCCGTATGTCTCTTGATCTGTCTCATTAAAGGTATCAGAAACGGTCAGACATGTAAAGAGCTTGTCTTGGCGAGATCGTCCAGTATATATGAGATTTTTTTGTACACTGCGTCCCACGGGAGTCCCTCAAGATTCAGTTCAATCCCGTCAGGCAAAAAACGCATTGCACCCCCGATCTTTTCCCTGAGCGCAAACATATCCTTTGGCTCGATATGCGTATCCGGTGAAAACAGCAGTCTCACTTTCCCATTCGCATCCTGGATTTTCATGATGCGAAGCATCCGGGCCGTGATCTTCAGGTGCATAATGGTTATAAGGTTTTCGACCTCGCCCGGCATCCCGCCGAATCGTTCCGCCAATTCGGCCTTAACGGCTTCCAGGCCCTCATGTGCTCTGGAAGAGGCTATTTTTCTGTACATGCTCAGCCTCAGAGAAACGTCCTCAATATAGTCCTCAGGGATGAACGCATTTACCCTCAGGCTTATTGAGGGTTCGAATTCCTTTTCGATGGTAACTCCCTTGATGTCTGCAACCGCTTTTTCGAGCATTTCCATATAGAGGTCGAACCCGACCGCATGGATATGGCCGGACTGTTCGGCGCCGAGGAGGTTGCCCGCGCCCCTGATCTCAAGGTCCTTCAATGCAAGCCTGAAGCCGGCCCCGAGGTAGCTCATATCCTGAATGGCCTGCAGGCGTTTTTTCGCCTCTTCCGTAATGAGATCGTCCCCGGGGATGAGGAAATAGGCATAGGCCTTTACGTTCCCTCTTCCCACGCGCCCCCTGAGTTGATAGAGGTCGGCAAGTCCCATCATATCGGCCCTGTTGATGATGATCGTGTTGGCAGTCGGTATGTCGAGGCCTGAACCGATGATCGCCGTCGATACGAGCATATCCACGCTTCCTTCATAAAATTTCAGCATGGCGTTTTCGAGGTCTTTTTCGCTCATCTGACCATGCGCAACCGCAACCCGTATCGAAGGGACAAGCCCTGTTAGATAGTCGGCGATTTTGTATATGTCTTTAATCCTGTTATGAACAAAAAAGACCTGGCCGTTCCTTTCACGTTCGCGCGCGACCGCCTCTTTGATGAGGTCTTCACGGAATACGGAGACGCTGCTCCTGACGGCAAGCCTTTCCTCCGGCGGTGTTTCGATGATACTCATCTCCCTGATATCGGACAGCGCCATATGGAGCGTCCGGGGGATGGGAGTGGCGGTAAGGGTGATAACGTCAACCCCTTTTTTGAGTTCTTTCAGCTTCTCCTTCTGCCTGACGCCGAACCTATGCTCTTCGTCGATGACCAACAGGCCGAGTTTGTGAAACCGGACGTCGTTCCCCAGCAGGCTATGTGTGCCGATGATGATGTCGATATCGCCGTTTGACAACGCCTTCATTGTTTCCTTCTGTTCCTTTTTGGACTTGAACCGGCTGAGGGAATCGATCGTGACGGGAAACGCCGAAAACCGTATCCTGAAGATCCTGCAGTGCTGTTCGCAGAGAATCGTTGTAGGGACCAATACCGCAACCTGCATGCCGTCGTAAACAGCCTTGAATGCAGCCCGCATCGCCACTTCGGTCTTGCCGTATCCGACATCACCGCAGATGAGCCTGTCCATCGGCCTTTCAGATTCCATATCCCTTTTAATATCGCCTATTGCCTTCACCTGATCAGGGGTCTCTTCATACGGGAAGAAGTCATCAAATTCCGTATGAAGTTCTGTGTCCGGAGTATAGGAAAAACCCTTCGACACTTCCCGCTCGGCATAGAGGGCGACAAGTTTTTCTGCCATCTCCTGTATCTTTTTCCTTACTTTTTCTTTTGTTCTTTGCCATGTTTTGCCCCCGAGCCGGTCGATCTTCGGGATAACGCCTTCTTCGCAGTGGTACTTGTTGATCCTGGTGATATTATGAAGGGGGAGATAAAGTCTTCCCCCCTCATATTCCACTAAAATCAGGTCCTCTTTCACGCCTTCTACGGTCTGCGGTACAAGGCCGTGAAATTTTCCGATGCCATGGTCTTTATGGACGACGAAGTCACCCGGCCGCAGGTCGTCAAGCGATATGAGAAGCCCCGAAACTTTTGATTTTTTGATCGGCCTGTATCCGGTCCTGCCCCCGAAAAGCTCTTGTTCAGTCAGAACAATGAATCCGGGAACATAGAGACCTGCCGAAAGTTCGCCGATGGTGATTGAAATGGTCCCCCCATACGCGAATAGTTCATCAATGCCGATGAGCGGGGCGACCACTCCTCCGGCGTTCAGAATCTCTTTCAGCCTGTTCGCCTGTCCCTTTGATGAGGAGACCAGCACGATCCTGTTCTCCTTCATGAGGGGTTTGATACTGTCCGGAAGCTGTCCAACATGTTTTCTCTCTTCAGGCAATATGCCGAGCCCCGCAAAGGGGAGCACGCCTGCATCGTATCCATGGCCTTGTATCGCATAGGAAGAGAAGATTACGGCATCCGCCGGGATGTCATCCCGTGTCTCTATCGCATCAGAACAAAAGAAACGTCTCTGCTCTTTGAGCTGAAAAAGCGTAGCGCCGGATTGAGGGTCATCCGCAGGGAAGATAATGTACTCCGGGATATCCTGTCCCGATCGCTGGGTATCGATGTCGAAAACCTTTATGTTCTCAATTTCGTCTCCGAAAAATTCGATGCGCAAAGGGTTCTCCGAGGTAGAAGGAAAGACGTCCATAAGCCATCCCCGCCTACTGAATTCCCCCTTTTCCGATACCAGGGCGACGTTCTTATACCCCATGTCCCGGATCTTTTGTTCGATACCCTGCCGTTGAACTTCCATCCCCTTTGCCAGGTGCAGTGCGTTCTTCTCTATTGTTTCCCGTGTCCACAGCACTGACCCGAGGTTCCTGCAGGAACTGACGAGAGAGTCCTCCTTTGTCAGGGAATAGATTACCTTTACCCGCTCGCCGGAGAGACCGGGCCCATTGGGATCAGGAAGGAAGAAGACAGGGGCTTTATTAAACGCATTTCTGAAAAAATTGATATCCCTGTGCAGTTTCTGCCCCCGTTCTTCATTTAATTCAAGGGCGAGGAACGGCTCATCGGAGAGGGCAAAAAAAAGGGCTGCGGATGATCCCTTCAGATTGAAAATGCGGGATTCATGAAGGCTGTTTTTGGTGCTGTTGTGGAAAAACGCTACGTCCATCAAAACGCAGGGAGAAAGGCCGATTTCAACGATATGATGGTATGATGCATTATTTTATATGTACCTGTTGCGCGATTTTTCCGTCCGATAGGACCAAGTTGTAACAAAGCCGCTAATATGATAAAGTAAATAAATTTATTATATCACAGGCTTTACGGTATATAGGTGAGGAAGGTGGGCATATGAGCAAGGGATTAAGACTCGGTCTTCCGAAAGGAAGCCTTCAGGAATCGACGTTAAAACTCTTCAGAAAGGCGGGGTACCATATATCGATATCAAGCCGCTCCTATTACCCTTCATTCGATGACCCGGAAATTGAGGCAATGCTGATCAGGGCCCAGGAAATGGCCAGATACGTTGAGGACGGCATACTTGATTGCGGGCTTACCGGGAAGGACTGGATTATGGAACAGAATGCCGCGGTGCATGAAGTTGCCGAGCTCATTTATGCCAAGGAAGGCCTGAGGCCGGTACGGTGGGTCATCGCGGTTCCGAACGACTCTAAAATCAAGAGCGTAAGAGACCTCAACGGGAAGCGTATTGCAACGGAACTTGTCGGGTTCACAAAGAGATACCTGAAGTCAAAAGGGGTAAAGGCCGAGGTTGATTTTTCATGGGGCGCTACTGAAGTCAAACCGCCGCATCTCGCAGATGCCATTGTGGAGCTCACCGAGACGGGAAATTCCCTCAGGGCGAACAACCTCAGGATTATCGATACCATCCTGGAGTCGAGCACACGGTTCATTGCGAACAAGAAGGCGTGGCAGGATAAATGGAAACGGCGGAAGATGGAGAATATCGTCCTCCTTTTAAAGGGTGCGCTCGCTGCCGAGGAGAAGGTCGGTCTGAAGATGAACGTCCCGTCGAGATCACTGAAGCGGGTGATGAGCCTTTTATCGGCAATGCATTCCCCGACGATATCGGCATTGTCGGATGAAGGGTGGTACGCCCTTGAGGTCATGATCAACGAAAAGACGGTGCGCGACCTGATCCCGAAACTCAAAATGGCGGGTGCTTCAGGGTTGGTAGAGTATCCGCTCAATAAAGTTATCCCCTAAGCCGGTTCCCGATGATACCGATTGACAAATAATGCCTTTTCTGTTATTAATAATAAATAAAATAAAGAAAGGCAAGATGAAAAACCGAATTATAACATCTGTTCTGATTATAACCGTCTTATCGGGTTTTTTGCTGATAAATGGTCTGGCTTTTGCTCAGCCGAAGGAAACCACGAAGGAAGCGCTTGCGAAAATCCTCAATGAAGAAAAAGACATCTGCAAGGCGGTAAAAAATGCCATTCAGCAGAAATTAAGCGTAAAAGATATCGTTAAGCTTTACATTCAGATGGGGCACGACGCCTGTCTGGTTGTAAGATGCGCTATCCAGGCGAAAGGAGATCTTTCACAGGTCATTACCGGAGCGCTTGAAGGCGGGGCTACCGCCGATGTATGTTCTCGCTGTGCGATAGAGGAGGGAGCCGAACCGGATGCAATAGCCAGGATCCTCGAAGGGTATTCTCCGATAGAACAGGTGCTTGAGCCAATTGCTCCTGGCCTTCCTGGTACAGAACCGGGCGGCGGTCCTCTCAGTCCGTCCTCTCCTGCTCCTTAATGATTTTTTAATCCCCCTATAATTTGCTGATAAGTCGTCCATCCCGATTCTATCCTAATGGATGTGCATATAGGTGCACGTTGTTTAATGGAGTTGAAATAGTATGAAAAGAAAAGGATTTCATGAATAAAGCGTGCTGGAAGAATGGCACTTAGTGAAGCGAATTGTTTGTATCCAGGCAGTTTGATCAATATCTTTTTTTAATAATGATCCGGCGAAGAGAGGCAAAGGGATTTTTTTGCTTGACAATTAAATTAATTTTGTTTAATCTTTACTTTAAAAGTAATGAGTTAATTCATTGAATATGTTTAATATTATGGAAAATAAATGAATAGACAAGCAAGCTATTTAATTCTCGTAGTGCTCTTGCTCTCTCCACTGCTTTTCCCATCAGTGATGTATTCCTATCAACGGGACGTGATTTTTGCCAAAAATCAAGGTGACGAACAAACAATTGGCTCCGAAAAGGATATGCAGCAGATAGGAGCTTTCCGGCTGAAGAAGAACGCTGATCGACTCGCAAGAAAATTGCAGAATCAGCAAGTTAAGGCATATATTGCAGAAGGAAAAACAAAGGATAACCAAAAGATATACCGCGTATTTATAGCCAAAGAGAGAACACCATCAGAGAGCCTTTTGTCTCTGAATGAACCAGTGCAGGGTAGTTTGGCAAGGAAAATGGATATGGGAGACGCCCCAGAGAGTTTGCCTGTAAAACCCTCCGTAGATTTGAGTGTTCAGGAAGAAGCCGCTTTTCACCATAAGGACGTTTCTGTTGCATCTCTCCGTTATTTTACCAACAAACAGGAAGCAGAACAGTATGCTGCAGAATCGACAGGACAGGGTTTTAAGTCTGTTTTTCAGGAAGGAACCGCACAAGACGGCAATACGATCTATACTGTTTTTTCTGAAAGGACAGTTGAGGCGACTGCGCCCCCTCCACTTGTTGAGGCTGTCACTGACATCAGTGAGAGGCCTGCAGGATCATTGCTCGTGCCTTCAAAGAGGTCGCTTTTAGCCACCGAATCGATACGCCCTGCACCCATGGCAGAACCGTCAGCAATGGGGAAACCATTAGTCAGCGAGAGCCCCGCTGCGATAGCCGGCGAGCCGGCGGCTATTCCGCCTGCCGGTGAAATAAAGCAGGTGACTGATGTAAAACAGCAAGCAGGACCGAACCCCGCCGTTGAGGCGGGCGTAACTGCAAGTAAGGCATTCGGCGGTGAAGGAGGATATATCCATCCCTATGTCGGATTCCAGAACTTTTACACAGACAATGTTTACAACTCACAGGACGATAAAGAAAGGGATTTTATGCTCCTCATCACGCCCGGTGTCTGGTTGACGGTTCCGCGCATCAACCAGAAACTGCTAAATATCGATTCGGCCAATGTCGCTCCCGGCGGATTTGTCTTCAGCAGGGGTAATCCTTCACTCTTCAGGCGGTATCAGACATATCTCCATTATGGTGCGAATATCGAACTGTTCGCAAACAATTCCTCAGAGAATACGGTAAGCCACGTAGTCGAGGGGCTGCTTCAGTACAATCTCAGAGGCGGTCTTACCCTTGAGGTGATGGACAAATTCCTGATGTCACACGATGTAAGGGGGACGGGCACATCGGATAGCCTGGATAAATTTACCACGAATCTTGGTGGAATCGTCCTCTATTACGATACGAGAAGCAAGATGAAGTTCAGATTTGATTACACCAATTTTATGGTAAATTATGATGCATCGAGGAACAAATTCAGAGATCGTCAGGATAATGCATTGTCCGGGTATGCATTTTATAACATCTCGCCGAAGACGGACCTATTTGTCCAATATGAATTCATTGACATTGCCTATGAAGACGATTTTCTGTCAAACAGTAAGGAGCACCATTTTTGGGGCGGCATTGACTGGGCTATCACGGCAAAATCAACTGGCAGGATTAAAGCCGGATACGGGGTGAAGGACTTTTCACGTTCTTCATCAGATGACTCGGGGGATTTTATCTTTGAAGCGCAAATCGACCATAAATTCACTCCCAAGACTTCCATTGTTCTCAAGGCTTTCAGAAAAACCCAGGAAACAAATATCGACACAACCGATTATATGTTTACAACCGGGGCGGGGTGCGATTACCTGCAGCGGATAACCGGGAAACTCTTTCTTTCCGCGAGGCTCGCCTACTGGAATGAACTTTACCAAGAGGACCTGACGTATCAGGGTGATACAATGGAACGGGAAGACGATATCTGGGAAGCCGGAATTGCGCTCAGATATGATATAAAGGAATGGCTGAAATTTGATATCGGCTATCTCTATACAACTAGGGACTCAAACTTCTCCGAATTTGACTATGATACAAACGCAGTTTATTTCGGCCTGAAAGGCAATATTTTATTAACCCCTTAAGCGTTTACTAAAAAGCCGCTATTATCGATTCTTCTTCTTCAATCCTCTTTTTCCCCTTGCGACACCCCCTGCTGTCTGTTTCATTTAGATTGTTTTGTTATATAATAAACGAAGGAAGGGATACATGAAATACCGTATATTATTTATGTTTGTTATTATGCTCTGTTGCGGTATGACGCAGAACGCTCCTGCCCAGGACTATATGGTAGGTGAGGGAGATGTTCTGAAAATCAATGTGTTTGGCCACGATGAACTGACGACTGTTGCAAGGGTAAGCGGTGATGGGAGTATTAAGTTTCCCTTAATAGGGCAAATCGATGTCGGCGGTCTTACCTTATCGCAGATCTCTGACAGGATATCAAAATTGCTTTCAGACGGGTATGTTGTTGACCCGCAGGTAAGCATCTTTGTCCAGGAATTCAGAAGTAAAAAGGCATTTATTATGGGAGAGGTGCATAAGCCCGGATTTCACGTCCTTAGCGGAAATACGACATTCCTCGAACTCCTGTCAGTTGTAGGGGGAGTCACAAAGGACGCTGCAGACAAGGCGACCATTAGAAGGAGGTCTCACTTCCCGAACAGTGAAGAGATCATTATAACGGTCGATCTAAAGAGCCTCCTTGAAAAAGGGGACACATCGATGGACGTTCCGATCATGGACGGCGACAGCATCTACATCGCGAAGACAGGCGTTTTTTATGCCACCGGAGAAGTAGTGAAGCCCGGTGAATATAAGTACATGGAGGGGTTAACGGTCATTAAGGCTATTACAGTGGCAGGGGGTTTTACCGGCATCGCTTCCAAAGGAAGAGTAAAAATTATGAGAAAGGTGAACGGCAAAGAAGAGATCATCGAAAAAACAAAAATGGACGAGCCTATCCTTCCCGATGATGTTATTGTAGTGCCTGAGAGTTTCTTTTAAATGATAGAAGAAAGAGAGATCCATTTAAGGGATTATTTGAGGACGCTTTACAAGCGGAGGCTCACTGTTCTGACCTTCTTTGTTATTGTATTTGTTGTCGTACTCATCGGCGCCCTCTCCGCAACCCCGATTTTTGAGGCTGCCTCAAAGGTGCTCATCGAGAAAGTAGAACTCTATAACATGTCGATGATGAACCCGTATGGCACTCCCTATGACCCTGAATTTTATGATACCCAGCTTCAGCTTATTAAAAGCACCCCAGTAGCGCAGAAAGTGGTGAAGAAGCTTAATCTCGATAACGCCTATGAAACGTATTTCCCGGAGAGCAAGAATATGTTTCCCAAGGACAAACCAAAGACAGAAATGCTTACTGATATTATTCGAAACGGTATCATGGTGGCGCCCGTAAAGAACACGAAGATCGTGAATATCAGCTATATGTCTCCTAACCCGGATTTTGCGGTATTGGTGGCGAATTCAGTGGCAGAGGCATATATCGAAGAGATGCTCGAGATGAGGATGAGCTTCTCCCGGTATTCAATCGCCTGGATGACCGGAAAGGCAGAGGAAGAGAAGCGGAAGCTCGAAAATTCGGAAAATGCATTGCAGCAGTATATGAGGTCGAACGATATCCTCACCCTCCAGGACAGGATCGCTATGACTCCGGAGAAACTGACTGAATTCAATTCAGAGATGGTCAGGGCAGAGACGCGGAGAAAAGAACTGGAAGCGCTCAATAACCAGATTATGAAGGCCGGCACAAAAAATGCGGAAACCATACCGGCCATTACGACTGATCCGACCTTTCAATCGATGCGAACCCAGATCATGACTGCTGAGCAGCATATCGAGGACCTTTCAAAAAAGTACGGGAAAAAACATCCCTCGATGATTAAGGCTGAAGAAGAGCTGAAAGTCCTGCATCAAAAGAAGAACCAGGAAATCAACAGGATTATTGCATCGCTCAAAAATGAGTATGAACTCGCGAGGGCCAATGAGTCAAGCCTCCGTGGTGCGGTTTCGAGTACGAGATCTGAGGCGATTAATCTGAATGAAAAGTATGTTCAGTATGGAGTATTGGCCAGAGAAGCCGAGACGAATAAACAACTCTATGATGCACTAATGAAAGGGGTGAAAGAGCAGAGTGTCACCGGGGAATTGCAGAATGTCAGAATATGGGTCGTTGAAAAAGCGAAAAAACCGGGGGCCCCTGTAAAACCGAAGAAACTGATGAACGTTCTTCTCGGGCTCGTCGTCGGCTTGTTCGGCGGTGTCGGCCTCGCGTTCTTTTTTGAATATCTCGACAATACCATCAAATCTCCGGAAGAAATTGAAGCAAAGCTCGGACTGCCCGTACTTGGCATTGTCCCTGTTATGGAGTCAACGGAAGAGAATATCGAAGAGATCATTATGAAGGACCCGCAGAATGTCATTTCCGAAAGCTATAAAACTCTCAGAACAGCTATTATGCTTTCGTCCGCGAATCGTCCGCCGAAGAATATCCTCATCACGAGCATGGGGCCTGAAGAAGGCAAGACCGTCACATCCGTCAACCTTTCGCTTACGATTGCGCGGTCCGGCTATTCCGTCCTCCTCATCGACGCGGATCTCCGGAAACCGAGGGTCCATACGATATTCGGCCTGAATAACCTGAGCGGGTTGAGTACGTTTCTCGCAGGCGCCACGAACGATATTGAGACGGTATTCAAACAACCGGCAACGAATCTCACGGTGATTCCTTCGGGGCCTCCCCCACCGAATCCGTCAGAACTTCTCGGATCAGCCAGGATGAATGAATTGATGAGAATCCTCAACGATAAATTTGACGTTATCATCTGGGATTCGCCACCGATGATGACCGTTACCGACAGCCTCATACTCAGTAAAATCCTCGACGGGACGATAATTGTGACGAGGGCCGGCAAAACTACCTATGAAGTGGTACGGAGGGGCATACGGACCATGAAGGGCACGAGAACGGGGGATATGGAGTCGCATGTGCTTGGTATTGTGATCAACGCCCTCGACATCAAAAAGAGCGATTATTATTACAACTATTATAATTACTACTCATCTCCCGGACCGGAATCCAAACCGTAGCGTTTTTGACGGTGATCGATATCCATTGCCATATCCTTCCCGGAATTGACGACGGCCCACAGCATATTGACGAATCGCTTGAAATGGCGAAGATCGCTTCTCTTGATGGAATAACAACAATCGTCGCGACACCGCACATCAAGGAGCCGCCGTATCCGTCGGAAGACATCGAAACAAAAGTAGCGGCATTGAATGACCGTCTGACGGAAAAAGGGATACCGCTCACTGTTCTGCAGGGTGCGGATATCAGTTCCACGGTCAATGTCTCATTGTTGCACGGCTATACGATCAACAAAACCCGGTATATACTCATAGAATTCCCTCACCTGTATCTGCCCGGCAATGCAAAGGAGATCATCTTCAGGCTCATGATGCATGGGTACCAGCCTATCATAACCCACCCTGAGCGCAACCTTTCCATTCTTGAAAATCCCAAACTGTTTCTTGAATTGCTGGCTACGGGGCTGCTTGTACAGATTACTGCAGACAGTCTCACAGGGGCTTTCGGACTGGACATACAGGAATGCGCATCGTATTTCCTCAAAAAAGGGGTTGTACATTTTATTGCCACTGACGCCCACTCGAGCCGCGAACGGCGTCCTGAGCTGTCCGGAGCAGTGAAGATCGCTGCCAGAATCCTTGGGAAAGAGCAGGCTGATCGTCTCGTTACGCTCAATCCCGGAAATGTATTGCAGGGGAAGACAATTGGTGCATAAGCTTATCTTTATCCTGTATATTTTTGTTCTCCTTTTTTCACCCCTCGCCTTCGGAACCGTGGAACCATGGTCGTTAGCCGTTATGGAGACACTGGCGTTGTTGCTCCTCGTAATACTGCTCGTGGCAGGTGTCCATTACAAAGAGGTTTTTTATCATATCCCCGGCAGCATTCCCTTACTATTTTTTTTAACCTATGTGTTCATACAGATAATCCCTTTGCCGACGTGGATGATAAAAGTCATTTCACCCGCGACGTATGCCCTCTACTCGGACACTGTCCTCGTCAGCGACCCTGCTGCATGGGTTTCTCTTTCGATAAACAAAAGGGCAACCCTTATGGAGTTTTTCCGGTTCGCCTCATACGGGGCTTTCTATGCCGTGACAGTACAATTGCTGTCGCGTAAAGATGCCCTCAAAAAGACCATTGCGATTATCATTGTCTTTGCTTCCGCGCTGTCTTTTTTCAGCATCCTTCAGCATCTCCTTTCGAACGGAAAGCTTTATTGGTTTAGGGAGCTGTTGCTGGGCGGGGCGCCATTTGGCCCGTATGTGAACCGTAACCACTATGCCGGCCTCATGGAGATGCTCTTCCCACTGGCGGTCGGACTGTTCCTCGTGTATAAACCGCATGTGTCTTATATCTCTATCCGCGAGAAAATTGCGGAGATGTTCAATCTGCAGAGGACAAATCTCTACATGCTCCTCGGTTTTTCGGCTGTTCTGATCGGGACGTCGATATTCCTGTCGCTTTCAAGGAGCGGCATCATATCCCTGTGTCTTTCGATGATCGTCTTCGGTCTTTTGGTCGTCGGGAAACAGGCGGACAGGAAGCGGGGGTTGATCATCATCGTCATCTGTATCCTGATTGTCCTTGCCGTAGGCTGGTTCGGGTGGGGTCCCATCATAGAACGGTTTCAAGAAATCAGCCCGATGAAGGACGAGATTACAGAAGTCAGACCTATACTATGGAAGGACAGCAGAAAGATAGTGGACGATTTTCCCGTAACCGGAACAGGATTCGGAAGCTTCATCACCATCTATCCCTTCTACCGCACCCTGCCGACCAGGAGTCTCGTTGACCATGCGCATAATGATTACATCGAGCTTCTTACGGATGGAGGGATTATCGGTTTTCTCATTGTTATCTGGTTTGTTTTCAACGTTCTATATACATCTTTCAGGATTTTTCTGAAAAGACGCGAGCTCTACTCCGTCTATCTCTTCATCGGCAGCGTTGCAGGTCTCATCTCAATCCTGCTGCACAGTGTTACCGACTTTAATCTTCACATCGGGGCAAACGGACTTTATTTCTTTTTTCTTTCAGGGCTGGTTGTATCCACAGCGAATACGAGACTGCGGGAGGGACTCAACGGGACATATTTACGGGAGATTCATCTACCGTCAGGAACGTTGACCGTTGTCACGGGAGTAGTGTTGCTGATATGCGCTGGTTTCAATGCCGGAGTTATCGCCGGACGGGTATCTTTTTCTCCACTGCAGGAAAAGAACCTGAGCCGTGATATCCCGGCGAAAGACCTGTTGTCCGCCAGGGATCGTGCATATGCAGCGTCTCATTTTGACCCGCTCGAATCCCGGTATCACTATTCTGTTGCGTACGTCGAACGATTGCTTGCGAACCAAGGGGCTGCCATTGATCATTATAAAAAAGCAGTTCATCTTAATCCGCTCAATGGTGAATACCTTCAGAGGTTCGGACTTCTCCTGTCGGAAACGAAGAACTATCATGCCGCTGAACAGCTGCTCCGGTCCGGCATAGCATATGACCGTGGCAATCATGCACGATACAGGACGTATGCTCTCTGGCTTCTGTCTCAGGGCAGGAAGCAGGATGCAGCAGGTGTTATTACAACGGCGATTTCTCTGCAACCGGAAAAAACGGGGGACTACATCACCCTTTTGGTGCTGAATGGCTTCAGCGATGATGAGATAGAGAATAGTCTGCCTGCACGGGTCGAGCCGTTTCTCTATTTCGCGCAGTACCTGTCAAAAACCGGCAGGGCTTCCATGGTGGAAAATGCCTATCGTAGTGCGCTTCAGAATGTCAAGAACGAAGCAACTGTTAAACCGTCATTTTTTTCAGCAATCTACGGGTACTACATGGGCAAAGGGCGTTATGACGACGCGCTCCAAGTTATGAGAAGCGCGACAGAGTATCTCCCAAACGATGTTGAATTAAGAATTATGAAAGGGGGTTTGTATGAAAAGATGGACATTCCCTATCGTGCTATAGAGGAGTACAGAAAAGCCCTGATGATCGACCCCAAAAGGCAGGATGTAAAAAAACGGCTCGATGCCCTCTTGGCAAAGAATAAATAACCGTCAAAAGGAGTGAAGAGATTATGGTGGAATTAGGACAGATCGACAGGCCGGGTGCCGGAGAATTTACAGGCAAAAGAAAACTCTATTGCGTGGCGAATATCTACCCTGTTAAAGATGCGCCTGATGACTATACTGCATTGGTCAATAAGTACTGGGATGAAGTCATGCAGCAGATCGAAAAACTTGAGGCTGCAGGGAAGGTAAAAAAGATTTTCTGTGAGATCGTTTCCGGAGAAGGCGAAGACGCGCTTGATCTATTGTCGAAGATGAATGAACGGGTTGCCGGGATCATAAAGAAGAAGATGGAGGAGGGTGGCAGACTGGTGCCTTTCGAGAAAGAGGAGATTCTGGGGCCTTACTCCGACTGGGGCAATTGCCTGAGAGTGGTGTTTACCCATGAGGTATTCTCAAGGGTCCTTGAATTTTTTACCGATTTGTCAGGGAAAAGGCTTGAACATATCATGGAAGTCATTAACACCAGACTTTCCGAATCAGAGGCCGGGTTGCTCATTATGAAGGACGAAGACAGGGCGAAGCTTCAGTTCCCTGCGGATATCGATGTGTTCCTTGTAACCCCGCCGTCCTATGACGACATCATGCGGTGGCTCAGGGAGAAGGGGAGGAAAACCTCAAAGGAAAAGGATTAAGACAGGTTGTTAAGAATTTCTGACTGAACTGGTTTCCCATAACCTGATGATAATCTTAAGCATCTCAAAATAGGAAAAGGCAGAGAATAAGGTTATTCTTCCTTCATTTCCTCGGGACGTTGCTCGAGCTTCACCTTTGCGATCCTTTGACCGACCATCTCGGAGATGGTGATCTTTTTGCCGTCAATTTCCACGACGGCGCCGACTTTAGGGATCTTTTGCAGGGTGATCAACAGAAACCCGCTCAGGGTTTCATACTCAGAAGATTCGGGGATCTCTATTGTGTAATCCTCTCTCAGATCCCTTATGCTTATCGAAGCATCTACGAGGAATGTACCGTCGCTCAACTGTATGACAGGGCTCTCGATATCGTATTCATCCCGAATTTCACCAACGATCTCCTCCAGAAGGTCTTCCATGGTTACCAGTCCGGAAACCCCGCCGTATTCGTCGATCACGAGGGCCATGTGGATTCTTTTCCTCTGCATCTCTTTCAGGAGATTGCTGATCTTCAAAGTCTCCGGGATGAAATAGGGCGGCTTGATGAGTTTGCGGATATCCACGACACCCTTCGTGAGGGCATTCAGGAAATCTTTCACATAGAGTATCCCTCTGATGTCGTTCATGTCCTTGCCGATGACGGGATAGCGGGAGAACTGCTCCTCGGTGATGAATGTTTTGATCTCCTCGACAGGGATGTTGAGATTGATGGTGACCATCCGCGTAGACGGAACCATCACCTCTTTCGCCGACATGTCGGTGAATTCGAAGACGCTGTGGATGAGGGCCTCTTCGGCCGGCTCGAATATCCCCTGCTCACCGCCTTCTTTGATGAGCATCCGCACCTCTTCTTCGGTAATAGCCCTCCCTGCATGGGTTTTTTTGCCGAACGGTCTGAGCAGAACATTTGTGCTGAAGGTAAGGGCCTTCACAAAGATGAATGCGGCCTTTGAGAAGACCTGAACTGTGCGCGCGGTTTTCAAGCCGATGCGCTCTGGGTTGGTCAGGGCGATGGATTTCGGGATCAGCTCACCGAAGATAAGGAGAAAATAGGTGATGACGAGTGTTACGATTCCGATTGAGACGCCTTCCGCTGAAGCAGCGAGCGCTTTTATGGGAAGCTCCTGGATTGCCGGTTTGATAACCTTAACTGCCGTTGCGCCTCCGATGGCTGCAGCAAAAACTCCAGCAAAGGTGATGCCGATCTGAATTGTCGCGAGGAACCGGTCCGGCTCTTCTTTGAATTTCTGGAGGATAAGGGCGTTTTTGTTGCCTTCTTCGACGAGCTGCCGGATCCTGATCCTCCGCGTGGCAACAACGGCAATTTCGGCGGCTGCAAAGAAGCCGTTGATGATAATGAAGATGATGATGAGTATGACGTCAGACCACATGGTTCAAATATCTCTGCTGGCGTGCACGTCATTGCGTGCCGAAGGCGAAGCAACCTGCACTGCGGGGTGTTTCATCATTCCGAGTGCTCTCCGGAGGCTTTGATAACAGGTGGTAAAAGGAGGTTCGATGGGTGAACTGTCACTTTCCATAGGAAGGAATTATTTCATTCTCCCGATGATGGCGTCTGCCATCTGCGACGTTGTTGCCGCTGCCGGATCATCAGGGAAAGGTTTCAGGTCATAGGTCACATCTTTGCCCTCTTCAATGACCGATGCGACTGCCTTTTCCAGCCTTTCCGCGGCCGTAAGCTCACCAAGATGTCTCAGCATCATTACACCTGAAAGTATCATAGCAAGCGGGTTTACTTTGTTCAAGCCTTTATATTTCGGGGCGCTGCCGTGCACAGGCTCGAATACCGCGTATTCTTTCCCAAGGTTCGCGCCCGGCGCCAAACCGAGCCCTCCGATAAGTCCTGCTGCGAGATCGGAAACGATATCTCCATAGAGGTTAGGAAGGACGAGTACATCATACAGTTCGGGTTTTTGTACAAGCTGCATGCACATATTGTCAACGATTCTGTCTTCAAACTCTATGTCAGGGTAATCCTTTGCCACTGTTCTCGCAGTCTCAAGGAAAAGTCCGTCTGAAAACTTCATGATATTTGCTTTATGTACAGCGGTGACTTTTTTGCGCTTGTTCTTCCTTGCATACTCAAATGCAAAACGCACGATCCGCTCTGTTCCGAAAACGGAAATCGGCTTAATGCTGATGCCGGAGTCTGGTCTGATGGCCTTTCCGGTTAATCCGTGAATCACCTCAATGACCTTTTGTGCGCCTTCAGAGCCTTTCTCGAATTCGATGCCTGCATATAAGTCTTCTGTATTTTCCCTGATGATCACGAGGTCAATGGCATCAAACCGTGTCCTGACACCCTTGAATGTCCTTGACGGCCTGAGACAGCAATAGAGGTCGAGCACCTGCCTGAGGGTAACATTCACGCTCCTGAATCCCGTCCCCACAGGGGTCGTTACCGGACCCTTTATTGCGACCTTGTTCTTCCTGATGGAATCGATCACCCTTTGAGGTAATGGCGTGCCTTCCTTTTCGAAAACATCGACCCCCGCGTCCTGTACATCCCATAGAATCGAAACGCCGGTGGCCTCGATTACCCTTCTTGTTGCCTCGGAGATTTCAGGTCCTGTCCCGTCCCCGGGGATCAGCGTAATGGTATACATTACGGGTTTACCATTAATATCTGCCGCACTACCTCGGGATACATGGCGATCAATTTTAATTCATCGTCCGTGAGCGGCTTTTGCGTATGGAGGTTCGCGTACTGGACGAGTTCAAGAACCTTCCGTGCCTCATTGTCATCATGGAAATGGATGCCGAGCTTGTCGTACACGTGCCGAAAGCCTTTTATGCCGCCGTATTCTCCGGTTGTTATAATCCTGCCCGTTTCGGCAAGTTCCGGCTCTCCCCTTCCTACGTCTTCCGGATCATAGAGTTCGTAGTTGCGTCTGTCTTTCAGGGCTCCGTCAGCGTGTATCCCTGATTCGTGGGCAAAGGCGTTCGCACCAATTCCGGGCTGATTGATCGGAATGGGAATATTGAAGGCATAGGATGCGTATCTGCCGATCTTCCATGCTTTTTTAAGGTCTACGGCATCGTCGAGGGGCAGCTTGTTTTTCAGGCCATGCGAGAAATTCAGGGCGAGTATTGTCGAGACAAGGTCGCAATTGCCGCACCGCTCGCCGTATCCGTTGATTGTGGTATTGATATAGCAATCGATACCGGCCTCCACAGCTCCCTGCGCGCCCGCAATAGAAACCGCTTCTCCCATTCCGAGGTCATTATGACAGTGCATTTCGAGCGGAAATCTTGTCGCAAGGGCCAGTGCCTTTGCACGCTCGTAAATCGTGATGGGATCGTCTGTCCCGAGTGTATCGCAGTATCTGAAGCGGTCTGCTCCTGCCTCTTTTGCTGCAACAACAAATTCGATCAGCCTGTCGAGTTCCGTTCTTGAGGCATCTTCAGCGTTTACTCCTAATGTTACAACGCCGAGTTCCCGTGCGGTTTTCACCGCCTCAATCATGGACTTTATGATATCCTTAAATGACTTCTTCCCCTGAAATTTGCCTTTAATCATGATCTCGGATGTCGAGATCGAAATATTAAGGTGTTTCAGATCGGGACAGTTCTTGAAGCTGAGCTTTACATCCTCGGGTATTGCCCTGCACCAGCCTTCGAGGTGTATCTTTTTGAAGGCCCCGAGCTTTACGAGTTCAAGATTTGCATTGATATAGCCCAACTCGTGTTTCAAAGTGGGGAATCCTATTTCGCTCTGGAAAATTCCCATCTCGTCAAGATAGAGGTTCAGCATCGTCTTGGAGAGCTTCGGTAGGAGTATCCTTGACGTCTGGACACCGTCCCTGTTGGTAACATCGATTAAATAAACTTTCGCTTTCATATCCCTTCTTTCTCGCTCCTGAAAAATTTTATACCCCTGACAGCAGATTTCAAATACAGGGGGAAGACAGACACAACTGTACGGTATGGCAAAAATTGCTTGACCTTAATGTTACTATTATTAGCATAAATTTACCAATATTACAATAACTTTAGCATTTCCTCCTCTATGTTGCATAATAAAGACTGGAAAAGAGAAGCACTCTTTGTTAAAATGAGAAACCAGTTTTCAGGAGATATCTATGGATTTTCAGGGACAGAACGCACTTGTTACCGGCGGAACGCGCGGGATAGGAAAAGCGATCGCTGAAGGACTTGCGAGAAGGGGAGTGAACGTTGCCGTTGCCGGGAGGAACATTGATGCGGCGATGGAAGTTGCTGCGGCGCTTTCCGCGCTGGGCGTTCGGTCCCGCGGCTTCAGGCTCGATGTATCGAACGGAAGGGAGGTTGAACAGGTCTTTGAGGAGTTTCGCAAGGAATTCGGACGGATTGACATATTGATAAATAATGCGGGAATAACGAAAGACGGCCTTTTAATGAGAATGAAAGAGGAAGCGTGGGATGCGGTGATCGATGTCAACCTCAAGGGTGTTTTCCTGTGTTCGAGAGAGGCCATAAAGGATATGGCCAAACAACGGTACGGACGGATTGTGAACATTACTTCCGTGGCGGCCTTTATGGGGAATCCCGGACAGGCGAACTATAGCGCATCAAAAGCAGGGATCGTCGGATTTACCAAAACGGTTGCCAGAGAATATGCAGGGAGGGGGGTCACGGTCAATGCGGTTGCTCCCGGTTTTATTGAAACAGCGATGACGGATGTGCTGCCTGATAATGTGAAAGAAGAAATGAAGAAACTTATTCCCCTTGCACGGTTCGGCAAAGGCGAAGACATCGCACATGCGGCAATTTTTCTTGCATCCCCTGCAGCGGATTACATAACAGGCCAGGTAATACATGTAAACGGCGGGATGTATATGTAAGGCAGAACGATCAGAGATCACGTCTTAAATCTCGAACAGTACCATAGTAATGTTGAGAATTCGAAATGTTAATTTAATTATGGAGGTGTATGAATGGTTGAAGAAAAGGTAAAAGAAATCATAGCAAAGCAGCTTGGGGTGAATGCATCCGAGGTTGTGCCTGAGGCATCTTTTGTCGAAGACCTTGGTGCGGATTCGCTCGATACCGTCGAACTTGTTATGGCATTCGAAGAAGCATTTAGCATCGAGATCCCAGATGAGGATGCAGAGAAGATTATGAAGGTGAAAGACGCTGTCGCATATATCAATCAGAAAAAATCAGCCTGATAGTTCAGAGTAACCGAATGGAGAAAAAAAGGGTCGTTGTTACCGGTCTCGGTCTGATCACCCCCGTCGGGATAGGTGTTGATGCGAGCTGGCACGGACTTATCGAAGGCAGGTCGGGCATCGGGCTGATTACCCAGTTTGATGCTTCACAGTTTCCGACGAAGATAGCGGGTGAAGTAGTGGGGTTTAATCCAGAAGACTTCATCGAGACGAAAGAAATAAAGAAGATGGACCGCTTTATCCATTTTGCGGTTGCTGCCGCAACAATGGCAATGAACGATTCCGGATTGAAGATCACTGAGGCGAATGCTGAGAGAACAGGGGTCTTCGTCGGATCAGGAATGGGCGGACTGCATACCATCGAACACTACCATTCTGCATTCCTTGAGAAAGGGCCGAGGCGAATTTCCCCTTTTTTCATCCCCATGCTGGTGGTGAACCTCGCCTCCGGCCAGATATCGATCAGATTCGGCGCAAAAGGACCGAACTCGGCAGTAGCAACTGCCTGCGCCACCGGCAGTCACGCCATTGGCGATGCCTATAAAATTATACAGCGGGGCGATGCGGATGCCATGATCGCAGGGGGGACTGAAGCGGTCATTACCCCATTGGGAATAGGCGGCTTCAATGCCATGAAGGCTCTGTCAACGCGGAATGATGAACCGGAGAAGGCGAGCAGGCCTTTTGATGTCGATAGGGACGGCTTTATTATGGGGGAAGGCGCCGGCATTGTAATACTCGAGAGTCTTCAGAGTGCTGCGGAAAGGGGAGCCCGGATATATGCAGAGGTTGCCGGATATGGCATGACTGCGGATGCATACCACATTACCGCCCCGGCTCCCGGCGGTGAGGGAGCTGCCCGCTGCATGGCAATAGCGCTGAAGGACGCCGAAATCCGGCCTGCAGAGGTAAATTACATTAACGCGCATGGTACTTCCACAAAATACGGAGATGAACTCGAAACGCAGGCAATAAAAAAGGTGTTCGGAGAAGATGCATATAAGATCGCGGTCAGTTCGACAAAATCGATGACCGGGCATCTGCTCGGTGCGGCAGGCGGTGTTGAAGCAGTGATCTCTGCCCTCACCATTTATCACGATACTATAGCGCCGACGATAAACCTTGATAATCCTGATCCGGAATGCGATCTCGACTATGTGCCTCACAAAGCGAGAAAAACGACAGTGAATTATACCTTAACGAATTCGTTCGGTTTCGGCGGTACCAATGCCTGCCTCGTATTCAAAAAATTCACACAGTGAGATTGTCCTTTCATGAGACAATCGCCTGTTCTTAAGTGATGTCCGAGAACGAAGGTCACGACATTTCCGACATAGAGCATTCACTCGGATATCACTTCCTTGATAAGAAAATCCTGATAGAAGCCATTACCCACAGGTCGTTTTATCATGAAAATCCGGGCAAAGCGGATGCATATAATGAACGGCTTGAATTCCTCGGTGATTCCGTGCTCGGGTTTGTTGTGGTCGAGTACCTCTTTCTCTCGGACAGACAGCTCACGGAATCCGTCATGGCCAAGACGAAATCCTATCTCGTGAAAGAATCCGTGCTTTCGGAGATCGCGCTCTCCTTATCTTTGGGGAAGTACATGCGGCTCGGTAAAGGTGAGGCATCAACAGGCGGCAGGACGAAAAGATCACTGCTTGCAGATGCGGTCGAGGCGGTGCTCGGAGCGGTTTATATGGATGGAGGGTACGGGAAGGCGAGGGAAGTGATTTTGCGGCAGCTGAAACAGAAGATCGATGCTACCCTGAGTTCGGGCGAGTTCCATGATTTTAAAACTGACCTTCAGGAAAAAACCCAATTACTTTTCGGCACCGTACCGGATTATATGATCATTAAACAGGAAGGTGAAGAACACAAAAAGGTGTTCACCGCAGAAGTATATATAAAGGGCGAGCGATTCGGCGCCGGCTTTGGCAAAAGCAAAAAAGAGGCTGAGATCCTGGCCGCGAAAGAGGCCATCGGCAAGCTGCAGAAGGGGTAGACAATCCTCCGGTGTTTTGGCCCAGCGAATATTTTTTCAGAATAGCTGCATCATCTAAAATCTATAAAAGCGATTAAATTGACGACCCGCGGTTTTTCTGCTAACCTTATTAATAAGAGATGAAGATTTAGAAGGAGGTGAGCGGAGTGGCGAAAGACCCCGTGTGCAGCATGAATGTGGATGAAAAAAAGGCGGCAGCCACGAGCGTCTATAAAGGTGAGACGTACTACTTTTGCGCGAACATGTGCAAAGCGAAATTCGATAGAGATCCCGAAAAGTTTGTAAAAAAGGAAAAGATCTAAAGGAGGAAAGATGAAAAGAGCACTCATTGTATTTGCGGTTGTGTTGTTGTTCGGTATTTCGGCATATGCCGAGACGGACACGAAGGCTGCTCAGCCCGGACAGGGCCAACAGATGATGTGTCCAAAGATGCAGCAGATGCAGGGACAGGGCATGATGCAAGGCGCACACCAGATGCCAATGATGCAGCAGCATGGCCAGGGAATGGAGCAGGGCGGCCAGATGTCCATGATGTGTCCTAAAATGGGTCAGATGATGGGACATGGTATGATGGCCCGGGAAATGATGCAGATGATGACGGACATGCTGAAGATGCAGCAGAAGATGATCAGAGGGTTAAGTCCGGTTGAGAAAAAAGAGATGACGGCGGAAATCGATAAGATGATGGAAAAGATGGGAAAAATGACGTCCGACACGAGAGGCATGATGATGCACGGTATGGGCGGCATGCCGGGTGGAATGATGGGCGGCGGGATGATGGGACATGGCATGATGGGCGGAGGCATGGCACCGCAACCGGAACTCGAAAAGGGAGCAATGGACCCGGCAAAGGAACCTGCGCCAAAACCCGAACACCAGCATCACTAATAGTTTATAGCATCAATTTTCAATGTGGGGCTTCTTATAGAAATGAGGCCCCGTTTATTTTCCGGCGGCACTGGAGAAGAAATGCAGGTTATCGACCCTGTCTGCAAAATGACCATAGAGGACACAGAAGCTGCGGCTAAATCTGAGCATAAAGGCGCTACCTATTATTTCTGCGCATTATCTTGCAAGAAAGCTTTTGAGAAGAACCCTGACCCCTACCTTCAGAAGGATGCCCCCCATTCGCGACTGATGATGCTCTCTCCGCAGAATAAAATGCACGGAGAGGCAACAGAAACAATCGTGAAGGATCCCGTCTGCGGGATGAATGTTGATCCTGAAAAAGCCGATTACCAATATACGTACAAGGGCAACCCCTATTTTTTCTGTTGCTCGCATTGTCTTGAGAAATTTAAGAAAGAGCCGGAGAGATATCTGAACAGTCAGCAGGAAAGTGTTGCAGTGTCTCTGCCAACGCCGGGGGGCAAGGCCGAATGGATATGTCCGATGGATCCCGATGTTATCAGTGACAAGCCGGGGAGTTGTCCGAAATGCGGAATGGCACTCGAACCGCGTACAATCACGTTGGATGAAGGGGAGAACCCTGAATTGACCGACATGAAACGACGATTTATCGTAAGTGCTCCACTCTCTGCGCCTGTTGTGTTCATCGCAATGCATCACATGATCCCGGGTTTTTCGCTCGAACAGTTCATCAGTCATCACGTATTGAGATGGATGGAGCTTCTCTTTGCGACCCCTGTGGTGTTCTGGTGCGGGTGGCCTTTTTTCGTTCGCGCATGGCAGTCGATCGTTAACCGCAGTCCCAATATGTTTACTCTGATAGGGCTTGGTGTTATGGTCGCATACGGTTACAGCATGGTCGCTACATTTATCCCCGGGATTTTTCCAGAATCATTTCGGGGTGAAGAAGGCCGGATCGGGGTTTATTTCGAGGCTGCTGCGGTGATTACAACCCTGGTGTTGCTTGGTCAGGTGCTCGAACTGAAAGCGAGAGGACAGACTGGCGCGGCGATAAAAGCCCTTCTGGGAATGTCGCCCAAGACTGCACGGAGAATGAAAGCGGACGGTACCGAGGATGATATCCCACTTGAGCAGGTCGGCTCTGGTGATGTGCTCAGGGTGAGACCAGGGGAAAAGATACCGGTTGACAGCTTGGTAATTGAAGGGACAAGCGCGGTCGATGAATCGATGCTTACCGGGGAACCGATCCCGGTGGAGAAAAAGCCGGGAGACCGTGTGATTGGCGCCACTGTGAACGGGACGGGCATGCTCATCATCAGAGCTGAGCGGGTAGGGGCCGAAACCATGCTCTCACGCATTGTTAAGATGGTGGCAGAGGCCCAGCGGAGCCGGGCTCCCATCCAGAAGCTTGTCGACATTGTCGCAGGATATTTTGTTCAGGCTGTTGTTTCTGCCTCAGTAATTACCTTTATCGTGTGGGCGTGGTGGGGGCCTGAACCCCGTTTCGCCTATGCGCTTATCAATGCAGTGGCTGTGCTCATCATTGCATGCCCTTGCGCGCTCGGGCTGGCAACCCCAATGTCGATTATGGTGGCGACAGGCAAGGGAGCAACATTCGGCGTGTTGTTCAGGAATGCCGAATCTATTGAGGTTATGAAAAAAATAGACACCCTTGTGGTGGATAAAACCGGGACACTGACTGTGGGGAAACCAAAGCTTTTAGACATTGTGCCGCTCGGCGGTAAGGACGAAAGATCGGTCCTTTATTTTGCCGCGAGTATCGAACGGGGAAGCGAACATCCGCTTGCCGCGGCAATCGTTTCTGCAGCAGAGGCAAAACAGATCGGACTGACAAAGGCGGACTCTTTTCAATCAGTGACAGGAAAAGGTGTTACCGGTCAGGTTGACGGTCATGCGGTAACCCTTGGGAATTTGCCGATGATCCGTGATATGGGGATAGATTCCGGAACGACGCTCGAAAAAGCCGAACGCATGCGGAGTGACGGCCGAACGGTCATGTTTGTTGTCCTTGACGGCACAATTATAGGTCTTCTCGGCGTTGCAGATCCTATTAAGGAGACAACCCCTGAGGCGATAAAACGGCTGCATGATGAAGGCGTCAGGATTGTAATGTTGACTGGCGACAGCCGGACCACTGCCGAAGTTGTCGGGAGAGAACTGCAGATTGATGAAGTGATCGCTGAGGTGCTGCCGGACCAGAAGGCAGAGACGATAAAGCGGTTGCAGGAAGGCGGCCAGATTGTCGCTATGGCCGGTGACGGAATTAATGATGCACCTGCTTTGGCGCAGGCACATGTCGGCATTGCAATGGGTACGGGTACCGATATTGCCATGGAAAGCGCAGGGGTGACCCTGGTGAAAGGAGATCTGAGGGGGATTGTCAGGGCAAGGATTTTGAGCCGGGCAACAATGCGCAATATCAAACAGAACCTGTTCTGGGCTTTTATATACAATTCCATCGGTGTGCCGATAGCAGCGGGAATCCTGTATCCTTTTTTCGGCATCCTCCTGAGTCCCATGATTGCTGCTGCTGCAATGAGCTTCAGCTCGGTTTCGGTTATTGGCAACGCCCTGCGGCTGAGGAGAGTCAGGCTGTGAGGAAGTATTTCAATTAAGGCGGGTATTGTTGACGTCTCTATTGTTGGTAGTTTATTGTGGTCACAATTGTTGACATAATTTATATGAGCCGGTATAATTCGGTTAAGGAGTAATATATGAAGGTAGCAACAGTGAGAGAATTCAGAGACAAGGCCACCAGTTATTTCAAAGAAGAAGAACCAGTTCTTGTTACCAGGCATGGCAAAGTGACAGGTCTTTATCTGCCGATAGACCATCCCGAAAGTTTTCCCCTTGAACTCAGGCAAGACCTGCTTGTTCGTCTTGGCGAATCGATAAGCCGTTCTTTGACCAGGAAGGGAATAAGCGAGGGAAGACTTCTTGCAGACTTTAAATCCTTTAAGAAAACTTGCCGCAGACGCTAACGTTATTCTGTCTGCCGTTGCCGGCAAAGCCGCCCTGAGAGTTTTCCTTCTAAAAGGGATTGAAATCGTGACAACCGATTTCAATATCAGTGAAGTCAGAGAATATATCGGCGTTATCGCGGAAAAATACGGCTTCAGCGAAGAAATCCTTGAATCACAGTTGAAACTGCTGCCTCTTCGGATATATCAGCAGGAATTCTACGCGGCTTTTCTCGATATCGCTTCGAAAAAACTCGCAGCCAGGGATGAAGACGATGTGGAACTGCTCGCCCTGTCACTGAAATTGAAAGTGCCCGTCTGGAGCAATGACAGGCATTTCCAGCACGCAGGTTGTGAGGTGTATTCTACCGCAAAACTGCTGAAGATTTTGAAGGCATAAAGCCTGTTTTGTCGGCAGCCCCTATCGAGAAGCATGTAGAATATCTGGCTGAGCGCCATGATCATGTGTCGCCCTCTAATTATATTGCCTGTAGGGGCAGGCCCCTGTGCCTGCCATTTTCCTTCCTAAGTGTGTATCTCGGACGGCAGGAATACACAGTGGAACAACGAGCAGAAAATATTCCGACTATGCATAACTGGAAGAAATATTTGTCAAATATATAGAAGGCAAATGGCTACTTGTGGTCAAAGAGGTTTTTTACTTCGTTCATCAGTTCGTTGATGTCCTTGAACTGACGGTAGACAGAGGCAAATCTTACGTATGCAACTTTATCGAGGTCCCTCAGGGATGACATCACTTCCTCCCCGACCCAGGTGCTCTGAATCTCCTTCACCCCGAGCCCGATAAGTTTTTTCTCTATCGAATCAGTGACGCCTTCGAGGGTTTCCATACCGATCGGTCTTTTTTCACAGGCTTTTTTCAGGCCGGTCAGCACTTTTTCTCTCTCGAACGATTCCCGCCTGCCGTCTTTTTTGACAACCATCGGGATGATGTCTTCCACGCGTTCGTAGGAGGTGAAGCGCTTGGAACATTTGAGGCATTCGCGTCTCCGGCGGATGGCATTGCCTTCCCTGCTCGTCCGTGAGTCGATGACCTTATCTTCTAAATTTCCGCAAAAAGGACATTTCATAGGTCGTTTGTTTGTGTGTCATTCCCGCTTGACGGGAATTTTTTCGAGATAACTGGATGCATTCCATATGCCCAAGGAGAGTCAAAAAGGAGATTTTTCTTCAATAGATCGGAAACTTTTCGCACAGGGAATCCACTCTCTGAGTCAGGGCATTCATTGTTCCGGTGTCCTTATTATTCTGAATTACAGAGGACAGGATGTCGGCGATTTCAACCATCTCGGGCTCGCCCATTCCGCGTGTGGTGACGCAGGGAGTTCCAAGGCGTATCCCGCTTGTCACGGTAGGAGGTCTTTCATCAAAGGGGATGACGTTTTTATTCACGGTTATTCGTGCTCTGCCGAGAGCTTCTTCGGTCTCTTTCCCGGTGATATTTTTACTCGTGAGATCTATAAGCATCATATGATTATCCGTTCCGCCTGAGATAATCTTAAACCCCTTGCCGGTGAGTTCAGCAGCGAGTTTTTGCGCATTTTTTATAACCATTCCCTGGTATTCTTTGAATTGAGGGCTTAAGGCTTCATTCAGCGCAACGGCCTTTGCAGCGATCACATGGACCAGCGGCCCTCCCTGAATACCGGGGAAGATCATCTTATCGACCGCCTTTGCATATTCGGCTTTGCACATGATCATGCCGCCTCTTGGTCCCCTGAGGGTCTTATGGGTTGTGGTCGTCACGAAATCCGCATGGGGGAAAGGCGACGGGTGTACCCCTGCAGCAACAAGTCCTGCTATATGCGCGATATCTGCCATGAGATATGCGCCGGCTTCTTTTGCGATATCGGAAAAAACACTGAAATCCAGAGAACGGGAATATGCGCTCGCGCCGACAAGGATGAGTTTCGGTTTATTTTCAAGTGCGAGGCGTCTTACTTCTGCATAGTCTATGTATCCTGTCTCTCTGTTTACGCCGTAAGCGATGGGCTTGTAAAAGGTGCCTGAGAAGTTCACCGTGGCCCCGTGAGAAAGGTGCCCGCCGTGGCTCAGGCTCATGCTCAGGATTTTATCTCCTGGTTTCAGGACAGAGAAGAAGACCGCCATATTTGCCTGGGAGCCGGAGTGCGGCTGGACATTCACATGCTCTGCGCCAAAGACCTGCTTGGCCCTCTGGATTGCAAGGTTTTCTATGACGTCTGCATACTCGCATCCCCCGTAGTATCGTCTGCCGGGGTATCCTTCCGCGTATTTGTTTGTAAATACCGAGCCCTGCACTTCGAGTACGGACCGGCTCGCATAATTTTCAGACGCGATGAGGACAATATTCTTTCGTTCCCTTGCTATTTCGCTCTGAATCGCTTCGTAAACTTCAGGGTCTGTCATTTTAAGATTTTCAAGATACATGTTTGTTCAGACGGTCCTCTATTAATGTTATTTTTTTGAGCCTTTTCAAATGCCGTTCTCCCTCAAAAGGAGTAGTTACCCACGTTTTGACAATTTCTCTTGCCAAGTCTCTGCCTACGATCCTTCCGCCGAGCACGAGGATATTCGCATCGTTATGGAGCCTGCTCATCTTTGCGGTAAAAAGCTCGTTGCACAGAGAAGCCCTGACCCCAGGGAATTTATTAGCGACAATGGACATCCCGATCCCTGTGCCGCATATGAGTACCCCCTTTTCTATCGTGCCGGAGGAAACATCGGCAGATACTTTTTCGCCGAAATCGGGGTAGTCTACCGAGTCAGACGTGTTTGTGCCATAGTCGGTGCATTCGATATGGAGATCGTGCAACAGGGCTATTATCTCCTTTTTCAGTTCAACACCTGCATGGTCACAGCCGATTGCGATTGTCATTTTGATCGTAGTAAGAACGTTGAATCCATTAATATTATCCGAGAGATTCAAGGGAAGTCAAGAAAACCCTCCGGTCCCTATTTTTTCTCGATTCTCGGGAACAGGGCAGGCCCTTTGATTATCTTCGTGCCGGGGCTGATTCTCCCCCAGGACGCCTCGGCATCGAGGTTTATCCCGGATATCGTTCCGCCGAGATTGAGCTGCGCCCATATCTTTTCTGCAGTCGAGGGCATAAAAGGATACAGTGAAACAGCGATCAGACGCAGCGCCTCGGAAAGCGTATAGAGAATGTTTGACAGGGAGTCCTGGTCTGTTTCCTTCCACGGAACAGCCCGCTGAATATATTCGTTTACCTCGCCGATAAACCCCCATACATGTGTGAGCGCGTGGTGGAATTCCACTTTCCCCAGCAATCCACCCATGCGGTTGAGGAGACCGTTGTCTGGTTCAAACCACCCCTTTATCTTCTGTTCCAAATCCCTGTCCTTATTTTCATGCGGTGACGGGATCTCTCCGTTCCGGTATTTTTCGATCATGGTTAAGGAACGGCTTACCAGATTGCCGAGATCATTCGCGAGGTCTGTGTTGTAACGCTGTATGATCGCCTGTCTGGAGAAATCTCCGTCGAGGCCGAAGGGGACTTCCCTGAAGAGAAAGTACCTGAACGCATCTGTCCCGAATTCGTCTGCGATTTCGTGCGGATCAACTACGTTCCCGAGCGATTTGGACATCTTCTTCCCTTCGACGGTCCACCAGCCGTGGGCAAAAATATTTTTCGGCAAAGGCAGTTCCATAGCCATCAACATCGCAGACCAATAGACTGCATGTGTGGTAAGGATATCTTTGCCGATGAGGTGGTGATCGGGAGGCCACCAGTAATCAGCTTTGCGACCAGAGACCCCAACACCGGGGGCAAGATACTGTGTAGCCGAAAAGTAGTTCGCGAGTGCGTCGAACCAGACATAGGTAACGAAGTTCTCGTCGAACGGCAGCGGTATCCCCCAGGAGAGGCGCTGTTTCGGCCTTGATATGCAAAGGTCGCCGAGGGGATTATTCTTTAAAAACCCCAGCACCTCGTTTCTTCTCGTTTCGGGCAATATATAGCGAGGATTCTCCTCAATATAGCGGGTAAGCCTGTCCTGATATTTCGACATGAGAAAAAAATAGTTCTCTTCGGAAATCTGCTCGACGGGTCTTTTACAATCAGGACATCTGCCATCCATCACTTCCTTCTCTGTCCAGAACCGTTCATCCGGCACGCAATACCACCCGGTGTATTGCCGCTTTTCTATCTCCCCCTTTTTCAGCAGGTTTTGCAGCATGGCCTGAACAGTTTCTCCATGTTCTTTGTCGGTAGTTCTGATAAAAGCATCGTATGAGATATCAAGTTTGCGCCAAAGGTTTTTGTAGTTTACGACCATTGTATCGGCATGTTCCTTGGGCGGGAGGTTTTTATCGCGGGAAGCCTTTTCCACTTTCTGTCCGTGCTCGTCGGTGCCGGTCAGGAAAAATACGTCGTGGCCTCTTAATCTGTTGTATCGCGAGAGGATATCGGCCGCAACGGTTGTGTATGCATGGCCTATGTGAGGCACATCATTGACGTAATAAATCGGAGTGGTAATATAGAAAGTGGATTTCATGTTTTGAACGGTTTTTTCCTGCGTTTTTTCGGGTGCCATCTCCTTCGTTTTTCCGTCTGTTCCTTGTTCTCAGGCTGCGGGGACGGCTGTGATGAGTCACGTGAAGGTTCGCTTCCGGCTGACTGCTGCGGAGTCCCGGTTGTATCTCCCGGCACGTCACTCGAAGCGACGACCAATTCAACGGACTCTCCCTCTTCGGGAGCAGGCATTTCGGCCTCGATGTATGCGGCATCCTCCGGAATTGAGTTGGAATATTCATAGCCGAGACAGCACATAAGACGTCCGCACGATCCGGACAGCTTGCCGGTATTTAATACCAGCTCCTGTTTTTTCGCCATCTTGATTGATATGGGTTCAAAGGAAGTAAGGAATTTTTTACAGCATACTTCCAGGCCGCAGATGCCCAGATTGCCGATGATTCTTGCCCCGTCCCTCACTCCTATCTGCCGCATCTCGATCCTTGTTTTGAATTTCGAGGCGAGGTCTTTAACGAGTTCCCTGAAATCGATCCTTTTTTCTGCGGTAAAGTAGAAGATGATACGCTTTTTGTCCAGCGTTGCTTCGGTGCTGATGAGCTTCATCGGAAGACCACGCGCCATGATCCGCTCAAGACAGTTGTCCCTCGCTTCTCCCTCAAGGGTCTTATTCGCCTCTTTCTGGAGGAGGTCCTCTTCGTTTGTCTTGCGCATTATTTTTTTCAGTCTCTTTTCATTATCTTCGACGGCATGGCGGCCGACAACAACACTGCCGATATTTAACCCGAGTTCCGATTCTACCACCACGAGATCTCCCTTATTGACGTCGATCCCGTTTACTTCGAAATCATATATCTTTCCGCACGGCTTAAAACGCACTCCTACAACATCAGGCATTGGTCACATCCATTATTTTCCTCAACAGGGAACCTGTATAATTCCAAGTGAGGGATTTGTTGAGATGAACGCCGAAATATCCTTTCAGGGCATTCATCCTTTGATAACTTTCTATTATAACTTTTATATCCGTTGTGCTGCTCATACCCTCTATGTATTCCTTCAGGTCGACATTAATGAGGCGGGATTCCTTGCCGGTTATCCTGAAAACAGCCATATCCCTGAGGAGGATCAGGATAAGGTCGAACCACCGCTCCATGTCTTCCTTTGAGGTCCATCCATCCTTTTCGGTATTCAACATGCCCTTCAGAAGCTGCAAACTCCATGTCCGGCCTGCAAGAAGATCCTGCGTAATCGCGTTGCCAGGGCTTCCCATCGAAAGCCGAATGAGAAGTGATAACGTAAGGGAGTCAGGTACTGACGAGGTTTTGGCGGATTCTTCTTTTTTCTTTTTCAGGGGGCTTTTGCCCCCCCGGCTGTGCGCGGACGAGTCGTCTGAGGCGTCAGGTTTCTGTAAGACGTTGAGTAGTACTTTTTCACAGGCAGCTGAAGAGAGCGGAGTAAAGTTTATCCGGGAACACCTTGACCGTATCGTGTCAGGCAGCCGGCCGGGATTCGATGAGACAAGGATTATCAGGCTGTCCTCCGGCGGTTCCTCGAGTGTTTTGAGGAAGGCGTTGGCGGCGTACTGGTTCATGGTGTCTGCATCGTCTACAATGACGACCTTGTATCTGCCTTCGAATGCTTTTAAGGACAGCATTTCGTCGATTGCACGGATTTCCTCGACCCTGATCTGCCCGCTCTCAGGAGAGATGAGCAAGAAATCAGGGTGAATGCCGGAACCGATCTTTTTGCATGAGGGGCATTCATCACATGCATCGCCTGGTGATGTAAGACAGTTTAATGTCTTTGCAAGAGTAAGCGCAGTGCATTTTTTCCCGATGCCCGGTTCGCCGGCAAAAAGGTATGACGAGGCTATTCTTCTCCTCTCCATAGTTCTCACAAGGATGTTGATCGCTTTGTCCTGCCCTATGATGTCACGGAATGCCATATGGTGGACTGCCTTTATCGGTCAGTTTTTATTACCCCTTATCAACTTAAGTTCATTCAGAACTGTTTTCGCACGGTCATCTAACGATGTCATGGCGCGATGGAGATATACAAAAGTTCCCCTGATGCGATCGTCATTGCAGAGACCAAGGATCACATAATTGAGGTGTTCGAGATACCCTTCATTCAACGCAGCCTTGCCCTCTTCATGCATCAATGGAATCCCCGGCTGTACTAACACCAGCAAGGCGAAGAACGTGTTTGTCACATCAATACACCGGGCAAGGTATCCCTCCAGTTCATCGAAGTTGACTTCCGTTGTCCCCTGAATGTCAGCCAGAGAGTACGCCATCATATCTAAAGGGGTCCTGTCAGTGATAAATTGCTTCTCCTCCGTCTGCCAGATTTTTTCAGCAGCATCCAGTATCTTATGCTGAATCCAGAGTCTTTTTTTGAAGTCCATTGGTTGGGAGGGATCCAGCCCGCATTGCTGAAAGACCTCTGAAGTGACGGTTTTCAGAAAGGGCATTCCGGTCCTTTGGGAAATCGCTTCCGCCAGTGTCGTTTTCCCGGTCCTGTGACTTCCGCATAACCCTATGTTCATGGGGGTTAGTATAACAAATAACGTTTGCCGTCATGTAGTGAAATGACTGTTCGAAGTATATTGCAGGACAGACACTCCCGGTGCATTTCCCGGTATAGCTATCTTTTATTGATACCGTTGCAGTAATATAGAGACAATTCTTGTTAGCGCTGTCCCACCGCAGACATTGCCGAGGTAATCAAACCGTGGAAATACCATAACCTGATTTATCTGCATTAGGTGTGCACAGTAAGCGATCAGAATATTGATTTTGGGAAAGAGGTGCAGGTATGAGACATGAAGAATTAAGGAATATTGCCATCATTGCCCATGTCGACCATGGCAAGACAACGCTCGTTGACGGGATGATGAAACAGGCCGGTATCTTCCGCTCGAATGAGAAAGTGCAGGAACGTATCATGGACAACATTGACCTGGAGCGGGAACGCGGCATAACGATTATGGCAAAGAACGCCGCTGTACGATACAACGGCGTGAAAATAAACATTGTGGATACCCCCGGACACGCGGACTTCGGTGGGGAGGTCGAAAGGACCCTGAAGATGGTGGACGGCGTATTATTGCTTGTCGACGCTTCTGAAGGACCCCTCCCGCAGACGAGGTTCGTGCTCCAGAAAGCGCTTGAACGCAAACTCCCGCCGATCCTTGTCATCAATAAGATAGACAGGCCTGATGCAAGGATACAGGCTGTCCTGAATGAGGTATATGACCTCTTTATCGACCTTGACGCTACGGAAGAACAACTCGATTTCCCGATTTTGTATACCAATGCAAAGCTGGGCTCTGCCACGCTGAATATGGAGGAAGAATCGGACAATCTAAAACCGCTCTTTGACACGATAATGAACACCATACCGCCTCCTGCAGGAGAAAGCAGCGGGGTATTGCAGATACTCGTTACCAATATCGATTATGACAATTACGTCGGCAGGCTCGCCATAGGGCGCATATTCTCCGGTACCGTGAGGGTTGGGAATCAGGTCGCCATGGTAAAAGGAGAGGGGGAGATGCAAAAGACAAAGGTCTCATCGCTCTATTCATTTCAGGGTCTCGACAGGCTTGCGATTGAAGAAGCATCTGCCGGAGAAATCATCGCTCTCGCCGGCATTGAGGGGATAAACATAGGAGACACCATTACCGACGCAGAAAATCCCAAACCATTGCCGAGGATCAAGGTTGATGAGCCTACCATATCTATGGTATTTTCCGTGAACACTTCACCTACTTCCGGAATAGAGGGCACCCATGTTACATCCAGAAAATTACGGGAGCGACTCGAAAAAGAACTCCTCTATAATGTTGCGATCAAAGTGGATTTTGACGAAACGGATTCCTTCAGGGTAATGGGACGCGGTGAACTTCAACTCGCTATATTGATTGAGATGATGCGGCGCGAGGGGTACGAGCTTTCTGTTGCCATGCCTGAAACAATCACGAAAACAATTAAGGATGTGCTTCATGAACCCATGGAACTGCTTGTCATCGACGTCCCCGAAGTATACATAGGCGTCGTTACCCAGCAGATCGGCATGAGGAAAGGCAAAATGCAGAAGATGCAGAATAACGGCTACGGCAGGGTAAGGCTTGAGTTCAGGCTCCCGGCAAGGGGACTGATCGGTTTCAGGTCACAGTTTCTCACTGACACAAGGGGCACCGGGCTTTTGAACCATCTCTTTGACGGGTATGAGCCATGGCATGGTCCTATTTCCAAGAGGCAGACAGGGGCTCTCGTATCTGACAGGCAGGGCACTTCAACCACCTATGCATTGTTCCACCTGCAGCCGAGGGGAACACTTTTTATCAGAGGAAACACCACTGTATATGAGGGCATGATCATAGGCGAGAATTCAAGAGATAATGACCTTGATGTGAATGTCATAAAGGAAAAGAAGCAGACAAACATGCGCGCTTCCAACGCTGATGAAGCTTTGCAGCTTGTGCCTCCGAGGATTATGAGTCTGGAGCAGGCGATTGAATTTATCAAGGAAGATGAACTTGTCGAGATAACCCCTGAATCCATCAGGCTGAGAAAAAAGATACTCGAAGCGGGCAAAAGGCACGCTGCAAAAAAGACCTAATTCCCACAATACTCTTGGATCGGATGACAGGCAGGCACATGGTCATCAAAACTCTGCTAATGCAGGATTTGGGCTCTGCTCAACATATTACTATAGTGCATAATAATGTCCATGTTCATGATATCTCTCCGCCTACACAGGTGCTGCTACCAGAATTTTGCTGCCCATATGCCTGCCTGAATATGAGTAATGGGTTCTAAAAACTTATCGATGCTTTAATTCAGTCAGAATCTTAAATATCTTTGTCGTCTCTTCGATACTTCTCGATCCTGTGCCGCATGATGGCGTCAATACTATCTGTGACAGTAAGAGATCACGGGGTAATGAATTTGATAGCTGGTCCAGGCTGTTATTAAAGCGTTTTTGGATGGAGCCGGTGTTTTCATCCCTGATGACTTCTGTCGTCGGAACAATACCCAAGGCAAGGTAACCGCCTTTTTTCAGAAAGCCGGAGAATTCGGCAGGATAGAGAGCAATTGTTCCCATATAGTCGTATGCATCAAAACTGATAATATCGGCCCCGCTGTTGATTACGAGCGGCCAGTCGGCCTTTCCGCAACAGTGGATCCCGGAAATCCCTCCAGCGAGTTTAACGGATTCCACGGTTTCTTTTAAGAGCCTTAAGGCTTCTGTTGTGTCTACTCCGATATACGCCGTGCTGCCCAATGCCGAGAGGATAGGTTCGTCGATGAAGATGACCACCCGGTCCGCAAAAGGGTCCAATACCTTTATCTGCCACCTGATTTTTGCCTTCAGCAACAGAAGGGAGATTTCCCGGAGTTCTTCATCATAGTAAACGCATTTTCCTGTCTCGTCCCTGAGACCGAGGGTAAAGGTCAGCGGTCCGGTGACATGTCCTTTTAAAAAAGGAAACCGTCTGTTTTTAATGTTTTTAACAAACGTATACAGTCCTTTTGCATAGCGCTCGGAAAGAGGTGATTCCCAGTCATCAGAACAGGTCTCATAGAATTTTGCAAGGACATCGCCGTCATCCCTTTCAACCCATATCTTTTCTCTCTCTTCGTCAATTTGTAAGAAAGGCATGTCTTCAGCATACTGAGGGATCATTGATTCACGGAATGAGAGCGCCGGGAGTTGGGGCCAGAAAGGAATGTCAAATGTCTGCAGTACAAGCCTGCATGCCTCTTCAGGGTCTGTATGCGGAAGGCTACCGATGCCTGTTGTAGAGAATGGCTTAAACATTTCCTATGACTGCTTTATCATAAAAACAAACAGGGCGAAGTATACGATACTCTGCCCCGTTCTGTTTTATGACATCGTATATGAAATAAATTCCTATTTGCTCTTTCTTCTCTGGAATTTAGTCTTTTTCCTGAGCTTGTCATGTTTGTGTTTGCTCATCTTTTTTTTACGCCACTTTTTGACGTTCCCCACTCATCCACCTCCTTGTTTCAGTTAAAAGTGAAAAGTTAAAAGTGAAAAGTTAAAGAATAACATTTTAACTCTTAACTCTTAACTTTCAACTCTGATTTATATTCTTTCGCCTGATCCATGAAAGCCTCAAGCTGTATCTCGGTTGTTGGGGATTCGGTCCCGTCATACGGGATGCTGATACATGGAGCGCCGAAATCCCTGCTGATGCCCCGCAAAAGGGCGCTTACGATTGTGCCGGGCATACAACCGAACGGCATAGCGTTTACAATGCCGGATGCCCCCTTCTCCAGGAGATCTATCGATTTCCCTATGCTAAGAATTGCTTCGCCCTCAAAGGAACTGCTGAGGTAGGGTGAAGCCTTCTCAAAGATCTCATGTGTCTCCGGTTCCCTCAATGTCTTCAAAAATCCCTCGAAATATTTCGCGAACCGATGTTCTATCCTCTTTTGGACGAACTTTTTTAAGAGAAAATTAATAATAACAGACTTTTCCTTTTTTAACAATGCCTTCCTCAACCCCATAGCGTTTATGTAGTATAGCCACTCTTCAACCGGGGCCAGCCATACCTCACCACCAAGGGCTTCAACCTTTCGTACAAGGTCTTCATTCGAGAATTTATGAGACCTGACGAATATCTCGCCGATAATCCCGATAAGGGGCTTTTTGCTGTTTCCTTTCGGAAGGTGTTCAAAGGCATCCCGGATTTCTTTGAGGCTTCTCTTCATATTGGAGTTGTTTTGTCTCAGGTCGTGATATATCTTTTGCAGATAATGTCCGTACACCGCATCGGATGCGCCCTTTTCTTTTTCATAGGGACGCGTTGCATGGAGGCATTTTGTCAGCAATTCACAGGCGAGAATGCCTTGCCATGAGCGGACACTGAAATCCTTGCCGACGATGCCGAGGTCAGAGTAAAATGTGTTGTCCTGGACAGGAGAAAATATCGGTACATCCTTATATCCGGCAGTGTCGAGAACAAGCCTGTGAAATACATTGTATTGTCCGAATCTGCAGGGTCCCGTGCCTGACGGCATGAAAAAAGCGCTTTTTCCAGGGATAAACCCCGGTTCCATAACCTTTTTCATCATATCTCCGGTAGTAACCGTACAGGGATAGCATTCTTTCCCGGAAACATGCTTACGTCCGATGTCCGCGGTCTTTTTATCGGATTCGGGGAGAACCTCTGCTTTTATTCCGCAGCGCTCGAATGCAGCTGCAAGAGCGAAGGCGTGGTCGGACATGCGGGGGATGTAGATAGTGCGGGACGAAGGATGCCGCGTGGTGTATGAAGGACGAATGGTTTCTCCCTCTTTTTTCTTTTCACTCACTCCCCCATGCCGGTTCCCTATGCTGTCGATAAATGCCTCGCAGCGCGTTATGGCTCCTGCGTCTGCGCTGTGCTCATCGATCTCTATGGAGAGGAACGGTTTGTCGCCCATCTCCTTCTTGAAGTACTTCAGTATGAAGGAGTCGGGTCCGCATAGAAAATTGTTGATATAGATGGCATGCAGGTTTCTGTTTTCCTGCACGGCCCTTGCAGCCTTTAGTATCCTCTGCCCCGACCTCCAGTACATATTCGGCCATTCATTCTCTATTTCGTACTGGTCAACGGGGAGAAAATCAAAGGGGATTGATACGATTCCGATATCGGCAAGTTTTTTAGGAATATCCAGATTGACCCCGCTGTCGAAAGCATTATAGGCCCTACCGATAATCACAATAGCATTTTGCGATAAAGCGGATAAGATTTCGGCCCCCTTTGCCTTGATAGCGGAAGTAAATTTTGTTTGCGCCTCATGTGCAATGGGGAGCGACTTTGCTATCTGCGATTTTCTTATCCCGAACGGTTTAAAGGCTTTCCGGAGTTCAGAGATGAGAAATTTTTCCCCTCTCCTCATGTCAACGACCGGCACAATGGTTTTAACGCCTCCAAACGCTATGTTCGCGACATAGGGGATGGTCTGTGTATAGGGGCAGGAGAGTCCTTTCTCAAAGGGGTCGTCCGGTGTATTGAGGTTTATGAAACTCGGCAGGAACACTGCGTCAACATCGCGGTCAAGAAGGTATCTGATATGGCCGTAAGCAACCTTTACAGGAAAACATGCTTCTGAAAGAACCCGTTCGAGGCCGAGGGTTACGATCTGCCGGTTGGTTTTCGGCGATACTTCAACATCAAAGCCGAGCTCCCAGAGAAGCGTTGTCCAGAAGGGGAGATAATCGTGGAAGAAAAAAATGTACGGAATGCCTATTATTGGTCGACGCGGAGAAGTTGTGGTCTGGCAGTCAGTCTCTTTCTCTCCGTCTCTCCGTGTCTCTGTTTCTCCGCGTCTCCGTGTCATTCTCTCAACGTGTTCTTTCCACAGCATTTCCTCCCGGAACGAAAAGAGGTCGGGCAGGGTCGATACCTTTTTCTTCCGCACATCGTATTTCTCGCATCGTCCACCGTAGAAAAGCAAACCTTTATCCCCGGAGATTTTTACCCTGTTTATCTTGCATATGTTCGGACACCCTTTGCATTCAAAGGATGATAGTTCATAAGGACGCTTTGACAGTTCAAAACCCTTGAATGTGCTGACACGGCGACGCGGCGACACGGCGACACGGTGATCATTCTTTTTTTCTGTGTCATCGCTTCTCATATGCTTCATGGCAATTAATCCCATACCGATTGCGCCGGTGACATCGTGATGAGGGGGGATGGTAATAGGTTTGCCGAGGTATTTTTCAAATGCCGCTGCAACGGATGTATTGAAGGCCACCCCGCCCTGGAAGAATATGTTACTACCGATCCTCTTGCCGGCCACGACCCTGTTGATATAATTCTGGACGATGGAGTACGCAAGACCGGCAAGGAGATCATTCCTGTCAGCGCCTCGCTGAAGGTTTGACATCAGGGAGTTTTCCATGAAGACTGTGCACCGTTCACCGAGCCTGCAGGGATTTTTTGCAGAGAGCGCGCATTGTGCGAATTCCTCTTTTATCGAGATGTTCAATTTTTCCGCCTGTTCCTCGAGGAAAGAACCCGTTCCCGCTGCGCATGCCTTATTCATCTCAAAGTCAACAATGATCCCGTTTTCGAGGGAGATATATTTGGAGTCCTGCCCGCCTATTTCAAATATCGTATCGACATCTTTGTTAATAAAAGCTGCAGCAGTGGCCTGGGCGGTGATTTCGTTTTTTACGATGTCAGCTCCGACAAAGTCCGCGATCATATATCGCCCTGATCCCGTCGTGCCGACCCCGATAATGTCGACTCTATCGCCGACTTCATCCCCTATTTCCGCGAGGCCCTGTTGAACAGCCTCTATCGGTCTTCCGGCGGTCATAAGATATCGTTTCGCCAAAAGTCTTCCTTCTTCGTCTATGACTGCAAGGTTGGTGCTGATGGAACCGATGTCTATACCGAGATAAGCCCTTATTGCTGATGACGGTGACGATGAAGAATTCTGAGACAAGGATGAAGGATGAGGGATGAAGGATGAAAAAGAGACAGTCATACTTTCTTCCTTCATCCTTTCTCCTTCATCGTTCAACTGAGGATGTCCTTCCCCCTCAGACCTGTATGTTTGCAGAAATTCATCGAGACGCGATAAATCAAAACGCCGGATCGTATGTTCATGGATATTTTTCAATGCCGCCCCGATCGCCCCCATGAAGGCAAAATGTTCCGGAACATACAGCTCTTCGAGCGCGAAAATTTTTTTCAGCGCTCTTACTAACCCTTTGTTTGCCGCAACTCCTCCCTGGAATGATACCGGCGGTATGATGGTTCTCCCTCTTGCGATAGAACCTTTAAAATTTCGCGCAACCGCAAAACAGAGCCCGGCGATAATGTCCTCAACCCGGGTAGCGATCTGCTGGAGGTGAATCATGTCGGATTTCGCAAATACGCTGCACCGTCCCGCGATCCTTGGCGGTTTTTTTGAGGTGAGCGCGAGGTCGCTGAATTCTTCTATCGAGAGCCGGAGCCGTTCTGCCTGCTGGTCGAGAAACGAACCGGTCCCTGCCGCGCAGACAGAATTCATCGAAAAATCTTTTACTGAACGTCCGTCTTCCCCTAAAAGTATCAGCTTTGAATCTTCTCCCCCCATCTCGATGATTGTTTTTATCTGGGGGCAGAGTCTCTGTGAGGAATACGCCTGCGCCATAATTTCGTTCAATGGTTCTATCCCCAGGATGGAAGCGATGAGTCTGCCGGCAGATCCGGTGATGGAGAGAGAAAAATCCGCGCCTGCCCTGATCTTCACATCACGCTCTTTCTGTGTTATTTCTTTCAGGGTATCGAGGGCAACAGCGAGAGGATGTCCTTTATGACGGCGGTATATCTTGCAAAGCAAGTTGCCATTTTCATCCAGGATAACAAGCTTTACACTGACTGAACCTGCATCAAGCCCGATGAAATTCATCCTTGCTCCGTTATTCATTATATCATAGCCTCTGCTGTCATGAGAAAGCGGACCTACCTTTTAAGAAAGAAGGGGAAAACCCTCGAAGGCACTTTCTTTTTATAGAAGGCATATCCGTCCCCAAAGCGGCCTGCAAGCTCTTTTTCCTCGAGGGGGACAATGATGCTATTGACGATGATGAAATCCAGCAACGCTACTATCCCTAACGTCAACACCCCTGTGATAAGAAAAACACCGGAAAACATGAGGGTGTGCGCCAGATAAGTCGGATGCCTGACAATCGAAAACGGTCCCTCTGCTACAAGATGTTCTTCACCGCTGCCGGACAACTCTGGCACGCCGATAATCCCCCAAAGGCCCAAAAGCCGGGCGGTCCAGATATGGAGAAGTGTGCCGGAAATAAGCAGAAACCATCCGATGATTGTACACAGGAAGGGAAGGATAATCTTAAACTGGAGGAGAAAGTCCCTGTGATTGTAAATCAAAAATGCGAGCGGTACCCAGGGAAATATGGGAAGCAGGTAGGCTCCCAGCCCGGGCCTCCGGAAAAAATGAACGGCAACGTGAACGGGAATCCAGAAAAGCGGAATCACCGGCCAGAACATGAGCGTTATTATTGCGAGGATATCGTTCATACATAAGTGATATCACAGAGCGATTTGATCTTGCAACAGATATTATTCCCATTCAGTCGTTATTTGAAACTGAGCAATAGGGCGATAGTTCCCGGAAAAGAATCTGGTATACTTGTGAATCATGGGTTCCAAAAATATCTATGAGCGGTTTATCTGGTTTGATGACCGTGTCAAGCAGAAAAAATACCCCAATACCACAAGCCTCGCAAAACAATTTGAAATATCCATCAAGACGGCCCAGCGTGATATCGAATTCATGAGGGACAGGCTTAACTGTCCTCTTTGCTACGATCCAAGCAGAAAGGGATATTTCTACGAGGACGATACCTTTTCCCTGCCGCTTATCTATCTTTCCTCAGAAGAACTTTCTTCGCTCCTGATCGCAAGGAAATTCCTTCAGGACATAAGTGAGAGGTATATCGGGGATGAGCTCTCTTCTGTTATTCAGAAAATAACAGCCATCTTAAAAAAGCATATGGTTGAAGAAAACCTGATTGATGACGCCCTGTCTTTCCAGCTCATTCAATATTCAACAGCACCCGAAGAGATATTTAAAGGAGTTTTGGAAGGATGTTTACAGAGAAAGTCTCTGCACTTTCAATACTATTCGCCTGCCTATGAAGATGCGACCGTAAGAACTGCTGATCCATACCATCTCTTAAACTATATGGGCACCTGGCATCTTATCGCATATTGCCATACAAAGAAGAACCTGAGGAATTTCGTTGTGGGAAGGATGAGAGGTTTGATGGTCCTTGATACGACTTTTTCGATGCCCCGCGACTTTCATATCAAAGAATATCTCCAATCAGCATTTGGCATTTACAAAGGCAAGGCGATCAACCAGGTGACCTTGAGATTTACTCCCCTGAAGGCAAAGCGGATAGTGGAACAGATATGGCATAAAGACCAGAAAGTGAAATATCTCAAGGACGGCTCCCTTGAATTAACCTTCCCGGTCGCAAACTTTGCGGAGATAACCATGGAGATCCTGAAACATGGCTCAGGAGTGGAAGTAATCAAGCCCAAAGTGCTAAGAGATATTATCAAGGAAGAAGCTAAACAAATCCTCAGGATTTATTAGAATCCACCCTACACAAACAGGGGACACTGCACAGGGGAGAAGATGCCTATTAAAAAGATGGATGAGGGCATGTGATATAATACGTCTAATCTTGAAGGAGGATTAGTATGCCTGTAACATCAAAACAGAATGATGAGCATATTAAAATTAAACACTTCATAACCGATACGAAAGGCCATAAGATGGCAGCTGTTATCGATATGGAAGAATTGAAAAGGATAGAGACGGTTCTCGATCTCATCCCTTCCTCGGAGAAATGGCTTTATAAAAACAAGAAAGCACTTGAAAGCGTACAGAGGGGCTTAAAGCAGGCAGCCAGGGGCAAAATAAAAAAGCTGAATCTTGACACACTATAAGGTGTTCATTGTTTGATATCTTCCTCACTGATGAAGCAGGGGAACAATTAGAGAGACTCAAAATTGACAAAGGACTTTCAAAGCGGCACAAGGCAGTAAAAAAAGCCATACAATTTCTCTCCCAGAACCCAAGGCATCCCGGTTTACAGACTCTTGCATTTACTTCTTTGAACGGCCCTCAAGGAGAGAAGCTTTTTGAGGCATATGCAGAGCAGGCCACACCGGCAGCCTATAGGATCTTCTGGTACTATGGCCCTAAAGAAAAGCAGATTACCATTATCTCAATAACTCCTCATCCATAGCCTTTATCTTTTTAAGAAAACCCTCAGCATTTATTAAAAGCCATCCTCAGAAAACATAAGACACTCCCTGGGTGAGGTCACCCGTTAAAATGTAATCAAAAAAGGAATTACACGAAGGGGGTGTGCATATGGAACCAACCGCAGCTTTGTTCACAGATTCTCTCATATATGCAGGCATAATGGTTTGTGGCTTTTTCGCTGCGTACATACTCTCTCTTTACAGCTGTTAAGGACTGCTGGAGAATTACTAATGAGTTCATAAATAAAGCCACACCCCCTCACCCTTACCCTTACCCTCTCCCGCCAGGGGAGAGGGGATCAATTATCTCCCCTCCCTTGACGGGAGGGGATTGAGGGGAGGGTGTTTAAATGTGTCCTTACTTATGAATTCCTTAGTAATCATGAAAATCTTTAATGAGGTGGAACAATGAAAATCAAAGACCCGGATGAAGCCTTCATTCGTAAAGAGATTATTAGGTTAAGCAAAAGGCTTGAAAGGTTCCAACAGAAATACGAGCAGGCAAAAACCGCAGATCGTAAAAAAACTCTCGCGCTTGCAATCGATGACATTAAGATAACCATAGGCTGGCACCTGCGGGAGTGCAAGGATTACGAAAAAGCTCTTGCCGTATATCAATCCATGTCGTGGGAGATATACGGGGAATATAAATACAGGGGCATCTGTGAGGTACTTCTTGATATGACTGATGTAAGATGGGTGAATTCCGGGGACACCATACTTAATCCAGCGCCCCTTCTTTTTAGAGAAGACGATAAAGGGACAGACACTTTATTAGAACCTATCTCAGTATCGGTTTATGGAGAAAAGACTGTCATGCCCGCAAAAGCGGGCAGCCAGAAATGCCTGAAAACCCTGGATTCCCGCCTGTGCGGGAATGACGACAAGGGAGGCCCAATTATGAAAGAAGGGATTTTGAGGTAGGTTATAGCCTTAACACTGATTAATTCTTTTGCAATTCGATACGACCTTCATCTTCCAATTGTTTCAGATTGACCTACTGTTTGTTTTGGCACCTTCGGTGGTATGCCGCATGGCATACCTGCCAGCGCCTTACGTGGCCACACAATACGGAACGCAGTAAGTAACGGCAAGTTTGATCCAGTCCAGGGTATGCATATCGTAATGCAGAAAGACGCGGTCGCCATAGTTGATCAGTGCAAGGATTGATCCGACGAACAAAGCAACCCTGGCCGACATAAAGACGGTGTCTTTGTCAGTAGCGACCGCAAAGAATGATTTCATTCGTTACCAACACAGCAAACATTATTCTGAATCGGTTTCATCTGCCAAAATTGTATCACAGAATCGAACGAGAGGGCACGGTCCCCTCTCATCCTGTGGAAATATCAATCGGCTTTTTTCGTTTTTTCTGCCGCCTTTCCTTTCAACGACTTGATGTAGGCGACCAGGTCGTTCATCTGGTCGGACTTCGGGTCGAGGGCCTTTCCTTTGATGGCGTTTTCGATACGGAATACTATATGTTTGGCAGCAGATTTGATAACATATTTTTTAGCGGTTCCAAAAAGGCGAGAGCAGGATGCGAAATGCATTCGGCTGAATGGTAAAGCCTGATGAAAATTGTAAAGGAGGGTTCGGATGAAAACAAAATTTATTTTTTCTTTCTTTGCAGCACTATGTATTCTGATGTATAGCTATTGTCCTCCGGCAACTGCTGAAAGCAAGGACAAAACCGGCGCGATTACAACCGGATTGGAAGACCAGACGGCAGTTGCGATAACTATCTACAATGTCAATCTCGGTCTTGTGAAGGATCAGCGGCAGATTACACTGCAGAAGGGAGAGGGCGAGGTGCGCTTTATGGATGTCGCATCACAGATAATCCCCGCCAGCGTCCATATAAAATCAATCATCGATTCCGGCAGCCTGCTGGTTCTTGAACAAAACTATGAATACGACCTGCTGAATCCGCAGAAGCTTCTCGATAAATATGTGGGAAAAGATGTGAAGCTGTATTACAAAAACCCGTACACCGAGCGGGAGGAGATTCTGAACGCGACGCTCCTGTCGAATAACGGAGGCCCTATTTTTAAGATCGGCAATGAGATCACCTTCGGACATCCGGGAAGGATCATATTTCCGGGTGTGCCTGAAAATCTCATATCGAAACCTACCCTTGTGTGGCTCGTTGACAACTCACTCTCCTCCGCGCAGAAAGTGGAGGCGTCGTATCTGACGAACGGTATCAACTGGCGCGCTGATTATGTGCTGACATTAAACGACAAAGACGATATGACAGATCTCTCAGGCTGGGTGACCATCGATAATAAAAGCGGAACTACCTATCAGAACGCGAGACTTAAACTCGTTGCAGGGGATGTCAACAGGATGAGAGATGAATATGAATACAGAGACAAAATGCTCCGGGTGGCGGAAGTAGCTGCAAAAGCAGCGCCGCAGTTCCAGGAGGAAGAATTTTTTGAATACCATATCTACACTCTCCAGAGACCTTCGACGATTAAGGACAATCAGACCAAACAGATAAGCCTTATCACTGCCGGAGATATTCCGGTAAAGAAAGAACTCGTTTATTACGGGGCGAAGTACTATTACCACAGCCAGTACGGCGAGGCTGTATCGAATCAAAAAGTCGGCGTGTTTGTGGAGATAGAGAATAAGAAAGAACACAACCTCGGCATCCCGCTCCCGAAAGGAATTGTCAGGGTCTACAAGCATGACAGTGAGGGGAGTCTTCAATTTGTCGGAGAAGACAGAATCGACCATACGCCGAAGGACGAGAAAGTCAGGGTTAAGCTCGGAGACGCCTTCGATGTAGTCGGGAGCAGAAAGCAGACGGACTGGAAAAAGATCGCTTCAGATACCTATGAGGTGGCGTTTGAGCTGTCGCTGAGAAATCACAAAAAAGAGGATGTTACGGTGAAAGTCATCGAACCGATACCCGGCGACTGGACAATGCTCGGTTCATCGCATGCATACGCAAAGACAGATGCGTTTGCCGCGGAGTTTGCAATCCCTGTTCCGAAAGACAAAGAGGTCAAGCTGACGTACAGGGTGAGGATGAGGTTTTGATTATTTCTCTGACGTCTGTTTCGGGTGTATTGAAGGGAGGGTATTAACGGTCACAAAACAGTAACGATATTATCCATAAAATCCCTCCTAACCTCCCTTTGCCAAAGGGAGGAATAATGGCAAAGTTCCTTTCCCAACCACGAAGGAATTAAAAAAATAAATCCCCTCTTTGTCAAAGAGGGGTTAGGGGAGATTTTTCAATTAATGTCAATTCTGCTTTAAGGTTGTCGATAAAGCAATAAAACGGATTTAGACGGGAGCATTTAACAGCGGGAAATCCATTTCTTCACGCTGTTTGTAGAAAGCCTTTGCGGAGAGCCTCGCGAGGTTCCGCACGCGTGCGATGTGGCCGGTCCGTTCGGTGACGGAAATCGCGCCTCTCGCATCAAGCAGATTGAAGGTGTGCGAGCATTTCAGGCAGAATTCATAGGAAGGCAGTACGAGGCCGAGTTTGTTTAGCCTGATGGACTCCTTCTCGTATGCGTCGAACTGTTTTGAGAGGAGTTCGGTATCCGCATAGTCGAAATTGAACTTTGAGAATTCTACTTCATCAGTATGATGGATCTCTCCATATGTAATGCCTTTGGCCCACTGGAGGTTGTATACGCTATCCACTTCCTGCAGATACATGGCGATCCTCTCAAGCCCATAGGTTAATTCAAGGGAAATCGGCTTGAGGTCGATACCTCCCACCTGCTGAAAGTAGGTAAACTGTGTGATCTCCATTCCGTCAAGCCAGACCTCCCAGCCGAGTCCCCATGCACCGAGTGTCGGCGATTCCCAGTCGTCTTCGACAAACCTGATATCGTGCCTGAGGGGGTCTATCCCGAGATACGAAAGACTTTCCAGATAAACCTCCTGACTGTCCTGGGGAGAGGGCTTCAGAATGACCTGATATTGATAGTAATGCTGGAGCCTGTTCGGGTTCTCTCCGTATCTTCCGTCAGTAGGCCTTCTTGACGGTTCGACATAGGCGACTTTCCAGGGCTCGGGTCCTAACACCCGAAAAAACGTTGCCGGATGAAAAGTGCCTGCACCCACCTCAATATCATATGGCTGAAGAAGGAGACAACCTTTCCCCGACCAGAACTGCTGGAGTTTTATTATCAGATCCTGAAAGTACATGATACCTCCTGATAAGTTGATCCCGCTGGAACTAACCCCCCGAAATTCGAACTCTGTGCACAAACGGAAGACTGACTGATCATTCCCGTGTGAAGCCACATGGCATTTCTAAGGGGTAAAAAATCATAAAAGAAGGGGAGATCGTTTGTCAATCTGAACGAGCCGACCAAATCCGGCTCGTTATGCTATAATTTTTTCAGTCGTGAATAAAAGAATTCTTATGAAGGGCAATGACGCGATCGCCGAAGCAGCGGTCCAGGCCTGTTGTCGTTTCTATGCAGGATACCCGATAACTCCCCAGAATGAAATCCCGGAATATATGTCCCGCAGGATGCCGGAAATCGGCGGGGTTTTCATACAGGCCGAGAGTGAACTTGCTGCCATCAATATGGTATACGGCGCATCTGCTGCGGGGATGAGGGCCATGACCTCCTCCAGCAGTCCCGGGATAAGCCTGAAACAGGAGACGATATCATACCTTGCAGGGGCGGAACTCCCGGCTGTTATCGTGAATATACAGAGAGGCGGTCCTGGGCTCGGAAATATTTCCGCCAGTCAGTCGGATTATTTCCAGGCGGTAAAAGGCGGAGGACACGGTGATTACAAAATGCTTGTTTACGCGCCCTGCAGTCTTCAGGAAATATGGGACCTGACGATGCTTGCCTTTGACAAGGCGGACGAATACAGGAATCCTATTATGCTGCTCGGAGACGGCATCATCGGCCAGATGGTGGAGCCGTTCCACCCGAATCCTTATCAAAAGCCAAAGCTTCCTGAAAAAAATTGGATCCTCAACGGATGCAGCAACAGGGAGCCGCGCGTCATCAAATCCCTGTATATGGGAGACGGTGAGCTTGAGATGCGAAACAATCTGCTGCAGAAAAAATATAAACTGATGAAGAACAGAGAAGTCAGGTCAGAGCGTTATTTCGTCAATGATGCCGAGGTGGTAATTGTCGCATTTGGTATTGTTGCGCGGATTGCCCTTTCTTCTGTCATAAAACTAAGGCGTGAAGGATTCAGAGTCGGACTTTTCAGGCCTGTTACGCTGTTCCCGTTTCCTGAAAACGAACTCTTTATGCTTGCTGAAGAGAACAGAAGGTTTATTGTTATGGAGATGAATGCCGGGCAGATGGTAGAAGACGTCAGGCTGTCAGTGAACGGGAGATCGGAGGTGTTGTTTTACGGCAGGCCGGGCGGCGCTATCCTTACCCCTGAAGAGGTGCGGGAGAATGTGCTTCAGGCCTTGCGGCATCATCCTCAAGGTGTAAGATCAGGACTCAACCTCCGGGAAGGATAATGTGTGCGATTGACTGAATGTATTGTACGCACCACCTTCCGGTTCTGTCTCCTGAGGCTATAACGATACATCATCAGTTTTTTCCTGCGGCTGCTCCTGGCTTCCACCTTCCGGATCAGTCAGTTCAGCGCTCTCATCCTGCGGGTGTCCCGCATCTTTATTCAATCGTCTCTGTCTTTTTTCCTGCTGTTTCTTCAGGCGCAACAATTCTTTTTTTCTCTTTTCACTCTTGTATGCTCCGGGTCTTGCCAATGTAACCTCCTTGGTTTTTTGCAGCCATTCTATCGCGATTTTTTACCACAGCCATTATATCACGACCGCAAAGCAGAATGCGAACATCACGGGCTTGCAGGTGAGGCATTTTTCTTCCCTCATCATCACTGCCCACGGGGTTTGTATGTGTCGCGATCAATGCTATTTACTTTTTCGTATGAAGCATGGTAACTTAGTAATGAAGTTTCAGAAGTTTTTGTATCTGACAAAACCACAAAGACTTTTAGCTTTGTGGTTTTTTTATTTGGGGTGAGTTTTTCTGAGACTTTAGTTTTTGAGTAAGGAGGAAAAAAGATGGCAAAAGGAACAGTTAAGTGGTTCAACGAATCCAAAGGTTTCGGCTTTATCACCAGCGAAGATAATGTAGACGTATTCGTGCACTATTCTTCCATCTCCGGCAACGGCTTCAAATCCCTTGCTGAAGGTGATGCAGTCAGCTTTGAGATGGAATCCGGCCCAAAAGGTCCCAAGGCAATCAACGTGGTAAAACTCACGTAATGGGAAAAAGTCCCCCTGAAGATTCAGGGGGACTTTTTTTTCAAAAAGGAACGATGGCACACAAACAAAATTATATGGAAAGAATGGAACTGGTCAAGCAGCGCAGGATCGAGTCAGGCCTGGTTTCCGACCGTTTTCCGAAAGTTTCGGGAATGGTAATTCTCATGACATATTATCAGATGGGAAAAAATCCGGTGCTCATGAAGCGTACCGTGAATGTCTTCCCTTCCTCTTTTGCGTATTTTTATATGGAATGCATGATTAAAGGGTGCATAGACGGTGGTTTTGATCTGACCGCAACGATCAATGATATGATTAAGAATCATAAGAAACTGAGCAAGGGGAAACTTACATGTAAGGGAAAGTTGAATGCTGTTGATTGTGATCATGCAAGTATCGATTACGAAATTCAGATTCAATATCAGAAAAACTCTCAACATTCCGGCTGATCGTGGTCTTCCGGTTGTTTTTTCCTGATAAGGAAAAATTCCCCTGCCAAATCCCTTGACAAAAAAAACCATCTCTGGTAATATTTTCACTTGCTGTAGAATCCAGCATTCGCAATCAAAACTTTTTGTGGAGGAACATTGCCTACAATAGCACAGTTGGTCAAGCACGGTCGTGATAAGGTCAGGGTGAAGACGAAAAGCCCCGCGTTAAAGGGATGCCCTCAAAAGAGAGGGGTCTGCGTGAGGGTTTATACTACCACCCCTAAAAAACCGAACTCCGCTTTGAGAAAAGTTGCAAGGGTGCGGCTGATGAATGCAATGGAGGTTACCGCGTATATCCCCGGAGTAGGCCACAACCTCCAGGAACATTCCATTGTCATGATCAGAGGAGGGAGAGTAAAGGACCTTCCCGGTGTGCGTTATCATATAATAAGAGGGACCCTCGATTCGATGGGAGTGGCGGACAGAAGACAGGGAAGATCAAAATACGGCGCAAAGAAGCCGAAATAAGAGAGAGATAAATGCCAAGAAGAAGAGTTGCAGACAAAAGAGACATTTTGCCCGATCCGAAGTTCAACAGCAAAGTAGTGAGCAAATTTGTCAATGCGCTGATGGAAAGCGGAAAGAAATCCACTGCGGAGAGAAGCTGCTACGGCGCGTTCAATATTTTACAACAGAAGACGGGCAATGACCCGCTTAAAGTATTTAAGACCGCACTCGATAATGTGAAGCCGGTACTGGAGGTCAAGCCAAGAAGGGTCGGTGGCGCAACCTATCAGGTGCCTGTGGAAATAAGGCCTCATAGACGTAATGCATTAGCCTTCCGCTGGCTTATCAATTATTCGAGAGCGAGAAGCGAAAAGACGATGCCGGAAAAACTGGCTGGAGAATTGCTGGACGCATTTAACAATACGGGCTCTTCCATCAAGAAAAAGGAAGATACCCACAAAATGGCTGAAGCTAATAAGGCTTTCGCCCATTATAGATGGTAGGAAGAAGAGAGGAAAAAAGTGTCAAGGCCTTCGTTACAAAAAACACGCAATATTGGTATCATGGCTCATATCGACGCAGGGAAGACTACGACTACGGAAAGAATCCTCTATTATACGGGCGTTACCTACAAGATTGGAACGGTCGATGAAGGCACCGCTGTTATGGACTGGATGGTTCAGGAACAGGAGCGTGGCATTACTATCACCTCTGCTGCTACTACATGTGTCTGGAACGATCATACGATCAATATTATAGATACTCCGGGCCATGTCGATTTCACGGTCGAAGTAGAACGGTCTCTCAGGGTGCTTGACGGAGCTGTTGCCGCTTTTGACTCCGTTGCAGGGGTTGAGCCCCAGTCAGAGACTGTTTGGAGGCAGGCTGACAAGTACGGTGTGCCCCGCATAGCTTTTATGAATAAAATGGACAGGGTAGGTGCCGATTTCTTTATGAGTGTCAACAGTATGATAGAGCGTCTTGACGCGCATCCCGTTGCGGTGCAAATACCCATCGGGGCTGAGGATGAATTCAGGGGCGTTGTTGACCTGCTCCGGATGAAGGCAATCTGTTATGATGATGAAACATTGGGCGCAGACTACATTGAAAGAGACATCCCTGAACACGTATTGCCGACAGCAAACGAGTACAGGGATAAAATGCTTGAAGCAGCAGCTGATTTAGACGATACCATTATGGAAAAATACCTTGGGAAAGAAGACATAAGCGTCGACGAGATTAAAGCGGCACTACGCAAAGGCACCCTGGAGTTGAAGCTCACCCCTGTTTTATGCGGGTCGGCATTCAGGAACAAGGGAATTCAGCTTTTGCTCGATGGCGTCGTCGATTATCTTCCTTCCCCGCTTGATATCCCGCCTGTCTCCGGAAAATTGCCCAATAGTGATTCCATCATAGTGCGGCATCCGAATGACAGTGAGCCGTTCTCATCTCTCGCGTTTAAGGTAATGACAGATCCGTTTGTGGGGCAACTTACGTTTATCCGGGCTTATTCCGGTGTGCTCAGTGCAGGTTCTTATGTCTATAATTCGACAAAAGACACAAAGGAACGGGTCGGGCGGCTGCTGAAAATGCATGCAAATAAACGGGAAGAGGTAAAGGAAGTTTCTGCGGGAGATATCGCGGCAGTAGTCGGTCTAAAAAATACCCTGACAGGCGATACCCTGTGCGACGAAAAGAATCCGATCATCCTCGAGTCTATTGAATTCCCTGAGCCGGTCATGTCTGTTGCGATTGAACCGAAAACAAAGGCTGATCAGGATAGGCTTTCCCAGTCCCTGGCGAAGCTCGCTCAGGAAGATCCGTCCTTTAGAGTATCGTTCAACGAAGAGACCGGACAGACGATTATCGCCGGAATGGGAGAACTTCATCTTGAAATTATCGTCGACAGGCTGCTGAGGGAATTCAAGGTAGGCGCAAATGTCGGCAAACCGCAGGTCGCATATAAAGAAACAATAAAAACAGGAGCAAAGGCCGAAGGAAAGTTCGTCAGGCAGACCGGTGGAAGAGGACAGTACGGCCATGTTTATATCGAAATTGAACCGCTGGAGTCTGGAAAAGGATTCGAGTTCTTGAATAAAATCGTCGGCGGCACTATACCGAGGGAATACGTCCCGGCAGTCGAAAAGGGAATAAAAGAGGCAGCGGATCGCGGAGTCCTTGCAGGATACCCTGTAGTCGACATCCAGGCAAAGCTGTATGACGGCTCCTATCATGATGTCGACTCTTCTGAAATGGCTTTCAAGATTGCCGGTTCCATGGCATTTAAGGAAGCGATTAAAAAAGCAAAACCGATACTCCTTGAGCCCATCATGAGCCTCGAAGTTGTGACTCCCGAAGAGTACATGGGTGATGTCATCGGTGACCTTAATTCCCGCAGAGGAAGAGTACAGAATATCGAGAGGCGCGGGAACGCCCAGGTTATCAAGGCGCAGGCGCCGCTGGCGGAGATGTTCGGGTATGCTACTGATCTGCGGTCAAAAACCCAGGGGCGGGCAACCTATACGATGCAGTTCTCGCATTACAACGAGGTCCCAAAGGGAGTCTCTGAGGGAATCATCGCTGTGGTGAAAGGCGAATAGCAGAATTTTTAGTTTTTAGTTGTCAGTTATCGGTCCTGAACTGAAAACTAAACGCTAAAAAGTATTGAAGAGGAGGGAATATGGCGAAGGCGAAATTCGAGAGGGTAAAACCTCATGCGAACGTAGGGACGATAGGGCACGTAGACCACGGGAAGACGACGTTGACAGCGGCGATCACGAAGGTACTTGCGATGAAGGGGATGGCGCAGTTCCGGTCATTTG
>Ga0209254_10000094_pt1 | contig 55642 bp, 49 predicted proteins | sample FrelakmetDIP11DI_FD_187148 | JGI IMG/M metagenome (GOLD analysis project Ga0209254, IMG submission 187148) | Freshwater lake sediment microbial communities from the University of Notre Dame, USA, for methane emissions studies - DIP11 DI (SPAdes)... | ecosystem: Environmental > Aquatic >...
TATTCACTGGGTGGGACAATTGGCCAGCCGGACGCTGGAGTGATGAGCGGCCCGGACTACACCCTGGCCGGCGGCTTCTGGAGCGGCGGGACGGCAATCTACCGGGTCTATCTGCCGCTGGCCCTGCGCAATTCTCCATAGAGGCAGAGCCCCTCCCGAAATAAAGACAAGCCTCCCGCAGGTTCGGTAACCTGCGGGAGGCTTGGCGAACAGGGTAACCACCCATCCTACTCGTCTGGGAGCGTCCCTTCCTCGCTGTCATCGGGCTCGCCGAACAACTCTTCTTCCTCTTCGTCGAAATCCGCCGCTGCCTCCACACCCAGCAGCTCCTCAGCCCGCGCCGCAAATTCGGCCGGGACCATCACCTTCACCTCACCCAACCCATCTATAGTGATGCCAAAGACCAGCCCGGCCGCTTCATAGCGCAGCAGCACCGGGATGCCCGCCGCCTCCAGCTTGCTTTTATAGATCTGAGCCAGGTCTATGCCCTGGCACGTCAGGACGCAAACCAGCTCTGGCTCATCAGACATAGTGTCCCCCTAGAACAGGAGCGAGGCGACCAAGCGCATGATCTCACCCACCGCCTGGCTGACCATCAGCCCCATACCAATGAGCACCCCGGCCAGCAGTCCGGCGATGGCCAGATTGCCCTTCTTCAGCTCCGCCACTTCGTCGATGCCCCGCGTCAGAGCTGCAAACAGGAACAGAGCTACCTCCAGGGTGACCACCGCCAGGATCAGGCCGATGACCAACTGCAGCGTTTCGGTCAGGAGCACCTGCCCAAAAGCGCTGCTGCCCACGTCCCATGCAGCCCTGTCGACAAGGAGGGCCGGGCGCAGGATGATCGCCACCGCGACCAGCATCGCGCCAAGCACAATGCCCACCGCAGCGTTGCCGTCGCGCAGTAGCTGCCACTCGTCCACGCCACGGGTGAACCATTGAAACAGGAAAAGGGCAAGATAGGCGGCAATCGCGCTCAAGACAACGGCGATGATCAGTTGAATGAAGCTCAGCCACAGTTGGTCCACAGTCTCCTCCTGCACGCGTTCAGCGACCAGCTTTCAGATTGCAGTATACCATAAACTGCTCCAAAGGGCAAAGCAAGAGCCGGCCTCAAGTGTGTCGCACGTCCATTCGCCTTTTGCATTTTTCCTGCACATTGGGTATAATGACCGCCGGTCAGTGCCGGGCTTGTTGCTAGCGACAACCGCACATGGGCAACTCAAGGGAGAGCTGCTCTGCCCTTTGAGCCCCACGTCCAACGCTGGGGCTCTCATATGTCCTCTAGTCAGGAGGGAATTAGTGGATCAAAGAAGGATGCTCGGTTCGGTCATGGTCGTCGGTGCCGGCGTGGGTGGGATGCGCGCCGCCGTCGACCTGGCGGACTCGGGATTTAAGGTCTATTTGCTCGATTCGGCGCCTAGCATCGGCGGCATCGTCTCCCAACTGGGCTTCATGTTCCCCACCCACGACTGTGTCCTGTGCCGCGGCACTTCGGACCACGGCTATGGCTGCTCTCGGCCCTCAATCTCTCCCTTTTTGCTCGATCACAGCCAGCACCCCAACGTCGAAATCATGACCAACAGCACGGCGGTCGGCGCTCGAGGGTTACCGGGTGATTTCACCGTCCAGGTTTACCACCGGCCCCGTTATGTCAATACAGAACTGTGCATCAACTGCGACGAATGCGCCCGCGTCTGCCCGGTGGACCTACCGAGTGGCTATCAGGCCGGCCTGGTGACGCACAAGGCGGCATACAAGCCTTCGGTTCGCGCCACGCCCAATGCCTATGTCATCGAAAAAGGGCCCTACTGTCTTGACTGCCGAAAATGCGAGCAGATCTGTCCGACCCAGGCGATCAACCTGGATGAAGAGGACCGGACCGAAGAGATCAACGTCGGAGCTATCATCCTCGCCGTGGGCTACCGGCTGTACGATCCCACCCCGGCCGAGGAATGGGGCTACGGCCGCTATCCCAACGTGGTCACCGGCCTCCAGTTCGAGCGCCTGTCCAGCCGCTCTGGCCCAACCGAAGGCATCGTCGAGCGGCCGTCCGACGGCAAGACCCCGGAACGGATCGCTTGGCTGCAGTGCATCGGCTCGCGCGACCAAGAGCACCCCTACTGCTCGTCGATCTGCTGCATGTACGCCACCAAGGAGGCAGTACTGGCCAAGGAGCGACTGCCGGGCGTCGACTGTCAGATCTTTATCATGGACGAGCGGGCGTTCTCCAAGGAATACACCGCCTATTTTGAGCAGTCAAAGGACCTGTGGGGGGTCAAGTACGTCCGCTGCCGTATCTCTGAAATCAAGGAGGACCCCACCACCCACGATCTGATTCTGTATTACCAGGACGAAAAGGGGACGCTGAAGAAAGACACCTTTGATCTCGTCGTGTTGTCGGTAGGCAGCGAGCCGCCGCCGAAGGCGGTGTCCCTGGCCGAGGACATGCAGATCGAGCTGAACGAGTACGGCTTTTGCCGGTTTGACAAGTTCGAGCCGCTGGACACCAGCCGGCCCGGCGTCTTTGTCGCCGGGGCGTTTGCCACCCCTAAAGAGATCGCCGAAACGGTGATCGACGCCAGCGGCACGGCGGCCAGGTGCATGGCCCTGCTGTCTGGCAAGTCGGGAACCGCGATCAGCGAGCCTTTCTACCCGCCAGAGCGTGACGTCAGCGGCGAACCGCCGCGTGTGGGGGTCTTTGCCTGCTACTGTCACCCGACCATCGACCAGGTGGTCGACGTGGACAGTGTGCTGGCCCTAACCCGCAGCCTGCCGGGCGTGGTTCACGCTCAGGCCCTGGACTATGGCTGCCTGCATGTGCCGCATGCATCTGGCGGCCTTGGTGGCCCGGAGGCGATCCAGGCGGCGGTTCGCGAACACAACCTGAACCGGATAGTGATCGGCGCCTGCACCCCGCGCACCCACCTGGCCCTCTTCCACCGCACCATCCGGCAGGTCGGGCTAAACCCTCAACTGCTGGAGTTCGTCAGCCTGCGCGATAATTGCGCCTGGGTCCACAGTGATGACCCGCAAGGCGCCACGCGCAAAGCCCAGGAAGAGATGCGGGTAGCAGTAGCGCGCGTCCGCCACTTTGACCCCTACAGCAAGGAGAAGCGAGACTTTGAGCGCTCGGCATTGGTCATCGGCGGCGGCCTGGCCGGCATGACCGCGGCCCTGGCCATTGCCGACGAGGGTTATGACGTCTATCTGGTGGAAAAGAGCGACAAGCTGGGTGGAGTGTTGCGCAACCTGTACCAGTCGGCCGAGGGGCCGAACCCACAGCGCCTGCTGCACACCCTGATCAAGCGCGTCCACAGCCACGAGCGGATCATGCTCTACCACAATACCGAGGTGATCGACTTTCAGGGACATGTCGGCAACTTTCGTACCCGGCTGAGCTATTCTGGGAATGGCGACGCGCCTGGGCCGCATGCTTCTGGCGGCCCGCGCTGCTGGGAGATCAACCATGGCGTGACCGTGGTGGCCACCGGCGGCTATGAATACAAGGGCCACGTCTTTCTGTATGGGCAGGACCCGCGCGTCATCACCCAACTGGAGCTGGAGAAGCGACTGCTTGAGGATGTGGACGCCGCCCGGCAGCTCAAGCAGGTGGTCATGATCCAGTGCGTCAAGGGGCCGGAGCAAAAGATACCCTATTGCAGCCGGACCTGCTGCACCAACACGATGAAGAACGCCATCGCCATCAAACGGATCAATCCCAACTGCCAGGTATATGTCCTGTACAAGGACCTGATCACCTACGGCTTTCGCGAGGAATATTATACCGAGGCCCGCAAGCGCGGCGTCATTTTTCTGCGATACGACGAGGAAGATCCACCGCAGGTGCAGATCAACTACGGCAAACTCGAAGTACGGCTGAAAGACGTAATCCTGGACAAGCCGCTCACCTTCACCCCTGACCTGTTGGCGCTGTCGATGGCAACCATGCCCGCCGAGAGCAACCCGACGCTGGCCAGGCTCCTGGACGTGCCCCTGTCGAGTGAAGGCTTTTTCATGGAGGCCCACCTGAAGCTGCGGCCGATGGACTTTACCCGCGAAGGCGTCTTTCTGGCCGGCATTGCTCACTATCCCAAGTTCATGGAGGAGACGATCGCCCAGGCTCTGGCAACCGCCGGGCGAGCCATGACCATCCTGACCAAGGACAAGCTGGAGGTCGGCGGGACCATCGCCATCGTCGATCAGAGCAAATGTGTCGGCTGCCTCACCTGCGTACGCACCTGCCCATTCCACATCCCGCAGATCGATCGCCAGGCCACGGGTATCGGCGAGATCATCGGCGCGGCCTACATCGAGCCGTCGTTGTGCACTGGCTGTGGCACCTGCACCAGCGAATGCCCAGGTGACGCCATCCAGCTCCGCCACTACCGCGACGACCAGATCATGGTGCCGGAGGAGCCGATCCTGGGCCAGTGGCGTGCTGTCCAATAATAGCAGGCCCGACTTGATACCTGTCATTAAAAGAGGAATTGCATGAGTGACGACAGCAACAACGACACTATCCCGGCCCAGGGGGCCGGGATAGTGTCCGGCGAAGGTCCCGGTCCTATAGACCGGGACGGATTCGAGCCACAACTGACGGCCTTTACCTGCATCTACTGCGGCAGCATGGCCGCCGACACGGCCGGGGCAACCCGGGTCACCTATCCGGCCAACGTCAAGCTCTTTCGCTTCCCGTGCACCGGCAAGGTGGATGCCGAGTATATCCTCAAGGCCTTTGAGCAGGGAGCCGACGGTGTATACGTCGTCGCCTGTTCCATCGGCAACTGCCACCACATCCACGGCAACGTACGGGCCACCAAGCGGGTGGCCTATGTCCGTAAGCTGATTGAGCAGGTTGGGTTGGAGGGCGAACGGCTGGGCATCTACTACATGTCCGGCAGCCAGGCCCTCGCCTTTGCCAGCGCCGCCACAGAGATGACCGAACGGATCCGCAAGCTGGGTCCCAGCCCGCTGCGGCGGCCTGACACTCTGTAACCAGGATCCATTACAGCGGAGCCAAAAGGAAGTTCTGATGAGCTCTCGGAGATCTCCGCCAGGCGATGAGCCTGTGCCGCATGCGACTGAAGGGAGCGGGGGCATGGACCCCACTCTCGTGGGTGAGATCGCCGCCGAGCCGGGCGGCGAGCATATCCGCCGCTGCTTTGCCTGCGGCACCTGCACTGCCTCGTGCCCGGTCCGCGAGGTCACCGAGCGCTACAACCCCCGCCGGATCATCCACATGGCCCTCCTAGGACTGAGGGAGTCGGTACTGACCAGCGACTTTATCTGGCTGTGCTCCACCTGCTACGCATGCCAGGAGCGCTGCCCCCAAGACGTGCGCATCACCGAGCTGATGCACGCCATCAAGAACGTGGCAGTGCGCCACGGCTACATCCACCCCTCCTTCCGCGCCCAGGTGGACCAATTGCGCCAGCACGGGCGGCTGTACGACATCACCGTGTATGAGAATGAGCGGCGGGTCGAGCAGGGCCTGCCGGCGATTGCCGAACAGGCTGAAGAGATCGCGGCCATCGTGGCCGCGACAGGGCTGACGAAGATCCCCGCCAGGGGAGACGAGCTTGTCGGAACGCAGAATGGCTGATCCGCAGGTATCCATGCGCTATGCGCTTTACCTCGGCTGCACGGCTCCGGTCCGGTCGCTGAACTACGAGCGGGCCGCCCGGGCCACGGCTGCCCGTCTGGGGATCGAGTTGATCGACATCAACGATTTCGGCTGCTGCGGCTTTCCGCTCAAGGCTGTCCAGCACGACGCCGCCCTGCTCCTGTCAGCGCGTAACCTGGCCCTGGCTGAAGAGCAAGAGCTGAACATCTGCGCCCTGTGTAGCTCCTGCACCGGCACTTTGGCCGAGGCCAACCACGCCCTGCAAGGCAACGAGGCGCTGCGGGAGCGGACCAACCAGGCATTGGAGGCAGCCACCGGCCACCGCTACAACGGCACGATCCAGGTGCGGCATTTCGTCCGTGTCCTGTACGAGCAAGTGGGGCTGGCCCGCATTCGCCAGGCAGTGACAGTCGACCTGTCGGGCCTGCGCCTGGCGGCCCACTACGGCTGTCACTACCTGAAACCGGTCGACGCCCACGACCGGTTCGATGACCCAGAGAATCCACGCAGCCTGGATCGTCTGATCACGGTCCTGGGCGCCGAGTCGATCCACTACGAGGGCCGCGAGCAGTGCTGCGGGGGCGGCATCTTGGGCGCAGACGAAAACACCGCCCTGGCCATGCCGCGCCTCAAGCTGGAGCGAGTTGTGGCTGCCGGTGCCGATGCGCTGGTGATCGTCTGTCCCTTCTGCGACATCATGTATGAGCTACAGCAACGCCGCATTGAGAAGCTGTACGAGACACGCTACAACATGCCGGTGGTCTTTTACCCCCAGCTTCTTGGCCTGGCCATGGGCCTGTCTGCCGAGGAGGTGGGCTTGCCGCTCAACCGGGTCAAGTCACGGAAGCTAATGGAGATAGCAGGCGATGGCCGAGCCTAAGGTTGATGCTGAGGTCGTGGCCAGCAAGCCGGTGGGCGCCTCCCTGGTCGTAGGGGGCGGCATCGCCGGCGTGCAGGCGGCGCTTGACCTGGCCGGTTCTGGGATCAAGGTCTATCTGCTGGAACGCTCGCCGACCATCGGTGGCAAGATGGCCCAGCTCGACAAAACCTTCCCGACCAACGACTGCGCTATGTGCATCATCTCCCCCAAGCTGGTCGAGGCCGGCCGCCATCCCAACATCGAGATCATCGCCACCGCCGACCTGCTCAAGCTGGAGGGCGAGCCGGGCGATTTCAGCGCCACCATCCTGCGCCGGCCCCGCTACGTAGACATTGACAAGTGCACCGCCTGCGCCGATTGCGTCGCCGTCTGTCCCATCCACGTTCCCAGCGAGTTCAACGAGGGCCTGGCCCAGCGAACCGCCATCTTCAAGCCGTATGCCCAGGCCATCCCCAACGCCTACGCCGTCACCAAAAAGGGCACGTCGCCGTGCAAGGCCACCTGCCCGGCCGGGACCAGCGCTCAAGGCTACATCGCCCTCATCTCCGAGGGGCGGTATGAAGAAGCCCTGGAGGTGATCAAGCAGTACAACCCCTTCCCGGCCACCGTCGGCCGGGTGTGCCACCACCCGTGCGAGGGCGAATGCAACCGGGGCAAGGTCGACAAGCCGGTGTCGATCTGCGCCCTGAAGCGGTTCGTAGCCGACACAGTCTATGACCAGTGGGATGCAGTGAATGGCCAGCGGCAAAAGAGCAAAGGAGCAGAGGACCAGGGGGTAAAGGAGTTGACGCCCTTCCCACTAGCTCCCCAGGAGCTGCCCCCGGAAGAGAAGCGGCGGATCGCAGTAGTCGGCTCCGGGCCGTGCGGGCTGACGGCCGCCTACTTCCTGGCCCGCATGGGCTACCAGCCGACCATCTTTGAGGCGCTGCCGGTGCCGGGCGGCATGATGCGCGTCGGCATCCCCGCCTACCGTCTGCCACGCCGCGTTTTGCGCCGCGAGATTGATGAGATCCTCAGCCTGGGCGTCGAGCTCAAGCTCAACCACGCCGTGCGGGACATCAACCAGCTATTCACCGACGGTTACAGCGCCATATTCCTGGCCATCGGCGCCCATGAGGCGCAGCACCTGGCCATCCCCGGCGAAGATGCCAAGGGCGTATTCCACGGCGTGCCTTTCCTGCGCAGCGTCAGCCTGGGCGAAGAGATCCGGTTGGGCGACCAGGTGGTGGTTGCCGGCGGCGGGAATACCGCCATCGATACGGCCCGCACCGCCTTGCGCTTGGGCTCCCGCGATGTAACGATTATCTACCGCCGCACCCGGGCCGAGATGCCGGCCAACGAATGGGAGATAGACCAGGCACTGGAAGAGGGCATCAAGCTCGAAGTGCTGGTCCAGCCGATGGTGGTCCTGTCAGACGACGCCGGTCAGATCACCGCCGTGCGTTGTGTGCGGATGCAGTTGGGCGAGCCAGACGCCAGTGGGCGGCGGCGGCCGATCCCGATCGACGGCAGCGAATTCGACATCCCCTGCGATGCACTGGTCGCCGCCGTGGCCCAGGCTCCCGAAATCAGCTTCCTTAACCCCGATCACAGGCTAGAGATCTCGCGGCGGGGCACCTTCCAGGTCGACCCCCAGACACTGGCCACCAACCGGCCCGGGATATTTGCCGGAGGCGACGCGGCGGCCGGCCCAGGAGCGCTAATCGAGGCCATTGCCCACGGCCGGCGCGGCGCTCTGTCGATCGACCGTTATCTGCGCGGCGTGCCGTTGCTCGCCCCACGCGAGCTGATCCCGCTGCCCGTGGCCGAGCTGACCGAGGCCGAGATCGCCGAGATGCGGGCGCGAGGTGAGGTCGACCTGCGGCCCCGCGAAGAGGTGCCAACCGTCCAGCCCGCCGAGCGCACCGCCGACTTTCGCGAGGTCGAGCTGGGCCTGACCGCAGAACAGGCCCACGCAGAGGCGCTGCGCTGCCTGCGCTGCGGGCTCTGCTCCGAGTGCTACCAGTGCGTGCTGGCCTGCAAGGCCGACGCGATCGACCACCAGCAGGCACCATACGAGCAGGAATTGAAGGTCGGTGCGGTGGTGTTGGCCCCCGGCTACCAACTGTTCGACCCCAGCCGCTACTCGGCACTGGGCTATGGCCGCTATCCAAACGTCGTCACCTCGATGCAGTTCGAGCGGCTGCTGTCGGCCTCCGGCCCGACCTGCGGACACGTGACCCGGCCGTCGGATCGCCAGGAGCCAAAGCGGATCGCCTTCCTCCAGTGCATCGGCTCCCGCGACCGCGAGCACGACTATTGCAGCGCGGTCTGCTGCATGTACGCCACCAAGGAAGCAATGCTCGCCACCGAGCACATCCATGGCGTTGAGTGCCGTGTGTTTATGATAGACATGCGCGCCTTTAGCAAGGGGTTCGACGCCTATTTCCAGCGGGCACAGAGCCAGTATGGCATCCAATACAGCCGCTCGCGCATCCCGGCCGTCGCCGAGGATCCGGCTACCCACAACCTGCGCCTGGTCTACGAGACCGAGGACGGGCGGCTGTGCAAGGACGAGTTCGACCTGGTCGTGCTGAGCGTGGGCATGGAACCGGCCTCCGAGGCGTTGGCCCAGGCAGCCGGCATAGAGCTGGACGCGCGAGGATTCTGCCAGACCGAGCCGTTCAAGCCGGTTGAGACGACCCGTCCGGGCGTGTTTGTGTGTGGCACCTTTGCCGAGCCCAAAGACATCCCCGACAGTGTCATCCAGGCCGGCGGCGCAGCGGCTGCGGCCCTGGCGCTGGTCGGGCAGTCACGGGGCACGCTGGTGCCGCCCAAGGAGTATCCACCCGAGACTCCTGTGACGCCGGCCGACGAGCCGCGCATCGGCGTGTTTATCTGTAGCTGCGGCAGCAACATCGCCGGCGTAGTCGACGTGGCCGCCGTGACCAAGTATGCCGCCACGCTGCCCAACGTAGTTCACGCCGAGAACACCATCTACACCTGCTCGGCCGACTCGCTAAAGCTGATCCAGGAACGGGTGCGGGAAAAGGGGCTGAACCGGGTCATCGTTTCGTCGTGCACGCCGCGCACCCACGAGCCGATCTTTCGCGACACGATCCGCGAGGTGGGACTAAACCCCTACCTGTTCGAGATGGCCAACATCCGCGACCAGGATTCGTGGGTCCACGCCAAGTGGCCCGATCGGGCCACAGCCAAGGCCAGGGACCTGACCCGCATGGCGGTCGCGCGCTCCCGGCTGCTGGGACCACTCTACACCCAGGAGCAGCCGCTGTTCCACAATGCGCTGGTCATCGGTGGCGGAGTGTCCGGCATGACCGCTGCGCTCAACCTGGCCGAGCAGGGCTACGACGTGACGTTGGTAGAGCGCGAATGGGAACTGGGCGGCCTGGTCCGGCGGCTGCACTCGACCGGCGAAGGCGCCGACCCGCAGGCCTTCCTGCAGGATCTGATCGGCCGGGTCAAAAGCCATCCGCGCATCGAAGCGCTGACCGGCCATGAGCTGGTCAAATCGAGCGGCTTTGTCGGCAACTTCAAAACCACGATAGCCAGCCGCCTGGATCCCACCCAACGCCTGATCGAGCACGGCGTGACCATCGTCGCCACCGGCGGTCAAGTCTACCGCGGCCGAGCCCACAACTACGGCGCCGACTCACGCATTATGACCCAGCTCGACCTGGAAGAACTGCTGACAGCGATTTCAGACAATCCAAAATCCAAAATCCCTGTGCCGCATGCATCTGGCGGCCGGAATCTAAGATCGGTCGTGATGGTACAGTGCGCCGGTCCCTGGGACGAGGACGGCAGCGACACACCTTTCTACTGCAGCCGCATCTGCTGTTCAGTGGCGGCCAAGAATGCGCTGCGGCTCAAGGAATTGAACCCCGACATGCAGGTGGTGGTGCTGTACAACCGGGACATCCGCACCTATGGCTTTCTGGAGACGCTTTACACCCAGGCACGTGAGGCCGGCGTCCTCTTCCTGCACTATCAGGAAGGGACGCGCCCGCAGATCGGCGTCAATGGCCAGCTCCAGATCACGGTCCACGACCCGCTGCTGGGCCAGGACATTGCTTTCAACCCCGACCTGTTGGTGCTGTCGTCGGCCATCATCCCGGCGGAGGGCAGCCGCGAGCTGGCCGAGATGCTCAAATTCTCGTGCACCCTCGAGGGCTTTTTCCTGGAAGCGCACGTCAAGCTCCAGCCGGTCGATTTCCCGGCCGAAGGGCTGTTCCTGGCCGGCCTGGCCCACTACCCCAAGCTGATCGACGAGGCGATCGCCCAAGCCGGGGCGGCCGCTGCCCGCGCGGCGCGCATCCTGTCGAAGGACGCGCTGGAAGTGGGCGGCGTCGTGGCCCAGGTAGACGCGAGTAAGTGCACCGGCTGCCTCACCTGCGTGCGGATCTGCCCCTTTGGCGCGGTGCAGATCAACCCGGCGCTGACAGGGGTGGGGGAGATCGCCGGCGCAGTCGAAATCGCGGCGGCGGCCTGCCGCGGCTGCGGCCTGTGCCCGGCCGAATGCCCGGCCAAGGCGATCCAGTTACAGCACTTCCGCGATGACCAGGTGCTGGCCAAAGAAGAAGCCCTATTCGAGGCCATTGCCACAGCGTTGGCAGAATGAGAATGCTTGGAGTAGCCAGAGATGTCAGACTTTGAGCCCCAGGTGTTGGCCTTTGCCTGCCACTACTGCGCCTACGCGGCGGCAGATCTGGCAGGGTCGATGCGGCTCAGCTATCCGCCCAACGTTAAGGTGCTGCACCTGCCCTGCACCGGCAAGCTGGACGTGATCTATTTGCTGCGGGCCTTTGAAAAGGGGGCTGACGCCGTATTCGTCGCTGGCTGACTAAAGGGCACCTGCCATTACCTGGAAGGTAATCTCGGAGCCGAACGAAGGGTGAATTACGCCAAAAAGCTGCTGGCCCAGGTCGGCCTGGAGCCGGAACGCCTGGAGATGTTTTTTCTGTCTTCGGCAGAGGGAGCGCACTTTGCCGAGATCGCAACCGAGATGACAGAGCGGGCGCGGCGGTTGGGGCCCAACCCGCTGAAAAACACCAAGACAGTTGAGCCACCAAAGATGGAGGTTGAGGCATGATAGTAGCAGAACAAAAGCCCCTTGACGAGATCAAGGGCATGATCGCCGACGCCGAGAAGGTCCTGATCCTCGGCTGCGGCACGTGTGTCACCGTCTGCTTTGCCGGTGGGGAGAAGGAGGTCTCGATCCTGGCCTCGCAGCTCAGGATGGCTACCCAGATGGCAGGGCAGGACAAGGAGATCCGCGAGTTCACCGTCCAACGCCAGTGCGAGTACGAGTATAACGAGCTGGCTGTCGAGCATGTGCGCGACGCCGACCTGGTGGTGTCGCTGGCGTGCGGCATCGGCGTACAGACGATGACCGAGCAGTTCCCGGAAAAGCGGACAGTGCCGGGCTTGAACACGACCTTCCTGGGCCAGCCCACCGAGCAGGGCGTGTGGGTCGAGCGCTGCCAGGCGTGCGGAGACTGCGTCCTGGAGTTGACCAACGGCCTGTGCCCCGTCGCCCGCTGCGCCAAGAGCCTGCTCAATGGGCCGTGCGGCGGATCGCAGCGGGGCATTTGTGAGGTGTATGCCGAAAGGGAAACCCCTTGCGTCTGGCACGAGATCTATGAGCGCGCCAAGACATTGGGCAGGCTGGACAAGCTGCTGGAACCCCAACCGGCCAAGAGCTGGAAAACCAGCCGCGACGGCGGCCAGCGCAAGATCGTGCGGGAGGATTTGCGGCTATGAGCGACAACACCTATCTCGTTGGCAGCAACCTGGAAAAGGCATTAAAGGCCGGCTACTTTGTGGCCACCGGCGAACTGGGACCGCCGCAGAGTGCGGACAGGTCGGTGATCGAGCACAAGGCCGGCTTCTTGAGGGGAATCGTCGAAGCCGTCAACATCACCGACAACCAGACGGCGGTAGTCCGCATGTCGTCCATCTCGGTGGGGTCGATGCTGCTGCAATTGGGCCTCGAGCCGACGATCCAGATGACCGCCCGCGACCGGAACCGGATCGCCATCCAGAGTGACCTGCTGGGCGCCTATGCCCTCGGCATCCGCAACCTGCTGTGCCTGACCGGCGACCACCAAACCTTCGGCAACCACCCGATGTCCAAGAACGTCCACGACATGGATTCGATCTCGATGCTTCAGATGGTGCGCGACATGCGCGACGGGAAAAAGTTCCAGTGCGGCGACCCGATCAAAGGCCAGGAGCCGCGCTTTTTCCTGGGGGCGGCGGCCAACCCCTTTGCCGATCCCTTTGAGTTCCGGCCCTACCGGCTGGGCAAGAAGGCAAAGGCCGGCGCCAGCTTCATCCAGACTCAGATCGTCTTTAACGTGCCGAAATTCGCCGACTTTATGCAGCGCGTGGTCGATCTGGGCTTCCACGAGGAGTGCTACGTCCTGGCCGGTGTGGCGCCCATCCGGAGCGTTGGCGCGGCCAAGTACATGGCCACCAAGGTGCCCGGTATGGAAGTGGACCCGGAATATATCGACCGCATGACCAAAGCGACCAAGGGCTTGCCGTCGCCGAAAGAGATCGAGACCATGGATCCCAAGGAAGCCGCCCAGGTCAAGAAAGCGCGCAAGGAAGCAACTGAAAACGAAGGGATCCAGATCTGCGTCGACGTCATTAGCGAGTGTCGCAAGATGCCGGGTGTGGCAGGCGTGCATATCATGGCCATCGAGTGGGAGGAAGCGGTCGACGAGATCGTCAAGCAGGCGAAAATTGGTCCCAAGTACGATCCGGCTCGCCAGAACGCCTGATCCTTGTGGTGAGCGAAGCGAATCCACCTATGGTGACCCAGAGGAATAGCTCATGACGCTAACGCTGCAAACCGACCTCGCCCATGAAATCAAGGAACGGTCGGGCGAGAACGTTTTCCTATGTTACCAGTGCAAAAAGTGCACGGCCGGCTGCCCGGTGGCTGCCTTCTTTGACCTGACACCCAATCAGATACTGCGCGCCTGCCAGTTCGGTCAGACCGATATGGTGCTCAACTCGCGGACGATCTGGATCTGCGCCGCGTGCGAGACCTGCTCCACCCGCTGCCCGCAGGGCATCGACATCGCCGGCATCATGGATGTGCTGGAGATCATGGCCCAGGAGCAAAAGATCCGGCCCAAGGCCCGCACCGTTCCCATGTTCTACAAATCGGCCAACCGGGGCATCGGTTGGTTCGGGCGGATGTGGGAACTTGGGCTGATGGCCGAGCTATACATCCGCGAGTTCCTGGCCGGCGAGCCGCCCCGCAAGCAGTTCTTCCGCCAGCTTTTTCGCTACGACATGGCCATGGCCGTCAAGATGCTTCGCACCGGCAAGCTCAAGATCTTGCCTAGCATCGCCCGCCGGCCGCGCAATGGCCGCCAGCCATCCCGGTCGACAGATGTCGGGCCGGACGTGATGAACGCGTACCCGGAAGCGGCCAGGCCGGCAGCCAAGGTGGCCAAGAGTGACGTGATCTCCTACTACCCCGGCTGTAGCCTGCACGCTACCGGCATCGAGTTCCACCTGTCGACCAAGGCCGTGGCCGAAGAGCTTGGCCTCAACCTGGTTGAGCTGGAGGGGTGGAAATGCTGCGGCACGTCGCCGGCCCACAACACCAACCACTACCGTTCGATCAAGCTGCCGATGGAAACGCTGGCCATTGCCCAGGATATGGGCCATAGCTACATGACCATGCCCTGCGCCGCCTGCTTCTCACGCTTCCGCATCGCCATGCATGAGGTTCAGCAGGATCCCGAGCTGCGGCAGCGGATCGCCAAGGAGATCGGCTCCGAGTACACCGGCGGCGTCAAGGTCGACAGCCTGTTGACGACCATCACCGACCGGGTGGGATACGACGCCGCGGCCAAGCCGGTGGTCAAGCCGTTGGCCGGGCTGAAGGTTGTCTGCTACTACGGCTGCCTGCTCACCCGCCCGCCCGACGTCACCGGCGAGGAGCACTATGAGTACCCGACCAACATGGACCGCCTGGTCGAGGTGCTGGGGGCAGAAGTCCTGGACTGGACGTACAAGACCGACTGCTGCGGCGGCTCGCTGTCGCTCAGCACGCTCGAGATCGCCCTGGACCTGAGCCACAAGATCCTGAAGAACGCCCAAGACGTAGGCGCCGATCTGATCGCCACCGCCTGCCCGCTGTGCCACGCCAACCTCGATCTGCGCCAGAAGCAGATCAACGACGAGTATGGGGAAGATCTGCACACCCCCATTCTCTATTTCACCCAACTGATGGGGGTGGCCTATGGGCTGACACCCAAGGCTCTGGGCCTGGACAAGCATTTTTCCGATGCCATCGGTCTGCTGAAGGAAAAAGAACTAATCTGATCAGGAGGACAGAGGATCGTGAAACTCACAGACAAGCCGGTAACCGATTTCCTGGACGACCTGGCCAGCAACCTCCCGGCACCTGGCGGCGGCAGCGTCGCTGCCCTCAGCGGGGCGCTGGGCGCGGCGCTGGTCAGCATGGTCTGCAACCTGACCCTGGGCAAGAAGGGCTACGAGGGGGTCCAGGCCGACATTGAGGTCCTGTTGGCCCAGTCCGAGGCGCTGCGCCGCGAAATGGTCGGCCTGCTAGAGGCTGACGTCGCCGCCTACACCGCCTACTCGCAGACGGCCAAAATGCCCAAGGACACCGACGAAGAAAAGGCGGCGCGGGCCACAGCGATGCAGGACGCCCTCAAGAACGCCACGATGCCGCCGATGCACATCGCCGAGGCGGCGGTCAAGGTCATGGACCTGTGCATGCCGGCCGCCGAAAAGGGCAACAAGTGGGCGGTGAGCGATGCCGGCGTGGCCGTGTTGATGGCCGAGGCCGCCCTGCGTGCTGCGGCCCTCAATGTCCTCATCAACCTGGGCACTATCAAGGACCAGGATTTCGTGGCTGAAAAGCGCGCCCACCTGGACGGGCTGCTGGCCGGCAAAGGGGTGATGCGCGACGAGATCTATGACTATGTAGCCAGCAAGCTATAGTCACTGACGCGATAGGAGGAGAATTGATATGACAGCAACCATTCTCGACGGGAAAGCGACCGCCAAAACGCTGCAGGCCGAGCTCGACGCCGCCGTGGCCGAGTTCAAGGCCCGAACCGGCGTTACGCCGACCATTGCCGTGGTGCGCGCCGGCGAGGACCCAGCTTCGGTGTGGTACGCCAACGCCATCAACAAGACGACGGCCGCGCGGGGCATGGCTGCCCAGATCTGCGTCCTGCCCGAGACAGCCAGCCAGGACGAGCTGGTGGCCCTCGTCGCCAAGCTGAACGCCGACCCGAGCGTGCACGGCATCATGGTCCAGGAGCCGATGCCCAGGGGCATCGACGAGGCCGCGGTCAAGGCGGCCCTGTCGCCGGCTAAGGACGTGGACGGCGTGCACGAGGTCAATGCCGGCCGGCTGGCCATGGTCGCGCCCGCCGGGCGGCCGCCTGGCGTCGGGGCCTTCTTCGTGCCGGCCACCCCGGCCGGCGGCATGGAGCTGATGCGCCGCTTTGGCGTCGAGTTCAACGGCAAGCACGCCGTGGTGGTTGGACGCTCCAACATCGTCGGCAAGCCGATGGCCATGCTGCTGATGCGCGAAAACGCCACCGTCACCGTCTGCCATTCCCGCACCGCCAACCTGCCCGGCATCTGCCGCCAGGCTGATATCCTGTGCGCCGCGGTAGGCCGGGCGGAGATGATCCGGGGCGACTGGATCAAGCCCGGCGCGGTGGTGGTCGATTTCGGCGTCAACGACGTCGAGGGCAAGATGATCGGCGACGTGGCCTACGCCGAGGCAGCCGAGGTGGCGGGCCTGATCACACCGGTGCCGGGCGGTACCGGCCCGATGACCAACGTCATCCTATGCCTGAACCTGATCGAGGCAGCCAAGGGCCTGTCCTGAGCGAAGCCGAAGGAGCAGGTTGGCTAGGATGGTCAGAAGCAGCCGGTTATGATGCCTGAAAACAGGCCCTGTTTGACAAGGCTGGGTGCCTATGGTAGACTAGTGCACCGATATTCCCCGCCGAGGGGCCAGATCTTGAATCACGCCGTAGAGGCGATAGGAAAAATCAAAAACACTACCGAAGGAGGTAACACATGCTAGTTGACATCAAACGGCCCGTGCCCAGCGACATCGACATCGCTCAGGCAGCCACCATGCGACCGATCATCGACGTTGCTCACGAGGTCGGTCTGACCGAGGATGATCTGGACTTTCACGGCAAGTACAAGGCCAAGATCCACCTGGACGTGCTGGAGAGGCTGGCCGGCCTGCCCAGCGGCAAGTACATCGACGTGACCGCCATCACCCCCACCCCCCTGGGCGAAGGCAAGACGGTCACCACCGTCGGCGTCAGCCAGGGATTTTCCTACCTGGGCGAAAAGGTCTTTACCTGCATCCGCCAGCCCTCCCAGGGACCGACCTTCGGCATCAAGGGCGGCGCCGCCGGCGGCGGTTACGCCCAGATCCTCTCCATGGAGGATTTCAACCTGCACCTGACCGGCGACATCCACGCCGTGGGTGCCGCCCACAACCTGCTGGCCGCGGCTGTCGATAACCGCGTGCAGAAAGAATCCCGCTGGAGCACAAACTTCCTGGCCAAGGCCCTCTGCCCGGACGACGTGTATACCCCCTCCATGCGCAAGCGCCTGGCCAAGCTGGGCATCCAGTCGGACAAGCCATCCGACCTCAGCGCGGAAAACAAGGAAAAGATGTTCCGCCTGGACATCGACCCCTACGCGATCCAGTGGCGGCGTGTCGTGGACGTGAGCGATGCGTCACTGCGCAACATCATCTGCGGGCTGGGAATGGTCAACGATGGGCCTCCACGGCAGACCGGCTACGACATCACCGTCGCCTCCGAGATCATGGCCGCCCTGGCCCTGTGCAGCGGCCTCGAGGATCTGCGCGACCGGATGGGCCGGATCATCATCGGCACCAACAAGAAAGGCGAACCGATCACGGCCGAAGACCTGAACGTCGCCGGCGCCATGACCGTCCTGCTCAAAGAGGCGATCATGCCCAACCTGATGCAGACGCTGATGGGCAGCCCGGCCTTTGTCCACTGCGGACCCTTTGCCAACATCGCCCAGGGCAACAGCTCGATCATCGCCGACCGCATCGCCCTCAAGCTGGTCGGCGAGAAGGGCTATGTCGTGACCGAGTCGGGCTTTGGCGCCGACTGCGGCATGGAAAAGTTCATGGACATCAAGTGCCGCGTCAGTGGCCTGATCCCGAACTGCGTCGTGCTGGTCTGCACCGTCCGCGCCCTGAAGATGCACGGCGGTGGGCCCAAGGTTGTCGCCGGCAAGCCGCTGGACAAGGCCTATACCCAGGAAAACCTGGAGCTCCTGGAGAAAGGCATGCCCAACCTGCTGCAGCACATCGAAAACGTGCTCAAGTTCGGCGTGCCGGTGGTGGTCGCCATAAACCGTTTCAAGGATGACACCGACGCCGAAATTGCCTTGATCCACAAGCGCGCCACGGAAACCGGCGCCGAGGATGCTGTGGTCAGCACGGTGTGGGCCGACGGCGGCGCTGGCGGCGCCGACCTGGCCAAGGCGGTCATGAAAGCCTGCGAGAAACCGTCCAACTTTCACTTCCTCTACCCCGACGACTACTCGATCAAACAAAAGATCGAGACGATTGCCAAGGAGATCTACCGCGCCACGACCGTGACTTACACGCCCGAAACCGAGGCCAAGATAGAGCTCTTTACCAAGATGGGGCTCAGCCACCTGCCGCTGTGCATGGCCAAGACCCACCTGTCGTTCACCCACGACGCGGCGGTCAAGGGCGCACCTCAGAACTGGACCCTGCCCATCACCGACATCCGGGCCAGCGCGGGCGCCGGCTTCCTCTTCCCGCTGTTGGGCACGATGCGCACCATGCCCGGCCTGCCCTCCCGCCCGGCCTTTACTGACGTAGACCTGGACCTGGAGACCGGCCGCGTGGTGGGCCTGTTCTAAAACCGTAGAGATGGGGAGGGCAACCGCCCTCCCCATCGTTGAACTCATTTAACAATCTGCATTTATAGCTTTGTGTGACATGGCTATTTGTGTTACAATGGTCTTACCAGATCTATCGAAGGAGTTAGCTTGATGGAAAAAGTCACTCTCAACATCCCAACCTTGTGGGCCGACCATCACGTGTTGGCCGTGCGGCAGGCGTTGGGCCGAGTAAAGGGCGTGGCCGAGGTGACCACCAGCGCGCTGTACCGGGACGTGCTGATCCAGTACGACCCTGCCGCCGTGACGCCCGAAGCTCTGGCCGGCGCCCTGGCCCAGGCCGGTTATCCAGTCGCCACAGCGGCGCCGCCTCTGCCCACCCACCCGCTGCGCATCGACGATTCGTCTGATTGGTTCCAGTTCCAGGAACGGATCACGGTCACCGACAACCGCGACCTGGAAATGTCCGGCGATTTCCGCAAGTATTAGGAAATCTGCGCATCTGCCTAGAGGAGGAAAACTAGATGGCTGAAGTAAAGAGCATCGACCCCGCGGCCATTGAGATGCTGGAAGTAGCTCAAGCGGCGGGATTGGATACGGCCTTTGATCGGGCTGAGCGGGTCAAGCCGTGCCCCATCGGTTCTGACGGGGCCTGCTGCAAGATCTGCTTTATGGGCCCCTGCCGCCTGGTGGGTAAGGTCACGGCGGGTGTGTGCGGTGCGACGTTGGCGACCGTAGCCGCTCGCAACTTTGCCCGGATGGTGGCCGCCGGCACATCGGCTCACTCTGACCACGGGCGGGACCTGGCTTTCACCCTCATCGCCGTGGCCAAGGGCGAGGGACAGGGCTACCGCGTCCGCGACGAGGCCAAGCTGTACGCCGTGGCCGGCTACATGAGCATCCCCACCGCCGGCCGCACCAAAGAAGAGATCGCCCTGGATGTTGGCAACAAGGCGCTGGAGCAGTTCGGCCAGCAGCGCGGCGAGATCATCTACACCAGGCGCGCCACCCAGAAACGGCAGCAGATTTGGCGCGAGCTGGGCATCATGCCCCGCGGCGTCGATCGCGAGGTGGTCGAGATGATGCACCGCACCCACGAGGGCGTCGACCTGGACCCGGAGAATATCCTGGACCACGCCATGCGCACCTCGCTGGCCGACGGCTGGGGCGGCTCGATGCTGGCCACCGACATTTCCGACATCCTGTTCGGCACCCCAAGCCCCGTACAGTCAATGGCCAACCTGGGTGTGCTGAAGGACGACGAGGTCAACATCATCATCCATGGCCACGAGCCGACCCTGTCTGAGATGATCGTCGTCGCTTCCCAGGATCCCGACCTGATCGCCTACGCCAAGACCAAGGGCGCCAAAGGCATCAACCTGGCGGGCATTTGCTGCACGTCGAACGAGATCCTGATGCGCCATGGCATCCCGCCGGCCGGCAACTTTTTGCACCAGGAGCTGGCGATTATCACCGGCGCGGTCGAGGCCATGGTCGTTGACGTCCAGTGCGTCATGCAGGCGCTGGGCGACCTGGCCAAGAATTTCCACACCGAGCTGATCACCACGTCCCGCAAGGCCAAGATCCCTGGCGCCGTCCACATGCAGTTCGACGAGCACAAGGCGCTCGATTCGGCCCGGGAGATTGTGCGGCGGGCGATCGACAACTATCCCAACCGGGGCCAGACCCACATCCCCCACTATACCAGCGACCTGGTAGCCGGCTTTTCCCACGAATACCTGCGCTACATGCAGGGTGGTTACTACCGCGGTTCCTTCCGCCCGCTCAACGACGCCATCGCCGCCGGCCGGATCCGCGGCCTGGCCGGTGTCGTCGGCTGCAACAACGCCCGCGTGACGCAGGACGAAGGGATCATCAACCTCGTCAAGGAACTCATCGCCAACGACGTCCTGGTGGTGGTCACCGGCTGTGCCGCCCACGCCTCGGGCAAGCACGGCTACCTGACCCCAGAAATGATGAATAGCGCCGGCCCCGGCCTGCGCGAGGTATGTGAAGCGATCGGCATTCCACCGGTGCTGCACCTGGGCTCGTGTGTCGATAACGCCCGCATCCTGACCGTCCTGACCGAGGTAGCCACAGAAGGCGGCATCGGCGAAGACATCGACGACATCCCCGGCGTGGGCATCTGCCCCGAATACATGTGCGAAAAGGCCATCGCCATCGGCACCTATTGCGTGGCTTCCGGCGTCTACACCCTCTTTGGTGTCGGCTCGCCGGTCGAGGCCAGTGAAGAGGTGACCCGCTTGATCTCCGAGGGCTGGGAGAAAAAGGTAGGCGGCAAGCTCGAGTTCTACACGGACTGGGCCACCATCCTTCAAAAATCGTTGGAGCACATCGACAAAAAGCGCGCCGCCCTCAACCTGGCCGTCTACGATCCGGCCCGCTTCGGACGGAGCGGCGACGTTCCGCTAGCCACCTTCTTTGCCACGCCGCCTGAGGAGCGCAACCTGTACAGCCGCAAGGCCTATGATGTGCTGCCTGTCTCTGGCAGTATGGAGGTCGAATAAATGAGCCGCTACATCGCCACCCGGGCTCTACGCGGAGCCAATCTGATCGTCCAAGAGTTCGACGCCTCGCTGCAAAAGGCGCTGGCGGAGCTTGGACCCAACAAAGAGATCAAGTTCACCAACACCGCCTATTTCCTGCCCACCATCATGGGCTACACCGGGATGGAGGTCAGCAACATCGGCGGGCTGGTGCCGGTGCTCGACCACTGCCGCAAGCTGCTGCATAGTGTGCCAAACGACCAAACCTGGCTTCCCTACCTGGGCGAGACCCTGGACGCCGGCGTGGCCACCCTGCTGGCCGAGGAAGCCATCATGGGCATCCGTTTCGCCCGCGGCCAGGAGCCACAGCCGATGCCTGGCCTGGAGCTGACCGGTTCCAGCGCCCCAGGCCCCGGCTACCTCAACGGACCCATCGATGACATCCAGCTCCGTAGCTGGGGCATCCAGTTGGTTGACGGCCGCATGCCCGGCTTTGCCGCCATCATCGGCGCAGCCCGCACCAATCAGGCCGCCGTCGAGATCGTCCGCCAGCTCCAGCGACGCAACATCCTCATCTTCCTCAGCGGCAACGTCAATGGCCGGAGTATCATCCACCAGCTCATGGAAGAGGGCGTAGAGATGGGCTACGACACTTACATCGTGCCCTTTGGCATGGACACCATCTCCACCGTCTACCCCATGGGTTTTGCTACCCGTTCGGCGCTGACCTTCGGCGGCATGAAGGGCGGCCAAGCCCGCGACATCCTGCTCTACAACAAATACCGCGTCTTTGCCTTTGCCCTGGCTCTGGGCGAGGTGGATGACCTGAAATACGCCACCGCCGCCGGCGCCATCACCTACGGCTTCCCGGCCCTGGCCGACACGATCATCCCCGAAATCAACCCCACCGGCATCACCCAGTACGAGCATGTCGTGTCGATCCCGTGGGACGACATCGAGGGCAAGGACGACATCGAAAGGGCGGCGCGTTTTGTGCAGCGGGCCATTGAGGTTCGCGGCGTCAAAATCAAGATCACCGAAGTCCCGATCCCTGTGCCCTACGGCTCGGCCTTTGAGGGCGAGCGGGTGCGCAAGGAAGATATGCGCATCGAGTTCGGCGGCAAGTACTCCCGCGCCTTTGAGTTCCTGCGCATGGTCGACCTGGACCAGGTCGAGGACCACAAGATCGAGGTCATCGGCCCCGGCATGGACACCGTTGCCAACCAGGGAGCCATGGACCTTGGCATCCTGGTCGAGGTCGCCGGCCGCAAGATGCAGGAAGACTTTGAGCCGGTGCTCGAGCGCCAGATCCACTACTTTGTCAACGGCGCCAGCGGCATCCAGCATATCGGCCAGCGTGACATCGCCTGGATCCGCATCAGCAAGGCCGCGGCCGACAAGGGCTTTGACCTGAAGCACTTTGGCGAGATCCTCTACGCCCGCTTGCACGCCGACTTTGGAGCCATCGTCGACAAGGTGCAGGTCAAGATCGTCACCGATCCGGCCCTGCACGCCGAGTGGTTGGAAAAGGCCCGCGCTGCCTACAACTACCGCAACCAGCGCCTGGCTGCCATGACCGACGAGGCGGTGGAAGAGTTCTACTCCTGCACGCTGTGCCAGAGCTTTGCCCCGAACCACGTGTGCGTGGTCAGCCCCGAGCGGCTGGGACTGTGCGGCGCATACAACTGGCTCGACTGCAAGGCCAGCCACCAGATCAACCCCACCGGCCCCAACCAGCCGATCCCCAAGGGCCGCGCCATCGACCCGTGGATCGGCACCTTTGACAAGGTCAACGACTTTGTCAACCAGGCTTCGCACGGCGCGGTCACCGACGTCACCATGTACTCGATCATGAACTTCCCGATGACCTCCTGTGGCTGCTTCGAGTGCATCATGATGATCATGCCGCTGTGCAACGGCTTTATGGTCGTCAGCCGCGAGGATCCGAGCATGACCCCGGCCGGCATGACCTTTAGCACCCTGGCCGGCATGGCCGGCGGTGGCCTGCAGACGCCCGGCGTCATGGGCCACGGCAAGTACTTCTTGATCAGCAAAAAGTTCATCCGCGCCGACGGCGGCCTGAAGCGCATCGTCTGGATGTCCAGCTTCTTGAAAGAGTCGATGGCCGAGGAGCTAAAAGAAGCCGCGCTCCGCGAGGGCGACCCCGACCTGATCGACAAGATCGCCGACGAGCGCGTGGCCACCACCGAGGAGGAGGTCCTGGCCTATCTGGAGCAAACCGGCCACCCGGCCCTGACCATGGACCCGTTGATGTAGGGGCGCACGGCCGTGCGCCTTGCTCTCCCGACCATGATCAGCAGCAAGGGATCTCCCTTGCTGCTGATCATGTACAGGGTCATCCTGACATATTTGCCTTTAATGTTTCTGCGATAGTAGTTCGTACAACTTTCACCTTTAGGGAGGAGGATCTATGCCAGTCGCAGTAGAAATTCCAAAAGAAAAGTGGACCGCGGCGATCCGGCAGGTCACCCTGGGGGCAACGGCCGCCGAGGGGGGCACCCGGACCAAGACGGTCACCGTCGGCGGAGAGACGGCGCTGCCCTTCCTGCACTTTGAAGGCGAGATGCCCAACCCACCGCTGATCGCCATCGAAATCCAGGACAGGGCACCGGCCGACTGGGTACCGGTGCTGCTCAAGACATGGGGCGATGTCGTCAACGATCCCGCTGCCTGGGCCAAGAAGGCCGAAGGGTACGGCGCCGACCTGCTCATGCTCAGGCTGCGCGGCGGCACTGCTGCCGAGGCGGCCGCCACCATCAAGGCTGTGCTCAAGGCCACCGGCCTGCCGATCGTCGTCCGCGGGCCGGGCCAGGCCGAAGCCGACAACGAGCTGCTCGTCGCCGTCGCCGAGGCGGCCAGTGGCGAGCGTCTGGCTCTGGGCCTGTGCGAGGACAAGAACTACCGGACCATCGTCGCCGCCGCCCTGGCTCACAGCCACCTGGTGGTCGCCAGCTCGCCGATCGACGTCAACCTGGCCAAACAGCTCAACATCCTGATCAGCGACATGCGCCTGCCGCTCGATCGCGTCCTGATGGACCCCACCACCGGCGCCCTTGGCTACGGCCTGGAATACACCTACTCGGTCATGGAGCGCCTGCGCCTGGCCGCCCTGACCGGCGACGGGATGACCCAGCAGCCGATGATCTGCTTCGTCGGTGAGGAGAGCTGGCGTCAAAAAGAGTCCCGCGCTGCCGAGGGCGTACCCGCCGAGTGGGGCGACATCGAAAAGCGGGGCATCGCCTGGGAAACCATCACCGCCACCGCTCTGCTGGAAACCGGGGCCGACATCGTCGTGCTGCGCCACCCCAAGACGGTCGAGACGATCCGCGGCACCATCAACAAGCTGATGAGCAAACCTGTGCCGCATGTTTCTGGCGGCTAGGCAGAGGAGGAAAATCAAAAATGGCTCTGTCAGGTCTTGAAATCTACAAACTGCTGCCTAAAACCAACTGCAAGGACTGCGGGTTCCCCACCTGCCTGGCCTTTGCCATGAAGCTGGCGGCCAAGCAGGTCGAGCTGGACGCCTGCCCCCACGTGTCGGCCGAGGCCAAAGAGTCGCTGTCCGCGGCCGCCGCGCCGCCCGTTCGCCTGATCAAGATGGGCACTGGCGACCGGGAGTTCCAGGTGGGCAACGAGACGGTCATGTTCCGCCACGAAAAGACCTTCTTCAACAAGCCGGGCCTGGCGCTGCGCGTCAAGGACACCGAGCCAGCCGACGCCATCGCCGCCAAGGTCGACAAAGCCAACGCCTACAGCGTCGAGCGGGTGGGCTTTCACATGACCTTTAACGCCATCGCCATCGACAATGCGTCGGGCGATGCCGGCACCTTTGCCGCCGTCGTGCAGGCGGTGCGGGCCAAAACCAACCTGCCCTTCATCCTGATGTCGGAAAGCACCGACGCTCTCAAGGCCGGGCTGGCCGGCGAGGGGGGCCAGAAGTCGCTGCTGTACGCCGCGACGGCCGCCAACTGGGAAGCAGCCGCTGCCGTGGCCAAGGCCGGCGGGCTGTCGCTGGCCGTCCGCAGTAAGGATGGCCTCGATGAGCTGGCCGACTTGACCAAGAGGCTGAGCGAAGCCGGCATTGCCGACCTGGTGCTAGACCCCGGCGCGCGCGACCTGGCCGGTTCGCTCGCCCAACTGACCCAGCTCCGGCGCCTGGCGCTCAAAAAGAACTTTCGACCGCTGGGTTATCCGATCATCACCTTCCCCGGGGAGGGCGCAGCCACCGAAGAGGAAGAGGTCGTCGCCGCCACGCAGCAGATCTGCAAGTACGCCGGCATCGTCGTCATGGACCACTTTGACTCGGCGGTGGCCTATCCCCTGCTGACCCTGCGGCTGAACATCTACACCGACCCGCAGAAACCGATCTCGGTCGATCCGATCCTCTACGAGTTCAACCATCCCACGCCCGCCTCGCCGCTGCTGGTGACCACCAACTTCTCGCTGACCTACTTTAGCGTGGCCGGCGAGCTCGATGGCTGCGGGCTGCCGGCATGGCTGATGGTGTGCGACGCCGAGGGCATGAGCGTGCTGACCTCCTGGGCCGCCGGCAAGTTCGACGCCGAGGTGATCGCCAAGGCGGTCAAGGCCCACGGCCTGGCCGACAAGCTCAGCCATAAAAAGATCACCATCCCCGGCCTGGTGGCCGTTCTGTCGGGCGAGCTCGAGGAAGAGCTGCCCGGCTGGGAGATCCTGGTTGGTCCGCGTGAGGCCGTCGACATTCCGGCATACCTGCGGGCCTGGAAATAGCGTCTCACCCTGTCATTGCGAGCGGAGCGAAGCAATCTAGGCCATGACCGAGCAGGTTGCGGGCCACGCTAAAAAGGCGATCGTCGTCTTCAAGCCTTCCGGCAAGGTGGTCGAGGTCGAGGTCGGCACACTGTTGTCCGACGCGGCCATCCAGGCCGGCGTGGTCCTCAACCTGCCGTGCGGCGGACAAGGGCGCTGTGGCCGCTGCCGGGTGCGCGTCGAGCATGGCGTCGTCAGTCATCACAGCGGCGTGCGCCTGACTCTAGACGAGATCGACCACGGCTGGGCGTTAGGCTGCCAGGCGGTTATCAAGGGCGATGCCGTCATCTTTGTCCCTGAACAGGAAAAGATCGAGGTCGAATACGTCACCAAGACGATCGGCGCCGAGCGGATCGCCCTGGCTGCCGAGTTCGACGGCCAGCTCGACCCCAGCGTCCGCCGCGTCCACCTCACCCTCGAACCGCCCAGCCTGTCCGATCAGACCACGGATTTCGACCGGCTGCGGCGGGAGCTGTCGCTCCAGGCCGGCATCCCCAACATGACGGCCAGTCTGTCCATGCTGCGCACCATCTCCCGTGACCTGCGCGACGCCGACTGGAACGTGACCGCCGTCCTGGAGATGGGCGACCCGGAGCTGGACCCCTGTGGCGCTCCACGGCTCGTGGACCTGCTTCCCGGCGATCAGACCGATCGCTGCTACGGCGTGGCCATCGACATCGGCACCACATCCAACGTCGTCTACCTGGTGGACCTGGTCCGCGGCAAGGTGATCGACCGCGCCTCGGCCTACAATGGCCAGATCGCCGTCGGCGAGGACATCATCTCGCGCATCGTCTACGCCCAAAAGCGGGATGGCCTGCATCGCCTGCAGCAGTTGGTGCTCAAGACCCTGAACGGGCTACTCGACGAGATTACCACCCGCAACCAGATCCCCGCCGGGCAGATCGGCAAGGCCGTGGTCGCCGGCAATACGACCATGCTCCACCTGTTCCTGGAGCTGGACCCACGGACGATCCGCGAGATGCCGTTCATACCGACCCTCAGCCAGCCGATCCCCACCACCGCCGAGGAGATTGGCCTGAACATCAACCCCCAGGCCACCGTCGACTGCCTGCCGATGGTCGGCGCCTACGTCGGGGCCGACATCACCGCCGGCGTCCTCAGCTCAGGCATGTACGACACCGACGCCCTGACCCTGTTCATCGACGTCGGCACCAACGGCGAGATCGTTCTGGGCAACCGCGACTGGTTGATCACCTGCGCCTGCTCGGCCGGGCCAGCCTTTGAGGGCAGCGGCGTCCGGCACGGCATGAGAGCCACCGCCGGCGCCATCGAAGAGATCTGGATCGACCAGCACACCTACGAGCCTAGCTACGAGACGATCGGCCAACTGCCGCCTCGGGGCATCTGCGGCTCGGGCATGATCGGCCTGTTGGCCGAGATGTTTGTCACCGGCGTCATCGACAAGGGCGGCAAGATCCGGCGCGACTTGCCCACGCCCCGCGTCCGGGTGGGTGACCACGGTGGCGAGTATGTCGTCGCCTGGGCCAGCCAGTCAGGCATCGGCCACGACATCGTCATCACCGAAGTGGACATCGAAAACCTACTGCGAACCAAGGGCGCCATCTATGCCGGTTTTTCCGTCCTGGTCCGCAGCGTCGGCCTCGAGTTGGCCGAAGTCGAGCAGGTGCTTATCGCCGGGGCATTTGGCCAGTATATCAACGTCGAAAAGGCGATCCAGATCGGCCTGCTGCCCGACATGCCCTGGGACCGGTTCCGCTACCTGGGCAACACCTCGGCTTTGGGTGCCTTCTACACCCTGGTCTCCCGTCCCATGCGCCGCGAGCTGATCCAGGTTGCCCGCAAAATGACCTACCTGGAGCTGTCAGCCGACAACAGCTTCTACGACCAGTTCATGTCGGCCCTGTTTTTGCCGCACACCGACCTGGCCGCTTTTCCGGCGGTGATGCGTGTACTAGCCAGAAATGAGATGCGAGGAGGAGCATAACATGTACATAATCGGTGAAAACATTCAGATCCTATCCCCGAGGGTCAAGGCAGCCCTCCAGGACCACGACCCCGCCCCCCTGCGCGAGATGGCCCGCAAGCAGGTCGAGCATGGCGCCAGCATGGTCGACCTCAACATCGGCCCGCGCAAAAAGGACGGCATCGCGGTCATGCAGTGGATTGTCGAAGAGGTGTACGACGAGATAGGCGCTGTGCCCCTGTCCCTCGACACGACCAACGCCGCGGCCATCGAGGCCGGGCTGAAAAAATGCCAGGAGTTGGGCATCGAGGCCATGATCAACTCCACCTCGGCCGATCCCGACCGGCTAAACGTGACCATGCCGCTGGCCGCTCAATACGGCGCCAAGATCATCGCCCTGGCCATGGACAAGAATATCCCACCCACCGCCGACGGCCGCGTTGGCCTGGCCATGGAGGTCCTCGTCCCCAAGGCCGACGAGCTGGGCGTCCCCATGAGCCACCTCTACCTCGATCCGTTAGTTTTGACCGTCAACGGGTGCCAGGATCACGGCCCCGAGACCCTGAACGCCATCCGCTCGTTCAAAATGCTGTGGGATCCGGCGCCCATGACCACCGTCGGCCTGTCCAACATCTCCAACAGTGTGCCCCACGAGGGCCGTAGCCTGCTCAACCGCACCTACCTGGTCATGCTTCTGGCCACCGGCCTCGACTCGGCCATCGCCGACCCGCTCGACACAGCTCAAAATGAGCTTGTCCGCATCGTCGAGCAGCGCGATGACAGCACTGGCATCGGCCGGGCCTACCTGGCCCTGTACGACACCGTGGCCGGCATGGAAGAGTTCACCCCCGACCACGTCGACATGAAGGACCCTGACCAGGTGGCCATCTACAAGACGGTCCGCATCCTGGAAAATCAAGTCATTTACGCCCACGGCTACCTGGCAACGTAGAACCCTGTCATTCTGAGGGAGCGAAGCGACCAAAGAATCTCCCATCGACCATCCAAGAGGTCACACTCCAGTGTGACCTCTTGATCTTTTTGACAAACACACCCGGACGTGCTAGGATTCAGCAAGTCAGATCAAGAAAGGAAGACGTGCGATGAGAAACCTACGAAGGTCCCGGCCCGATAGGCCGGGATGGATATGGCTGGCGCTGCTGCTGGCCGGCCTGGTTCTGGTCATAGCTGCCTGCGGTGGAGATAAGGAGACGTCCGAGCGCGCCGACACGACCGTCGCGGCAACATCCAAACCCGCGGACACGCCGGTACCGACGCTGGTGCCGACCTCCGCGGCGGAAGAGGAGTTGGCTCCCGACCAGGTAACAAAGGTCACGGACATGAATAGCTACCGGTCCACCATCGACCTGCAGTGGCAGGGCACCCTGACCAACGGCCAGGAGATCACGGCAGCGATGAACATGATGATCGAGTATGTGCGCGACCCCAAAGCCCAGCACATCAGCATGTACGGCTCCTCGCTCTCCGCCCAAGGGTTCACCAAGGACCAGCCCCTGGAGATGTACATCATCGGCGACAAGACCTACATGTACCTGATGGGAACCTGGATGCAGGCGCCGTCCAGTGACAGCACCGAAGGCCTCGGCGACACCTTCCTGATGACCTCTGACGACGTGCTCAAGAACGCCAAAAGCGCCAAGTACGAGGGCCGGGAGACGATCAACGGCGTGGAAACCAAGCATTACAGCTTTGACGAAAAGGGACTCGATGCCACCGAGATGGCCGGTTCCAAGGTCGACCAGGCCAAGGGCGACATCTGGGTCGCCGTGGACGGCAACTATGTCGTCAAGATGGACACCACGCTGATCGGCACCGACATGGGCGTGCCCAGCGAGACCGGCAACGAGACCCTGTCCAACGGTTCGATGCACATGGTCATGGACGTGACCGACGTCAACAAGCCGATCACCATCGAAATTCCGACCGAGGCCCTCGAGGCCGGCCAGCCGCCCGAGGACATTCCCATCCCCGACGACGCCGCCGAGCTGGTCAACATGTTCGGCATGATCACCTACAACACGGACATGACAGCCCAGGATCTCCACGACTTTTACAAAGCTGAAATGCCCAACAACGGCTGGACCGAGACCAGCGACGAGGCATTCGGCGACCTATTCATGATGGAATACACCAAGGACGGATCCACTGCCAACATCACCATTACCGCCGACAGCCAGTCGGGCAAGACCTCGGTGATGATCACCGTCCAAGAGCCCGAGTAACTCGAAACCCACACAGGTCCTGGAGGTTTTTACAACCTCCAGGGCCTTTTTTCTGTGGAGAGCACCGCCAAGGGATTGGCTTGGCGGCCTTCCCATTTGACCACACTTCCTTGTTTGGGTATAATACAGACCTGTTCCTGGGCGGGACGGCGACGAGGCCAGGCCGCTGCGGTCTGCCTACACTGCTCTCGCCGCCCAGGCGAGAGTTCTCATTACTACAGTGCGCACAATTCCGGCAGAGAGGAAGCAAAGCATGAAGATTCTAGTCACCAATGAAGATCTGTGCGTTGCCTGCTACCTGTGCGAGGAGGTCTGCTCTCACGCCTGGTTCAAGCAGGTGAATCGCAGCAAGTCGTCGATCCGGATCACGGCCCTGGGCAACGCCGAGATCGGTATGGCCGTCTGCTCCCAGTGCGGCGAGTGCATCGACGTCTGCCCCACCGGGGCCATCTCCCGCGATAAGATAGGCGTCGTCCGCATCGACAAAAAACTGTGCGTCGGCTGCCTGTCGTGCGTCGGCTTTTGCCCGACCCTGACCATGTACTATCACGACGATTATGTCGAGCCGTTCAAATGCATCTCCTGCGGCATCTGCGCCAAAGAGTGCCCGGCCGGCGCTCTGAGCATCGAGACCGTCGAGGATGCGCCCGTGACGGTCACCGAGAGGAGAAAATAACCCATGCCAGCCCCACTGATCACTCCACAGCGGATGGAAGCCCTGAAAGCGGGCCACCAGGTCCTGGCCGAGTTCCATTATGAGCCGCGCCCCGTCGACAAGGGCTACGCCGGCCAGACCCTGTACGTCAACGTCTCCGACAACACCATCGCCGCCAAGCCGGTCGACGACCGGATGAAGCACACCTTCACCGGCGGCCGCGGCTTTGACCTGTGGCTATTGTGGAACGCCGTCACCGGCAAGACCAGGTGGGACAGCTCGGAAAACGAAGTCGTGATCTCTGCCGGTCCCATCGGGGGCACAACCCAGTACCCCGGCACCGGCAAATCGATCGCCGCCGCCATCTCGCCCCTGACCGGCACCGTGGTCGACAGCAATGTCGGCGGCTACTTTGGCCCACTGCTCAAGTTCGCCGGCTTTGACGCCATCGAAGTCCAGGGCATCGCCGACCGCGAGGTGATCGTCTTTGTCGACGGCAACGCCGGACTGGTCCAGATCATGACCGCGCCCGAAGAGTCGGTCAACACCTACGAGCTGGCCGAAGAAATGGTCGCCCTGTTCGGCAAGACGCCCGAGGAAAAACGCGGCGTATCGTCGGTCACATCGGGCGTCGGCGCCGGGCACTCGCTGATAGGCTGCCTCAACCTCAGCTTCTACGACATCCGCCGCCAGGTGGCCCGCCTCAAGCAGGCCGGACGCGGCGGCATCGGCACCGTGCTGCGCCACAAAAAGGTCAAGGCGGTAGTAGTCAAGTGGGTCGGCCTCAAGGGCGACAGCCTCCACCCGGACGACCTGCCGACCATGCAGCAGGTAGGTGCCAAGATGCACCGTGAGATCTATGAGCGCGACCCGATCATGTTCACCATGCGCTACGACGGCACCAACCACCTGACCAAGGTCATGAACGACTATGACATCCTGCCGGTCCACAACTTTCAGTATGGCGCCCATCCCGAAGCGGTCAAGATCTATTCGCCCGAGTTTGTCAAGTTCTTCAGCCTCGGCATCCCCGACGGCTGCTGGTACGGCTGCACCCTGGCCTGCGCCAAGTGCGCCGAAGGGTTCGAGATCTACACCGGGCCGCACAAAGGCGAGCGCGTCACCGTCGACGGGCCAGAGTACGAAACCGTGGCCGGCATCGGGGCCAACTGCGGCATCTGGGACGCCCATGCCGTGCTGGAAGCCAACTTCTACTGTGACACCTACGGCATCGACACCATCTCCTTCGGCACGGGCCTGGCCTTTGCCATGGAGTGCTACGAAGCCGGCATCCTGAACAAGCAGATCACCGGCGGCCTGGAGCTCAACTTTGGCAACGCCGGCGCCATGCTCGAGGTCCTCCACCAGATCGGCCGCGGCGAAGGCTTTGGCGTGACCGTCGGCCAGGGCATTCGCCGCATGAAGCAGATCTTTGCCGAACAGGTCGGCGCCGACCCCAAATTCCTGCAGGACATCGGCATGGAGTGCAAGGGGCTGGAATACAGCGAGTATGTGACCAAAGAATCGCTGGCCCAGCAGGGCGGCTATGGCCTGGCCAACAAGGGGCCTCAGCACGACGAGGCATGGCTGATATTCATGGACGCCGTCAACAATCAGATCCCCACCTTCGAGGACAAGGCCGAGGCGCTCCACTATTTCCCGATGTGGCGCACCTTCTTCGGCCTGAACGGTCTGTGCAAGCTGCCCTGGAACGACGTCGAGCCGGCCGCCAACCGGGTGGACTACAAGGGCATCCAGGCCGCCAAGGTGCCCGAGCACGTCCAAAACTACGTCGATCTGTTCCGCGCCATCACCGGCCGCACCGACATCCAGACCGGCGAGGACCTGGTTGCCATGTCCGAGAAGGTCTACAACTTTCAGCGGCTGTTCAACCTCAAGATGGGCTACGGCACCCGCGAGCACGACGCCATCCCCTACCGCTCTGTGGGCCCGGTGACCAACAAAGAGTACGAAAGCCGCGCCGAACGGTACGACAAGCAGCTCCGCGAGCTGGCTGGCATCGACCCAGACGGGATGACCACCGACCAGAAACGACTGGCACTGCGCCGCTACCGCGAGGACCAGTACGAAAAGCTGGTCGACGCCGTTTACAAGCGTCGCGGCTGGAACGAGCAGGGCATCCCCACCCTACAGAAGGTGCGGGAGCTCGGCATCGACTATCCCGACGTCGTCACTTTAGTCGAAAAGCATAGCTAGATGATTCGAGTTAACGACCGGTGGGACATTCCCTGGCATGAGGGTATGACGGTCGGCGACGTGCTGGCCGCTTGCGGCTTTACCCACCACTATGTCGCCGTGTCGATCAACGGCAAGCTGGTGCCGCCGGTGCCGCATGCTTCTGGCGGCCCGGTGCCGCATGCTTCTGGCGGCCCTGCCCAGCACACCCAGCCCGTAGCTGACGGGGACCATATCCAGGTCATCCACATCATCGGCGGCGGCTAACCGCACCATCTATCCTCAATCGAAAGACACGATAGGGTTGGAGCCCTCTCGTGTCTTTTCTACTGTCAGCGGCCTGCCTGAACGGCCCGATTACCCCTTGTTGTCGCCGGCGGGGGCAAGCTCAGCCGGCGCCTCCGTGGCACTGCTGGGCACCGCGTCGGGCAGCTCCACCTCGACGCGGCGGATGGGACGAATGAAAAAGGCGACGATGGGGGCAACGGCCACGACGAGTCCGGTGAGAACGACGATCAGGCCGATGCCCCGGCCAGAGCCCACCCCCAGAATGCGTCCGGCGGTGCCGGCGAGCGCACCTCCTTCGACCATGAGCGGTTCGGCAACGCGATCGGCCAGAATTCCGGCAAACAGGTAGGCCAGCGGGGTGATGGCGCTGCCGATCATCATCCGTGTGGCAAAGACACGGCCCTGCACGTCGGGAGCGACCTTGGCCAGCCAGATCGCCTGGCTGGCGGCGTTGGCGATGGGCGCAAAACCGAACAGGACCAGGTTGCCGGCGCCCATCAGCACAACGTCGGGCCGCAGGCCGACGACGGCCATGCCCAGGCCCGAAAGGGAGATAGCGCCGAGCACGGTGAATATCTTGCGCGCGGTCCCTCCCCAGGCGCTCATGATCAGGCTGCCGGCGAGCATCGCCAGCCCACTGATCGACAGAAGGCTGCCCAGAGCCTGCGCGTTTAAGCGCGACAGAACCAGGGGTGTGAACAGGGCGCTGTAAAAGCCGAGCGCGAAATTGACGATGGCAAACAGGATCAGCATGCCCAATAGCCCCCGTCGGGCGCGCAGATACCCCCAGCCATAGGCTGCCTGGTGCAGCAGCGAGCCGCGGCCGGCGGCGGCGCCGGGTTGTGGGGCAGGACGGGGAATGCGAACGATCAGCAGCGTGGCCACGGCAAACAGAAAGGTGGCAAAATCGACAAGGAACACGCCCTCGATGCGGATAGCGGCGATCATAAAGCCGGCGGCCAGCGGCGCCACGATGCTGGAGACCGACTCGGCGAGCTGCATCAGCCCGCTGATGCGTCCGAATTGCTCCTTGGGCACGAGCAGCGAGGGGACGGCCATGTAGGCGGGCCGCTGAAAGGCGCCCAACGCCGAGGTGAGGGCGTTACCGACGTACACGTGCCACACCTCCAAACGCCCGCCGGCCAACAGCGCCCAAAGGGTCAGCGTGACCAGCGCCGCGCCGGTGTCGCTCAGGATCAACACCCGCCGCCGGTCCCAGCGATCGACCAGGGCACCGGCGAACGGCAGCAGCACCAGACTGGGCACGCTGGCGGCCACCAACGACAGCGCAAGCTGCGTGGCCGCCCCGGTGCGGTTATAGATATAGACACCCAGCGCAAAGCTGGTGAGGCCAGAGCCGATCAGCGAGATGAGCTGGCCAAACCAGATTATCAGAAAGGTGCGAGTCCCGGAACGCCCGCGCGGCTGCCCGTGCCCATCCGGCACGGATAGGTGTGCTGCCAAAGATTACAGCTCTTCCCCGGTCCGCCGCCCGTGCAGCGCCACAATTTCCGCCGCCGACTCCTCAATCGATTTGTTGGTCACGTCCACCACCGGCCAGCGTTCGCGGCGCACGAACAGTCCGGCCCATTCCAGCTCGCGTTGGATATGCTCCGTCCGGGCATAGTCGAGGGGCACCCCCCTGACCAACCGGTTGACGCGGCTCTGGCGCAGCTCGGCCAGGCGAAGGGGTTGGATCGTCACGGCGATGATCCGGTTCCGGTCGACCTCGAATAGTGCAGGCGGCGGGTCCAGGTCTTTGATGATGGGCACATTCGCCACCTTCCACCCACGGTAGGCCAGAAAGATGCTGAGCGGCGTCTTGCCCGTGCGCGACAAGCCGACGATCACCAAGTCGGCCTGGGGCAGATCGTCCGGGTTGCGGCCATCGTCGTGGCGGACCGTGTAATCGATCGCCTCGAGGCGCTGCAGATAGCTCTGGTCGATCTGGCGGAGCAGCCCCGGCCGGGCCAAGGGCGCCAGCTCCAGGCTCTCCGATAGGCGGGCCAACAGCGGCCCCATCAGGTCGATAGTCACGACATGCCAGCGGCGACCCTCGTCCAGCATCGCCTGCCGCAGCTCAGGCACGACCATGGTATACACGATCGTCCCCCCTGCGCCGGCCGCCTGCTTGACAATCTGCCTGACCTCGTCGGCATTGTCGATGCCGGCCACCTGTTCTACCGTCACCTCGGCGCCGCTGAATTGGGTCAGCGCCGCATCGACCACCCGCCGTCCGGTAGCGCCGGTCGCATCAGACACGATATAGACGATGTGCTTGTGTGGCCCGTGCCGCATGTCGCCCGTGTCGCACGTCGCCCGTGCCGCACGTCGCCCGTGCTGCACGTCTCTGGCGGCCTGGCTTTGTGACATCCCGCTACACCCCTACCAACCCCCATTAGCCTGTCACCCTGAGCGAAGCGAAGGGTCTCTTCCAGCCAAGACAAGATTCCTCGCTTCGCTCAGAATGACAGATCCGAGAGACATCCGGTCAGGCACGCTCCTTGAACCCCTCCTGTGCGAGAGTGGCCGCTCCTATCAACGAAACGTCGTCGCCTAACGCAGGCGAAACGATCGGGCAGTCTCTCCAGTAGACCTCCTTGATCCGCTGCCGCATCGTCACTCGCATCGGTGCAAACAGCAGATCACCTGCTTTGGTCAAACCGCCACCGATGACGATTACACCTGGAGCAAACAGGTACATCAGGTTGACAATGCCGACACCCAGGTACACACCTGCCTTGCGCCACAGGTCTACCGCCACCGGGTCGCCGTCGTCGGCTGCGTCGTGAATGATCTTGGCGCTGACCCGATCCAGGTCGCCGCCCACCAAATCGGCAATGCGGGTCCGGATGCCGGCTGCCACTATCTCGCGCGCCTGCCGGGCCAGGGCCGTGCCGGAAGCCATCGCCTCCAGGCAGCCGATGTTGCCACAGTTGCACACCGGGCCGTGGGCCTCGACCGTCATGTGGCCTACTTCGGCGCCCAGACCACGCCGCCCGATGATCAGGCGGTTGTCGCTGATGACACCCCCGCCAATGCCGGTGCTGACCGTAATGTACACCAGGTCGGTGTACCCCAGGCCGGCGCCGTGCCTCTGCTCGGCCAGCGCCGCCAGGTTGGCGTCATTCCCCAGAAAAACGGGCCGGTTCACGGCCTGGCTCAGCCGCTCGCCGAGGGCGACCTCCTTCCAGCCCGGCAGGTTTGGCGCCCACAGGATCACACCCTGCCACGGATCCAACGGGCCCGGCGCCGACACCCCAATAGCTTTGACCCGATCCCAGCCGACCTTGTCACCCACCACTTGGATACCCGCCACCATCCGGCTGAGCACCGACTCGAGCCCTGCGGCCGCCCTCGTAGGCTCAGAGTGGCGAACGGCCATATGCCGGCCGCCGCTGTACGCGGCCACCCGCAGTTGAGTTCCTCCCAGGTCGACGGCAATCACCAGATCTTCCATGATCAAACTCCCAGTCGAAATACGGCTATTATACCACTTTTCGCCCAATTTGTCACCATCGGCACTCAATGATATAATTCCTCATCAGCCGGCAGCCCTCTGCTTTGCTCCCTCTCGCCTGGGGGAGACCGCTGTTCAGTGCAGCGCACAGCGCGGTAGGGTTGGGGTGAGGGAGAAACCTGCTCTCAAGGGAGGAATGCATGTCCGAGATCAAACTCGCCGTCATCGGCGGATCGGGAATATACGACATGGAAGACCTGACCGACGTAGAGGAACGGCGCGTCGCCACCCCTTTTGGCGACCCGTCAGACACCCTGGTCATCGGCAAGCTGGCCGGCACACGGATCGCCTTTCTGCCCCGCCACGGGCGCGGCCACCGGCTGACCCCCACCGAGGTCCCCTACCGGGCCAATGTCTGGGCGCTCAAGAGCCTGGGGGTCGAGCGGATCGTCTCCATCAGCGCCTGCGGCAGCATGAAAGAAACCTACGCCCCGCGCCACGTCGTCATTCCCGATCAGATCTACGACAACACCAAACAACGCGACCTGTCCTTCTTTGGCGACGGCTTGGTGGCCCACATCAGCTTTGCCGAGCCCTTCTGCCCCCATCTGCGCCAGGTGCTTTACAACGCCGTCGGGCAGGCAGGCGGCACCGTCCACATGGGCGGCACCTTCGTCACCATCGAGGGGCCCCGCTTTAGCACGCGGGCCGAGAGCCGGATCTACCGCTCTTGGGGGGTAGACATCATCGGCATGACCGCCGTGCCCGAGGCGCAGCTCGCCCGCGAGGCCGAGATCTGCTACGCCACCATGGCCCACATCACCGATTACGACGTGTGGCACGACACCGAAGAGGCGGTCAACGTCCAGATGCTGATCGACAACCTGACGGCCAATGCCGACCTGACCAAACGGGCCATCGCCAGGCTGGTGCCGCTCCTGACCGCCGAGCGCCCGTGCGACTGCGGCCAGACCCTGGCAACGGCCATCATCACCCGGCGCGACCTGATCCCGCCGGCCAAGATCGACCAGCTCCGCCCCATCGTCGGCAAATACCTGGGCTTGTAGGGGCGTGGTCTCAGACCCGCCCTCATACCCTCCCGTAGGCTAGGGACCTGCGGGAGGGTGACTACTACAGGGTCACATATTCATCCCGCACCAAGCCGGCCTTGTCCACCGCCAGCAGCTCCAGTATCTCTGAGATCATCTCTGCCTTTTGCAGCGCATCCTGCTTGCTCCAGGTGCGGGCCTTGACCTCCAGGAACACCTCGTCGGATGGGGGCTGGGTCAGCCGGTCGAGGTTCACCGCAAACTCGACCCCCTTGTACTTTACATGCCACCTGCGCCGGATCTTGTCCACCCGCTTTTCGGCCTGGGGCTGGAAATACTCACGGTAGAAGCGCAGGCTGCGGTCAGCATTGGCTGTAAACCGGGACCTCGACAGCACGATCGAATCGGAATACTCGCGCTCCACGCTCGGCCCGCGAAAGTTCAGACTATAGATCGGCTTGACTTCAAGGCCGCGGTCCAACAAATAGTCCTCGCGGTAGCGGATGACCCCCTGTTGCGGATCGTCGAACAGAAAATAGGTATCATACTGCTTGCGCCCGCTCGGCTTGATCACCATCACTTCCGGACAGGCCAACAGGCCGGCCACCAACGCCTCTTCGTCTGGAATATGGACCTTGACCTGCACCTCGTAGGTCTCGCCCCACTGCAGCGTGCCCAGTGCCACCAGTTTGTCGAGTAGGCTCTGCTCGCGGCGGGCCAGGAATGCCCCCACCTGGCCAGCGATCCGCTGCGCTTCGAGCCGCACCTGCGCCTCATCGATCGTCAGCAGCCGCTGATCGCGCATCACCCACCGGCCGTCGATCAGCACGTGCCGCACGTCGTCCCCTTTGGCCGTGTACACCAGCTGCGAATAAACATTGTCGCGCGACAGATCGATAAAATGGGGCACATTGTGAGCGCAGTCGAGCGCCAGGACAGCTATATCAGCCTGTTTGCCCACCTCCAGTGAGCCGGTGATCTGATCCAGCCCCAACACCCGCGCCCCGCCGATGGTGGCCAGCTCAAACGCCTTCCGCGCCGGCACGGCCGTGGGATCCAGCCGAATCCCCTTTTGCAGCAGCGCTGCCAGGCGCATCTCCTCGAACATGTCCTGATCGTTGTTGCTGGCCTGGCCGTCGGTGCCGATGCTGACCCTCACCCCGGCGTCGAGCAGGGCCACCACATCGGCCACACCGCTGGCCAGCTTCAGGTTACTGGTCGGGCAGTGGGCCATGCCCACCCCGCGCGCGGCCATGATCGCCCGTTCCTCGGCAGTGACGTGGACGCAGTGGGCGGCCACCACATGCTGCTCCAACATGCCCAGCCTGTCCAGCACCTCTACCGAAGACCTCCCATACAGCGCGCGGGCCTCGTCGGCGCCGCCGGCCGTCTCGGCGATGTGGATCAGCAGCGGCACGCCATACTCGGCGGCCAACCGCGCCGACTCTTGCAGCAGCTCAGGCGTAGTCGTCTCGGGCGAATGGGGACCGACCGCAGGGGTCACCAGGGGGTGGTCCCGCCAACTCTCGACAAATCGGCGGCACATCGCCAGGCTCTCGTCATAGCTCTCGGCGTCGGGGGTGGGCCATTTCATGATCGTCTCGGCGCAAACCGCCCGCATCCCCGCCTCGGCTGCCGCCTCGGCAACCACGTGCTCGTAATAGTACATGTCGGCAAAGCAGGTGACGCCGGCGCGGATCATCTCCGCGCATGATAACAGCGTCCCCCACCGGCAAAACTCGGGGCTGACAAACTCGCGCTCCACCGGCAGCATATAGCCGAACAACCAAACGTCGAGCCGTAGGTCGTCGGCCAAGCCGCGCAGCAGGCTCATCGGCACGTGGCTGTGGGCGTTGATCAGCCCGGGCAAGATGGCCGCACCGTGGCAATCCACCACCTCTGGCGCCTGCCACTCGACGGCGATCGCCTCAGCAGTCCCCACAGCGACGATCTGGCCGCCCTTAATAGCGACTGCGCCCTGGGGAATGATCTCGCCCAGGGCGTTCACCGTGACCACCAGGCCGCCGGTGAGCAGAATGTCGGCTGCTTTCACCGGGCGCTCTCTTCGTCCCAATCGTCCTGCCAGGGCTCCTCGTCGTCCTCCTTCCAGACGTTCTCTTCCTCTTCCTCCTCCTCCTCATCCTCCTCGTCGAACAGGTCCCCGTCCGACTCTTCTCCCCAATCGAACGGCTCCTCCTCTTCCTCAGGCTTGAGGTCGGTCACGTCTTCGAAGGTCAGGCACCCGGCATCCGGATCGTACTCGATCTCTTCCGAACCGCAGATGCCGTCCTCCCAATAGACACACTCGGACGCTCTGCAGATGATGCGTGTCATCTCCTGTCCACCCCCACATCATGCAAATAGAGTTTCTCAAGCAGATCGACGACGCCGGCGGCGTCGTCCAACGCAAATAGCGGCACCGGCGTCTCGACCGGGTAATCGGTCATAACCCCCACCAGCTCTTCGGCCCGGCACAACAGCCCGGTGCCGCGCTCCTGGCGCGTCACCTCGATCTTGGGTTTGTCGCCCCGCTTGTAGCCTTCGGTCAGGACAATCTCCACGTCGCCCATCAGCCGGACTAGCTCGTCCAGCGCCATCTCCTCGTCCAAACGGCGGATCAGCGCCATCTTGTGCGGCCCCGACACGGCCACCGCGTCGCTGCCCGCTTCGGCGTGGCGCCATGAATCCTTTCCCGGCCTGTCCATGTCAAAACCGTGGGTGTCGTGCTTGACCGTGCCCACCCGGTGCCCCCGCCGCTTCAGCTCGCGGATCACCAGCTCCAACGCCGTCGTCTTGCCCACACCCGACTTGCCGACGAATGACACAACCGGCACGCTCCCCTTTGGCTTCACACGCCCGTCCCTTCCGGCCAGTCGAGCATCTGTACCGTCACCTCGCTGCCAGCCGGCAGGTACGCGACCCCCTCCGGCACAATCGCCAGCCCGTTGGCCCGGGCCATCGACGTCAGGATCCCCGAGCCCTGCTCGCCGGTGCTGCGGGCGTGATAGCGCCCCTCGCGCCGGGTGACCACGACGCGGGCAAAGGTCCGCCGCCCGCTGGTGCTGAGCGGGTCGTCCAGAATGGCCTGTATGGTCGGCTTGACCAGGTCGCTGTGCCCCAGCATCTTCAAGATCGCCGGGCGGGCAAACTGCTCAAACGACACCATCGCCGACACCGGGTTGCCCGGCAGGCCGATCAGCGGCACGCCGCCCGGCAGCAGCCCAAAGGCCAGCGGCTTGCCCGGCCTCATGTTCACCTGCCAGAACTGCATCCGCCCCTCCGCGCCCAGCACATCCTTGACCACGTCATAGTCGCCCACCGACACCCCGCCCGAGGTCAGAAACAGGTCGGCGCCCTGGGCCAGCCCTTCCCGGATCTTGGCCGTCAGCTCGCCGGCCGTGTCGCGGGCAATGCCCAGCCGGATCGGAACGCCGCCGGTGCGGGTCACAAGCGCCGTGTTGGTATACTCGTTCGAGTTGCGGATCTTCCCCGGCGCCAGCGGCTCGTGCACCTCCAGCAGCTCGTCGCCGGTGGCCAGGATCGCTACCCGCGGCCGGCGATGGACCAGGGCCGTGGTCCGGCCGAGCGACGCCAGCACCCCGACCTCCTGGGCGCGGATCGCCCGCCCTGGCGCCATCACCTGCTCGCCCCGGCGCACATCCTCGCCGGCCGGCCGCACGTGATCCCCCGCAGTGACTGCAACCCGCACTTCGATCTCGGCTGCCGGAGCCGCCAGCCGCGCCTCCTTGGTCCGGTCTGCGTCACTCGTCTCCTCAAAGGGGATCACCGCATCGGCGCCATCGGGCAGCGGCGCGCCGGTCATGATCCGGATCGCCGTCCCCGGCTCCAGCCGAGCCCCGGCGACATACCCCGCCGCCACACTGCCCCTCACCGCCAGGCGAGCCGGTACCCCGGCCACATCGGCCGCGCGGACAGCATAGCCGTCCATGGCCGAATTGTCAAAAGGCGGGATATCGATGTCCGAGACGATCACTTCGGCCAGGACCCGGCCCAGCGCCTCCAGGATAGGCACTCGTTCCGGCTCTAATGGACGGACGTGGCTCAAGATCTCTGCCAGGGCCTCTTCCACACTGATCAAGATGCTTACAACTCCAAAGGGTTTCTTGTGCCGCCGATCTTTGTAGGCAGGCCTGTTTGGTGCTAGATTCTACCAAAATACAGCACAGGATGCAAATTACATCTTGACAAGAACTTGCTGATAGATAGAGTAGACTGTGCGATTATCGTCCACTGGCCACGTCCCCTGGTTGCTGCAAATAGCCCTCTACCGTCGCATAGAACCTGGCCATGTGAATCCCGTCCATCAGTGCGTGGTGGCCCTGTACGCTGAGCGGGATCTTGAGGCATTGGCCCTCCTCGAAGTACCTTCCCCATGCAAACCGCGGGATCGAGTCCGCTGGATGCAGCCGCATCGGATGCGTAAAGCTTGTGAACGATACCCACGGCAACGCGGTCATGAACAGCAAGTCATCTCGGCCAGGCTCGTCTTCGAGAGTCGGGTGCTCCTTCACATGAGCTATCATCGCGGTCGCCCTGTCGGAAAAGTCTGTGAAAGCCTCGCAGTAGGGGATTGTGCAAAAGCTGAACAGATCGTCGTCGACGAGAACCGTCAACGATGGACTCACCACATCGTGCTCGACTACCCTCCCGGAACGAATCCGCTGGCGGAACTCGGGGATAGCGTTAGCCGCGCGCGCGATCACATACACGAACGCGACGGTAAATGACACCCCGCTGTTATTGACGTGTTCGTGGAATAGGGTCAATTCCAGGTTGGCGCACATGCTAAAGTGGGGATGGTCAAAGGTGCTGAACAGCTCGAAATGCCGGCGGCGTCGCCAGGTGCCCAGATCCACTTCGCGCATGCGTCGCCTCCCATCGGTAGGCGCGGGCTGCCGCCCTCGCCGGTCAACCATTGCGCAGCCTACTGCGGTCAGACGAACAACACCATCTCGATAATGTCATCGCAGGTCCCATCTTACGGCCGGACCAGACTCACCATCTGATGATCCATTATAGCACGCCCTCAAGAGTCGTCAAGATCGCTGTCCATTCCCTGCAGACCCCGACACCAAGCAGAGGGCGTCGGCCCGCCGCCGGCGCCCCGACCCCCAATCCGCTTACCTCCAATAGGGGTCCTAATGTGGCTGAAAAGGGTAGAGCCCCACACAAGTGGGGCTCTACGGCGATGTGGACAGCGTCGGCTGCTTCAGTTCTATATAGCGTTGACGATTGTGCTGAAGACGTTTCCGACGGCTGGTCCAAGCAGGAGCAGGATGGCGATCACAACAATAGCTACCAGAACAAGGATCAACGCATATTCCACCAGACCCTGCCCTTCCTCACGCGGCAAAAACAACATCTCGTTCACCCCCTTTCCTCTTGAGCTTGGAAAGCGACTCGCGGTCGCTGCCACAATCAGGTGGTGCGCCGCTTCGATCGCAATGACAACCAAGGGAGAATCCAACAGCCCTGCTTGTCTGTAGGCCACTGCTGTCAAAGCTACTGACAGTATAGCACATTAGGGTTACATATCGGTTAGCGGCGGGTAACAGGACGGTTACAGTTTCTGGAAAGGTGTGTACCTATGGACAACCTGCTCGCCCCCCTCACCGCCCTGGGTGGCCTGCCCGGCCTCGCCGGCCTCGTCACCACCCCGGGCGCGGCGCGCAAGGCCGTCAAACAGTCCGCCCTCCAGGCCCTCCGCGACGCCCTCGCCGCCCACGAAGCCAAAGACATCCGCCTTAGCACCCGCCGGCACTCATTACCCAGCCAATTAGGCCACATCCATGTAGTAACGCCACGCCTCCATCGGCCCATCCGCCCCCTTGACTCAGCGCCCAAACCGTGCGATAATAGCCCCGTCGCCGGCCGTGGCGCAGCACCACCCCGGGCCGGCGCAGGACCGGAGGGCAGTGCAAAAGGCGGTAGGCGTGCCCGGACAGCCGACCCGGCAGAACGACGTTCGTCCGCCGCACAGGTGTACGGGCGTTTTCTCCGGGCCGGGCATCGGGCTTTAGGAAGGAGGAGAACAACGTGACGACGAGCCAACGTCTCTTTTTCTTTGACAATCTCAGGATATTCGCCATGGCCATGGTCATTGCCCACCACGCCGCCCAGCCCTATGGGCCGACGGGCGGCGAGTGGCCGATCACGGAGCCGGTGACCGCGGCCATTCTGGGTCCCTTTTTCATGGTCAACCGCTCCTTCGGCATGAGCCTCTTTTTCATGATCGCCGGCTATTTCACGGTCATGTCCTGCGACAGGTACGGGCCGCGAGCCTTTCTAAACAACCGTCTCGCGCGGCTGGGCATCCCGCTGCTGGTCTTTGCCCTGATGATGATGGCTCTCCAGGTATTTGTCTTTGGCGCGGAGGAGGGGCAGCTCGGCCAGGCCTGGCCGGTCAACGTGGCCCACATGTGGTTTGTCGAGCATCTGATCGTCTTCAGCGCTGTCTATGCCCTGTGGCGCCTGATCCGCCCTCGCCCCGCCGACGCCGTTCAAAAGCAGGCGGATCCGCCCGGCCATGGGACAATCGTGGCCGTTGCGCTCGGGTTGGCCGTCGTGACGGGTGTGGTCCGCCACTGGTATCCCATCGACGAGTGGGTCACCCTCTTTGGTTTCCTGCGCATCGCCTGGGGCGATGTGCCGCGCGACCTGTGCCTGTTCATCGTCGGCATGGTTGCCTACCGCTACCAATGGGCCACCCGCTTTCCCACCAGGGCCGGCATGGTCTGGTTTGGGGTGGGTCTGTCTCTGGCGGGGTTCTGGTATGTCTATGACCTGTGGCTAAACGCCGCCTTGCACGTCAGCGACACGGTGAACGACATCCTCGTCCCGTTCTGGGAGTCGTTCCTGTGCTTTGGCATGTGCATCGGGCTGACCGTCCTCTTTCGCGAGAGGGCCAACATCCAGACGCGCCTGACCAGGTGGCTGGCCGAGGCCCAGTATGCCACCTATATCATTCACATCTTCCCCGTGCTGGCCTTCCAGGCGCTGCTGGTCGGGCTGGCGGCTCCGCCGCTGGCGAAATTCGCCCTGGTGACCCTGGCCAGCATCCCGGTGGCGTTCCTGATCGGCGGTCTGATCAGAAAGCCGCTGCGCCTCTAGAACCGTTTCCCATTCCCATCTGGAGGAGAGCACGAGCGCATTCACTATCCACGACAGCCAGTTCCTTCTGGACGGCAGGCCGTTTCGCATCCTGGCCGGCGCCATGCACTATTTTCGCATCCCGCCCGCCTACTGGCGGGACCGCCTGCTCAAGCTCCGCGCCATGGGCCTGAACACCGTCGAGACTTACGTCGCCTGGAACCTCCACGAGCCCGAGCCGGGGACCTTCCGCTTCGACGCCGGCCTCGACCTGGTCCGCTACCTGACAATCGCGGCCGAGCTGGGCTTGCACGCCATCGTCCGGCCGGGCCCCTACATCTGCTCCGAGTGGGACCTGGGCGGGCTGCCGGCCTGGCTGCTGCGCGATCCGGCCATACGCCTGCGCTGCTCGCACCCAGCCTACCTGCGGGCGGTCGACCGCTTCTTCGACGCCCTCCTGCCCTGCCTGGCCCCGCTCCAGGTCACCCACGGCGGCCCCATCCTGGCCATGCAGGTCGAAAACGAGTATGGCAGCTATGACAACGATCAGGCCTACCTGCGCCACCTGGTCGAGGCCATGCGCGCCCGCGGCGTTGACGTCCTGCTGTTTACCTCCGACGGCCCGCGGGATGAGAGCCTTCGGGCCGGGACCCTGCCAGGGATCCTCAAGACGGTGAACTTTGCTTCTGGCGTCGAGGCTGCGCTGAACAAGCTGCGCGAGCACCAGCCTGATGGACCGCTCATGGTCACCGAGTTCTGGGATGGCTGGTTTGACCATTGGGGCGAGCAGCACCACACCCGGACCCCTGAGGACACCGCCGCCGCGCTGGACGAGATCCTCACGGCCGGCGCTTCGGTCAGCCTGTACATGTTCCACGGCGGCACCAACTTTGGTTTCATGAACGGCGCCAACAGCGAGGATGGGCTCTACCAGCCCACCGTCACCAGCTACGATTACGACGCGCCGCTGAGCGAGGCCGGCGACCCAACGCTGAAGTACTGGGCCCTGCGCAACTTGATCGGCCGCTATGCGCCCCTGCCCGATATTGCCCTTCCACCTCCCGCTCCCAGGCTGGCGCCGGGCCAGGTTGGCCTGCCCGAGTCGGTGGCGCTGTTCGACGCGCTCGACGGCCTGTCGTCCCCCATCCGGCTTGCTGCGCCCCAGCCCATGGAAATGCTGGGCCAGAGTTCTGGCTTGATCCTCTACCGCACCCAGGTCTTCGGGCCGGTGCAGGCCCCGCTCACCATCCACGGCCTCCACGACCGGGCCCAGGTCTTCCTCGACCGGCAGCCGGTCGACGTCCTGGGGCGCGCATCCCCCGATCAGGACCTGTTACTCGCCGTTCCGCAGGGCGGTGTGATGCTCGACATCCTGGTCGAGAACATGGGACGCGTAAACTTTGGTCCCGATCTGCTCGATCGCAAGGGCATCACCGAAGGGGTCCTCCTTGGCCGGCAGTGCCTGTTCGGTTGGACCCACTTTCCCCTGCCGCTCGACGATCTGACCGGGCTCGACTTCAGGCCATCATCCACGACAGGCGGGCCGGCCTTTTACCGCGGCCGGTTCGCCGTGACCGATCTGGGCGACACCTTTCTCGCCCTGCCCGGCTGGACCAAGGGGGTATGCTGGGTGAACGGCCATAACCTGGGGCGCTACTGGGAGAGAGGGCCGCAGCGCACCCTTTACATCCCCGCCCCGTTTCTGCAGAAAGGCGAGAACGAGCTAATCGTGCTCGAGCTGCACGGCACTGGCCGTCGTACTGTCGATTTCTGCGACCGCCCAGACCTGGGTTAAGCCGGGCGGAACTACTCTACGGCGTCCAGGTGCCATACGGCCAAGACGGCTATAGGAAGAGTTCCGCCCGGACCTCGTAATGCTGTGAGCGCTGGTCGAAATGGGCCAGGACAGCTCGCGCCTTCGGCGGGACAACAGCGGATTCATAATCCTCACCCGCAAATTGCCGGACGGCGTCTAGGCTCTCGAACGTCATGATTGTCACAAACTCCACCTCGCTCGCCGCAGTGCGGCGCAAGAGACGGATGCCACGGTAGCCGGGGATGTTGCGGCTGCCTATCCCGACGAATATCTCTTCTTTGAGCAAGCGCTCATAGGCATCCGCGTTCTCTGGGGCCGTCCAGCCATGCCAGATCCGAAAGATCATGCCATCACCTCCACTTTGGCCGCCGATGTCGGTCTAGCCAAACACCAAACACGGGCGCCCATCCCACGACGTACAAACCAAGCGCTGTTCCAGACCTGCCGCTTTGAGCAAGGCAGCTTGACGCGTCTCCTGCTGGCCGACGGTGAACAGGACGCAGTCAAAGGCCCACTCGGCTCGGAACCAGTCACACAGGGTAGCCAACAGATGCTCGTCGAGGGCATTGGCCAGTTCGGACGTGCGCACCCAAAATCCAACATCGGCGGCACAAGCAGCATCTTTGTACAGCAGAGCCTGCTCAGGCCGCAAGGGCACGATATAGACGCATCCCAGGCATTGCGTTCCTTGCGGGTTCAGAACGGTAAACGTAAACGCCGTCCGCTCGATATGCTCGCGCTCATGCCGTTGCAGGTCGGCAAGGTTTTCCGCCAGTGTAAAGCCGTCGGCCGGCCAATCACTCTGACTCCAGCGGCGCAGCATCTCGGCGCTGGACATGACCGCCTCATAGTCCAGCTCTGCGTCAGTCGCCCGTAGGGGACGGAGGTAGAGACGGCTGTTTCGCTTTTCTTGCGGCACGGGCGCGCCGGCGGGATAGAACTCCATTCTGACCTCCGTTCCACCAGAAAACTGACCTACAGTTGTTTGGTTGCCACAATCGCAAACTGGCCGTGGACGGTCATCAACCAATGCTCCCAGCTTCCAGGCGCAGCCTCGGCGTCATGCTTCAGATGGTACGGCGCCTCGTGCACCTCCTGAATGACAAACCCGATCTCGATCAGCCCGTTGAATATGTCGCCCAAGTAATGCCTAAAGTCAGCCGCTTCGCGGCCCTCTTTCTCCACCCGCCGGATGGCATAGGGCACACAGATCCGATAACCGCACCCATCCCACGAGTCCGTATCCACGAACTGCGTCGCCGGATTCGAGAATTCGACACGGTACGTTCCACCTGCCCTCAATAGCCGCTGCACCCCAGAATATACCGGCCGGACATCCGGCACATAGCTGATAGACGGGGCCTGATACACCAGATCAAAGCACTGGTCCCCCAGCCCAAGATCTCGCATGTCTGCCTTCACCGTGGTCACCGGGTAGCCATAGTGGGCTGCCGCTTTCTGGTCGCCCTCCAGCTGCCCTGCCGTCAGATCCGCCACCGTCACCCGCGCCCCAAGCAGACCGAAAACGGCTGACTGCTGGCCGCCGCCCGAGGCCAGGCAAAGAACGTCCTTCCCCTCGACATTGGCAAGCACGCTCGGCGGGTAGATCTCAACCAGCGGCCACGGCACCGCGTCCAGGGTGCCTGTCGCATACTGGCGGACAATAGCCTTGTCCATATCCAGCCAAGGGCGGGTGAATCCACACCCTTCCCTCACCATTTTCTCCCAATGCCGCTCATTGATCTCGGCAATCTCGTCCTTTTTGGTCATTCACCCTCAACCACACTGTTAGTTTCCTCAAGGTGGCAGAAGTCCCATCCAGAGAAGGGCTGTTGCTCCCCACATTTACAGGTCTCAGTACGCTCGTCCAGATCCATACTTCGCAACCTGCCTGCCAGTGTGCGCTCTTTCATTATAACGTAGCGCCCAACAACCGTCAAGCTCGCCGTCCGCTCACTGTGGGGGGAAAGGCATTTCGGTGAGCCCTTAAGCCTTTGCGTCCTTGGTGCGCTAGCGCAAGAAATCTCCGCTTTTGACACCCAGACCCTTTTCAGCTAAACTGTCCTTGCAGTTGCTCGACGGGGAACACGCAGGCTAGTTCTACCCAAAGCTGCTGCACTGTAGCAGCCAGTTGCGAGAGCTTGGTCGACTGGAATCATACCTCTTGGCAGTCCCGACCGGGTACAACCGGACAGGCCCGAACCCCCGTCACGTCGTCGCCAGTCTGCGCGGACATGCCACGCAAGGCGCCATGCACCCGTGGCTGATGCGCATGCCATTCCGGAGGCAGCATGGGGCAAAACAGAAACGGATCTCCGCCTTTATGAGGCCCGTAGTCGTGGTCGGTTTGGCAGCCTTGCTCGTCCTGGCCAACCATTCGCGCCCCGGGCAGACCCGACCGGCGCCCGACGAGCTTGGGACCTATCTGTTCGCCGTTTCCGTTCAGGGGGAGGACTCGACGAACGAGGTCTACCGCTACCTGGTAACGCCGAACGGTGCGCCCATCCTCGACTTCGTGATCACCGATCCCAACCTCGACCGGCCATATGGCCTGGCCTTTAGCCCGTGGGGTGAGCTGTTCGTGGCCAACCGCGGAAACCCCTGGCATGGCGGCGGCAACGGCAGCGTCGTGCGCTTTTTGAACCCTCGAGGCGTCCCCGTTCCCAACGGCACGATCCAGTCCTACTATTTCCAGTGTCCCCACGGCGCAGGTTTTCGTGGCAACGAGCTGTTCATCGCCCAGCGCTTTGGCAGCAATGTCTTGCGCTTCAGCGTCAAGGCCAGCGGCCAGGCCTCACTCAGTGGCATGATCGTCGATAACCTGTGTTGTACTGCACCCCGCAGCGTGGCCTTGGGCCCAGACCAGAGCACACTGTTCGTCAGTGAGTGCTGCACCGTTCACCACATCGATTATTATGCCCTGACCTCAGGCAATGGAGCTATCCTCCTCGGCGTGATCGAAGACGTGCGGTTGGTCAATCCGTCCTCCCTGGCCTTCAGCCCTTGGGGTGAGCTGTTCGTCACAAATACCGACGGGCAGAATGTCCTGCGCTACCTACTCGACCAGGACGGCCAGTGGCAGCCCAACGGCGAGCTCACTGGGAATGGACTGGACGGACCCATCGGCCTGGATTTTAGTCCGTGGGGCGAGCTTTTTGTCTCCAACCTCTATGGCAGTGGGGGTATTTCCCGCTGGACTTTCGACCCGGATCATAGCCCCATCCCCCACGGCTACTTCTCCAGCCCCACAACCCTGGGCGAAATCCGTTTCTACCCGACCTTTCGGACATATTTGCCCCGCACCGGCGGCCTACCACCCGCTCCGGGCAGGCCCTGAAAAGCCATGCGATGAGGAACAGATCACAAACAACCCATTCCTCATCCAAACACGAGTGGCGTCAAGACACTCATGCCCACATTGAACAGCGCGTGGGCCAAGATACAGCCTTCCGTACCCACCTTTCTGAACAGCCAGCCCAACGCCAGGCCGATCGGAAAGATCTGCAAAAGCTTGACCCAGTCCGGCTCCACTATTCCTGTGTGTCCCAGCGTCCACAAGGCAGCGGTCAGGGCAATCGCGATCCAATACTTGTTCCCTTGCCAGTTGAGCTGTTTGGCCAGGTAATTCTGAATCCCGAGTCGGAACGTTATCTCCTCAGCAAATGCGAACTCGAGCACTATCAGCAGCGACAGCAGTGATACACTGCTGTCAGCTACTGATACACCCTCGCCAAACACCTGCTCGGCCAAGTCGGAAATGCGTGGGGAAGTGAGCAGGAACAGAACAGATGAGTATATGATGGAGCCAATAGCTACAGCCAGGACCATCAGGGCATACCTCTTCCACCTGATCCCGGGAGGAGAGGCAGGATGGTCAAGCTCACGCGACCTCAGGAAAATGCCGTCAACCGCCGCAGCTCCTGCAGGCGAAACGCTCGCAGCGACAGCAGCGTGCTGTTGTCCTGCCTTTGCAGGTCCGCTCGTGCCCGGTCGCTCGTCCTCCAGATCATCAGAAGTGCCCGACTCCAGTACCCCAAACGCTGGCTTTAGCAGAGGGAAGCTGGGATACCCCAGGGATCTGCACATATGAATCCCTACGATGGTATATGCGGCTATTCTGATAAAGCCCACCGCATCGGCTATGATGACAACTATGGCGGTTGATGACAGAGCTTCAAAGCCAACTAACAGAAGGATCAGCACTTCAAAGGCAACAAGGACCATCCCAACCGTAAAGCCAAATCGCTTGTAGCCTCGCACCTGCTCGCGTGATCTGAACCAACTGACCAGAAAGGCTACAAAGAAAGCGAACAAGACTAGACTGTACACGCATCCCATTACAGCAGTCATCGTCCACCTCCGAGTTCGGCCAACACCGAACAGACCCCAAGAGTTTCGGGGAACCCTCAGGGTCTGCTCAGCTCCTCCACCACCGTCCGCGCCGCGCGGAGGTTCGCCCACGGCGCCGTGATAGGCGTCACGCACCCCGTGCCCAGGATGAACCTGCGCCCGCTCGTCTGTTGGAAGGCATCGCGAGCCTCGCGGCGCACATCATCGGGGCTGCCGCGCAGCATCGTCTCCCACTGGCGCAGCCCGCCCAGCACCGCACCCCGCACCCGCGCCTGCCCCTCGCCGAAGGTCGGCGGCGTCTCGCGGTCATGCCAGTTCACCACGTGCACCGGGTAATCGGCCAGCAGGTCGAACATCACCCGCTCGCCATGCAGGTGCAGGACGTTGAGCCACAGCCCATCCGCGGCCCCCAGCAGGTGCCGGTCAAAGGGAACGCCAAACTCCCGGTATTCGCCCTCCGACAGCAGCTCATGGCTGGCGTGCTGCGTCGCCAAAAAGATGCCGGCAATGCCCCGCTGCCGCGCTGCCTCAATAAAACGCACGGTACTCTCGGCGATGACCGCCAACCCTGCCCGCACGGCATCGGGCGCCTGGCGGAGGTGGGCCAGCATTACCCGCTGGCCGGCCAGGTTCTTGGCCTGCGTCAGCGGGTTAAAGATCGTCTGGATGAACGGCACCTCGTCGCCCAGCGCCTCGCGGATCAGCTCCAGGCAGCGGAGCTGCGCCCCGAGCGCTCCCCATTCCGGGTCAAGCGGCGAAAGGGTATGCCAGTCCTCCAGCCTGACGATAGGACGCCGCGTATAATCCCGCGTCCCCTCCTCGTTGCCGACCCAGTGGTCCTCGGCGCCCCAGTCACGGACGCAAAAGCTGCTCGCCGGCGTCACTTTGACGAAATCGAAATCGTATTGGCGCTGAAAAGCCACCGTCGAGGCCGCCAGCTCGGCCGGATCCTGGTCGTCGCCCGGAAAGTGGCGCCACAGCGCCACCGGTGGCCGGTCGGCGGCCTCCCCCCGGATCGTCGCTTCCAACCGCTCCCGCTTGCTCATCTTCATAGCTTGCCCCCCTCCTTGATGCCGTCATCTGGCCGGGCTCACCTGTGCCACATGCTTCGTGTGCCGCATGTCCCTGGCGGTCTGGTGCCCGGAATCCGAAATCCAAAACCCATTCTGCCACAGACCGACGTTTTGCGCAAGTGCCTTGCCTCCAGGTTCATTTGGTGCTATAATCGCACCAGGATATAGCCCGGAGGTGAATTGCCTATGAGTCTGCAAATCGGCATAGTCGGTCTGCCCAACGTGGGCAAGAGCACCCTGTTCAACGCGCTGACCAAGGCCGGCGCGGCGGTGGCCAGTTACCCGTTCACCACCATCGAGCCCAACGTCGGCGTGGTAGCTGTGCCCGATCCTCGACTGGATCGGGTAGCCGCCATCATCCGGCCCAAAGAGGTCAAGCCGACCGTCGTCGAGTTTGTCGATATCGCCGGGCTGGTCAAGGGCGCGCACGAGGGCGAAGGGCTGGGCAACCAGTTCCTGGGGCACATCCGCAATGTCGACGCCATCGCCCTGGTCGTTCGCTGCTTCGAGGACCCCGACGTGGCCCATGTCACCGCCGCGCTAGATCCGGTGGCCGACTGCGAAGTGATCGACCTGGAGCTGATCCTGGCCGACCTGGCCACCGTAGAGCGCCGGGAAGAGAAGGTCCACTCCTCGGCCAAAGCCCAGCCCAAGGTCTATGCCGCCGAGCTCGACCTGCTGGCGCGGCTCAAGACCCACCTGCAGACGGGGCGCACCGCCGGCGAGTTCCCGTTGTCGGCCCACGAGGTCGAGCTGCTGCAGCCGCTGCCCTTGCTCACCGCCAAGCCCCGCCTCTATGTCGCCAACGTCGGCGAGAACAGCCTGCCCGGCGGTGGCCCGTTGGCCGCCGCAGTGATCGACCGGGCAGGGAAGGAGGGCGCTCAGTCGGTAGTGATCTGTGCCCGGCTCGATGCCGACCTGGCCGACTGGCCGCCCGAAGAGGCCGCCGAGTACCGTGCGGAGCTCGGCTTCGAGGAGCCTGGCCTGGAACGGCTCATCCATGCCGGCTACCGCCTTCTGGATCTGATCACCTTTTTCACTGCCACCGGCGTCAACGTCGTCCGGGCCTGGACTCTGAAGAGGGGGCAGACCGTGCTGGAGGCAGCCGGCAAGATCCACACCGACATGCTGCGGGGATTCGTCTGCGCCGAGGTCGTGTACTACCCCGATCTGGTCGCCGCCGGCGATTTCAGCACCGCCCGCGAGCGCGGCCTGCTTCGCCTGGAAGGGCGCGAGTACGTCGTCCACGACGGTGATGTGATCCACATCCGCTTCTCGCCACCCCACTAACAGTCTGTCATCCTGAGCGGCAGCGAAGGATCTCCACCGGCCGAGAGGAGATTCTTTCCTTCGCAGCCGCGAGCGGCCCTGCGTGTTCCTGGCCTGTCCGGTCTGGACGGGCAGAATGACAGACAGGGCGATGGTTTCACCCCCTCGCCCGTTTGCATAAAAATGGCGATTATGCTATAGTTGCGGGCGCTGTTGACAAGGCCGGCAGTTCGGGCCTTTTCCTTTTCGCTTGTGGCCGAGGTCACAAGCAAACCCATGGAAAGGAGGTAGACCATGCGTGAATACGAGCTGTACCTGATCATCGACGCCAGGGCGGATGAGGAAGCCGTGGCGTCCATCCGTGAAAAGATGGCGCAACTGATCTCGATCACCCACAACGGCGAGACGGGCGAGATGATCAAGGAAAACTCCCGAGGGAAGCGGCGTCTTACGTACCCCATCAAGCGCCAGACGGAAAGCCAGGACATCATCTTGACCTTCCGCGCGCCGCAGCTTGCCCTGAAGGAGATGGAGCGTACTCTCAAGCTGGACGAGAAGGTGCTGCGTTACCTGATCGTGCGCACAGACGAAGATTGACAACTGAAGCAGGCTGGGATGGACGGGCAAGAGCTGGTTTGGGGGTTGGGCACAGAGGAGCGATAAGTAATGGCCAGGGGCATGAACAAAGTAATGCTCATTGGGTTTGTGGGACGGGATCCTGAGATGCGGTACACGTCCAGCGGCCAGCCGGTTACCACCTTTAGCATCTCTACTAATCGGCGGTGGACCACCAGCGAGGGTGAGGCTCGGGAATCGAACGAATGGTTTAATGCGGTCGCCTGGGGTAGCCTGGCCGAGGCAGCCAACGCCAATCTGCGCCAAGATCGGCGGACCTATGTCGAGGGCCACCTCCAGACCCGAAGTTGGGAAGATGCCGAAGGGCAGCGCCAATTTCGAACCGAAGTGATCGCCACCAAGCTGATCCTCCTGGGAAGCCCTGAGCATAGCGGCGAGCCGATCCTGCCAGGCACGTCCGAGTCTGGGCCGCAGACACAGGCAAGCGAGGAGATGCCCCTCTGTCTCAATCGGGTGATGATCATCGGCAACCTGGGACGCGATCCCGAGATGCGTTATACACCCGGCGGACAGGCCGTCACGTCCTTCAACGTGGCCGCCACGCGCACCTGGACGACGGCCGGCGGCGAACGTCGCAGCTCGACCGAGTGGTTTGGCGTCGTAGCCTGGGGCAACCTGGCCGAGATCTGCAACGAATACCTGACCAAAGGCCGCAGAGTTTATATTGAAGGAGAGCTGCGCACCTACGGTTGGGAAGAGCCCAACGGCAAAAAGCACTTTCGCACCGAGCTCGTGGCCAGCGAAATGATCATGCTCGGTCCTCGCCCGGCGTCGGTTGGGTCGGGCACAGTTCCGAGCCTGGAAGAAGATGAATCCTCTCTTTGACGGCTAGTCACCGCACGAGAGGATACTATCCCGGCATCGTAGATGCCGGGACTGCGACGACAAATAAGGAGAATGAGAAAACCGATGAGTGACGAAGAACGCCGAGAAGGAGGATTCCGCTCCAGCCGGGGGCCCTACCGGCCAGGGGGCGGCCGAAGGCAAGAGAACGGGCGCGAGGGCTACTCGGGCCCCAGGGGCCGCAGGCCCTTTGGCCCAAGCCGCAAAGTCTGCGCCTTTTGCGTGGAAAAAACCAAAGAGATCGACTACAAGAATGCCGATATGTTACGCCGTTACGTGACCGAGCGCGGCAAGATCCGATCCGGGCGCAAGTCCGGGACATGCGCCAAGCATCAGCGGCGCCTGGCGGTTGCCCTCAAGCGCGCACGGTACCTGGCCCTGCTCCCCTTTACGTCGGAGCACATCCGTCGGTATTAAAAGACTATGGCCAAGAAATCAGAAACACGCCAAGCCGCAGCCAGGCCGGCTGCGGCTCCTACACTGACCAAGAAACAGATTGCCCGCAGCCGCAAAGAGACCCGGCAGCTCCGCATCATCTGGACGGTCGCTGCCGCCTTTGGGGTGGTCATCCTGGCCGTGCTCCTCTTCGCTGTGATCCGGGAGCTGATCCTCGTCCCTAACGCGGGAGTAGCGGTGGTCGACGGCGCCAAGATCCCGGTCAAGGACTATGAGGATCTGCTCACCTATCGCCGTTACAGCCTGCACAACGCGATCTACAACCTGGACTACCAACTGGGCCTGCTAGACCCAAGCACAGAAGAGGGTCAGTTCCTGTCCTCCTACTATGAACAACAGAGCCAGTACTACCAGTCGACGCTCGACCTTGCTTCCGAAAGCGTCCTCGACGAGCTGATCGAAGATGTATTGATCGCCCAAAAGGCCAAGGAAGCCGGGCAATCGGTGACACTCGAGGAAGCACGGCAGCAGATCCGGACCGATGT
>Ga0209254_10000095_pt1 | contig 55410 bp, 43 predicted proteins | sample FrelakmetDIP11DI_FD_187148 | JGI IMG/M metagenome (GOLD analysis project Ga0209254, IMG submission 187148) | Freshwater lake sediment microbial communities from the University of Notre Dame, USA, for methane emissions studies - DIP11 DI (SPAdes)... | ecosystem: Environmental > Aquatic >...
AGCGCCGGAAGTGCTCCTCGGCCTTGGCGTGGTCTCCGGTCCAGCTGTAGCAGAAGGCCAAGTGGTTATGGGCCAGGGCGTAGGACGGGTCGATGTCCAGGGCCTTGAGGTAATCCTTGGCCGCCTCCGTGCCGTCCCCGGCATGGAAGTAGCTCTCGGCGAACTCGTAGTGGTACTCCCGGTTAAGGGGGAAGGCCTCGACGAGCTGGCGGAGGTATTCGCGCTCCTCGGACGGCTTGGAGTCCAGGCGGGCCAGGAGGGCGTTGAGCCTCAGCAGGTCGTAGGAGATGAGTCGGTCCTTGTTCTCGGAGGCGGCCTTGAGCTCGGCCCGGGCCTCGGTCCGGTCACCGCGGAAGATCTGGACCTCGGCCAGCTTCAACCGGGCTAGGCTGAAGGAGGGGTCGATCTCGACGGCGGTCTTGAACTCGGCGTGGGAGGCTTCGGACTCGAGCTTGGCCCAGGCCTGGTCGCCCTTGAAGAAATGGACCAGGGCGTCCGAGTTCGCGGTCAGGACCTGGGCGAAGGTCCGGCCGCCGGCGATCGTTCCGGCCAGGCCGCCGGTCTTCTTGGCGATGAACGCGTTCACCTCGTCCATGGTCCGGGAGATGAGGTCGTTGGTCCCCTTGGAGGAGAAGGTCGTGACGGTCTCGCGGCCCTGATGGATGAGGGACAGGGTGAGGTCGAAGCCGGTCATCCGGCTGGCGAATTCGCCGCCGAGCGACAGGATCGGTTCGATGTTCTTCTCTTTGGTGTTGGCCGTCTTCTTTTGGTAGAAGCTCATCTCGTCCCGGCTGAAGACGGGCAGGGCGGTCGAGGCGGACAGGCTGCGCTGGAGAATGGATTCGACGAAATTGGGGGGAGTGTCCGGGCTGGAATAATGGAACGGCACGATGGCGATGAAATTGCCGTACTGCTTTTTGGGGGCCAGGACGAACTTCCACAGGCTGAAACCCGTGGCGGCCACAAGGACGGCGAGGAGGCCGAGGCGGACCGGCTTGGATTTCAGCCAAGAGGCGCCTGTGCTTCTTAGGGCGGCGGAGGCCGGGATCTTGCCGGCCGTGTCCACGTAGAGAGTGTCCTCGGGGGAGCTGTAGTATTTCTTCAGGTCCGCGGCCAGCTCGGCGCAGGACTGGTACCGGTCGTGGGGAGCTTTAGCCAGGGCCTTCCGGACGACGGCTTCGAGGCCTTCCGGAAGGATTTTCTTCATTTTTTTGAGGGGCGGCGGCTCCTCGTCCAGGACCTTGTGGATGGCGGTCGTGACCGTGTCCGCGGCGAACGGCCCGCGTCCCTCGAAGAGCTCGTACAGGACCGCGCCCAGAGAAAACACGTCGGAGCGCTTGTCGACCTTCTTCCCGCTGATCTGCTCCGGGGACATGTAGCTCGGGGTGCCGACGGCGATCCCGGTCGCGGTCAGGGTCGTGGATTCGAGCTTGGCCACTCCGAAATCGACGATGAAGGGCTGGCCCGTCTTGCCGATGAGGATGTTGGCCGGCTTGATGTCCCGGTGGACGATCCCGTGGGAATGGGCGTAATCCAGGGCCTTGCAGACGCTGATGGAGACGGCCATGATCTGGTCGAGCGTCAGGGGTTCGCCGGCGTCGAGCACCTGCTTGAGGCTGCGGCCCTCGATGTACTGCATGACGATGTAGGCCAGCTCGCCCTCCCGGCCCACGTCGTGGATGGTGACGATGTTGGGGTGGTTGAGGCGGCCGGCGGCCTGGGCCTCGACCGTGAACTGCTTCATCAGCCGCTCTTTCTTGTCGTCCTCGACGATGAGGCCGTAGGGGATGGTCTTGATGGCCACTTCGCGGTTGATGTCCGGGTCCAGGGCCTTGTAGACGACTCCCATGCCGCCCCGGCCCAATTCAGCCAGAATTTTGTACTTTCCGATGGTGTTCATGGACTCTGCCCTTGGCTCTTTCTGGAATGAAGAAAGAAGTTATCCGATTTAGGCCGTTCTGTCAATGTTTCTATTGATTCCCGGGGCAGAAAGATGTTAAAAATGATGGCACGCCGGAGTGGCGGAACTGGCAGACGCGCTGGACTCAAAATCCAGTCTGTGGCAACACGGGTGTGGGTTCGATTCCCTCCTCCGGCATACCTTTCCAAAGACGCCGACTACGAGGCCCCCTTATTCGAAGGGGGCCTCCGGGGGGATAAGAAATTTGGTGAATATGGAGGCGTCTTTGGCGGATGACGTCATCCGCGAGTTCCCCTGATTCGCAGGGGAACTCCGAGGGGTTAAGAAATTCAGTGATAGGGAAGACGTCTTTGGCGGGTTGACGCCGACCACAAGGCCCCCTTACAGGAGATCTTGCATGCAGAGACAGTTCGCTCCGGGTTGCGCATTGTCGCTCTACAAGCCCCATTTGGCCGAACGGCTTGGCCAGTTCCTCAAGCCGGTCCTCAGCGCCGATGAGCCTTGGATGACCTGCTGCCGCAAGGATCCCCAATTCAGCACGGAGACCGAATTGGTCAACGTATGCCCCGGGTGCGACAAGCGCTTTCGATTGGACTACGCCCGGACAACGACGATTTCCTTGTGGGAGATCCTGGCCCGCAGCGACGGCTTTCCCTTTCCGGATTACGGCGGCCGGAAGATGTCCATCATCGACGCCTGCCCGGTCCGCGACCAGCCGCGGGTACACGAGGCCGTACGGGCTCTGCTGAAGCGTATGAACATCATGCTTCTGGAGCCGAAAGCCACTCGGACCCAGAGTATCTGTTGCGGCGATTCGGCTTGGGGGGAGATTCCTACGCCCGAAGTGAAAAAGATGATGATAAAGCGGGCGTCCCAGATTCCGGCCGCCGAAGTGGTCGTCTATTGCGTTTCTTGCGTCATCGCCGCGGCGATCGGGGGAAAAAAGCCTCGCTACCTCGTTGATCTCCTCTTTCAGGAAGATACTGTCGCCCCTTCACTCGATCTTGATGCCTGGCACGCGCGGCTCCAGGAGTATATCGACTCCAACTGAGCATGACTCCCCCGGGATCGGGGAAACAGCGTCTGCCGAACCAAGCCCTGTCCATGCTCCTGACGATCGAATTCCTCAACTGACGGGCATCTTAAGATGCCGTTACATCACTCCGCTGGGAGCTATTTATTGATAGGCATCTTTTCGATGCTTAATTCGATAGATATACACTCGGTGTGACGTGTCGTCGATACGATAGCCATCATCCGAAGTCAGCTTGAGAGAACCCGGTGGGCGGGTGTTCTTTCGAAGATCCCGGATCTTTTTTACTAAACGATTGAATACCGGAGCAGCTAGCTTGTCGAGGTCTTTCTGAGCCAGGGGAAGGAGGAGAACCTCATACACGGCGTTTCTTGAGGTAATCTTCGAGGGATACCGCCTTAGGCTCGAGATCGCGAAGGTCCTTGAGGTCCACAAGGTCTTCCTTAAGCTCTTCACGGGAAATCTGCTCGAGGATGGCCTTTTCGACGAAGAATCCGTATTTCACGCCTCTCTCCCGACAGAATCTCTTGACCTGCTCGGCGGCCCTGCAGCTGACCTTTACCGCTAGCGTCGTTTTTTGTTCTTTCATCCTGCTTTGATCATAGAAAGATTAGTTAACAATGTCAATAAAAAGTTAATACAAGTTATATTCCATGATTCAGTTGGCCAGTAAACAGGTGGCCAGTAAAAATGAATCCGTCACTATTAACTTTGTGTTTGACACGGCCCGGGGCCGAAGCTAGAATTCCGGCCGAGGGAAGAGCCCATGAAAATCGACAGCCGCAAGGACAAGAACCGGATCGTCGTCTCGGTCGCGGGCCGCATGGACGCCGTATCTGCCCCCGAGTTCGACCGCAAATGCGACGAGTTGCTGGCCGAGGGGTTGACCGCCTTCATCCTCGATTTCAGCCGCCTCGAATACATCAGCAGCGCCGGACTGCGGAGCCTCCTCGTCCTGGGCAAGAAGCTCTCGGTCAAGAAAGGCAAGCTCGTCATCGCTTCGGTCAAGGACGTAGTCAAGGAGGTGTTCACCATCTCCGGGTTCGGCGCGATCTTCGCCATGGCCGACTCGGTCGAAGCCGCGCTCGGCCAGGTGTGACCGGAGCGGACAGGAACCACCGTGCCCCATATCTGCCTTCCAGCCCGGCTCGAGTCGCTGGACGATTTCCTGAGGTTCGTCGCCGAGCGCTCCGAAGAGAGCGGCCTGACGCCCAGGCGGTCGAGGGAGATCCAGCTGGTCGTCGAGGAGGCCGTGGTCAATGTCATCCGCAACGCCTATCCCGACGGCCCCGGGGACATCGAGCTTCGCTGGCGCTTGGAAGCCGACGGCTCGAAGCTTTCGATCGAGGTCGAGGATGCGGGCGTCCCGTTCGACCTCCGGACGGTCCCGGAGCCTGATTTGAAATCCGGCCTGGCCGACCGGAAAATCGGCGGCTTGGGCATCCATTTCATCCGGACCCTGACCGACCGGGTGGAACATCGGAGGCAAAACGGCAAGAACATCCTGACCTTGGTCTTCGACCGCCGGAGCCCCCAGGCCGAAACAGGCCCTTCCGGTCCTGTGACAACGGACGACGGACTGAGCTTTCCCTTCGAGTCCATGACCCGGGAGACCTTCAAGAAAGGGGACATCCTGTTCAAGGCGGGGGACGTCGCCGACCGGATGTTCTATATCGCCCGAGGGTCGCTCAGGCTGCCGGAGCTCGGCAAGGTCGTCAAGGCGGGAGGACTCATCGGTGAGATGGGCATCCTTTCGCCCTTTCAGACCCGGACGGCTTCGGCCGTCTGCGAGGAAGACCTCGAAGCCTTCACCATCACCAAGGACGACGTCATCCGGCTGTTCCGCCAGGATTCGGCCCTGGCCTTCCAGCTCGTCCACCTGAGCATCAAGCGGTTCATCGAGAACCTTCGGGCCGAAACCGAGGCCAAGGAGCGCATCCAGAGCGAGCTGCGGATCGCCCGGGACATCCAGGCGGCGATGCTGCCCCGTATCTTCCCGCCCTTCCCGGACCGGACCGAGTTCGATCTCTTCGCCCTGATGGAGCCGGCCAAGGAGGTGGGCGGAGACTTCTACGATTTTTTCCTCGTCGACGACAAGCGGTTGTGCGTCCTGGCCGGGGATGTCTCGGGCAAGGGCGTGCCGGCCGCCCTGTTCATGGCCATCTGTAAGACCCTCCTGAAAACCGAGGCCATGGCCGGACATCCGCCCGCGCATATCCTGGCCCGGGTCAACCGGACGCTCATCCCGGACAACGAGACGATGATGTTCGTCACGGTCTTCCTCCTCATCCTGGATACGGAGACCGGGGAGATGCGCTACGCCAACGGCGGCCATCCCCGGCCGCTGGTCTCGGCCGGCCCGGGCCGGTTCGATTTCATCGAAGGGCCGACCGGGACCATCCTGGGAGCTGTCGAATGCGTGTCCTGTGCCACGACGACCCGGGCCCTGAAGCCGGGGGATACGGTTTTCCTCTATTCCGACGGGGTTTCCGAGGCGATGAACGCCGACCAGCAGCTGTTCTCCGAGGAGCGGTTGAGGGCCGGCTTGTCCTGCGGGGCAGGGGAAGCGCCGGACTCTCTCATCCGCCGGGCGAGGGAAGCGGTCCGGGTCTTCGCCGCCGGGACGCCGCCCTCGGACGATATCACCATGGTCGCCCTCAAGTATCGCGGGCCCAAAAAGCTATGAATCGGACCTGACGACGATCGTGGGCGCCGCGGCCTCAAGCGCCTCGCGATGACATGGATCAATTCATCCCGAGCATGTGGAGCTCCCAGAGGTCCCGGCGGCTCCGGTGAAGGATCGGGCCGACGGCCAGCATCCCGGTCCGGCCGACGGATTTCTCCAGGTATTTCAATTCCTCGAATTTCTCCGGAATGTTCGGGTCGGTCTTGGCCGGAAGTCCCGCCTCTTTCATCAGGAGAAGCCCTTTGGCGCTGATGGACAGCTCGAGATGGAGGCGCAGGAGGCAGAGCATGTCGGCCACGACCTCGCCCGGGAACTTCCCCTTGAGAGAAACGAGGTAGGCTCCGACCTTGGTCGAGCAGGCCCGGCCCGAGGTGATGCAGCCCAGGAGCTCGACGTCGGAATCGAAGCCCACGTCCAGCCACTTCCGGGTGCTCTTTTCGCTGATGACGAAGACGTTGACCGCGACGAGGGGGAGAAGGACGAGCATGGCCGCGGCCATGGCCATGGGGGGCAAAAGGAAATGGTTGAAGGCCGAGTGGACGGCCGCGGCGATGAGGAGTCCGGGCAGGGCGGCGATCCAGGGGCTCAAGGAGCGCCGGTCGGAGACGGCCTTGGTCACGGCGGCCAGGATGGCCGTCATCCCTCCGTGCATCATGGCCGTCCCCAGGCCGCGCACGGCCCAGACGATGAATTCGGCCTCGGGCGCCGTGTTCAAGTAATAGATGTTCTCGAACAGGGAAAAGCCCGCCCCGACGGCGAACCCGAGGATGGCCCCGTCGACCAGGAACCCGACCCGGTGGGCCTGGAAGAACGCCAGCAGGACGGCCGCCTTGAGCAGCTCCTCGACCAGGGGGGCGGCGTAGCGGGAATAGGCGGCGAAATTGTCCTGGAAGAAGCCCATCAGCCAGGAGTTGGCGTAATAGCCGACGGCCGCCGCCGCGGCTCCCCCGAGGATGGCGATGATCAAGACCCTCAGCCGGACGAGCTTATAGCTGTCCAGGAACACCAGGGCCAGCAGGAAGACCAGGACCGGCAGGAGGCTGATCAGGATCTTGAGGGCGGCGGGCAGGACGGATCCGGTCATGGCGCGTTTTCTTCTGTCATTTTATGACAATTCCCGGCCCAGTCAAGCCGCGGCTGAAGTCCTTGACACGGCCGTTCGGGGCAAGATATATTTCAGTCACTCCGCCGGCAGACGCTTGCACGTCGAGGCCCGGAGACGGGGTGCCATATCACAGCCATGACAGCCGCTTCGCTCGAGATCAAAATGAACTTGGGGCGGGTTCGTTTGTAATTATGGATGAAGAGAAAGATCTGGAGGCCGTCCACAAGTGCCTCCAGGGCGAGGTCGAAGCCTTCGGGGCGATCATCGCCAGATACCAGAAGCAGGTGCTGAATTTGGCTTATCGCATCGTCCGCAACAGGGAAGACGCCCGCGACGTCGGCCAGTCCGTGTTCGTCAAGGCCTTCGTCGGGCTGTCGTCCTTCGATTCCCGATACAAGTTCTTCAGCTGGCTGTACCGGATCGCGATCAACGAATCGCTCAACTTCGCCGGCAAGCGCGACCGACGGCTCGGCTCCGCCCCGGCTTGGACGGCCGAGCCGGACGACCCCGAGCGCCAGCTCATCTCCCGGGAATTCCGGGGGACGGTCGAGAAGGCCATGGCCCGCCTGAATCCCAGGCAGAGGGCCCTGCTGGCCTTGAGCCTGGACGGGCTGTCCTACAAGGAGATGGGCCGCCTCCTCGACCTGCCCGAACGGAAAGTGAAATCGAAGCTGTTCGCCGCGCGGACAAAGCTTCGGGAATTCCTCGCCCGGAAAGAGCATACCGCCCATGCGAACCCGTGACCTCGACCGCCTGATCAACCAGGAATTGGACGGGGCCAATTCGCCCGAGGACAGCCGCGCCCTGAACGCCCTTTTGAAGTCCGACGGGGAATCGCGGCGGCGCTGGACCGAGTTGCGGGAAGCGGTGGAATTCCTGAAAAAGGACGAGGCCCCGGATCCGGGCTCCGATTTCCAGGCCAGGGTCCTGGCCGACATCCGGAACCGGCCCGCGGCCGAGCGACGGACTTTCGGCCCCGCGGTTTGTATATCATGGTTGAGGGGATTTTTCGGGACATCCGGTTCAATAAAGCCTTTGTTTTCAAAAGAAAATCTCGATAGAGGGAGTTCAAAGGAGGGCTCTATGACCAAAAAACAAACCGTTTTCACGCTGGGGGCGATCGTCGTCGCCGCGGCGGCCGTGCTGATCATCGTCTTCGGCTCGGGACTGTGGAAGTCCGACGAGGGCCAGACGGCCGGCACCATCACCAAGGCCGAACGGTACCGGTCCGTCAAGATGACGCAGAAGGACGTGGTTCTGACCCAAGAAAGCATGACCCAGATGCTGCAGAACCCCTACGTCCAGAACGTCGTCCGCAACGTCCGCTTCCAGAAGCTGATGGCCGATCCCAACTTCGCCGGCCTGATGTCCGACGGACGGTTCGCCAACATGCTGAAGGACCCCGAGTTCTCTTCGATGCTGGCCCAGGCCAACTTCGCCGGCCTGATGAAGGACCCCAACTTCGCCGGCCTGATGAAGGACGGCCAGATGGCCGCCCTGCTGAAAAGCGCGGATTTCGCCGCCCTGGCCAAGGACCCCAATTTCTCCAACCTTCTCAAGGGGGCCGGATTCGCCAACCTCTTCCAGGAGTCGAACTTCGCCGCCCTGATCAAGGACCCGAACTTCGCCGCCCTGCTCCAGGACCCGAATTTCTCGGCCCTGATGAAGAGCGTCCAGTTCGCCGCCCTGATCAAGGACCCGGGCTTCGCCAACCTGCTGTCTGAGCCGGCCTTCGCCGCCTTGGTCAAGGACCCCAACTTCGCCGGCCTGCTCAAGAGCCCCGGCTTCGCCGCCCTGGTCGGAAGCCCCGACCTGGCCGCCTTGATGAGAAGCGCGGAGTTCGCCGCCCTGGCCAAGGGCGGCATGTTCCGCAGCGCCGCCTTCGCCGCGGTCTTCAAGAACGCCAATTTCGCCGCCCTGCTGAAGAGCCCCAATTTCGCCGCGCTTCTGGCGGATCCGAATTTCGCGGCTCTTTCCAAGGCCGCCAATTTCTCCGCCCTCAAACAGAACAGCGATTACGCCGTCCTGGCGGCCAACGCCCAGTACGCGGCCCTGATGAAGAGCGCGAACTTCGCCGCCCTGATCAAGGACCCGAACTTCACCGGGCTGATGAGGAGCGCCCACTTCGTCAACCTCGTCCAGGACCCGAACTTCGCCGCCTTGATCCTGAACGGCCGGTTCGTCAACATCCTGGCTGATCCCAACTTCTCCGCCATGATGTTGAACGCCAATTTCGCCGGGCTCCTGTCGAACGCGCCCCTGGCCAACCTGGCCGGGCAGGCCCGTCAGGCGGCGTTCGCCGAGCTCATGGCCAACGCCAACTTCGCCGCTCTGATGAAGAACCCCGCCTTCGCCTCGGCCATGGCCAACGCCAACTTCGCCGCCCTGGTGAAGGACGCCAATTTCGCCTCCATGATGAGGAGCGCCCAGTTCGCCGCCCTGATCAAGAGCGCCGACTTCGCCGCCCTCCAGTCCGATCCGGCCTACGCCGCCCTGGTCAAGGACCCGGCCTTCGCCAACCTCTTGTCCGACGCCAACTTCGTGGCCCTCATTAAGGACCCCAACATGGCGGCGATGATGATGAACGCCAACTTCGCCGCCCTTCTGCCGAAGGCCGCCTTCGCCGCCGCGCTCCGCAGCGGTGATTTCGCCGCCCTGAAGGCCGATCCCGACTACGCGGCCCTCCAGGCCAACGGACAATTCGCCGCCCTGATCAAGAGCGCCGATTTCGCGGCCTTCATGGCCAACGCCAATTTCGCAGCCATCATCCGGCGGGCCGAGTTCGCCCCGCTGATGGCCAGCGCCAGCTTCGCCGGCCTGGTCAAGAACCCCAACTACGCCGTCCTGATGTCGAACGCCAGCTTCGCCAGCCTGCTCCGCAGCGCCCGGTTCGCCCCGTTCATGGCCAACGCCCAGTTCGCCTCGCTGATGAAGAACGCCGCCTTCGCTGCGCTGATGAAGGACCCCAATTTCTCGGCCATGATGAAGAGCGCCCAGTTCGCCTCGGCCATGGCCAACGCCCAATTCGCCGCGGCCGTTCCGTCCCAGAATTTCACCGCGCTCCAGCAAGACCCGAATTTCGCCGCCCTGTTCCAGAACGCCCAGTTCGCCGCTTTGCTGAAGAATCCCAATTTTGCGGCGATGATGAAGAACGCCGACTTCTCGGCCCTGATGAAGAGCGCCCAGTTCGCCGGCCTCCTATCCGACGCGAATTTCGCCAACCTGCTGAAGAGCGCCGACTTCGCCGCGCTGATGAAGAGCGCGAGCTACGCCTCCGTGTTCCAGAACGCCCAGTTCGCTTCGCTCCTCCAGAGCCCGGGCTTCGCCGCCCTCCTGGCCGACGGCAACTTCTCGGCGATGATGATGAACGCCAGCTTCGCCAATCTGCTCTCCAAGCCCGACTTCGCCGCCCTGCTGTCCGACGCCAATTTCGCGGCCTTGATGAAAGACGGCGGGTTCTCCAACCTCCTGGCCGACCAGAACTTCGCCGCGTTGATGAGGGACCCCAACTTCTCCAACCTGCTCCAGAACGAGAATTTCGCCAACCTGCTCAAGCAGGCCAACGCCCAGATTCAACAGTAATCCCGAATGACGACAGCGTCCCGGCGGGGGCTCCGCGGCTCCCGCCGGGATTTTTATTTTGCTTGAAAAATCCGCCCATCTTGGATATGTCTTAATCACCGGAAGGATTCGCCGAGAAGAAGGAAGGAGGGCTCCATGAGATTCCGCCGTATCGCCGGAGCGGCCGCCGCCGTGCTGCTGTTCGCATCCGTCCCCGCCAGGGCCGCCCAGAAGCTGTTCAGCTTCAGAGTCCCGGGGCTGAACCTGGTGTCTTACAGCCAGACCCACGACTACATCCTCTCCCACTTGGCCCGAAGCTACGTGAACACCATGGGGTTCTACCAGAAGTTCTTCGACTACAGGCCGTCCGAGGACGTCTCTCTTTTCGTCCAGGACTTCGGCGACTGGGGCAACGGCGGGGCCACGGCGGTGCCCAAGAACCTCGTCTTCCTCGAGCTGTCGCCCTTCCAGCACGTCTACGACATGATGTCCGGCTACGAGCGGATGGGCCTGATCATGAACCACGAGCTGACCCACGTCGTGACCATGGACAAGCCCGTCGGCTCGGCCCCCTTTTTCCGGTCGGTGTTCTTCGGCAAGGTCATGCCCGACAAGGACAACCCGCTGTCCATGTTCTACGCCTACCTGACCAGCCCCCGGAGCTACACCCCGCGCTGGTACGTGGAGGGGATCGCCGTCTTCATGGAGACCTGGATGGACGGCGGGCTGGGCCGGGCCCTGGGGTCCTACGACGAGATGGTCTTCCGGACCAAGGTCCTGGAGGGGAGCGTCATCTACGACGCCCTCGGTCTCGAATCGGAGGGAACGGCGGTTGATTTCCAGATCGGGGCCGTTTCCTACCTGTATGGGGCCAGGTTCTTCACCCACCTGGCCCTGAAATACGGCCCGGAGAAGGTCATCTCCTGGACGGTCGCCACCAAGGACAGCAAGAGCTATTTCGCCTCGGAATTCAAGCGGACGTTCGGAGTGCCCCTGACCGACGAATGGGCCGCCTGGGTCAAGGCGGAGAAGGACTGGCAGGCGGTCAACCTGGCCGAAATCCGGAAATATCCGGTGACGCCCTTCGAGGCCCTGACCCGGGGGCAGCTAGGCTCCGTCTCCCGGGCCTTCCTCGACCCCGGCCGGGGCAAGCTCTTCGCCGGGATCAACTACCCGGGTCAGGTCGCCCATCTCGCGGCCTTGGACACGGCCTCCGGCCGGATCGACCGCCTGTGCGACATCAAGGGGGCCATGCTGTATTCCGTGGCCTCGCTGGCCTATGACCGCGAAGGCGGCCGGATCTTCTTCAGCACGGACAACAGCGCCTACCGCGACCTGAACGTCTACGAGCTCGAGTCCGGCCGCCGGCGGACGCTCATCCGCGACTCCCGGGTCGGCGACCTGGCCTTCGACCCGACCGGCAAAGTCCTATGGGGCATCCGGCACAACAACGGCCTGAGCACGATCGTCAAGATCGACGCGCCCTACACCGACTGGACGGCCGTCTACGGCTTCGACTATTTCACGGACATCTACGACCTGGACGTCTCTCCCGACGGCGCCCACCTTGTGGCCGCCGTATCGGACGTGTCCGGAAACCAGAAGCTCGTCCGGATTCAGACGGCCGACCTCCTGGTTAACACCCTGACCATGGAGACCCTGTACGAATTCGGGACGGACAGCCCGGCCGACTTCCGCTATTCCCCGGACGGAGGCTTCCTCTACGGCTCGTCCTACTACACCGGCGTCTCGAACGTCTTCCGCTACGACTTCAAGAAGAAGCAGATGGATGTCGTCAGCAACGCCGAATCCGGATTCTTCCGGCCGGTGCCGGTCTCGGACGACTCCCTGATCGTGTTCAAGTTCACCAACGATGGGTTCGTCCCCGGCCGCATACCCTGCCGGGCCGTGACGGACGTCGCCGCGGTCAAGTTCCTGGGTCAGGAGGTCGTCAAGAAATACCCCGTGGTCAAGGACTGGATGGCGGGCTCGCCGGCCGACGTCGACCTGGAAGCCCTCAAGCCTGTCGTCGGAACCTACAACTCCTGGGGCGACATCAGGCTGAATTCCATATACCCCGTCGTGGAAGGGTACAAGGATCTCCTGGCGGTCGGTTTCCGCCTGGATTTCCGCAACGCGCTCAGGTTCAACGGCTTCGACATGACCGTGTCCTACACGCCCTCTCCAAACCTGCCGGCCAAGGAACGGCTCCACGTCGGGTTGAACTACCAGTACTGGAACTGGACGCTCAGCGCCACGATGAACGGGGCCAGCTTCTACGATATGTTCGGTCCGACCAAGGTCAGCCGGAAGGGGTATTCCCTGGGCCTCAGCTACAGCAAGTTCCTGGTCTACGACTCGCCCCGGACATTAGAGCTGGATTTCAATATCGCCGGCTACTGGGGCTTGGAAAAGCTGCCCGATTACCAGAACATCGACGCGACTTACGACAAGTTCCTCTCGGGCCGGGTCGGACTGCGCTACAATTTCGTCCGGCGCTCCCTGGGGGCCGTGGACGAGGAGAAGGGCTTCCGCCTCCACGCCTTCGCCAAGGCCAACTACGTCAACGGGATGTTCTACCCCCGGCTGCACGCCAATTTCGACTACGGCCTGGCCTTGCCGCTCAACCATTCCTCGATCTGGCTCCGGACGTCCCTCGGCCAGTCCTTCGGCGACCGGGCCAACAATTTCGTCAACTTCTACTTCGGCGGGTTCGGGAACAACTGGATCGACTACCTTGGAGAGAAGCGGTACCGCGAGTACTACAGCTTCCCGGGACTGGCCCTTAACGCCGTTGGCGGGCGTAATTTCGCCAAGGCCGTGCTGGAATGGGCCCTGCCGCCCCTGACGTTCCGGCGTTTCGGGTTCCTGAGCATGTACTGCAACTGGGCCAGGCTGGCCGTCTTCGCCTCGGGCCTCGTCACCAATTTCGACGATTCGGATTTCAGCCGGCGGGTGGTCAACTTCGGGGCCCAGCTCGATTTCCGCGTCGTCCTGTTCTCCCTGCTCAACACGACCCTGTCCTTCGGCTACGCCCGGGCCCAGGAGCACGGACTGCCATGGACCGATGAATTCATGCTCTCCTTGAAGCTCCTATAGGAGATCGGTGACAGACATCTCAATTACCCGGATTCCCTCTGGCCGAATTCCGGAAACAAGATGTCTGTCACTGAATTCTGTCACTGAATTCTAAGAAGCTCGTCCGTGGTGACGATTCGGGCGTAGGTCCCTTTCAAAGTCGCTAGAGTAGAGAGGTGCACCGCCTCGGCCGGAACTTTGACTCCGTTGAACTCCAGGTCGCGCGTGGCGCAGGCGTCCTCGGCTACGGTCACCTCGAACCCGAAATCCGCCGCGGCCCGGACGGCCGCCTCCAGGCACATGTGCGTTTGCATGCCGATGACGACTAGGTTCTTGACGCTCAGCCCCTTGAGCAGGTCGAGCAGGTTCGTCCCGCGGAAGGCATTGACCTCGCGCTTGGTCACGACCGCTTCGCCGGGGAGGGGAGTGACGTTGGCCGGAAAGCTCCATTGGGGGTCGGTGGTCAAGGCGCTGTCATCAACGCCCTTGGACAAGTGTCGGACATGGATGACTGGCCATTTCTTGTCGCGGAAAGAGTCCAAGATCCTCTGGGCGTTGAGGCTGGCCGGTTCGCAGCCCTGGAGGGGGAGTTGGCCGCCGGGGAAATAGAAATTCTGGATGTCCACGATGATCAGAGCGGGCCGGCTTTCAGAGGTCTCTTCGGATAGGGCGATCGCGAAGACAGGACCCGAGGCAGCCATGAGGAAAAGGGATCCCAACGCCGGTAAGAGCATCTCATTCAGTATCGCTTTCATGCCTGAATTTTATGGGAAAACACCACAGACGGCAACTCCATCGCCTTAGCCTATGGATCATGGACATGATAATATATCCTCGAGGGGAGAGAATTGAGAATGAAGGCCTATAAAAGGAAATACCCATTATTCTCATTATGCGGCCTGAATTGCGGGCTTTGTCCGCGCTATCAAACGGACGGCGCCTCGAAATGCCCTGGATGCGGGGGGGCCGAATTTTATCTGAAGCACCCCACATGCGCCGTGATCAGCTGCAATCTCAAACATGATCGCACCGAGTTCTGCTGTCAATGCTCCCAATATCCTTGCGAGAGATACAGTCGGTTTAGCCAAGCCGATTCATTCATCACTTATAAGAATGTCGTTTCAGATTTCGCCAAGGCCAAGACGGCGGGCCTAGGCCGCTATCAGGCTGAACTGGATCAGAAGGTGAAAATCCTTGAGCTTCTCATTGCTGACTATAATGACGGCAGACGAAAAAGCTTCTATTGCCTGGCGGTCAACCTCCTGGGCCTGGCCGATTTGAAGAGGATCATGAAAGCCGTCGACGCTGAAATCCAAGGCCTCAAGGCCGACAAACCGGCCAAAACGAAGAGGGTGGTCGAGCTGTTCGAAACCATGGCCCAGCTGAGGAAAATCGAGCTTAAGCTCAGAAAATAGCCGAAGCGGTCTGGCTCCGGCGAATGTCTTTGTCCATTCTCTCGCCCGCCTGGACAAATCCCTATAAATCCGATATAATTTATATCTAAAGCAATCAGGACATGACCGAACATCGGAAGCACAGGGCGATCGCCAATATCTTCAAGGCGCAGCCGACGGAGGAGGGGGCCGGCGTCCGGCTCCGTCGGGTCTTCGGCTTTCGTCAGGTCCCCCTGTTCGACCCATTCCTGATGCTGGATGATTTCCGGTCCGATAACCCCGAGGACTACCTGGCCGGATTTCCCTGGCATCCCCACCGCGGGATCGAGACCGTGACTTACATGCTCCGGGGAGAGGTCGAACACGGCGACAGCCTGGGCAACGCGGGCTTGATTGGGCCCGGCCAGGTCCAGTGGATGACGGCCGGAAGCGGGATCATCCACCAGGAAATGCCGAAGCCGATCCAAGGCCGGATGGGCGGTTTCCAGCTCTGGGTCAACCTGCCCCGGAGCCGCAAGATGACGGACCCGCGCTACCGGGATGTCCCAGCGGAGGATATCCCGGTCCTGGAGCCTGAGAACGGTGTCCAAGTCAGGCTCATCGCGGGCAGTCTGGGCCGGGTCCGAGGACCGGTCCGGGACATCATCGACACGGTCACCTATATGGACGTCACTGTCGCGGCCGGCCGGCGCTTCGAGCCTGCCCTCCCGGAGGGCCAGACCGCGTTCGCCTACGTCTTCGAGGGCGAGGGGACGTTCGATCCTGAGCGGAAAAAGAGGGTTGCGGCTCTCCAGTGCGCTCTTTTTAGCGATGGAGACACGGCGGTGATAGAGGCGGGAGACAAGCCTCTTCGGTTTCTGCTCCTGCATGGAGCGCCCCTCCGAGAGTCCGTCGCTTGGCAGGGCCCCATCGTCATGAATACCGAAGCGGAGCTTGTTCGGGCCTTTCGCGAATACCAGGATGGCACTTTTCTTATAAAAAAAGGCCAGGTTAAGGCATAGAAAATGGGATTTACCATGGCTATGTTTTTTCTAATTAACAGTTTGCGACAGCCAAGCGAGCTGGAAAAGAGCTGGAAAAAAATCGACGGAAGCCGTATAATGCTTCCTCATTTATTTTTGAAAAGGAGTTTTCATGAAAAGCAAGGTTGTCTTAGGTCTGGCCCTGGTTTTCGCCCTCCTCACGGTATCGGCGACAGCCGGGACATCGGAATTCAACAAGGGTTCGATCTTCATCACGCCTCAGATCGGCCTCAACGAATGGACGATCCCGTTCGGGGTCAACGTGGAATACGGCCTCACCCCCAATATCGGCCTGGGCGCGACGGTCATGGTCTGGCTGTGGAGCGAATCTTACTGGTCGGAGAGCGTCATCTCCCCCATGATCGAAGGCGCGTATCACTTCACCAAGCTCAACGTGGACAAGCTGGACCTGTATGCCGGCGCGGGGGTGGGCTTCGCCATCTACTCCTGGAAGTGGAAGGACGGAGGGGATGGCCTCGGTTCAACGGGCGGCTCCGGCATCTTCTTCCAGCCCTTTGTCGCGGCCCGCTATTACTTCACTCCGACGATCGCCGGGATGGTGAAGCTCGGCTGGGGCCTGGGGAACTGGGGAAGCTACGGCGCGACCATCGGCGTCACGTTCCACCTCCCGAAATAACGCTCTCCTTGATCCGTTCGGCCTCACGGGGGTGAGGCCGAACCTGATTTGTCCGGGGCCGCCGGCGCGGCCCCTTTTTTTTATTTCACTGCAACCGATTTCCGTCGGGGAACGTATTCTCGAGTGAGAACCTCTGGACAATACGAGGAGCGCCCCCGATGAAGAAACATCCCTTTTTAGCCTTCTCTCTCCTGATCGTTTCTTTTGCGATCGCCTCGGCGGCCATGGCGAACGAAGGACAGATTCCTTCTCTTTTGCTTCAAAAAGACCTGCCGGCGGTCACCGCCGACCTCCAGGCCTTCATTCCCCAGCTGATGAATGAGGCCAGGGTGCCCGGGCTTCAGATCGCCCTGATCCGGGACGGGAAGATCGCCTGGCATCAGGGCTTCGGCGTCCGGAATGCCGAGACCGGCGGGCCGGTCACGGATGAGACGATCTTCGAAGCGGCTTCCCTGACCAAGCCCTTCTTCGCCTACTACGTGATGAAGCTGGCCGAACAGGGGGTCCTCAGCCTCGACAAGCCTCTTCTGGGCTATGTGCCTAAGGACTGGGTGGAACAGGCGCTGGGCCATCCCCTTGACGCGAAGGGCTTTCGCCGGGACTGGCTGGAGAAGGTCACCGCCCGCCACGCCCTGAGCCATTCGGGCGGATTGCCCCACGGCGAGAGCGGCCCTCCTTACCCGATCTTCTTCGAACCCGGAACAAAATGGAAGTATTCGGCGGACGGCTACTTTTTTCTCCAGAAGGTCGTCGAGCTCCTCAAGGGCGATCGGCTCGAAAACCTCATGCAGAAGGAGGTCCTCGAGCCCCTGGGCATGACTCGAAGCTGCCTGGTCTGGAAGGACGCCTATGAGCAGACCATGGCCAACGGCCATACCTTCTACGGCAAGCCGCAGGATTTCCGCCGCCGAAAAGAAGCTCATGCCGGCGCCACTCTCTACACGACGGCCGAGGACTACGCCAAGTTCGTCTGTGCCGTCCTGAACGGCGACGGCCTTCGGACGGAGACGCACAAGGAGATGCTGACTTCCCAGATCGATATGAACAAGGACAAAGGCCTCGGCTGGAGCCTGGGGTTCGGCACCCAGGCCGACGCCAACGGCCAAGCCGTCTGGCAATGGGGGGACTACGGCATATTCCGCAACTATATCATCGCCTATCCCAAAGAAAAGACCGGCGTCGTCTATCTCGCCAACAGCTTTCAAGGGCTGAGCATCTGTCCGGAAATCGTCGCCCGGAGCATTGGCGGTCTGGACACGGGCCGCGCGGTACTGGACTATTCCCCGTATACTTCGCCTTTTATCAGGTTTGCCTGGGAGTTCAAGGATAAGGGTACCGAGGCCCTCGGACGGCTAGCTGAGCTGAAGCGTATTCATCCCGATGCGTTCGGTTCCGGGCGCCTGGACTTTCTGGTGCAGCTGTTGGAGGAGGAGGGCCACTCGAGGCCCCAGGTCCTGGCCCTCCTCGAATTCATCCTGAACGAACGTCCCAAGTCGGGGAAGGCTCATCTCGACCTGGCCAAGGCTCATCTGGCGGCGGGAGACACCGCGAAGGCCCGGGAGTACCTCGAGAAAGCCAGTCAGGCTGGAGAAGACAAGGTCGAGCCGGCGGTCGTCGAATGGTACCAGGCCCATGTCCGGGCCCTGGAAAAGCCGGAAACGATCGAAGAAAATTATATGCGGAAGCTCGCCGGCGACTATCCTCCCCGGCACATCGTCTATCGGGACGGCCGCTTGTTCTATTTCCGCGAGGGCGGCACCTTCCGGGAGCCCCATCCGCTCGTGCCGATGACCAGGGACACATTCGTCCTCGAAGGGGGCGTCGGATTCCGGTTCAAGGTCGAATTCGACGAGAAGGGGGAGCCCCTCAAGCTGGTCGGGTTGTACGAAGACGGCCGGCGCGACGAAACGCTGCGGAGTAAATAAATAAAGGGGGGCGCCGGTCGCCGGCGTCCCCCTATCCAATCCGCTAAGAACCGCTATTCGAATTTCGGCTTGGCCCCCACGTTGTGCAGAAAGAAGGCGTAGGCGTCCGTCGTCATCGCGATGGCCTTGGTCACGTTGCTCGAGCCGTGGCCTGAGCGCACTTCGACCCGGATGAGGACCGGCGCCGTCCCGGCGTGCATTTCCTGCAGGGCGGAAATGAACTTGAAGGAATGGGCCGGCACGACCCGGTCGTCATGGTCGGCCGTGGTCACCAGCGTCGCGGGGTAGGCGACTCCGGCCTTCAGGTTGTGGAGGGGGGAATAGGCATAGAGCCACTTGAAGTCCGGCTCCTTGTCGCTCGAGCCGTATTCGACGGCCCAGCCCCAGCCCACGGTGAATTTGTGGAAGCGGAGCATGTCCATGACGCCCACGGCCGGCAGGGCGACCTTGAACAGGTCGGGCCGCTGGGTCATGACCGCGCCTACGAGCAGGCCGCCGTTCGACCCGCCCTCGATGCCGAGCTTGGCGCTGGACGTGTACTTCTGGGCGATGAGGTACTCGGCCGCGGCGATGAAGTCGTCGAAGACGTTCTGTTTTTTGTCCAGCATGCCGGCCTTGTGCCACGTTTCTCCGTACTCGCCCCCGCCGCGGAGGTTGGGATTGGCGAAGACGACGCCCTGCTCGAGAAGGGCGATGAGCAGGGGGTTGAAATAGGGCGTCTCGCTGATATTGAAGCCGCCGTAGGCCGTCAGGTAGCAGGGGTTCTTCCCGTTGAGCGCCAGTCCCTTCTTGTGGACGATGAACATCGGGACCTTGGTCTTGTCCTTGCTTTCGTAGAAGACCTGCCGGGTCTCGTAATCGGCGGGATTGAACTTGATTTCGGGCGCGCGGAACACCTCGGACGCTCCCGTGGCGATTTCGTACTTGTAGATCGTCGAGGGGAAGGTGTAGGAATCAAAAGTATAGAAGACGGTAGTGTCGTCGCGCCAGCCGCCGAAGCCGCCGGCCGTCCCCAGTGCCGGGAAGCTGATCTCCCGGACGAGAGCCCCGTCCAGGCCGTACTGATAAGCCATGGTGTTGGCGTCCTTGAGGTAGGTGCAGAACAGCTGTCCGCCGGCGGTGTTGGCCCCGTCCAGCACTTCGGGCTTCTCGGGGATGACCGCCGTCCAGTTGGCCTTGTCGGGCTTGGCCGGGTCGATGAGCACGACCTTGCCGTTGGGCGCGTCGAGGTTGGTCTGGACCAGGAACTTGCCGCCGATGTTGTCGATGACGTCGCTGTCGTTGTCGAACCCCTTGATGATCAGCCGGAACGGCATCCGGGGCTTGGCCAGGTCCTTCCAGTAGACTTCCGTCCCGGAGGTTCCCTCGCTGACGGTCAGGAACGCGTATTTCTCGTCCTCGCTGACGCCGACCCCGAAATAGCGCAGGGGGTGGGCCTTGTCCTCGTACACCAGCTGGTCCTTCTCTTGAGGGTCTCCGAGCTTGTGATAGAAGACCTTCTCGAACTCGTTCTTGGCCGTCAGCTCCCGACCGGGCGCCGGGGCGTCGTAGCCGCTGTAGAAGAATCCGTTCTTGAACCAGGCCGCGCCCGAGAACTTGTTCCAGCGGATGCGGTCGGGGAGCTCCGTTTTGGAGGCGATGTCCATGACCCGGATCTCGGACCAGTCCGAACCGGCTTCGCTCCGGGACAGGGCAATGTATTTCTTGTCGCCGGAGGGGTTGTTCAGCCTGACCCGGACCGTGCCGTCCGCCGAGAGGGCGTTGGGGTCGAGGAAGACCTCGGGCTGACCGTCCAGCCCTTTCTGGACGTAGATGACGGACTGGTTCTGAAGCCCGGAGTTCTTGGTGAAGAAGTAGTATTCACCGACCCGGAACGGGGACGAATAGCGCGGAAAGTTGTAGATGTCCGACAGCCGCTTCTTGAGCGCCTCCCGGAAGGGGATCTTCTGCAAATAGCCGAAGGTCACCTCGTTCTGGGCCTTGACCCAGGCGGCCGTCTCCGCGGACTTGTCGTCCTCGAGCCAGCGGTAGGGGTCGGCGATTATGGTCCCGAAATAGTCGTCGACCTGGTCGACCTTGGCCGTGACCGCATAATTCAGCGGCTCCGCCTTCTTGCAGGCCGGGGCCAGGATGAGGGCCAGGACGGCCAGGGTCAGGATGAGTTTTTTGGGCATGAATGACTCCTTTCAATCGACGATGAAGACCATGGTTTCTTTCTCGGTCGAAACGTAATGGGGATTCTGGGCGTCGTCCGACACGCAGAAGCTCAGTCCCGGCGTCATGGCGATCTTCCGGCCGTCCTTGAGCTCGACGTGGAGCTCGCCCGACATCACCAGCAGGACATGGCCCCGGTCGCACCAGTGGTCCGATCCATAGCCGGCCGAATACTCGACCATGCGCAAGCGGACGTTGCCCGATTCCGACGTGCGCCAATACGAGGTCCCGGTCAGGCCCTTGTGTTCGACCGGTTCGGACTGGGACCAGTCCACGATGTCGAACGGCGCGGCCTCGATCTTCATGGCTCGGCCCGGCCGCTGTCCGTCTCCTCCGGGGGAGCGTAGGGCTGGCCGCAGGTCTCGCACCTCACCGCAAATTCCCGGTTCAAGGAATTGCAGTTGGGGCAATTCCAATGCTGTCCGGGCTTGGCCTTGCTCCGGCCGAGTCCGAAGCGGGCGAAGAGCAGGGCGGCGACGACCCAACCCCAGGGAAGAAGGAACCGGACGACGTCGGAGTCGCTCGTCTTGGACGGGACGAGACCCGGCAGGGCGTAGCGCAGGATGAAGTAGCCGGCCACGGCGGCCAATCCCATGAGCGATCCGGCGAGCGGGCCTCCTCGGGACCGGCCGAACGAGGCGGCGGTCACTACGGCTATGGCCAATAGGGCAAGTTCAAGCATCCAACCCTCCATTGTGTATCGAAGAGAAAAGCTCGATCGCCATGTCTAGGCTTCTCCGAAATCCGAGGGGGGGAATTTCCCGGCGGTGGGGTGCACGGCCCGGCCGTGGACCGTGTATTCATGCCGGGCCAGGACTCGATAGGCTCGCCGGGACGTCTCGATGACGATGATCACCAGCGAAGCCATGATGATGACCGTCAGGGAGACGTTGATGATGCCCAGGGTCCTCTGGCCGGCCCGCGAAGCCAGGGGCAGGAAGTTGTCGAAGATGTTCCGCCAGCCGGCGTAGAGGGTCGTTACACCGACGAACAGCAGGGGCACGAGGCTGACCCAGACATAGCGCGCCTTGCCGGCGTTGATGACGGCCGCGGTGACCACGGCCAGGGCGACCGCGGCCAGGAGTTGATTGGCCGTTCCGAACATCGGCCAGATCGTGGCGATGTTGCCCGTCCAGATGAAATAGGCCCAGGCGAAGACGACGAAGAACGTCGAGAACAGGGTCCCGGGCAGCCAATGGGTGCGCTCCAAGGGCTTGTAGATCTTGCCGCCGAACTCCTGGACCAGGAAGCGCGCCACCCGCGTTCCGGTGTCGATGGTGGTCAGGATGAAGAGGGCCTCGAACATGATGGCGAAATGGTACCAGTAGGACATCAGCTTCCGCATGCCGGGGATGCCCGAGAAGATCTGGGCGAAGCCCACGGCCAGGGAGACGGCCCCGCCCGGCCGGCCGGCGATATTCTCTCCGACCTGCTGGGAGAGCGGACCGATGTTGACCGGCTGGAGGCCCATGGCCGCGAACTGGTCGGGCGGCAGGTTGATGGCGAAATAATCGGCGGGAAACAGGGAGCAGGCCGCGATGAGGGCGATGATGCTGACCACCATTTCAACCAGCATGGCCCCGTAGCCGATAAGACGGGCGTCCGATTCCTTGGAGATCATCTTGGGAGTCGTCCCCGAACCCACCAGGGCGTGGAACCCGCTGATGGCCCCGCAGGCGATGGTGATGAACAGGAAGGGAAAGACCTTGCCCGGGATGATCGGGCCGCCCCCCGCGGCGAACGGGGTGAAGGCCGGCATCTTGAGCTCGGGATGGACGACGAACACGCCGATGATCAGGGCCAGGATCGTCCCGATCTTGAGGTAGGAGCTCAGGTAGTCGCGCGGACAGAGGAGCATCCACACGGGCAGGACCGAGGCGATGAAGCCGTAGGCGGCGATGGCCAGGATGATGCCCTCCCGGGGCAGGGTGAAGACGGAGGCCCAGGAGGAGTGGGCCACTACGTTGCCCAGGATGACCGCGGCGAAGACGCCCACGACCCCGATGAGGCTGGCCTCGGCGATATGGCCCTTCCGGATGCGGTACATCCACAGCCCCACGAACAGGGCGATGGGGATGGTCATGGCGATGGTGAACGTCCCCCAGGCGCTCTCGCTCAGGGCGTTGACCACGGCCACGCCCAGCCCGGCCAGGGCGACGATGATGATGATCAGGATGGCCACCGAGGCCACGGCCCCGGCCGCCGGGCTGACTTCGTGCCGGGCGATCTCGGCCAGGGACCGGCCCTTGCGTCGGATCGAGGCGACGAGGATCATGAAGTCGTGAACCCCGCCGGCCAGGACGGCGCCCAGCAGCATCCACAGCAAGCCGGGCGCGTAGCCGAACTGGGCGGCCAGGACCGGGCCGATGAGCGGGCCCGCCCCGGAAATGGCCGCGAAGTGATGGCCGAACAGGACAAGCTTGTTGGTGGGGTGGTAGTTGGTCCCGTCGGTCATGGTCACGGCGGGCGTGCGGCGGCTGTCGTTCAGGGTCAGGATCTTGGCGGCGATGAAGGCGCTGTAATAGCGGTAGGCGAGGGCCGCGACCAACAGGGCGATAATGACAATGAATACGGAGTTCATGGAGCGCTCCCGCGACGGTATAGATTACTTCACGGGCGGCTGCCTGGTCAATCGCCAACAGTCAGTTCTAAGCGCACCGGCTCCAGCCGCAGACCATGCAGGTGGGGCATTTTTCGTCCGGAAGGATCGCCCCGCACACCCGGCAGCGCGTCGTATAGAAGTCTTTGGAGCCGGAGTGAGGATTCGCATCTGCCTTGGCCGCCGGCGAGGCTCCCTTGTCCTTGGCGTCCAGACTGTTGAAGGACCGCTCCAAGACCTGGGCGATGGCGTCTGGAATGGATTGGACGAGCCCCCCGTCCGTGAAGATGGGCTCGGAGCCGCCGATCCCCTTGAGCTGGCTGATGACCTCCTTGGGCGCCACGCCGCTTCTCAGGGCCAGGGAGATCATCCGGCCCAGAGCTTCGGCGTCGGCCATGGTGGAGTAGCCGCTCTTGCCGATGCTGGCGAACACCTCGAAAGGCTTGCCGTTGTAATAGGAGATGGTGACGTACAGGTTCCCGAACCCGGTCTTGATCTTGTCCGTGACCGAGGGCAGGGAGTTGGGGCGGTCCTGGGGCAGGCGCTTGGTCGGGGACTGGGGCTTGTACAGGACCTGCTCGGCCCGGCTCCCGTCCCGGTAGATGGTGATGCCTTTGGTGCCCAGGGACTCGGCCAGGAGATAGGCCTTTTCCACGTCCTTGACCGTGGCCTGGTGGGGGAAGTTGATGGTCTTGGACACGGAGTTGTCCACGAATTTCTGGAAGGCGGCCTGCATCCGGATGTGCCATTCCGGGGAGATATCGTGGGCCGTGACGAAATAGTCCGGCTGGGGCTTGCCCGGGTTCGAGGCTTTCCACTCCTCGTAGAGGGGGTGGATGTCCTTGATCTCGCGATCGATGATCTTGGAGGTGAACTCGAAGGCGAAGACCGGCTCGATGCTCGACGAACAGCCGGCGATGCGGGAGATGGTCCCCGTCGGGGCGACAGTGAAGACCGTGGCGTTGCGCATCTTCTGGCCCTTGAACACGGAGGCCCCGATGTTGGGGAAATTGCCACGCGCCTCGGCCAGCCGGGCGGATTCCTGGGCGGCCCGGGTCCGGTGGAAGGAGGCCAGTTTTTCAGCCGTCTTGACCGCGGCCGCCGAGTCGTATTTCAGTTTGAGCGTAATGAACAGGTCGGCCAGCCCCATGAGGCCCAGGCCGATGCGGCGGTTGGCCTGGGTCATCTTCTTGACCTCGGGCAGGGGATACTTGTTGACGTCGATGACGTTGTCCAGAAAGCGGACCGCCAGCTCGACCGTCCGGCCGTACCGCTCCCAGTCGATCCCGTCCTTCTTCCGGGGATCGTGGAAGTTGGCCACGTTGATCGAGCCCAGGTTGCAGGATTCGTAGTCGTGGAGGGGCTGCTCGCCGCAGGGGTTGGTGGCCCGGATCGGCCCCAGCCCCGCAGTGGGGTTCCCGGCGTTGATCCGGTCGATGAAGATCAGGCCGGGGTCGCCCACAGCCCAGGCCGATTCCACGATCTGGTCGAAGACCTTGCGGCTGTTCTTGGTCCCGATCTTTTTCTTATGGTAGGGGTCGATGATGTCGTAGGGGCCGTCCTTCTTGAGCGCGGCCAGAAAAGCGTCGGTCACGGCGACCGACAGGTTGAAGTTCGTCACGCTGCGCTGGTCGAGCTTGAGGTTGATGAAGTCCTCGATGTCGGGATGGTCCACCCGCAGGATGCCCATGTTGGCCCCTCGCCGGGTGCCGCCCTGTTTGACCGCTTCGGTCGCGGCGTCGATGACTTTCAGGAAGGACAGAGGGCCGGAGGCGACGCCCTGCGTTTTATGGACGAAGCTCCCGGCCGGCCGGAGCCGGCTGAAATCGAATCCCGTCCCGCCTCCCTCCTTGTGGACGAGCGCCGCGTTCTTCACCGTGTCGAAGATGGAGACCATGGAATCTTCCAGGGGAAGAACGAAGCAGGCGCTCAGGCACATGTCCCGGCCGGCGCCGGTCAGGGTGGGGGAGTTGGGCATGAAATCGCGGGAGAGCATGGCCTCCATAAATTTCCTGGCCCAGGTGCGTTCGTCGGTTTTGGTCCTCTCGGCCGAAGCGATGTAGTCGGCCACGCGCTTGAACAGGTCGGCCGGCGACCGGTCGATCATTTCGCCTTTTTCGTTTTTAAGATAGTAGCGGGCTTTAAGGATTTTTATGGCATTTTCGGAAAATTCAGCCTTTTCTGACATGGGCCTGTCTCCAATTGCTGATGGAATTGTCGAGCACCAGATATTGTGCCCTGAGAATATAGGCCTCAAGATAAAGGATGTCAAGAGAAAAATGAAACTGATTCCCGTGGTTTGGTATTATAATTATGAGCCGAATGAATCGCCCGCTATTTGAGCATATCACCCGGCCCGAGAGGGTCCGACTGCCTGCGCGGCTGAAAGCGGCCGTTCTGGCCGGCGCGGTGATTGTTCATTGTTTCGGACTCTACTATCTGTTCACGGCCAAATATCATTACAAGATCTTTGAATCGCCCTCAAAGGTTCAGAGGGTCGAGTTCGTCCCTCCCTTGCCGGGAGAAGCGCCGGGTATGCCCTCTCAGCCGGTGATCGGCGCTTTTCCCGGCGGAGGGCAGGGGACATCCGCGCCGGAGCAGGGAGAAAGCCCCGCGCCGGCCGGGAGCGCGGCCGGTCCGTCCTCCGGCGGGCGCCGAGCAGCCGCTCTCCCCCCGGCGGTTGCCGGCGGGACGTCTCCGGCTTTCTCGCTCAAAGCTCCTATAGGTCCGGCTCCGTATCCCTCCCGGGAATCTCAACCGGACCGGACGCTGGGAGACCTGAAGCAGAAATATCTGCCCGCGCCCAAGGACCTCAGACTGGATTCCTACACCCGGACGGATATCTGGGGGCGGAGGCCGGCCGTTGCCTCCGGCCCTGACGCGGGCGAGAGCCCGGGCGGTCCGCTCGGGTCCTCCTATGGTCTCGCCCGGTCGGGCTCGGGAAACAAGATCTATTATCGGGGCAAGGACTCGCTGACGGGCGGGGGATACGACCTGTCTCCCTGGGCTCAGGTCCTGGTCGGCCGAATCCAGCGGAACTGGGCTTTGCCCTCTACGGATGCTTCCAAGGCCTGGGGGAAGGTCGGGATCACCATCATCGTCGAGAAGACCGGCGTCCTCGCCGCGGTGCGGGTGGTGAATTCACCCAACGACCAGATCTTGGTCCGGGCCGCGCTGGAGGCCATTCAAAAGAGCCGGCCCTTCCCCCGGCTGCCAGAGGATTTTCCCGGGGCCCGGCTCGAAGCCTATCTGCTGTTCGATACCCATGAGAGCAAATAGCCGAACGGGCGCGGTCCTGGGCTGTCTCATCGTCGCCTTGGTCCTTCCCGGATTCGGCCAATCGGCCGGCTGGCGGGCCGTTGCGGCCGAGGACCTCCGTCATAAGGATTACCTGGGTGCGGCCCTCTATCTCCAGGAGGAGTACGGCCGGATGGAGGCTGCGGACAAGCCCGAAGCCTGCGCCCTTTTGGCCTTTGTGAACGACCGGCTGGGCGACAGCGCCAAGGCCAGGGAATGGATCGCCGAATACTTTGAAACCCACGGCAACCCGAATCTCGCCTTTCATTATCTAGGGATGGTCGACGAAGTCGAGGTCGAAGCCTTCATCAATTCCTGGCGGACCCGGTTCCCGCACCTGTCCGCGGTGACCATCGTCTGGCCTAAGAGGAACCCGGGGCCCCTGCCGCCCCGCACCCTTCAATTGGGGTTGGACTTGACTAATGACGCGCTCTACCGATTGTCCGACTCGGGCGGAATCCTGGGCGGAGGGATGCTCCACAAGGGCTTCAACATCCTCGAGCTCGAAGCCGGAGAACTGTTCGAGCGTTCGGGGTCCAGGGCCTATGTCCTCGACCTCAAGGCCGGGGATATCAGTTTGAGGACGGAGATCAGCCTGGCGGTCAGCCTGACGGGCGAAGCCGAGCCTCCGGCCGAGGAGAAGCTGGCCAAGACCAAGGGCCTGATTTACGAGCTGTCGTTTTATGTCGGCTCCCGGCGGGTCGCGATGAGCCAGAAAACCGAGAACGCTTCCGAGCCGCTCAAGCTGAAGGTCAAGCCCGTCAACCTGAGGGCCAACCCGATGTTCAAGCCGCCCGGCCGGGAGGAACCCTTCGACCCCGACCAGATGGGCGTCTCCATCCCAGCCGCGATCGGGATCATCGGCGGCTTGATCAAGGACCTCGTGACCAAGAAGCCCAAGACTTACGAGTCCTCGATCGACAAGGCGACAGTGGTTCAGTTCACCATCTTCCGGCAGGGCTCGGCCGGCGCTGAGGTCGAAGTCAAGGCCGCCCTCTCGGTCCAGAGCCGCCGCCTGCCGTCCGCCCGCTGACCGCGACGGCAAGCCAAGCCCTAATAGACGGGCTTGAAGCTCACCCGGTGCCGGCGCAGGGCGGCTTCGAGCTTTCGCGCCTGGCCGAGAAAGAAACCTTCCTCGAGATATTCCGCCAGCCCGTGCGCCGCGTAAAACGCGCGGACGTGGGGCGAATAGTTCATGCGGTCGATATAGGCATAATCGACTTTTCCCGCGACGAGCTCAGCCAGCCGGTCTGCGCTGCCGGGCAGAAGCGGCCCCAGAAAAGCGAAGGTCTTAACGCCTTGTTGACGGAATTCGGCCAGCGCGGCCGCGCGCTCCCGGAGGGGGCTGGCCTCCGGCTCGAACAGCCGGGCCATGAACTCGTCGTCCGTAGCGATGGTGAACCCGACCTCGACCTCGCGGAATTGCCGGATGAGGTCCAAGTCGCGCAGGACGAGCGCCGATTTGGTTTGGATGCAGACCGGGAATTGAGACGCCAGAAGCTCCTCGAGGCAGCGCCGGGTCAGCCGGTATTCGGCCTCGAGGGGCTGATAGGGATCGCAGACCGACGAGACCCAGACCGTGCCCCGCTTGGCGCGGAGGAGCTGCTTCCGCAAAAGCTCGGGCGCGTTGACCTTGACGTCCACGAACTCGCCCCAGGGCTCCGAATGGCCGCTGTAGCGGGGAATGAACAGGCGGGCGTAGCAGTAGCGGCAGCCCACCTGGCAGCCGGTGTAGGGGTTGAGGCAGTAATCATAGATCTTGGATGTGTTGAGGATGCTCTTGGCCCGGACTTCGCGGACGATGAACATGGGCCCCGGCATCTCCTTCGCCGGCTCCTCAGACCCCGAGCGACCGCCGGACGCTTACTCCTCGTAGAGGGAATCGATCAAGGCCTTGTATTTCGTCTCGATGATGTTCCGTTTGACCTTGAGCGTGGGCGTGATCTCCCCGGCTTCGATATCGAAGTCCTTGTCCAGGACCATGATCTTCTTGACCTTCTCATAAGGAGCCAGGAAGGGAGTGGCCCGCTCCGCCTCCCGGGACAGGAACTCGACCACCCGGTGCAGCCTGACCAGCTCGGTCCGGTCCCGGAAGGCGATGCCGCTCTTCCGGGCGTAGCCCTCCAGCTTGTCGAAATCGGGTACGATCAGGGCCGAGATGAACTTGCGCGTCCCGCCGACGATGACCGCGTTGGCGATGTACGGGCTCTGCTTGAGCATGTTCTCGATGGGCTGGGGGGCGATGTTCTTCCCGCCCGAGGTGATGATCAGGTCCTTCTTCCGGTCGGTGATGACCAGAAAGCCGTCCGCGTCCAGATGGCCGATGTCGCCGGTGTAGAGCCAGCCGTTCTTCAGGACCTCGGCCGTCTCGGCCGGCTTCTTGAAATAGCCCTTCATGATGTTCGGGCCGCGGGCGATGATCTCCCCGTCGGGCTCGATCTTGACCTCCACGCCCGGGATGACCTTGCCCACCGTCCCGAAGCGGATGTTCTCGAACGTGTTGCAGGAGATGACCGGCGCCGACTCGGTCAGGCCGTAGCCCTCCAGGACCCAGACCCCCATGGCGAAGAAGAACTCGGCGATGTCTTTGGACAGGGGCGCCCCGCCCGAGACGAAGAACCGGATCCGGCCGCCGGTCTTCTCCAGGATCTTGGAGTAGACGAGCTTGTGGGCGATCCGCCGGCGGAAGGCGAGCCACGGCCCGATGCGGCGGCCCTCCAGTTTCAGCCGGCCGCAGGCCTTGCCGATGCCCAGGGCCCAGAAGAAGATCTTCTTCTTCAGGCCCGAGCCCTGGAGGATGGTGTCCATGATCTTGGCGTAGATCTTCTCGAACAGGCGCGGGACGCTGACCATGATCGTGGGCTTGACCTCGACCAGGTTTTCGGCCACGGTCTCGACGCTGACGGCATAAGCGATGGACGTGCCGCGGGACATGAAGGCCAGGGTCACCATCCGCTCCAGGACGTGGGACAGGGGCAGGAAGGACATGTTGGTGTCCTTGGGAGTGAATTCGATGATCGAGGCCAGGGTGTTGATGTTGCTGGCGAAGTTGCCGTGGGACAGGAGGACGCCCTTGGGCACGCCCGTCGTCCCGGAGGTGTAGACGATCGAGGCCAGGTCGTCCGGCTTGACCTCCAGGGCCAGCCGCTCGAACAGCTCCGGGTCCTTGGCCTCCGCCTGCCGCCCGGCCTCCAAGACCTGATCCATCGTCATCGCCCCCGCCGGGCAGGATTCCGGTCCGGAATAGATGAAGTGTTTCACCGCGGCCAGACGGCTTTTGACCGCGAGGATCTTTTCCCAGAGCGCGGGGTTGGAGCAGACGACGGCCTTGGCGTCCGAGTCGTTGATGATGTACTGGACCTGCTCGGCGACCAGGGAGGTGTAGATGGGCACGGTGGCCAAGCCCTGGCAGAGGCAGGCGAAGTCGGCCGTGATCCAGTCCGGACCGTTGTCGGCCAGGATGACCAGCTTGTCGCCCTTGGCCAGGCCGAGGCCTCTCAGTCCCAAGGCGAAGCGCTTCACCCGGCCGCCGAAGTCCGCCGTGGAGATGGGAACGTACCGGCCGTCCTTCTTGTAGGACACGAGGGAGTCCTTGGGAAACGACCGGACAATGTTCAGGAACATGCGGCTGATCGTGCTGAGGTCCGGCTGGCCGCCGGCGGAATTCTCGAGCTTTGGCATGTGGCCCTCCTTAAAGCGCGGCGTGGCCCTAAGTGTATGCCCGCTAAAAAGCAATTGTCAACAAGGCCGAATTATATTAGATTACCGGCGAAGTGAACGACATGGACAGACGGCGCCTGTCTTCCCTGGACGCGTTTCGCGGCATCACCATCGCGGCCATGCTCGTGGTGAACAACCCGGGCTCATGGCGGTGCGTTTTCCCGCCGCTCCGTCATGCGGACTGGCACGGCTGGACCCCGACCGACCTGGTCTTCCCTTTTTTCCTTTTTATCGTGGGGATTTCCCTGGCCTTTTCCTTGTCCCGCCGGAAAGAAGAAGGCCGGGGGATGATCCTGGTGTACGCCAAGATCTTCCAGAGGTCCGTCGCGATCTTCGCCCTGGGTCTGTTTCTGTGGCTCGTTCCTCATTTCCGGCTGGCCGAGGTCCGGATCCCGGGCGTCCTGCAGCGCATCGCCGTCTGCATCCTCCTGGGTTCGATCGTCTATCTCCGCACGGGCGTCAAGACGCGGCTGGCCGTGATCCTGGCCCTGCTGGCCGGCTACTGGCTGGCCCTGAAGCTCATCCCCGTCCCCGGTCTGGGCGCGGGAGGGCTCGCCTACGACAACAACCTGGTCGGGTATATCGACGACAAGCTCCTGCACGGCCACTTGTACGAGAAAGCGTTCGACCCGGAGGGGATCCTCAGCACCTTCCCGGCCCTGGCCACGGCCCTGATCGGAACGCTCGTCGGGGATATGCTGCGCTCAACCAAACCGTTGAGCTGGAAATGCCGGGTGCTATTCGTCCTCGGGCTGGTCCTGACCCCGGCCGGTCTGGCCCTCCACCGGTGGATGCCCATCAACAAGAAGCTCTGGACATCGAGCTACGTCGTCTTCGCCGCGGGGGCCGCCCTTCTCCTGCTGTTCATCTGCTTCGCGCTCATGGAGATCCTGCGCTTGAGGAGGTGGGCCTTTCCCTTCCTCGTCTTCGGCACGAACTCGATCCTGGTCTATGCCGGCTCGATCATCATGGTCAAACTCCTCGGCCTCGTCTCGGTCCCCTCCGGGGCGAGCGCCATCCCGCTCCCGGCGTATGTCTACGCGCATTGGCTCGCGCCCTGGGCCGGCCCCTATCTTGGCTCGCTGATCTATCCCTTCATCCTCCTTTTGATCTGGTTCCTCCTCCTGCTGCCGCTCTATAAAAAGAGAATATTCCTCAAAGCCTGACGGGACTCAGGGGATCGGGCCAAGGCCGCGGCGTTTCGGATTCCTTGCGATGCCGCGGCGGAAGGCGTATCATACACAATTCCTTAGGTGCTGAACGCGAAATGGACGCTATCCAGGTCGAGAACCTGACCAAAAAATTCGACGGCTTTACGGCCGTGGACGACCTCTCGTTCTCCGTGCCCTCGGGAGAACTGTTCGGCTTACTCGGCCCCAACGGCGCGGGCAAGACGACGACCATCAACATGCTGGCCACCCTGCTCAAGCCCACCTCGGGCCGGGCCCGGGTGGCGGGCTTCGACATCGCCCGGAACAGGGACGACGTCCGCAGGAGCATCGGCATCGTGTTCCAGGACCCGGCCCTGGACGGGAAGCTCACCGGCCGGGAGAACCTGGAATTCCACGCCATGATGTACGGCCTGGACAGGGCCACGCGCCGAACGAGGATCGCCGAGGTCCTCGAGCTCGTGGAGCTTGCGGACAAAGCCAAGATCCTGGTGGAGAAATACTCGGGCGGCATGAAGCGCCGCCTGGAGATCGCCCGGGGGCTCATCCACCGGCCGCGGGTCATGTTCCTGGACGAGCCGACCCTGGGGCTGGACGCCCAGACCCGGCGCCACATCTGGGACTACATCCGGAAACTGAACAAGGAGACGGGGGTGAGCATCGTCCTCACCACCCATTACATGGAGGAGGCGGACTACCTTTGCGGCCGGGTGGCCATCATGGACGCCGGCCGGTTCGCCGCCCTGGACGAGCCGGCGCGGCTCAAGGATGTCCTGGGAGGGGATGTCGTTTCGCTCGAGCTCGACGCGGCCTCCGAGTCCCTCTCGGACCAGGTCAGAAAGCTGGCCTGGGTGAAGCGGGTCAAGCTGCACGGGGCTGAGCTCAGCTTGACCCTGGAGCGGGGCGACCGCCGCATCCCGGAGCTCATCGCCCTGGCTCAGAAGAACAAGACGACCGTCGTCAGCGTCAACCTCCACAAACCCAGCCTCGAGGACGTCTTCCTGCACTTCACGGGCAAGACGATCCGGGAGCAGGACCAGGATCAGAACGAGCGGGGCCGCCCGTCCCGGGGGCCCCACGGGGGACGACGATGATCATCAACACCACCGCCGTCTACGTCCTGTGGCTGAGGGAGATGAAGCGGTCCATCCGGGCCAAGTCGCGCGTGGTCGGGGCGCTGGCCATGCCCCTCTTTTTCCTGGCCTTCCTGGGTTTGGGATTCAACCGCATGGGAGTGCCCGGTCTGGGGGGAGGGCTGAAGTACATCCACTTTCTGGTGCCCGGCATCCTGGGCATGAGCCTGCTGTTCAGCTCGACCTTCGCCGGGCTGTCCGTGCTCTGGGACCGCGAGTTCGGATTCCTCAAGGAGATCATGGTCACTCCGGTCAACCGGGTGTCGATCGTCGTGGGCCGAATCGCCGGCGGCACGACTTCGGCCCTCATTCAGGGGCTGATGCTGCTCATCATCGCCATGGTCATCGGGTTCAGGATCCCCGGCCCGGCGGCTTTTCTCCTGGCCTTCCTGTTCATGCTGCTCATTGCCGTGACCTTCATCGGTCTGGGCCTGATCTTTGCCTCGGTCATGAAGGATATGCAGGGCTTCGGGATCATCATGAACTTTGTCATGTTTCCCATGCTGTTCCTGTCCGGGGCCATGTATCCGCTCAAGAACCTGCCGGCTGTTGTCCAAATGCTGTCCTATATCGACCCCCTGACCTTCGGCATCGACGGCCTGAGGGGAGCGCTCCTGGGAGTCTCGGTCTTCCCGGTTCTCTTCGATCTCCTGGTCATGGCCGCGTTTTCCGTGGTGATGGTGGTGTTGGGAGCCTGGTTCTTCGAAAGAAGCGAAAGCGTATGAACGACCGGAGGGAGCAGGGGAGAGGCGCATGAAGAAACACAGAAGGTTCATCGGACGGATGCTCGGAGCGGCCGGCGGCGCGGTTATGATCCTGTCTCTCTTTTCGGCCTGCCGTTCCGGGGACAGGGAAGCGGCCGGGACGGAAATCCCTCCCCGTCCGCCGGTCAAGCTCGGGGTCGAGATTTTCCTCGAAAGATACGCGGGTCTAGTCAAAGGCAAGACGGTGGGGCTCATCACCAACCCGACGGGCACGGACTCGATGCTGAGAAGCGATGCGGACCTGTTCGCCGTCCGCCCCGATTTCAAGCTCGCCGCGCTTTTCGGGCCCGAACACGGAGCCCATGTGAGCGTCCAGGCCGGAGAGACCGTCTCCTACTATGTCGACAGCCGTTACGGAATTCCCGTGTTCAGCTTGTACCGGCCGGACAACCGGCCGGCGTCCGTCGCGCCGAAGGACCGTGACGCCGAGATGCGGTCTTTCGATACCCGCGACGACGGTAAGAGGCTGCTCCCCGAGATGCTCCGGGGCGTCGAGGTGATGATTTTCGACATGCAGGATGTGGGGACGCGGGTTTACACCTACGTCAACACCATGGCCTATGCCCTGGAGGCCTGCGCCGAACACGGCATCCCGTTCATCGTCCTGGACAGGCCCAATCCCATCGGAGGGACGACGATGGAAGGTCCGGTCCTCGACCCGGCCTTCGCCTCGTTCATCGGCGTTTTCCCCGTCCCGCTCCGGCACGGGATGACCGCCGGCGAGCTGGCCTTGATGTTCAACGAAGCCTTGTCCAAGAAAGCCGACCTGACCGTGATCGCCATGGACGGCTGGCCGAGGTCGACTTATCTCGACGACACCTCGCTGCCCTGGGTCATTCCTTCGCCCAACATGCCCACCCTCGACACGGCGATTGTCTACCCCGGGCAGGTCATGCTCGAGGGGACGAACGTGTCCGAAGGCCGGGGGACGACCCGGCCGTTTGAGCTGTTCGGCGCTCCCTGGATCGACGGTGCTGCGCTTTCGCGGGCGCTCAACAGCCTCGGCCTTCCGGGAGTGGTGTTTCGGGAGGCCTCGTTCATTCCGATGTTCTCCAAGTTCAAGGGCGAGCGCTGCGGCGGCTGCCAGCTGCATATCCTGGACAGGAACGCCTTTCATCCCGTTGAGACTTCGCTCCATATCGTGAAGGCCGTCCGAGACCTTTATCCGGACGGGTTTCAGTTCCATTCGGACTATTTCGACAAGGTGATGGGCACATCGAAAGTGCGCCTGGACCTCGAGAGCGGCCGTCCGGTCCAAGACATCGTCACCGGCTGGCAGGGTGAGCTTCGCCGGTTTGCCGAAGCCCGCAGGCCGTATCTGCTTTATTAACAATGGTTTCGGACGGCCGGCCTCTGGGGCGCCGCCTCTTCTCCTCTCAAGCGCGGGGTTGTATCTGACCGGCCAATCCCTTAAAATAAGGCTTCTCGCGGCCGGGCCGCAGTGTTCGTTTTTCGAGGAGTGAGCTCATGGATGACAAGAAATCCGGCTATGCCCTGGCCAATCCCATATCGGCCCTCCTGGATAAGGAGCCGGACGATTTTTCCAGGAAGGATTTCCTGAAAGTCATCCAGGAGCGGCGGCTCGAACGGATCACCTTTCACTACACGGCCCTGGACGGAAAGCTCAAGGAGCTCAAGATCCCGGCGGCCGGCGGCCTTCAGGTCGAGACGGTCCTGGCCGAGGGGGAGAGGGCGGACGGGTCCTCCTTGTTCAAGGGCATGGTGGACATGGGTCTCTCGGACCTGTACATCGTCCCGGTCTATCGGACCGCCTTCCTCAATCCCTTCGACGAGGGCAGCCTGGATTTCGTCTGCCGCTTCCTGACCAAGGACGGCGATCCGGCGCCCTTCGCCCTGGACAACATCCTGGCCAAAGCCTGCGCCCAGTTCCGGAAGAAGACCGGCCTCGACATCCTGACCATGGGCGAGCTCGAATTCTATCTCATCAGCGACAGGACAGACGGCTCCTATCCCTGTCCGGCGCAGAAGGGCTACCACGGCTCGGCGCCCTTCATCAAGGGTGGACTCGTGCTCGACGAGGTCCTGCGTCATATCACCCAGATCACCGGCGCGGTTAAGTACGCCCACAGCGAGGTGGGCTACCTGGACGGCGTCCCGAGCGCCTCGGCGGAGCTCAAGGGCAAGCGGGCCGAGCAGATGGAGGTCGAATACCAGCCCCAGCCGGCCGATAAGATGGCCGACGACCTCGTCCTCGGGCGCTGGATCATCCGCAACACCGCCCGCCGGCACGGGGCCATGGCCACCTTCACTCCCAAGCTCGAGGAGGGCGTCGCCGGAAGCGGCCTCCACGTCCACATCGAGCTCCGCCGTGACGGCCGGAACATCATGAACGGCCCGGAAGGGACGTTGACCCGGGAAGCCCGCCGCTTGATCGGCGGGCTGTGCGAATACGCCGATTCCCTGACGGCCTTCGGCAACACCGTCGCCTCGGCCTACCTTCGGCTTGTGCCCAACCAGGAGGCGCCCACCCGGATCTGCTGGAGCGACCTCAACCGCAGCGCCCTGATCCGCGTCCCCCTGGGCTGGTCCAACGTCCGTCACCTGGCCGGCCGGGTCAATCCGGCCGATGCCGCGCCTTTAGAGGACGGCCAGGGACGCCAGACCGTGGAGCTGCGCAGTCCCGACGGAAGCGCGCTCCTGCACCTGCTCATGGCCGGGATCGTCCTGGCCGCCGAGTGGGGGTTCCGGGACGAGCCCAGTCGGTTCCAAGGCGCCGGTCCGATCGAGCTCGCCGAGAAGCTCTATGTCCAGGGCAACATCTTCGCCGACAAGGCGCTGCTCCAGCGCCTGCCGGTCCTGCCCGCGAGCTGCGTCGCTTCGAGCCGGATCCTCCTCGAGAAGCGGGCGCTCTACGAACGTGAGGGAGTGTTCCCGCCGAGCGTCATCGATACCATCGCCCGCCTCCTGGCCGCCGAGGACGATGAATTCCTGAACGACAAGCTCCTCGGCCTGCCGGCGGACGACCGGCTCCTCGAGATGCGGCACATCATGCACAGGGACCTTCACCGTCATTGAGCCCGGCATCCAGGCGGCGAGGCCATGACCTCCAAAGAGCGCTGGCAGGCAGTCCTCAACCGGGCAATCCCCGACCGCGTGCCCATGGATTACTGGGGCACGGACGAAGCCACGGACCGGCTCATGAAGCACCTGGGCTGCTCCACCAAGCGCCAGGCCCTGGAGAAGCTGGAAATCGATTTCGTGATCAAGCTCCGGCCGTCCTATATCGGGCCGCGCATTCCCCGAGACGGCGACGTTTTCGGCTGTCTCTATCGGGAGGTGGATTACGGCTCGGGCTTCTACCGCGAATGCTCCTACTCGCCCCTGGCGGACTTTGAGTCCGTCGAAGAGATCGAGGGCTCCTACCGCTGGCCCGAGCCCGACTGGTGGGACTGCGGTTCGCTTCCATCCCAGCTCGAGGGGAACGAGATGTATCCCGTCGAAGGCGGCGGCTCCGAGCCGTTCCTCGACTACAAGAACCTGCGCGGCGGGACCCAGGCCTTCATCGACCTCATCGAGCATCCGGACATCGCCGCCCACTGCCTGGACAAGCTGTTCGGCCTGTCCTACGAGCTCACCCGGCGCGTTCTGGAGACGGTCCCGGGTGGGGTGACCTATACCTATGTCGCCGAGGACCTGGGCGGCCAGTCCGACCTTCTGATCTCTCCCGAGCACATCCGCCGATTCTTGCTGCCGGGCATGAAGCGCATGATCGAACTCAGCCATCAGGCCGGCGCCGCGGTGTTCCACCACGACGACGGGAACTGCCGCCGCATCCTGCCCGACCTCGTCCAAGCCGGCATCGACATCCTCAACCCGGTCCAGTGGCGGGCGGCGGGCATGGACCGGGAGAGCCTGAAGGACGAGTACGGCCCGCGCCTGGTCTTTCACGGGGGGATGGACAACCAGCGCACGCTGCCCTTCGGCAGCGTCGATGATGTGCGGCGGGAGGTCGAGGACAACCTCCGCCTGCTGGGCCGGGGCGGGGGATACATCCTGGCGCCCTGCCATAACATCCAGTCCATCACCCCTGCCGAGAACATCGTGGCCATGTACGACGCATGCCTTGGGCTCGGCCGGACCTGAGCGGCCGGGAGAGTCCCCGGTCGTCCTAGGCGGAGGGATTGGGCGTCTGGAATTTCCGGTGTTCCCTGAATTCCTTCTCCAGGGATTTCCAGAGGGAATTGAAACGGGCTTGGAGGTCTTGGTAGATGTCGAAATGCGCCGGATCGGGCTCCAGGGCGCGGCCCGCCGTCCGGACACTGTCCCTGGCCACGGCGGCGATCGAGATGTCCTGGCCGTGCTCGCGCAGGTAGCACCATTTCGCCTGCAGGGCGGCTCCGAGCGCGGCGGCTTCCTGTTCTTCCAGGGTCAGGACCGGGATACGGAACACATCGGCCGCCGCCTGGAGCCACAGACGGCTGTTCGCTCCGCCGCCCGTAGCCCGGACCTCGCGGGGGTTGATGCCCAGGCTCCTCATCCGGCTCAGGCCGTAGCCCAGGTTGAAGACCGTTCCCTCGACAAGGGCCCGGGCCATCCGTCCGGGATTGAAGGTCGCGCGGTTCAGCCCGAAGTATACGCCGCTCGCCTGGGGCAGGACCGGCACCCGCTCTCCGTCGATGAACGGCAGGAAGAGGAGTCCATCGGCGCCCGCCGGCACCGTCGAGGCCAAGGCTTCCAGCTCTTCGTTGGACAAATGCTGGGCGGCCTTGAACAGCTCGGTGGCGTTGGTGACGTTCATGGTGCAGACCAAAGGCAGCCAGCCGCCGGTGCTGTCGCAAAATGAAGCCACTTCACCCTCGGGGTCGACCAGGGGATCCCGGGAATACGCACAGATCGTCCCGGAGGTGCCCAGGCTGAGAGTACAGACGCCGGGCACGACGTTGCCCGTGCCGATAGCGGACATCATATTGTCCCCGCCGCCGCTGCTGACCAGGACTTTGGACAGGCCGAAGCTCCGGCCGAAGTCCTCCCGCAGGTATCCCAACGGCTCGGCCGAGTGGCGAAGGGGCGGGAGCTTCTCCCCGAGCTGGGGGTCGATGACGGCCAGGACCTCCGGGTTCCAGATCCTCTGACGGATGTCCATCAGGCCCGTTCCCGAAGCGTCTCCGTATTCCATCTTGAGGTTTCCCGTCAGGCGGTAGTTGAGATAATCGTGGGGGAGCAGGATGCGGGCCAGCTTGGCGTAGTTTTCCGGTTCGCGCCTCTTGAGCCAGAGGATCTTCGAAGCGGTGTAGCCCGGAGCCAGGCTCAGCCCCAGCTTCTCGATGAACAGCCATTTGCCCCCCATTCTTTGAACGATCCAATCCGCTTCAGCGGTTGTGGACGTATCGTTCCAAAGCTTGGCGGGGCGGATGGGGAGTCCTTGCGTGTCCAGGGGGACCAGGCCGTGCTGCTGACCGGAGACACCCAGGGCGGCCACCCGGGACGGGTTGACCTTGGACTCGCGGAGGGCCGTTTCGAGGGCTGCGGTCATGGCCGTGACCCAGGTTTCCGGGTCTTGTTCGCTCTCGCCGGGCTTAAGTCCTGGCCGGGAGGCGTGCGGCGCGAAGCCGCGTCCGACGACGCGGGCGTGTTCGAAATCGATGATCAGAGCTTTAGTGCCCTGGGTCCCGGAATCCAGGCCCACGGCGACGAGCGGTGCGGTTTTAGGCATGGCCGTGCCTAGGTATAAGCGAGACGACTTCGGCTGTCAAGCTCACGGCTCGCCGGCCGCGCCGGTCTTGAGCTCGGCGCAGGACAGGCCTCTGGGATTCAGGCACTTGTTGCAGGAGATGCAGGCCGAGCGGTCGAGCTCGCCCGTTCTGAATTTCTTGACGAGGAACGGCTCGCGGACGAACGGCCGGCTGAGCGAGATCAGGTCGGCCTGGCCCTCGGCCAGGGCTCGCTCCATGACCCTCAGGGTGCGGAATCCTCCCAGGCCGAGCACCGGAACCGGAACCGCGGCCTTGACCCGGGCGGCCGCCGGCAGGAAGTAGCCTTCCTCATCCTCGGTCCTCACTCCGGGCCACATCGATCCTTTCCTGGCTTCCGACGTGCCGCCGCTCACTTCGATCGCATCGATCCCTTCCCGGGCTAGGATCCGCGACAGTACGACGCACTCCTCGACCTCCAGTCCGCCGGGCAGGAAGTCGGAGGAATTCATCTTGATGAGCACCGGGAAATCCGGGCCGCATGCCTTTTTGATCCCGCGCAGGATGTCCACGGCCAGGCGCGCCCGGTTCTCGGCCGAGCCTCCCCAATCGTCAGCCCTCCGGTTGGAGTGGGGCGAGAAAAAAGAGCTCAGGAGGTAGCCGTGGGCGCCATGGAGCTGGACCCCGTCGAAACCGGCCTGGGCCGCCCGTTCGGCGGCCTGAACGAAATGCCGGACGGCGAGTTCAATGTCGGACTGGGTCATTTCCCTGGGGATGACTTTCATCACCGGCTCGATCACGGCCGATGGAGCCAGCGGGACGCAGCCGCAGATCTTATCTTTGGTCTGCCGGCCGGCGTGAGCGATCTGGAGGACGATCCGGCTCTGAAAAACGTGGACTTCGCGGACGAGGCGGGTGAGGCCCGGGAGGTGGGCGTCGGAGGACGCGCCGATCTGGCGGGGGCTGGCCTTGCCCTCGGGGCTGACATAGGCGTGGCCGGTGATGATGAGCCCGACTTCGCCCTCGGCGAGACGCGCGTACAAGGCGACATTCCGGTCGGATACGGATCCGTCCTCCTCGGCCAGGAAATCGTGCGTGGCCGAGCGGACGAACCGGTTGGGGACGGTGAGCGCCCCGATCCGCGCCGGGCTGAAGAGCAGGGACTCGATGGCTCTGCGGGTCATGGTCTTCCTCCAGAGAGGTCTATTCTAGAAGCAAAGCGGCGAAGCGTCCAGAATTTAATGCCAGAAAGAAATAAAGTGAAATTTCCTCTTGAAGTGTCCGCCGTTCTCAACTAGGATGATGTCAGATCGTCATGGAGGTTAGTGAGGGCCAACAATGATGGACGAAAAGAACGACGCGCACAAGTATACCAAGGAAATCGAAAAGCTTGAAAAGGAGATGGAGGATTTCAAGCGCGAGTGGGAGAAGGACAAGAAGAAGGCCGAAGCCCACATCGAACAGATCGAGAAAAAGATAGACGAAGAAAAAAAGAAATAGATACCAGGATGACTCCCCGGACGGACCCTGAGCGCCGGGGCGTTGCGCCGTCGGGTTACCTCCGCCGCGATTTTCTCCTTGGCCTCAGCGGATATTTTTTCCTCTACCTGAGCGTTTCGCTGTTCTACATCTATCCCTTGTTCTTCCGCACCCTGAACGCCTCCCAGGGCCGGATCGGCCTGATCATGGGCGTCACCAGCTTGACCGCCATCGCCAGCCGCCCGTTCTTCGGCCGGGCCATCGACCGGCGCGGCGGCCGGTCGGTCGCCCTGATCGGACTGGCCCTGATGGCCCTCAGCCTGCCGCTGTTCCATTTCGTGCGGGACGCCGGGATCTTTCCCGTGGCCGTGCGGGCCTTCATGGGCGTCGGCTGGGGGATCAGCATGATGGCCGCCATCGCCCACTGCTCTGAGCTCGCCCCGGCCGACAAGCTGGCCCAGACGATCGGAATCGTGGGCGTGGCCGGGCTGATCGGCAATTCCCTCGGTCCCGTGCTGGGAGAGGAGATCGTGGGGCGGTTCGGGTTCGGGGCCCTGTTCAACGCCGCCCTGGGGCTCCTCGTCCTGTCGTTCGTCTTCCTGGCCCTGACGCGCCAGCCGGCCCGAAGGGCTGAAGCCGCGCCCGCCGGCCGCCGGACGATGCTGTCCCTGGTCACCCTGGGGACGCTCATCCTCATGGGGATGATGACCGTGGCCCACGGAGCCGTGCGCAGCTCCATCGTCTATTTCGTCGCCCTGTTCGGCAAGTCGATCGACCTCCCCCGGGTGGGGCCTTTCTTCCTGGTTTTCTCCGGGGCGGCCATCCTGACCCGGCTGGGCATCGGCGACATCTCGGACCGGATCGGACGGAAGCAGGTCGTCTTTCCCGCGGCCATGATCATCGCCTTCAACCTCCTGGTGATCTCCCAAGTCCGCGGCTTCGGACTGTTTCTCCTGGCGGGTTTCGTGGCCGGTTTCGGCCAGGGCTTGATTTATCCCGCCCTGAGCACGTACATTATCGACGTGATGGGCCGGGCCAACCGGGGCCTGGCCTTGGGCTTCTACCTGTCGCTTTTTGACGTGGGCATGTCCGTGGGAGCCCCGCTGTTCGGCTGGGTGTCCGACCTGGGTGGATACCGGAAGATGTACATCGTTGCCGCGGTGTTCATCTTCGCCGCTTCGGTCCTCTTCCAGCTGAAAGCGCCGAATCCGTCTCCGGGGGCGGGATCGCCCCGGGCCTAGGAAGCGCCGCGCGGCGCGGACGAGAAAGGAAGGAACCATGGCCAACCTCTCGGACCTCATCTCCAGCCGGCGGTCCATCCGCCAGTTCGCCCGCCGTCCGGTCGACCGCGGAATCCTGAGGAAGATGGCGGGCGCCGCCCGCTTGGCGCCCTCGGCGGCCAACCTCCAGCCTCTGGAGTTCGTGGCCGTCGACGACGAGGCGAAATGCCGGACGGTTTTCAAGCTGCTCAAATGGGCGGCCTACATCGCTCCGGCCGGCAATCCCCAGCCCGGCAACGAGCCGGCAGCCTACATCGTCGTCCTGGTCAACACCTCGGTCAGGGAGAAGATGTATGAGTACGACGTCGGCGCGGCCCAGATGAGCATGATCCTTTCGGCCTGGGAGGAGGGAGTGGCCAGCTGCTGGGTCATCTCCGTGGACAAGCCCGAGCTGGCCCGTCTCCTCGGCGTTGAGCCCCCTTATGTCGTCGATTCCGTTTTGGCCCTCGGCTATCCCGTCGAAAAGTCCGTGGCCGAGGATTTTGGGGATTCGCCCAAGTACTGGAAGGACGAGGCCGGGCTGTTCCACGTGCCCAAGCGCCGGCTGGAGCGAGTCCTCCACTTCAACGCTTTCGGGGAGCGATGATCCGGACCGTCCCTCAAGGCCCGCCCGGGGTGCTGGGGAGGGCGAAGCGTCCCGGCGTCAAGTGCCGGCGACGGTCATCTCCCGGACCTTGACCGTCGGTCCATGGACCGGCGTCTGGGTCTCGGGGTCGTTGCCCGCCACCTCGATGTCCTTCAGGACCTGGCCCAGGTTTCCGGCGATGGTGACCTCGGAGACGGGGTAGGCGATCTCGCCCCGCTCCACCCACAGGCCGAACGCTCCCCGCGAGATGTCGCCCGTCGTCGGGTTCAGGCCGTGGCCGATGGTCTTGATTAGGACGAGCCCTTTGTCCATCGAGGCGATGATCTCGTCGGGAGTCTTCAGCCCCGGCTGAAGGAAGAAGTTGTTGGGGCTGACGCCCGAGCCCTCGCCGTTGCCCGTAGCCGGCAAGCCCAGCTTGCGGCCGGCGTAGACGTTGCAGAGAAAGCTCCGGAGGCGGCCCCGGTCGACGACCACCGTCCGGCCGCAGGGCACGCCCTCGGAATCGAACGGCCTCGACCCCGGCCGTCCCGGCAGGAGGCCGTCGTCCACGACCGTCACCGCTTCGCTGCCGATCAAGTCCCCCAGCCGGTCCGCCAGGAAGGTCGTCTTCTGGTAGACCGACACCCCCGACACGCAGGCGAAGAGGAACCCCATGAGCCAGGACGTCTGGAGCGGCTCGAAGACGACCGGGACGCTTTGGGTCTTGATCTTGCGGGGATGGAGCTGGCGCACGGTCCGCTCCACGGCCCGGCGGGCCACCTCTTCGGCCGGGGCCAGGTCCTGGAACCGGATCCCCGAGCTGAACCAGAAATCCTCCACCACTCCGCCCGTCCGTCCGGCCTGCAGGCTGACGCTCAGGCTGCAGAACGTCTCGTCGTAGTCCTGCAGGAAGCCGTTGGAGTTGGCCAGGACTCCGGTGGTGACGTGCGTCGAGAAGCTCGCGCCGTGGGAATTGGTGATGCGCTTGTCCGCCAGGGCCGCCCGTTCCGTCTCCAGGGCCAGCTTGACCTTGACTGCCGGGTCGAGCTCCGGGACCCGAGGGTCGAAGAGCCTGAGACCGGCGATACCGAAATCCGCGCCCGCCAGGGGGGGAAGGCCGGCGAAGTCATCGGACGTGGCCAGGCGGGCCCGTTCTACGGCGCGCCCGATCAGGCGATGCAAAGTCTCCCGGCTGAGGTCCGAGGATGAGGCGTAGGCGGTCTTCTTGTCGACGATGACCCTGAATCCCGCTTGGCGCGACCCGGCCTCGACCAGGTTCTCGACCTTGCCCCGCCGGACATCGACGGTGAATTCGGTCGAGTCTCCGGCCGAGACCTCGATTTCGTCCGCGCCCTTGGACCGGCCGAAGTCCACCAAGGCTTGGGCCAGGCTGCGCAGCTCGGCGGCCGCTCCGGGTTTCATCGGCTCCCTCCCACCGTCATCCGGCTGATCTGGATCGTCGGGCAGCCGTCCGAGACCGGGACATCCTGGCCTTCCTTGCTGCAGGTGCCGGTCTGGAGCCCGAAGGTCAAGTCCGACCCGACCATGCGGATCCTCTTAAGGACGTCGATGTTGGTGCCGATGAGCGTCGCCTGCTTGACCGGAGCTGTCAGCCGGCCGCCTTCGACCAGGAACCCGGAGCTCACCGAAAAGGTGAACTTGCCCGAGTCCTCGACCTGGCCGCCCTGGAAGCGGTCGGCGTAGAAGCCTTTCTTGACCGAGCGGACGATCTCCTCCGGGTCGTGCCCGCCGGCGGCGATGTAGATCGTGGACATCCGGGGGACGGGCCAGCAGGTGAAGTCCTGGCGCCGGCCGTGACCGGTCGGCCGCTTTTTCATCAACCGGGCGGACAGCCTGTCCTGGAGAAGGCCGGTCATGACGCCTTTCCGGATGAGGCAGGTTTTTCGAGGTGTCACGCCCTCGTCGTCGACCGCGTAGGACCCCCGGAAGAAGGGAATGGTCGGGTCGTCGTAGATCGTGACGAGCTCCGAGGCCACCACCCGGCCCATCTTGTTCCAGAAGATCGATGTCTTCTTGCGGTTGAAGTCCGCTTCCAGGAGATGTCCCACGGCCTCGTGGACCAGGACGCCGCTGTGGCCGGGGGAGAGGATGATGGGCATCTCGCCGGCCGGCGCCGGGACAGCTTCGAGCAGGCCCACGGCTTCCCGGGCCGCGTCGCGGCCGATGTCCCGGGGAGTGTATTCCCGGTCGAAATACTCCAGACCGACCCGCCCGCCGCCGCCGGAATACCCGGATTCGCGTTGCCCGTTTTTTTCCGCGACGGCCAGGCAGGTGAGCCGGACGAGCGGCCGGGCGTCCTCGACGCTCAGCCCCTCGGAATTGACGATCCTCACGTACTGGACCATGTCCTGCAAGGACGCCGCGACCTTGACCACGGCCGGGTTATGCTTCTGGGCGGCAGCGTAGGCTTCCTGAACCAGCTTGATCTTTTTGGAAAGGGAAGCGGCGTGGGCCGGTTCGCTGTTCGAGTACAGCTTGAGGGCGACAGGCTTTTTCCCAAAGGCGCGGACCTTGGCCGCTCCGCCGGTCAGGGCGATGGCCGAAGCCGCTCGGGCCGCCCGGCTGAGCTTGTCGAAGGCCAGGTCGTTGCTGAACCCGTATCCGGTCTGGTCGCCCTTGATGACCCGGATGCCCATCCCCATGACCACGCTTTCGGCCGTGTCCTTGATGATGTCCTCTTCCATGTGGACGGAGCTGTAGCCCCGGTATTCGAGGTAGAGGTCGGCGAAATCCCCTCCGCGGGCCAGGGCGATGCCGAGGACCTGGCGCAGGTCGCCGGCGGACAGGCCGAATCGGTCCTGGAAGGGGAGGCGGGCTGAACGAAGGCCGGCGGTCATGCCTTCGCTGTCTTCCGTAAGCTCATGAACACGACCCCGGAGGCGATGACCAGGAAAACGACGCCGAACATCAGGAAAGCGTCTTCGGCGACGAGGAGCACGGCGAAGGTCAACAGCCACCACCAGAAGAGGTACAGCCACCCCTTCCGGCCGAAGACGACGAACCCGAAGATGATCAGGCTCAGGGCGGTGAAGCCGACCAGGGCGGCCTGGGTGTCCGACGCGGCGATGAGGATGAACAGGGCATAGGCGAGGGGCAAGGCCAGCCACGGCCATTTCCTTTTTCGAGTGATGATGGTCCCCGCGGCCGCCGCGGCCGCCAGGGCGAATCCCGCCCAGGCCAGGACGCTGGCCCACAGGGGCGGTCCGGAGCGGCCCTCGGCCAGGCGCTTAACTTCGAGCATCATCCGCTTTTCCATGGCAAAGTGACCGGGGTCGAAGATGAAGACCACGGGGGTAAGGGCCAGGGCCGAGAGCTTCACTTGGCGGCCTCGGAGGAGGAGCCGGGTCCGACCCTCCCCGGCCGGGTCGAGATAGAAGACCCCCCAGTTCCTCAGGACGAAATACCGTCCCGGATCGACCTCCATGACCCGCCAGCCTACCATGCCGGCGAACTTCCCGGTCCGCCAGTTCCTGGGCATGTTCCAGACGGTATCGCCGGCCTTGAGGTCCTGCCACTCCGGATGGATGCGCGTCGCGTTGCGATAGCCGGCGCCGAGGAGGTTTTCGATCCAGGTGTAGCTGTAGAAGCCGCCCCGGTCCTGTCCGATCTGGGCCAGCCAGGGCCAGACCTTCTCCGGAGGGGCGTTGATGGTCACGGCCCGCATGGACATGTATTCGGAATTTTGGACGAGATCATCCCCGGGAAGGGTCCTCGTCCTCTCGGCGGCCGTCGACCCCCAACTGAGGAACCAGGGCCGGACGGCGATGAGGTACAAGGCCAGGAGCGCGGCGAGAACGACGAATCCCAGGATCGCCCTGAGGGCGGGAGAGCGTTTGGCCATGGGAACCTCCTCAGATGATCTTGGTCTTTCTTTTACCGCGGCCGATAGCCATGACGAGTCCGGCCGCGAGGACAACCGCCAGGACGGCGCCGTACAAGAGCGGCGGGGCGAAATAGGCCAGATAAAAAACGGCCGCCAGGCAGAGCCAAGATAAGATGAAGAACCTGAGCCACTGCCGTTTGAAAAAGGCGAGAAAGAAGGCGATGAGCCCGATGAGCGCGGCAGCCGCCCAGAGCCCGAGCTCGGCCAGCTCGCCGTTCGGCGTTTGCGGATGGCCCTCGACCCGGTCCCTGATCCCGGTCAGCATCTTCCGCACCATGGGGAATTCGCCGATGTCCATGAACGCGAACAACGGAGCCTGAACGGGCTTGACCCGCATGTCTCCCCGGATCCTCAGGACGAGCCGGGAGGCGCGGGCATTGAGCGGTTTCAGAAGGAAGCACCAGCTGAGATGGACAGGGGCTTGTCCGATGTTCAGGACAATGAACCGTCCCGGGTCGAGGGAGCTCACCGGCCAGTCGGGGCCGTTGCCGATGGGGATCGTGTCGTCGGCCTGGAGATCCTGGAATTCGGGATGGATGACGGTCGCGCTGGGCCGGTCCAGGACTCCCAACAGGCGGTCGATCCAGTCATAGCTGTACAGGCCGCCCCGCGCGTAGCCCATCTGAGCGAGCCAGGGCCAGATCTCCTCGGGTGTTCCCTTGACGTTGACCGCCCGGGTGGTCACGAAAGACGGCTTTTCCACGATCTGGTCTCCGGGCATGAAGGCCACCCGCTCGGCTCCGGTCGCTCCCCAGAAGCGGTGCCAGGGCCGGAGAAGGAAGAGGTAGGCCGCGGCCGCGGCCGCCGCAACCAGGAGATAAACACCGGCGATTTTCCCGAACTTGCGAAGAGCGTTCATGTCCCCTCCTGGAACATCGGAACGGAGAACACAATAGCAATTTCAGCCGAATATGGCAAATTCCTGGAATTGATATCCAGTCTTCATATTGATTATAGTTGTCCCGGGAGGACACTATGAGAATGCGCTCCGCTTGCTTCATGTCAGCCTTGGCGTTCGTGCTTTGCACGGGGATGTCCGCGGCCGCGGACCAGGACCGTCCCTCGGCCCCCCTGCCGCCGACGGGACTGCTGTGCGAGTATCTCCCCAATCCCGCCGCGGTCGATGCGCCCCGTCCGCGTTTCACTTGGGAGCTCAACCACACCGAGCGCGGCCAGACGCAGAGCGCCTTCCAGATCCTGGTCGCGACGGACTCGAGCTTCGAGCGCGGCCTGGTGTGGGACAGCGGACGGACGGCCTCCTCCAACTCGACCCAAGTCCTCTATGCCGGCCCTGCGCTCCAGAACGATACGGCCTATTTCTGGAAAGTCCGCTTCTGGGACGGAGCCGGCCGGGAGAGCGGCTGGAGCCGGACAGCCCGGTTTGAAACAGGCCTTCTTTCCCGCGCGGACTGGAAAGCCCGCTGGATCGACTGCCGGGGCCAGGTTCGCCGGGAGTTCGTCATAGATAAAAAGGTCAAGCGGGCCCGTGTCCACTTCAGCGGCCTGGGCTACAGCGAGCTCCGGATCAACGGGCGAAAGATCGGACGGAGCGTGCTCAACCCCGCCTGGACGACCTACGACCGGCGCGTCCTCTACGATAGCTTCGATGTGACCGAGATCCTCCGTCAGGGCCCGAACGCGGCTGCGGTCATGCTGGGTCAGGGCTGGTTCAAGGGCCGGGTCCTGTTGTTTCAATTGAACATCGAGTTCGCCGACGGCGAGAAAACGACGCTGATCAGCGATGAGACCTGGAAGACCGCGGACGGGCCCGTCCTTTCAGACAGCATCTATAACGGCGAAACCTATGACGCCCGGCTCGAGACGAGGGGCTGGGACCGTCCGGGATTTGACGACAGCGGCTGGAACCCGGCCCGGGCCGTCGCCGGCCCGGCCGGCGCTCTATCCGCCCAGTGCCTGCCGCCCATCCAGGTGGTGGACACGATCGTGCCCCGAAAGATGGCCAACCCGGCAGAGGGCGTCTACGTGTTCGACATGGGGCAGAATTTCAGCGGCTGGGCTCGTTTGAGAGTCCAGGGTCCGTCCGGAGCCAGGGTCCGGATGCGGTTCGCGGAACTGCTGTACGACGACGGACGGATCAACCAGGAAAACCTTCGCTCAGCGCGGGCCGAGGATGTCTACATCCTCCGGGGCGGGGAAGAGGAGGAATACGAGCCTCGCTTCACCTACCACGGCTTCCGCTTTGTAGAGGTCACGGGCTACCCGGGGGTTCCCACCCTGGACAGCGTGCGAGGGAGGGTCGTCCGCTCGGCCGTCCGTCAGACCGGCAGCTTCTCCTGCTCCAACCCGCTTCTCAACGCTATCCAACAGAACGTCGTGTGGGGCCAGGCCACGAACCTGCACGGCATTCCCACGGACTGCTGCCAGCGCGACGAGCGCATGGGCTGGATGGGCGACGCCCAGGGCACGGCCGAGGAAGCCCTGATGAATTTCGACATGGCCGCCTTCTACGCGAATTTCATTCGCGACATCCGCGACGTCCAGGACGGGGAGGGCAGGATCACGGACACGGTTCCGCACGTCTGGGGGTCGCGGCCGGCCGATCCGGCCTGGGGAACAGCTTATCCGCTGCTCGTCTGGTACATGTATAGATATCTGGGCGACGTCCGGATCGTCGAGGAACAATACGACGGCTTGAGGAAGTATGTGGACTACCTGCGCACCCGGGAGGAGGACGGGCTGGTCGCGTTCAGCCACTACGGCGACTGGGTTTCGATCGAGGAAACGCCCGGGGCGTTCGTGTCAGCTTTCTTCTATTTATATGACGTGGAGATCATGAGGGATTTGGCCCGGGTCCTGGGCAAGGGGGAGGACTCCAAATCTTACGAAATGCAGGCCGACAGGATCAGGAAAAAGATTCGAGAAAAGTACTATAGCGCCAAAACCGGGCGATACGCCACGGGCACCCAAACGGCCGATACCCTGGCCCTGTTCTTGAACATCCCCGGGCCTGAGGAGCGGGGCCGCGTCTTCGACAATCTCCGGGCCGACATCCTCTACGAGCACGACACCCACTTAACGACCGGCATCATGGGCGCCAAGTTCATCCTCGAGGTCCTGACCCGGTACGGCTCTTCGGACCTGGCCTATGAGCTTGCCGGCCAGCGGACCTATCCGAGCTGGGGCTACATGGTCGACAACGGCGCGACGACGCTCTGGGAGATCTGGCAGAACAAGACCGGGCCCTCCATGAACTCCCACAACCATCCCATGTTCGGGAGCGTGGGAGCGTGGTTCTACAAAGCCCTAGCCGGGATCGAGCAGGCCGCGGATTCGGCCGGGTTCGAGAGGATCCGCATTGCGCCTCAAGTGGTGCGGGACCTGACTCATGCCTCGGGCTCGATCCGGACCCTGCGGGGGGCGGTCGCCGTGGATTGGGCGCGGTCGGACAAGGGGCTCAAGATGGATGTCGTGATCCCGGTCGGAAGCCGCGCGGAAATCGTGCTCCCGGTTTTCAATTGGAAAAACGTCGTCCTGCGCGAGGGAGCGTCCGTCGTATGGCAGGACGGGGCGTTTCAACCGGGCGTCGAGGGAGTGGTCGAAATCCAGGCGGACGGGTCGCGCTGGCTGAAGGCGGAAATCGGGTCCGGCCGGTATTCGTTCTGTCTCTCTGGCGACTAAGGCCGCGGCTTGCGGCTGAGGAGTACGGCGAACAGAAGATAGCCGAGCGAGGAGATAAGAAAGATCGAGCGGAAGCCCCTGAGGCTGATCTTCCCCAGGAAATAGAGGACAGGCGCCGCCAGACAGACGCTCAATCCCGCCGCGGCAAGAACCTTGAAAAGGATTCTCATCATGCCGGCCTCCTGCGTCCGAGGTGGAGGATCGTATATGCGGCGAGGGCGAGGAAATATCCGGGAAGCCACCGGAAGTACAGATGAATGGGCATGAACCAGCATGCCGCCAAAGTCAGGACCCAGACGGCCAGGGCCTTCATGTTGAACAGCCGCTTCTCCTTCTCTGCCTGATACTGGGCGATCCCCAGGGCCGGGAAGATCCAGTGCTCGGCCAGGACCATCGCGCCCATGGGCATGAGGATCAATCCGTAGATAGCCACGTAGTCGAGCAGCTTCATGAAAAACACCGGGAAGCAGGAGAGGACGGTCGTGACCGCGCCCGCGGCCAGGGTGACCTTCCAGCGGGGCCAGCCCGGGGTGATCGTCTGGAAGGCGAGGCCCGCCCGGTAGAGGGTCGGGTTGGCCGTGGTCCAGCCCGCAAGGAAAAGGCCAAGAACGCCGGCCAGGCCGACTGCCTCGTAGGCCATCATCCCCGGATGCATCTCCCGGCCGACGGCCGCCACCATGACCCCGGAGCAGAGCCAGCACAGCATATGGCCGGGGTACACGCCCAGGGCCGTATACAACCCGTAGGTCCAGCGGCGCGCGTAGCGGAGGATGGCCATGTCCGACAGCCCGGCGTGCATGGCCAAGTTGCAGAACCAGGCGAAAAAGAGAATGTGGCCGAATCCGAGCTTCTCCTGGCCGGCCACGGGGACCCCGGTCCAGATCTTCGTCCGTGCCACCTCCCATAAGTTGTCCAGGTTGGGATGCACGCCCAGCCGGGGGAGGACGGCGATCGCGCCGGCGATGAAGACCAGGAAGATCCAGGGAGAGCAGATTTGAGCGAAACGGCTGAGCTTCTCGAACCCTAGGACGGCCAGGGCGGTGAAGGCCGCGCCGATCAGGATCGTCAGCGCCACCCAGCCGACGCTCGTCGGCCAAACGTCGGTCAGGGCCGGGATCTTGACGCCTACGACCAGTCCGATTGCGGTGGCCGAGACGGCGATCATGGCCCCGGCCAAGATGCAATAGAGGATCCCGTTGGCGATGTTATAGACGAGAGTCAGGCCGGGCCCGGCGATACGGCGTAAGTACCAATAGAGGGTCAGCCGCGTCCGGACCGCGATCGGCGCGCAAAGAAACGTCCAGGTCAGGACCGCCAGGAGGTTGCCCAGAAGCAATCCGAGGAGGATGTCCTTGGCCGTGACGCCGTGGAGGACGAAAAAAGCCCCGATGACGAACTCGGTCGCGGCCACGTGCTCGCCGGCGAACAGCCCGGCGAACTTAGCCCCGTTCTGGAGCTTGTCCGGGGAGACGGGTTCGCGGTCGAACTCGTAGAGCTTGTCCATCCGGGAAGCGAGCTCAGCCAGCTTCGATGTCATTCGGCCATTCCCCTTGGATGATCTTCATAATATACAATGCCGAATTTCAATATACAACCTGTCGCCCCGACCGCCCCTATTGGTATTGCGGCGCTGATTTCAGTATAATCTGCGCGTGATTACCCGCGACGTCGAGGCCCTGATCGAGGCGGCCCTCCGGGAAGACATGCCCGAGGGCGACATCACCTCGGAGAGCATCATCCCCGCCGCCGCGTCCTCGCGGGCGATCTTTCTGGCCAAAGAGCCGGGGGTCGCGGCCGGGATCGACATCGCCGGGCTCGTCTTCCGGAAGATCGACTCTCGGGTAAAGTTCTCCAAGGGCCTCGAGGACGGCCAAAGCTTCAAGAAAGGCGACGTCCTGGCCGAAGTGGCGGGTCGGTCGGTCTCTCTCCTGAAAGGGGAGAGGACAGCCCTCAATTTCCTCCAGCGCCTGTCCGGCATCGCCACGACGACTCGGCACTATGTGCAGGCCGTCAAGGGAACCCGGGCCCGGATCCTGGATACGCGCAAGACGACGCCCGGCCTTCGCCACCTGGAAAAATACGCGGTGCGGATGGGCGGCGGCCGCAACCACCGGTCGAGCCTCTCCGACATGGTCCTCATCAAGGACAACCACCTGATGCTCGTCAGCGGCATTACCCAGGCCGTCGTCCAGGCCCGGGCGTCCGTCAAGGCCGGCGTCGAGGTCGAGGTCGAGGTCACGAATTTCCGCCAGGCCCGGGAGGCCGTGGAAGCCGGAGCCGATAAAATCATGCTGGACAACATGTCCGGCCCGCGCATGAAAACGATCATCGATTGGGTCCGGGGCCGGGCGACGATCGAGGCCTCGGGCGGAGTGACCCTGGCCAACGTGCGCCGGATCGCCCTCCTGGGCGTGGACGAAATTTCCGTGGGCAGCCTGACCCATTCCTACAATTCCGTGGACATCAGCCTGGAGTTCTTGAGTTGAGGGGCCATGGCCGAGCCTAAGATCAAGACCGACGTCCTGGTCATCGGCTGCGGGATCGCCGGGTGCAGCGCCGCGCTCGAAGCGGCCCGGTCGGGGCTGCGGGTGGTCGTCATCTCCAAGAACGCCGACCTCAGGGAGTCCAACACCTATTACGCCCAGGGCGGGATCGTCTCCCTCGGCAAGGGGGATAATCCTGAGCTCCTGGAGGAGGACATCGTCCAGGCCGGCGACGGGATCAACGACCGCCGGGCGGTGGGGATCCTGGCCTCGGAGGCTAAGAAGCTGGTGGACCGCATCCTGATCAAGGAGCTGGGCATCACCTTCACCCACAACTCGCCGGACGTGCTGGACTACGCCCAGGAGGGCGGCCATTCCCGCCGCCGGATCCTGCATGTCAAGGACACCACCGGGCTGACCATCCAGGAGCATTTTCTCCGGGCGCTCAAGCGGATGAAGGGCATCACCTTCCTTGCCAACCATACCGCCGTCGACCTCCTGACCATTCCCCATCACTCCAGGAATCCGGTGGCTTACTACCAGAAGCCGCAATGCATCGGGGCCTACGTCCTGGACAACAGGACGGGCAAGGTCAAGACGATCATGGCCCAGACGACCGTCCTGGCCGCGGGCGGCTGCGGGGCCGTGTTCCTCAACACCTCCAACCCTCCGGACAGCATCGGCGCGGGCTACGCCATGGCCCACCGGGCCGCGGTCCGGATGGTCAACATGGAATACATCCAGTTTCATCCCACCATCCTGTACCACCGGGACGCGGACGGTTTCCTGATCTCGGAAGCGGTCCGCGGCGAGGGGGCCCGGCTCAAGACCCAGGACGGCAAGACGTTCATGGAAAAGTACTCGGACAAGGCCGACCTGGCCCCGCGGGACGAGGTGGCCCGGGCCATCTACGAGGAGATGGTCAACTCCAACTCAAGCTACGTCCTTCTCGACCTGGCCTCCTACGCCAAGGTGGACATCCCCAAGCGGTTTCCCAACATCCACCGCACTTGTCTCCGCTACGGGATCGACATCACCCGCCAGCCCATCCCGGTCGTCCCGGCCGCCCATTACTGCTGCGGGGGAGTCTTATCCGACATCTGGGGGAAGACCTCGCTCCAGGGGCTGTATGCCGTAGGAGAGACGGGCTGCACCGGCGTGCACGGCGCGAACCGCCTGGCCTCGACCTCTCTCCTGGAGGGGCTGGTCTGGGGCACACGCGCCGGCCGGGACATCGCCCGAAGCTTCGACGACTCCGTCCCCTACAAGGAATCCGACATCCACCCCTGGTATTACGCTAAGCAGGAGGAGGGCATCGACCCGGCCCTCGTTAACCAGGACTGGCTGACCATCCGCACAACGATGTGGAACTATGCCGGGATCATCCGCACGGCCAAGCGGCTGTACCGGGCCAAGTCCGACTTAGAGTACCTGACCCATCGCATCGAGAGGTTCTACCAGGAGGCCCGAATGGACGTGGGGGTGGTGGCCCTGCGCCAGGGCATCCAGGTGGCCCTGCTCGTCACCCGGGCCGCGCTGAGCAACACCGTCAGCCGCGGGGCTCATTTCCGGAAAGATTGACCGGATGAGCCTCGCCGGCATATCCCTCGAGTCCTTTCGAGGAGACTATGAAGCCCTGGAGAGGATGGCCCACGCTTCCTGGCGGGACGAATACGGAGCGGCCTCTTTTCCGAACTTCTATAAGCCGGCCTTTTTAAAGTATCTCTTCGACCGCATCCAGGACCGGGACCTCCTCATCGCGGCCTACCGCGGCGACGAGATCGCCGGGTTCCTGGCCAACATCCCCCAGCGCTTTCATTTCCAAGGGAATATCTATCAAGCCGCCTACTCCTGCCTGCTCGTCTCCCGGAAGGAGTTCCTGAGGCAGGGGGTGGCGACAGCGCTCATCGAGGACGCGCTCCGCTTGAATAAAAAATATCACTTCGACTTTGCTCTGTTGTCGCTCGAAACCGGCCACCGGTCCACTAAGCTCATCGAAAAGATGGAAGCGGCGGGTCATCCGGTCGAGCGAGTCAAGGGCTGGGGGGTCATCGCCCGCATCCTCAACCTTGAGCGGGCGGCCGCGGCGGAAGGCTTGAAAGGCTGGGAAAAGGCGGCCGTCAAGCTCATCGGCGGCCACCGCCGGCCGAAGGGGACAGGGCCTCTGTCCTTGAGGGAGTACCGGTCGGACGATCTGGACTCCTGCCTGGGATTGCTCGACCGGATCAAAGACGCCGCCCCCTTGGCTTTGGTCTGGGATAAGGACGGCCTCGCCCAGGAGCTGCTGCGTCCGGGAGTCTGTCAAACCCTGGTCACCGAGAAGGAAGGGAAGGTCGCCGGTCTCCTGAACTTCATCTATCACGACCACATCGGGAAGACCGTGGAGAAGTGGGCTTGGGTCAATCATGTCGCCTTTCCCGGCCTGACCCCCGCCGAGCGCGTCCTTTTCGTTCAGGATTTTCTGCGCTATGTCCAGGCGGCCGGATGCCTGGGCGCGATCGAATGGACGAAGAAATACTACTCCCTGAAGCCGTTCTACCGGGCTCATTTCTTCCCCTATCCCCGGGGCATCAACCTCATGGCCTGGATGTTCAATCCGGAGATCAGCCTGCGCAACATCAAGCGGGTTTATGAGATCCAGGTCTAGCGGATAGGCTTCAGTCTGCGCGCCACAGGGTCCGGTCGGGGTCCGGACGGAATACCCCGGAGCGGGCCTCCTCGATCATCTGGGCGACGAGCAGGTTCCAGCTCACAAAGTCGGGAGCGGCCAGGGGCGCGCCCGTCTCGGCATGGTAGTTCTCGTGCATCATGCCGTTGGCCGAGAGGTCGGCCAGGCACAAGCGGGTGACGCGCTCGGCGACGGCCAGGGCCTGGTCCGCGTAGCCGTAGCGCAGAAGGGCGTGCATGGCCATCCAGTTGGCGTGGGGCCAGATCGGTCCCTGCCAGTTCGAGTAGGGCTTGATGACGTTGTCGTTGTTGTAGAGGGGCTCGTCGGCGGCGAGCGACCGGATACCGTGGGGAGACCAGAGCTTTCCCGGTTCGAGAACATATCTCACGATCATGGCCCGGGCCTGTTCGGGGGAGGCGAGGCCGGCCCAGAGGGGGACGAGGCCGCTGGTGGTGACGCAGCGGATGCGCCGCCCCTCCACAG
>Ga0209254_10000096_pt1 | contig 54664 bp, 59 predicted proteins | sample FrelakmetDIP11DI_FD_187148 | JGI IMG/M metagenome (GOLD analysis project Ga0209254, IMG submission 187148) | Freshwater lake sediment microbial communities from the University of Notre Dame, USA, for methane emissions studies - DIP11 DI (SPAdes)... | ecosystem: Environmental > Aquatic >...
CCTACTTCATCTCGTAGATCAGGCCGACCGTCGCCAGCGTGTCGGTCTTCTCGGTGCCGGGCACTTCGTTGGTGTTGTGCCGCACCTGGTAGCCGAGGCGCAGCGCCAGCGTGCCGTTGATCGCCACCTCGAGCCCGAGATCGTTCTGCAGGTAGGTGTTGTCGGAGCCGGTCTCGACCAGGAAGCGCTCGACGATCTTGGTGGTGTCGGTCAGCTGGTGGTCGAGGCCGAGGTCGCCACGGAAGATCAGGCCGTCCTCGGACTCGCCCGTGTCGAGCAGCTTGGCGAAGCGATAGCCGGGGCCGCCCTGCACCCAGAACTTGGTTCGCTCGGTGTCGACGATCCGGTAGCCGAGACCGCCGGCGAGCGAGGCCTGGTAGTCATAGGCGCTGAAGCGGTCGTCCTCGTAGCGGCCCGCGCCGAAGGCGTAGGCGCGCTCGGTGAACGAGTAATTCGACTGGCCGCGCAATTCCCAGCGCTGCGCGGTGGCCACGTTGCCGTCGTTGCCGTAGTTGCCGGCGAAGCCGAGCATGTGCTTCCAGTCGCCGCTGGCGTAATTGAGCGCGAGCGCGGCGTTGACGGCCTCGTTCTCGCTGTTGCCGCTCGCGAACGAGCCGCCGAGTTCGCCCTTGCCCGTCCAGTCGGCAAGCGCGGCGTTGCTGAAAGCCGCCGTCGCCACTGCGAGCAGGCCAAGGACCATGTTGCGGTTCATCTCATCGGACTCCTGTGTTGTTGGCTTCCCACCCAGCGGCCGGCGATTATAGCCGAGGCGCGGGCAAGCGCTCTTGCGGCCGGTTGCTCCGTACGCTCACAATTTCCAGACCGCAACCGAGGAGACAACATGGCGGACGCTGCCTGGAAGATCGTGGCCACCGAGCAGGATTTCGCCGAGGTCGTCGTCGGCGCCTCTGCCCAGCAGCCCATCCTGGTGGATTTCTGGGCGCCGTGGTGCGGACCCTGCCGCACGCTGATGCCGATGCTCGAGCGCATCGCCGACGACTACGCCGGGCGCTTCACGCTCGCCAAGGTGAACACCGACGAGGAGCAGCGCATTGCCGGGCAGTTCGGCATTCGCAGCATCCCGACCGTGATCCTGTTCCACCACGGGCAGGTGGTCGAGCAGTTCGTGGGCGTGCAGCCCGAGGCCGCCATCCGGGCCCTGCTCGACCGGCACCTCGGTGCCGCGGCCGAGCCCGATGCGACCCACGCGCGGCTCGAACAGGCCGCCACCGCGCTGGAACGTCGCGACGCCGTGGCCGCCGCCGAGGCCATCCGCGAGCTCGAGGCGGTCGCCGCCGACCACCCGGCCCTCGGGCTGCTCCGAGCGCAACTGGCCTTCGTCGAGGCCGCGAACGCCGAGCCCGACGTCCCGGGCCTGCGGGCCCGCCTCGAACGCGACCCTGCGGACGCCGCGGCGCGGCACGCCCTGGCCGCACACCATGCGCTGGCCGGCGACTTCGCCACCGCCTGCGCGGAGTGGCTCGAGCTGATGCGCCGCGACCGCCGCTACGGCGACGACCTTGCCCGCCGCAGCCTGCTCATGGCCTTCGCCGCGCTCGGCGAGGGCCACGAGCTGACGCTCGCCACCCGGCGGCGCATGGCTACCCTGCTGCACTGAGGCCCGGCGCCGGCGCATCCGTGGTCTCGCGGTCTTGCCCACTCCCGTGGCGCTTAGTATAAGTCGCGCGAAACGGGGAATTCGGGAGCCACCTGGGTTTTTCGATGAGCGAGAAGCCTGATTCGGATGCGTTCGAGGACGACGACGGCGAGGAAGTCTCGGGCGGCGAGGAATCGCTCGATGTCGATCGCCTGATGCAGGACCTCGACAAGCGCAAACGCGGCGCGGCGCGCGGCGCCGAACCCGCGTGGCGCAAGCTCGAGCGCCTGCGCGAGCAGAAGCGCACCTCCGAGCTGCTGCTCGACTTCGACGATTACGACATCGGCGACGGAGGCGCGCCCCGCCGCCGGCGCTGAGAACGGCGTTAGTGGAAATCGCGCGACGGCGCCACCAGCGCGCCCAGCCACCCCGACAGGTCGGCGATCCGCCGCACGATCACGTGCAGCACCTCGCCCTCCAGCTGCAGTTCGCCCGCCACGCCCATCAGCCGCGAACCCACCAGCGCGCGGCGCTGGCGCTCCGCCACGTCGCGCCACACGATCAGGTTGATGCTGCCGGTCTCGTCCTCGAGCGTCACGAACGTCACGCCCTGCGCGCTGCCCGGTCGCTGCCGGGTGATCACCAGCCCCGCGGTGCGCACGGTCGCGCCGTTCGGCAACTCGCGCAGCCGTGCGGCCGTGACGATGCCACGCGCCTCGAGGCGCGGCCGCAGCACCGCGAGCGGGTGGCGGCGCAGCGTGAGCCCGGTGTGCGCGTAGTCGGCGACGATGTCCTCCCCCTCGCGCGGTGCCCGCAGCAGCGGGATACCCTCCGCAACGCGCGGCTCGGGGATCAGCGCTAGCGGCGCCTCGACGCCCGCGACGTGCCACGCCGCCCGGTGGCGGTGACCGGCAAGGCGCTCGAGCGCGCCCGCTGCGGCGAGGCAACCGAGCTCGCGTCGGTCGAGCTGCGCGTGGGCCGCGAGTGACGGCACGTCGTGGAACCCGGGGGTAACGCGCACCGCCTCGAGTCGTCGCGCCGCCGCTTCCGGGAAGCCCTTCGCCAGTCGCAGCCCGAGCCGCAACGCGAGCTCGCCGTCGGCACCGCGTTCGAGGGTGCAGTCCCAGTCGCTCGCGAGCGCGTCGACCGGCCGCACCTCGACGCCGTGGCGGCGCGCATCCTGCACCAGCTGTGACGGCGCGTAGAACCCCATCGGCTGGCTGTTGATCAGCGCCGCGACGAACGCCGCCGGCTCGTGGCACTTGAGCCACGCCGAGACGTACACCAGCAGCGCGAAGCTCGCCGCGTGCGACTCCGGGAAGCCGTACTCGCCGAAGCCGAGGATCTGCCGGAAGATCTGCAGCGCGAACTCCTCGGTATAGCCGCGCTCGCGCATGCCACGCACCAGCCGCTCCTCGAAGTGGCTTAAGCCCCCCTTGCGTTTCCAGGCGGCCATCGCGCGCCGCAACGCGTCCGCCTCGCCGGGCGAGAAGCCGGCCGCGACGATGGCGAGTTGCATCACCTGCTCCTGGAAAATCGGCACGCCGAGCGTGCGCTTCAGCACGCCCTCGACCTCGGCGCTCGGGTAGCTCACCGGCTCCACTCCAGCGCGGCGACGCAGGTAGGGATGCACCATGCCGCCCTGGATGGGCCCCGGCCGGATGATCGCCACCTCGATCACGAGATCGTAGTAGCTGCGCGGCCTGAGGCGCGGCAGCATCGCCATCTGCGCGCGCGACTCGATCTGGAACACGCCCACCGTGTCGGCGTGGCCGATCATGTCGTACACGGCCGGGTCCTCGGCCGGCACGGTCGCGAGCGTCCAGCGCCGGCCGCGATGGCGCGCGACGAGGTCGAACGCGCGACGGATCGAGGTAAGCATGCCGAGACCGAGCACGTCCACCTTGAGGAGCCCGAGCGCGTCGAGGTCATCCTTGTCCCACTGGATGACGGTGCGCTCGGGCATGGCCGCGTTCTCGACCGGCACCAGCTCCTCGAGCAGGTCACGGGCGATGACGAAACCTCCCACGTGCTGCGACAGGTGCCGCGGGAAGCCGAGCAGCGCGCGGGCGAGCGCCAGCACCCGGGCGAGCACCGGGCTTGCGGGATCGAGGCCCACGTCGCGCACGCGGTCCTCGCTGATCTGCGAGCCGTCCCACCACTGCATCGAGCGGGCAAGCGCCGCGACCTGCAGCGGGTCGAGCCCCATCGCCCGTGCCACGTCTCGCAGCGCGCTGCGCGGCCGGTAGCAGATCACGGTGGCGGTGAGTGCGGCGCGCTGGCGGCCGTACTTCGCGTACAGGTACTGGATGACCTCTTCGCGCCGCTCGTGCTCGAAGTCGACGTCGATGTCGGGCGGCTCGTTGCGCTCGCGCGAGATGAAGCGCTCGAACAGCAGAGACATGCGCGCCGGGTCCACCTCGGTGATGCCAAGGCAATAGCACACGGCGGAGTTGGCCGCCGAGCCGCGACCCTGGCAGAGAATGCCGCGCGAGCGCGCGAACTGCACGATATCGTGCACGGTGAGGAAGTAGGCCTCGTAGCCGAGCTCGGCGATGAGCGCGAGCTCGTGCTCGATGAGCGCACGCGCCGCGGCGGGCGTGCCCTGCGGCCAGCGCTGCGCCTCGCCCTCCTCTGTCAGCCGTCGCAGCCAGCTCGCCGGCGTCTCGCCGGCGGGGACGATCTCGCGCGGGTATTCGTAACGCAGCTCGTCGAGCGAAAACGTGCAGCGCGCGGCGATTTCGCACGTTGCGGTGAGCAGTTCGGGGGGATACAGCTCCTCGAGGCGCATGCGCGGCCGCAGGTGGCGCTCGCCGTTCGGGAACAGCGCATAGCCCGCCTGCTCCACTGGCACGCTGAGGCGCGTGGCAGTGAGCACGTCCTGCAGCGCGCGGCGGCTGCGCACGTGCATGTGCACGTCGCCCGCGGCCACGAGCGGCAGGCCGAGCTCGCGCCCGAGTTGCTGCAGCATTGCCAGCCGCCGTCGATCCTGGCCGGTGGTGAGCAGCTCGACCGCGATCCAGAGTCGGCCGGGGAAGATGGTGGCGAGCCAGGCGGCTTCGGCAGGATCGGGCTGCGCGGCAGGGAGCCAGAGAGCCAGCAAGCCCGAAGGGGATAGGGAATAGGGGATGGGGGATCGTGAAGAGGCACAAGAACGGTCGACGCAGTCGACCTCCGAACTATCCCCTGTCCCCTGTCCCCTGTCCCCTTGCGCCGCGGCGACGAAGTCGCAGCGGCGCAGCTTGTAGCGTCCCTTCGGCGCGGCGCGCCGCGCACGTGTGATCAGCCGGCAGAGCTGGCCGTAGCCGCGGCGATCGGTCGCGAGCAGCACGCAGCGCAGGTCGTCATCGAGGCGGAACTCGCTGCCGACGAGGAGCTGCAGGCCGCGCTCGCGGGCCGCGCGATGCGCGCGCACCACGCCCGCCACCGAGCATTCGTCGGTGATGGCGAGCGCCGTGTAGCCGAGTTCGGCCGCGCGCGCGACGAGTTCCTCCGGGTGCGACGCGCCACGCAGGAAACTGAAGTTGCTCAGGCAATGCAGCTCGGCGTAGTCCATGCGCGGCATCCACGATGCGTCGGCTCAGCCGAACACGCCGTGCAGGAACCAGCCACCGTCGGCACGACGCTCGCGGAAGATCCACAGCCGCGTCCCGGTCGGCGTGCGGGCCACGTAGTAGTCGCGCCGCACGTCGTGGCCGTCCCACCAGCCCGACTCGATGCGCTCCGGTCCTTCCCCGATGTCGAGCACACCCTCGTAACGCGGCTGCTCGCCGCCCTCGAGCGGCTGCGGCGCAGCGAGCAGCCACACCGGCCGGGAAAGGGGACAGGCCTCTTTTTGCAAATGGGGACATGCCTCTTTTTGAGGCATGCCCTCATTTTCAAAAAGAGGCATGTCCCCATTTCTCTCCGGGCGGTGCTCGGGGACGAGGCAGAGGCCTTGCACGGCTGCGTCGCCGAGGCGGGCGCGCAGGCGCTCGACCAGCTGCGGCACCGCCGCTGCACGGCGGCGGTCGAGCGCGAAGAGCTCGCCCGCCTGCGCCCGCGCCTCCACCAGCGGGCCGCTGCGCAGTCGCAGGGCGCGTACCGGCTGCGGCAGCACGACACGCGCCAGCCGCTCGCCGAGCAGGCTGGTGATGCGCACCGCGGTCGCCACCGGCTCGGCAAAGCGCAGGCGCAGGCGGGTGGCCTCCGCGTCGCGATGCAGCAGTCGCAGCTCGAGCGACTCGATGCCCGCGCCGCGTCCCTGCAGGAACGCGCACAGCTCGTCGAGCAGCGGCTCGCAGGCGCGCTGCAGCCGGGCGGTATCGGCGAGTTCCGGCTCGAGGTCGCGGCGCGCGGCGAAACGCTCCGCCGCGACGAAGGCGGCACGTGGATCGCGCGCACGGCCGAGCGCACGATCGAGCTCGACGCGCATGTTCGGCTCGAAGCGCCGCGCGAAACCATCGCGCGGCAGGCGCAGGCACTCGCCCACCGTGTGCACGCCCATGGTGCCGAGCGACTGCAGCGTGCGCTCCGGCCAGCGGGTGACCGCGAGCGGCAACGGCGCAACCCGTGCGGCCAGTGCATCCGGCCGGCGCAGCAGCAGCTCCTGTCCAGCGCGTGCGAACCACAACGAGGCGAGTGGCGTGGGCGTGAGCGCGAGGCGCGACATGAGCCCGCGCGCCTGCAGGCGTGCACGCAGCAACTCGCACAGCCGCCGCGCACCACCGAACAGCGCCAGGCTGCCACGCACCTCGAGCAATACGCCGTCGGGGGGCTCGAGGTTCACGCGCGGCGTGAAGTCGAGCGCCACCGTGGCCACGGCCTGCAGCAGCGCCCGTTCGCGCCGCGGCTCCCGCGACCGCACCTCGAGACCGGGCTGCAGCACCAGGGCCGAGTTGAGCGCCATGCCGGGCACGACGCCGGCTCCGGCCGCGCGCGCGTCGCAGTCGCAGACCACCTTCGCGCCGCGCTCGAGGTCCACGACCACCACGGGTGCGTCGACGCGCGCTGGCAACGACTCGAGCACGTAGTGCGGCAGGTGCAGCGCGAGCCAGAGCTCGCGCGCCGCGGGCGCCATGGGCAGAGGATCACCCGCGCCACCACGACGGCCACCGCCGAGCGCGGGCCGCAACCGTGGCCGGTCGCGCGTGGCGGGTACCGGCGGGATCGACGCCGGCGACGGAGGGAATCCGGGTGCAACCCGAGGCTGGCCGGGCCGCGCCATGGTCAGTGCGCGTGCGCGGGAAACGCGGCGGCGCCGATCCAGCCGAGCTGCACGGTCGCGACACGCCCGCCGCGGCTCTTCAGGATGCGCGCCTCGAGGCCCTGGCGCGTGCCTTCGAGTGCGATGCGCAGCACCGCGGGCGACGGCAGCTGCGCCTCGTGCCGGCCGCGGAACAGCACGGTGAAGCAGCGCGACTGCTCCGCGGCCAGCTGCAGCCGGCGCAGGCTCTGCCGCTCGCGGCACGCTGCCCAGCCGAGCACCGCGCTGCAGGCGCCCGAGCGCAACGCCTGCTCCATTGCCCACTCGGCCGGCGGCGCGCGCACCACGAGGATGCGGTTCACGTCGATGCCGGCGGCGGCGAGCGCGGGTGCGTACGGCGGGTGCGGCGGCGAAATCCAGGCGAGCCAGCCGCCCTCCTGCCCTGCGCCGCACAGCTGCGCGAGTGCCGGCAACAGCAGGCTCAACTCGCCGATGCCGGTGCGGTCCGCGAGGATCTCGATCAACCCCTGCGACGGCCAGCCACCGCCGGGCAGGCAGCGGTCGAGTGCCGCATAGCCTGTCGGCATTCCCGGGCGCGCATTCGCTTCGCCCTGCTCACGGGCGCGCCAGAGGGCCGGGTGCTGGAGGAGATCGTGGAGAGACATTGAGGAAGCGGATAGCGGATAGCGGATAGTGGATAGTGGAAGAGCAAGCGGCAGCGATGGGTTAGCGTGGGAATGTGGACTGGAGATACACGGCCACCGCTGCCACCTCTCCCTATCCGCTATCCGCTATCCGCTTCTTCATCCGCCTCCTCCCTGCCTGACCACTCCCACCACCACGCCCTCGATGATCAGCGACTCGTGCTGCAGGTCGACGCGCAGCGGCTCGAAGTCCTGGTTCTCGGGCAGCAGCCACACCACCTTGCCTTCCTGCCGGTAGCGCTTCACGGTCACCTCGTTCTCGAGGCGCGCCACGACAATCTGCCGGTTGCGCACCTCGGGCGTGCGGTGCACCGCGACCAGGTCGCCATCGAGGATGCCGACGTTCTTCATGCTCATGCCGCGTACCTTGAGCAGGTAGTGCGGGCGCGGCTGAAACAGCTGCGGGTCGATCTGGTAGTGCGCCTCGATGTTCTCCTCGGCGAGGATCGGCCGACCGGCGGCGACCCGGCCGATCAGCGGCAAGCCCATCTGCTCGCGCAGCGAGTCGCGCAACTGGATGCCGCGCGAGGCACCGGGGCGCAGGTCGAGCACGCCTTTGCGCTGCAGGGCACGCAGGTGCTCCTCGGCGGCGTTGGCCGACTTGAAGCCGAGCGCCGCGGCGATCTCGGCGCGCGTGGGCGGCATGCCGTGCTCGACCAGCGCATCCTGGATGAAGCGCAGCACCTGGCGCTGGCGCGGAGTGAGATTTTCCATGGCGACCCCTGTATGTCTGTACAGCATATGTTTTTATATACAGGTCTCCGGCTACTTGCAAGCCACGACGCATGCGGCCGGCGCAGCCACCGTCGGCACACGTCGGACACCCCGCAAGGGCTTGATGCAGGCCGATTTGTTAACATCCCGACCGCGGATCGGTTAGGATTCCAAAGTTCGACTGTCAATCGCACCGGATCCCTACGATCCGCACCGCCGCAGTCGACCGAACCGTCCACCTGCTAGACACCCTGAGGGAAGCCCCACATGAAGAACGCGATCATCAAGACCCTGGCCGTCTCCGCCGCTGCCCTGCTGGCCACCGGCTGCGTCAGCACCTCCACGTTCAACGAGCACGTCGCCTCTGCCGATGCCGCCATCAAGGCTGCCGCGCAGGACGCCGCTGCCGCCAAGGCTGCTGCCGACGCCGCCTCGAAGAGCGCCTCGGCCGCCTCGAGCGCCGCCAGCACCGCCCAGAGCTCGGCCAGCCAGGCCCTGCAGGCTGCCCAGGCCTCTCAGGCCTGCTGCGACGCGACGAACGAGAAGATCGATCGCGCGTTCAAGAAGTCGATGGGCAAGTAATCGCGCGAGCGATAACTCAACGATCGATGGAAGACGCCGCGGTGACCCCGCGGCGTTTTTCTTTGGGCGCCGAGACCGGCGCCGGCACGCCACTCTGCGTGGCGAACGCGTGCTCCACGCCGTCCCAGTCCACGTCCACCGGTCGTGCCTCGGCCGCCGCCGCCGCGCGCTCCTTCAATAGCTGCAACTCGTCCGGGCCCGGATCGGCGCCGCCCTCGAGCAGCGGATGTCGCTCCATGTAGAGCGTGCCGCGCAGCCAGCCGAGCTTGCTGGGCTGGTCGACGAGATTCACCTTGGTGTTCACTGGCACAAAGCCGTACAGCTCGGCGATGTCCTCCGGGAACAGGCGGATGCAACCGTGCGTCACCTGCATGCCTACGCCCGCCGGGCGATTGGTGCCGTGGATCAGGTACGCACCGCCGGGCAGCGCGAGCCGCATGGCGTGCTCGCCGAGCGGGTTGTCGGGCCCCGGCGGCACCACCTTCGGCAGCGGGTCGCCCTTCGCCTCGTGCTCGGCGATCACCGTCGGCGGCGGGTACCAGTTCGGCTTCTCCTGCTTCGAGACGATGCGCGTCACGCCGAGCGGCGTCTTCCAGTCCATCTTGCCGGTGCTGATCGGATAGGTGCGCACCACGGGCCGCTCGCCCTTCTGCACCGGCGGGTAGTAGTACAGGCGGTGCTCAGGCAGGTTGACGACGATGCCCTCGCGCGGCGCGTCCGGCAGCACGAAGCGCGTCGGGATCAGGATCTCGGTGCCCTCGCCCGGCAGCCACGGGTCGACGCCCGGGTTGGCCGCGATGATCTCCTCGTAGCCCACGCCGTAGCGCCGGCCCACGTCGAGCAGGGTGTCCTCGTGCGCCGCGAAGGCGGTGGTCACTGAACCGATGACGTTGTCCCCGTTCTCGGGAATCAGGTACTCGGCGCCGCCGGCATGCACGGCGGGCGCGCCGCCGAGCGCCGCGCAGGCGGCGATTCCCAGGACCGGACGGACCATCGCTCGAAGCATCTGCTGCAACCTCTGCTGTGTTCGCGGCATTCTAACCAAACGGGCGCATGCGCTGGTCGGACTCATTGACCGCCCCCGACATCCGCTCTAGCCTTGCGCGGCGGGGGAACAACACACATGTCGTTCAAATTGACCATCGAGCTGTCCGACCGCGACCTGCGGCACTTCCAGCGTGAACTGCGGCGCGCCCGCGAGTCCGTCAGCATCGCCGACGACGAGGAGATCCTCGCTGCCGCCGCCGACACAGTGGCAAAGCTGCGTGCAACCGAGCTGCCGGATTTCATCGGCGAGCGGCTGGCGAAGCTGGAGATCCTGCAGACGATGCTCAGCGACGCCGACTGGCCGCTGGCGAAGGACGAGCGCAACCCGGTGCTGGCCGCGCTGGCGTATGTCTGCGATCCAGATGACATCATCCCGGACGAGGTCCCCGGGATCGGCCTGCTCGACGACGCGGTCATGATCGAACTCGTGTTGCGCGACCTGCGCCACGCGATCGAGTCGTACGCGGACTTCTGCGCTTACCGCAAGATGTTGCCGAGGAGGCTGCCGGGACGACGCGACCCGGCCACGGTGGCTCACCTGCTCGAGCAGCGACGCGAACAGCTCATGGAGCGGATGCGGCGTCGGCGGGCCGCCGAGCAGCGCTGACCCGCGCCATCAGGTCGACGATCTGTCCCGGCACGCCGTTGCGCGCCTCCGTGACGGCGACGCGTACGGCGCTCGCGAAGGCAGTGCGGTCCGCGCCGCCATGGCTCTTGATGACGACCCCTGCGAGCCCGACCATGCTCGCGCCGTTGTAGGCGCTTGGGTCGAGCCGCGCCTTGAGGCCTCGCAACGCCGGTCGCGCCGCCAGCGCGCCGATCTTGCGCAACGGGCTCGCCGTGAACTCCTCGCGCATCACGCTGCCGATGAAGCGCGCCAGCCCCTCCATCGTCTTGAGCGCGATGTTGCCGGTGAAACCGTCGGCGACCACCACGTCCACGTCGCCGGAGAAGATCTGGTTGCCCTCGACGAAGCCCACGTAGTGGATCGGCGCCGTGCCGAGGATGCGGTGCGCGGCCTTGATCTCGTCGGTGCCCTTGATGTCCTCCTCGCCGACGTTGAGCAGGCCGACGCGCGGCCGGTCGACGCCGTGCAGGTCGGAGGCGATCACCGAGCCCATCACCGCGAACTGCACGAGCTGTTCCGCCGAGCACTCGGGATTGGCGCCGAGGTCGAGCATCACGGTGTGGCCGTGCGCGGCCGGCACGGCGGAGACGATTGCCGGGCGGTCGATGCCGGGCACCATGCCGAGCACGTAGCGCGCCGTCGCGAGCAGCGCGCCGGTGTTGCCGGCGGAAACGCACGCGGCCGCTTCGCCTTTCTTGACGAGGTTGATCGCGACGCGCATCGAGGAGTCCTTCTTGCGCCGCACGGCGTCCTGCGGACGCTCGTCCATCGTCACCACCTCGCTCGCCTCGACCACGCTGCAGCGCGCGGGATCGGCCCCCGCGACCAGCGGGCGCACGATTTCGCCGCGGCCGACGATGATCAGCCGCAGGTCGGGGATTTGGGCAAGGACGTCGAGGGCGGCGGGAACCGCCACCCCGGCACCGTGGTCGCCGCTCATGGCGTCCACGGCAATGGTGAGCCCGGCGATCATGCGCGGGCGCGGCCGGACGTTATTCCTGGCCTTCCTCGGCCACCGGCTTCTCGATCACCTTCTTGCCGCGGTAGAAGCCGTCAGGAGTGATGCGATGACGCAGGTGCGTTTCGCCGCTGGTGCGGTCGATCGACAGCGCCGGGCTCGCCAGCTTGTCGTGCGATCGGCGCATGCCGCGCGTCGAAGGGGTCCTGCGGCTCTTCTGAACTGCCATGATGTCGTCTCCTGTCGCGGGTCAGTGACTGCCCTTGTCGAGCAGCTCCCGCAGGTTCGCAAAAGGTCTCTGTGTCTCGTCCGCCGCGGCTTCGTCCTCGGCCACGGCGAGCGCGGCGACCGCCTCACCGCATTCCACGGCCGTCCCGTGCATCGGCACCAGCGGCAGGCCGAGCAGCACCTGTTCCTCGATCAACTCGGTGACCGACAGCCGCTCGGCATCGCCGAGCAGCGGCTCATAGCCACCGGGCACTTCGTCCGTGTCGCGCGTCACCACCACGAGCAGCGCCGACTCAGCCAGCGCGCACGCGCACGGCTTGAGGCAACGCTGGCAGGCGAGGTATGTCACGCCCTCGACCTGCACCGCGACCGTGACGCGGCCGTCGAACTTGCCGAACTCCAGCTGCGCACGCACCTGCGTGCCCTCGAATGCTCCGGCCGCGCCGACCCGCGGCAACTGCGCCAGGTCCAGGCGACGCTCGAGCCTTGCCGCGCGTCCGGCAAGCTCGACCGCATTGACTAGATCGGCCGGGGCGGGCGACATGGGGCGCGTATGATAGGGACCGCCCTCCCCGGTGTCAAAATGAATTCGCGCTTAAATCCTTGTTTTTCAAGGATCAGCGCAAGTCCCGGAGCACGCCTTGAGCGCCCTCGACGCCCCCCGCCTGATTCTGGCCTCGACGTCGGCCTACCGACGCGAGTTGCTGGCTCGCCTGCGCCTACCGTTCGAGTGCCTGGCGCCGGGGTGCGACGAGCAGCGCCTGCCGGGCGAGCCGGCTGCAGCACTCGCCTCGCGACTCGCGCGCCTGAAGGCAGAAACGGTCGCGGCACGGCACCCGGGCAGCATCGTGATTGGCTCGGACCAGGTGGCGGTGCGCGGCGACGATATCCTCGGCAAGCCGGGCACCGTGGAGCGCTGCACCGGGCAACTGCTGCAATCGTCCGGCCGCGCGGTCGCGTTCCTCACCGCGGTCCACGTCGTGGATGGTCGCAGCGGTCGCGCTGAAGCGCACCTCGACCGTACGCTGGTGCGGTTCCGCACCCTCGATGCCGATGAGGTCGCTCGCTACGTCGCCGCCGACCAGCCGCTCGACTGCGCCGGCGGCTTCAAGGCGGAATCGCTCGGCATCGGCTTGTTCGAGCGCATCGACTCCGCGGACCCGACCGCCCTGACCGGCCTGCCGCTGATCTGGCTCAGCGGCGCCTTGCGCCGCGCCGGGATCCGGGTGCCTTGAGCAGCACTTCGAGCACGGCGTGCAGCTCCGCGCTCAGCGGGGCGCTGACGACCAGCGGCTCCTGGGTGCCTGGCCGGTTCACGCCGATCGACGACGCGTGCAGGAACATGCGGTTCAGGCCATAGGCCTTGAGCACCTCGTTGCAGTCCCGGTCACCGTACTTGTCGTCCCCTGCCACCGGATGGCCGGCGTAGGCCGCGTGGACGCGGATCTGGTGGGTCTTGCCCGTGCCAATCTCCACCTCCAGCAGCGACGCCACGTTGCCGAAGAACTGCACCGGACGGAACGTGCTCACCGCCAGCTGCCCGTGGGTGCGCACCGCCACGTGCCGCTCGCCGCCACGGCGTTCGCCGGTTGCCAGCGGCAACTCGATGCGCTTCTGGCCGAGATTCCACTTGCCGCAGACGAGCGCCAGGTAGCGCTTCTCGGTCTGCCCTTCCCGGAGCTGGGCGTGCAGGTCCCGGAGCGCGGCGCGGCGCTTGGCCACGATCAGGCAACCGCTGGTCTCGCGGTCGAGGCGATGGACGAGGTCGAGTTCCTTCGCGTCCGGCCGCACCGCCCGCAACACCTCGATCACGCCGTGAGCCATGCCGCTGCCACCGTGCACGGCCACGCCCGCCGGTTTGTTGAGCACCAGCAGGTCCGGGTCCTCGTAGATGATCGCCTCGGCAATGAGCTTGGCGAGCGACGGGCTGGGCGGCCGGGCCGTCACGCCTTCGGCGCTGGTGTCCGGACGGCGCACCGGTGGCAGGCGAATCCGGTCGCCCGCCGCCACCCGCTGGTCCGGCTTGGCGCGCTTGCTGTTGACCCGCACCTCGCCCTTGCGCAGCAACCGATACACGTGGGTCCGCGGCACCCCCTTCAGCGTACGAACCAGGAAATTGTCCAGTCGTTGTCCAGCATCGCCCTCGCCAGCCTCGACGTACTGCACTCCGCCGCCCCCGGCCGCGGATGAATTTGTGGGGTCCGGTGCCTTTTTCTCGTAAGCCATTGATTTACCGGAGGTCGCTTGCTAGAGTCCCATCTTAGTTGGTTCTGACTCGTCAGACCATCGAACTGCCGTGGACACGTGCAGGTGCCGCAGCCCGGGCGGGCAGCGGGCTTGTGCACCACCGGCGGGCAAGATGCCAACAAGCCCCAGGATTCGGTCCGGCGCCTGCACCAGTGCGGTGCGAGCGCCACATAACAGCTGCATGACACCACGCGCTGCCAGACCTCTCCCGACAGCCACGGCACCCCCCGTCCGGCCGTTCACGGTCCCTTACGCAAACATTGCGAGGACCGATGAAAAGAATGCTCGTCAACGCAACTCAGGAAGAAGAGTTGCGGGTCGCACTGGTTGATGGCCAGCGGATATACGACCTAGACATCGAGATCCCGTCCCGGGAAACCAAGAAAGCCAACGTCTACAAGGGACGCATCACGCGCGTCGAGCCGAGCCTCGAGGCGTGCTTCGTCGAGTATGGTGCCGAGCGCCACGGCTTCCTGCCACTGAAGGAAGTCTCCAAGGACTTCTTCAAGCCGCGGGCCGAAGGCGCCGAGGGCCGCCCCGGCATCCGCGACCTGATCGAGGAAGGCCAGGAGGTCATCGTCCAGGTCGAGAAGGAAGAGCGCGGCAACAAGGGTGCGGCGCTCACCACCTTCGTCAGCCTCGCCGGCCGCTTCCTGGTGCTGATGCCCAACAACCCACGCGCCGGGGGTGTGTCGCGCCGCATCGAGGGCGACGACCGCGACCAGCTGCGCGAGGCGATGGACAACCTGCAGATCCCGGAAGGCATGGGCGCCATCGTGCGTACCGCCGGCGTCGGCCGCTCGGCCGAGGAGTTGCAGTGGGACGTCAACAACCTCGTCGACGTCTGGAACGCCATCCAGAACGCCTCCGAGGGCCGCCCCGCCCCGTTCCTGATCTACCAGGAGAGCAAGGCGATCCTGCGGGCGCTGCGCGATTATCTCTCCGACGACATCGGCGAGATCCTGGTCGACAAGCAGGAGATCTTTGATGAAGCGCGCGAGTACATGCAGCGTTTCATGCCGGGCACGACCCGCAAGCTCAAGCTCTACGACGACCACGTGCCGCTGTTCACGCGCTACCAGATCGAGAGCCAGATCGAGTCCGCGTATTCGCACAAGGTGAACCTGCCCTCAGGCGGCTCGATCGTCATCGACCACACCGAGGCGCTGGTGTCGATCGACATCAACTCGGCGCGCAGCACCCGCGGCACCGACATCGAGACCACCGCGCTCAACACCAACCTCGAGGCGGCGGACGAGATCGCCCGCCAGATGCGCCTCAGGGACGTCGGCGGCCTGATCGTCATCGACTTCATCGACATGGAGTCGACCAAGAACCAGCGCGCCGTCGAGGATCGCCTGCGCGACGCCGTGAAGCAGGATCGCGCCCGCATCCAGCTCGGGCGCATCTCGCGCTTCGGCCTGCTCGAACTGTCGCGGCAGCGCCTGCGCCCGTCGATCAGCGAGTCGACCAACATCAACTGCCCGCGCTGCAGCGGCATGGGCGTGATCCGCAGCGTCGAGTCGCTGGCGCTCGCCATCCTGCGCCTGATCGGCGAGGAGGCGCGCAAGGACCGCACCGCCAAGGTGATCGCGCAGCTGCCGGTGGACGTCGCCACCTACCTGATGAACGAAAAGCGCGAGTGGCTGCAGAGCATCGAGTCACGCGGCGGCATCGGCGTGATCCTGGTGCCCAATCGCTACATCGAAACGCCGGCCTACGAGATCCGGCGCGTGCGTGACGACGAGCTCGGCCTGCCCGAGTACTCCGTGATCAGCCACCAGATGGCCGTGCAGCCGCAGGTGGACATGGAGGCGGTCGCCGCCGAGGAAAAAGCGCCGCCGCCACCGCCCGTACCGGCGGTGACCACGGTCGTGCCCAGCACCCCCGCCCCGCCCGCGGCACTGGAACCCGTCGCAGTGGCTCCCGTTGCAGTTGCGCCGGTCATCGTGCCGCAGTACGGCCCGCGCGATGGCGCCCTCGTACGCCTGTGGCACTGGCTGTTCGGCGACAAGCGTGCGCCGGAACCGGTGGCGGCCGTAGCGCCGGAACCGGCGCGCAGCGATCGTGAGCGTGGTCGTGGCGATCGCGACCGCGAGCGCGGCCGGGACCGTGATCGTGGACGTGATCGCGAGCGTACTGGCCGCGACCGCGACCAGCGGCAGGCGCGCGACGGGCGCGGTGGACGTGACGATAAAGGTCGCGGCGGCGAGGGTCGCGGCGAACGCCGTGACGAGCCGCGTACCGAGCGCAAGGACGGCGAGCGTCGTCCGGAGCAGCAGCAGCAGCAACAGCCGCCGCCGCAACAACAACAGCAACAGCCGCGCCGCGACGAGCGCGGTGAACGTGGCGAGCGCGGCCGGCGTGACGGCCAGTCGCAGGCCCAGGGTGGCCAGCGCGATGGCCGCCGCGACGTGCAGCAGCGCCGCGACCAGCAGCAGCCGCGCGCCGCCGATCAGCAGGCCGCAGGCGTGCCGCCGCAGGACCTGCCGTCGGCCGTGGTGATGCCGCTGCCGTCGGTCGTGCAGGAAGCGTCCGCCGGCGCCGCGGCCAATGTGGCCGATGCCGCTAGCCCGGCCCCGCGCTCGGATCGTCCCGAACGGCCCGAGGGTGAGCGCGGCGGTCGCCGTTCGCGCCGTGGCGGTCGTCGTCGTCGTCGTGATCCGGGCGAAGCGGGTCCCGGCCAGGAATCGGCCGCCGAGGGTGAAGGCCCGCAGATGGGCGGTGAGGGCGGCGCGCCCGAGCCGCAGTCGTTCGATTTCGAACGGCCCGCGCCGGCGCCGCAACCGCCGCGCTCGCTTGAGGTGATGCCTGCACCGCCGCGTGACATCGTGCCGGTGCAGCAGTCGCGCCCGGCCGAGTTCACGCCACCGCCCGCGCCGGCTGCCGTCCCCACGCCTCCGCCGGCTCCTGCCCCCGTGCACGAGCCGCGCCAGGAGTGGACGCCGGCACCGCCGAGCGACGCTACGCGCGAAGGCCCGCGCAGCGAGCCCTGACGCCATGCCACGGCGCCGTCCTCAGCGACGGCGCCGTGGCTGCGCCTGGCCCAGTATGTCGTCGAGCAGGCCGGCCGCGGCTTCTTCAGCCAGGTCCAGCACCCGTTCGAATCCCGGCGGCCCGCCGTAGTACGGGTCGGGCACGTCCTCGATGTTCGTGTCGCCCGCGAACTCCATGAACAGGCGGACGCGACCGTGATGTTCCTCGGGCGCACGCTCCAGCAGCGTCGCCCGATTCAAGCGATCCATCGCTACGATCAGGTCGAAGTGCGCAAAATCGTCGTCGCTGACCTGCCGCGCCCGCAGATTGCGCAGGTCGATGCCACGGCGCGCGGCCGCCGCGATGGCACGCTCGTCCGGCGGCTCACCAACGTGATAGTCGTGCGTGCCGGCGGAGTCGATCTGCAGCCCGAGGTGCGGCGCGCGTTGTTGCGCCTCGCGCCGAAACACGCCCTCGGCCGTCGGCGAGCGGCAGATATTGCCCATGCAGACAAATAGAACGCGCATAAGGCGACTCTTCCAGTAATTACCAAGACTCGGGCCAAATCATGCTGGCGTTGATTGGTCCATTACGTTTGACGTCACGCATACGTGTGGCTATGCTGGCACCTTACCATGATCCTAAGCTATCGCGACAAACGGACACGTGAGTTCGCCAGCGGCGTGCGGATCAAGGCTTTCGATGGCATCTCTCGAAAGGCGCAGATGAAGCTCGACCAACTGGATGCAGCGACCGCGATCGATGATCTGGCTGCCTTGCCCGGCAACCGACTGGAGGTGCTGAAGGGCGACCGCAGAGGTCAATACAGCATCCGCATCAATGACCAGTGGCGCATCTGTTGTTGAGATCGTGGACTATCACTGAGGCACACATGGCACGTACCCCCATCCATCCAGGCGCACACCTGCGAGAGCAACTCGACGAGCTCGGCCTGAGCGCCGCAGAACTGGCACGACAGCTGCGGGTGCCAACCAATCGGGTCACACAGATCCTCAAGGGGCAACGCGCCGTCACGGGTGATACGGCGCTTCGGCTTGGGCACTTCTTTGGCACCAGCCCGGAGTTCTGGCTGAATTTGCAGAAGCTGTATGAACTCCGCGTGGCCGAGCGTGACTGCGGTCGCGACGTACAACGGCTGCCTCGCCTGTCCGACCTCGATCGTCCGACCCACGCCGCATGAACTGGATTCGGACGCTGACTACAGATCACCGCTAGCGTCCCGCCGCTTCGTCCTTGCACACCTGCTGCATGGTCGGCCAGCGCAGCGCGCACTCCGCCGCCAGCCGGTCGGCATCACCCTGCCGTCCCGCCACGCGATAGGCGTGGATCATCGGTACCGTGAGGCTGGGCGCCTCCTGCAGGCGACGGTAGCCGCCCTCCATCACATCCACCGCGCGCTCGCGCTGACCGGTCGCCAGCAACAGCGCACTGGCCGCACTGTAGATCGCACCAGCCGGCTCCGGCCCGGCCAGCGCGGCCTCATAGTCCACGAGTGCCTGCGCCGGCTCTCCGGCAGCGGTCTGCACGGCTGCATCCACGTAGCGCGGATAGGCGTGTGCGCTGGTCGGTCCGCCCAGGCCCGCCTTGGCCAGGCTGCGCGCCGACGCCACGTTGCCGGACGAGAGCGCCGACCTGGCCTCGATCGAAGCGATGTAGTTCTCCAGCAGGTCCACCGTGCCGTCCGCTTCCTTCGCGGCCTCCCACGGCTCGATTCGCGGCGAGGGACGTTCGACCGCACCGTACTCCTGCGCGATGTACGCGCGTATGTCGCCGATGCGCTCCCCGGTCCGCGGATGCGATCGCGATCCCTCGTCGAGCTGTTTTGCGACCGCGTCCCGCGAGCGCGCCAGCGCCACGCTGGCGAGCGCGCCGATGAGCTCGCCGGCCGCTCCCTGCTGCGCCGTTGCCTTGGCCACCTGCTGGTTGCCTTTGTCGACGACGTCGTAGCCAAGCAACTGCTGGTCAAGCGACACGGCCTGTGGGTCCGTCGCACGCTCGGCCTCGAATTTCTGCTGCTTCTCGAGCAGCGACGCCATGCCTTCTGGCGAGTAACCCGCGCGCAGCAGCAGGTCGGTGCCGAGACGATCGGCGTTACGTTCCTGGCCGCGCGTCCACGATGGCGACAGCAAGGCCGCGTTCAGCAGCAGGGCGCGCGATTGCTCGTCGGCACGCACGCGCTCCGCGTCGGCCGTCGAACCCTTGCCCTTGGCCTCCGCCACCACGCGTTGCGCGTCCACCGCCAGCGCACTCAACTGGATGGCCCGCTGCTGGAGTTTCTGCACCACATCGCTGTTGGCGTGGCCGAGGATGACGTGCGCCGCCTCATGCGCCAGCAGCGCAGCCACCTCGTCCTCGCTGTCGAGGCGCAACAGGATGCCGAGCGACACGTAGACGTTGGCGTCCGCCGTGCTCTCTGCCGACCACTCGTTGCTGGCGCGCACGTATACGCGTGCGGGCACCCCGCTCACCGGCGACTGTTCGAGCAGCCGGCCGAGGATGCCATTCAGGTAGGCGTCGAGCGGCGTTGCCGGCACCAGGCCGAGCCCTTCGGCCCGCGCGTGGTCGAGGTCCTTGGCCTGGCCGATCGCCATCGAGCCGAAGGCGAAGGCCTTGTTCCCGACACGCTCGATCTCCTTGCCCTCCGCCGGCTTGCTCGCGCCGAACGCCGGCAGGCAGGCGCACAGGGCGAGCGCCGCGACACACTGCAGGGCCGGGCCGAGTTTCATTTCACGCAACCTTCCTCGCCGATGCCGCGCGAGGCGGCGTGGCCGGTGGCGCCCGCGAGCTGCTCGCACTTCGGCTTGTCAGCCAGCTTCAGGTCGGTCCGCGCCTGGCTGGCTTCGACGAAATAGTCCTTGCCGTCGAGCGTGACCTTGAGCCAGCCCTGCCCCGCGCGCACCGCCTGCAGCGGCATGTCGGCCGCCGGCTTGCTGGCCACCACCTTGCCGTCCGGCTGGTCCAGCAACTCGACCGGATCGACCTTCCACTTCTTGACCTGCACGGTGGCGGGCGCGTCGTCCGCATGGACCGTCGCCGCCAGGACGGCAACCAGGAGTCCGACCTTCCAGTGCCTGCTCTTCATGACACCCCCCCGATGGCTGGATCGAGCCAATGATAGCCACGAATCTCAACTGGTTTCGAATTCGTCCGCCGCCTCGACGAGCTTGCCGGTCACGTCGAGCACTTCCGTCCACGTGATGGCGAACAGGAAGTTGATGCCCAGCAGCCATTCCGACACGCCAACGTGGCAGGCGAGCCATGCCGTCGCGCCGCACAGCAGCACCAGCAGCCCGATCTGGCTGCCGAACACGATCAGCACTATACGCACGACCCGCGAGCGCACGCGCTGCATCAGTCTCGTCCACGCACGCGCGAGCCGCTGGCTGCTGCGGCGCAAAACCAACACCGCGCCGATGACGGCCAGCATCAGGAAATCCGGCAGCGACACCCCGAGCAAGGGCACCATGCGCTCCTTGTGCCGCACGGCGTCGGGCCCGAGCGTGATCAGGTTGTCGAGCGCCGCGGCATGCAGGAACACTGCGGGCAGGTCGTTGTGCAGCGGCGTGTTCATTGCGTCCGCGGCGCCGTGGTAGAACGCGCCGTAGAACACGACGCTGCCGGAGACCAGCGACTCGATCGCGGTGTCCGCTGCCTCGGTCGGCTCGAGCAGCAGGCCCGCGGGAATGGTCGGGGTAGACGGGCAGGTCTCGCGGAAGTCCGTGCCGCGGTCCTGCACGATCCATTGCGGGAATGGCGGCGTGCGACGGCAGTCGAGCCAGTATTCGTTCCAGCTCTGCTCGGGCAACTCCGACCAGAACACGCGGACCGGGCCCGTGCCACAACCGGCGTCGCCCGCGCAACCGCCGCACACGTCCTTGAAGACGGTCGGCACCGCGGTGGGCTGCGATTGCGGCGGGCCGGTGGCAAGGGCGTAGAAGCGCGTGACGCGGTCGAGCGGGTCGATGGTCTTCGGCACCTGCACCGGCGTCAGGCGCGACCCGACCTCCGGTCGCAACGGCCGGTCGACGCCGAAGGTGGCGCCGTAGACCGGAATCCCGGCCGCACGATAGCGATCCAGTTCGGCCGCGAGTGCCTCGATGGTCGGGTCGTCGCGCACGTCCTCGAACACGATGTCGATGACGACGGCCCTGGGCTGGTTGGCCCGGATCGCCTTCAGGACCCGCGCGTGGAAGCCATAGCGCGGCGGCCACGGCTCGTCATACGCCGCGAGGTCTGTGTCACGCAGCAGCACGACGGCGATCGCCGCCTTGCCATCCTTGACGCAGGGACCCTCCGGCGCGCCCGGGTAGCAGCCCGCCATGGCCACGGCGAGCAGGTCCTGGGAGTACATCTTGGTCAGGCGCGTGAGGCCGAACGGGTCCATGCGCAGCAGCAGGATCCCGCCGAGCAGGAACATCAGATAGAACGCCAGCGGTCCACGCACGGCCCGCCAGCGCCCGAGCCAGCGCCTGCCACTGGCACTCACGTGGCGACCTCGCGGAATTGCCTGCTCGCATTCATGGCACGGCCACAGTAATTGCTGTCGACGGCACCCGTCTACCGCGGCCACCTGCCAGCGGCCCACCAAGCCAGTATCATGCCGGGCGCATGACCCCACGCCGACGTCGCATCGCCCTGGTTTCGCTCGTTGCCCTGCTCGCGATGCTGGCGGCACTCGCCGCCTTCGTCTGGTGGGGCCCCGTTGCGGTCTCCAACAAGCGCGTACTGCTCGACTTCATGCTCGGGCGCGGCATCGAGCCGCCAAGCACGGCGACCGTCACCGAGCACCTGCGGACCGCCCCGGGATTCAACGTGCAGGTCTATTCCGCCGAGGTGCCGCTCGCCCGCGTCATGCTGTTCACCCCCGCCGGCGACCTGGTCGTGAGCCGCACGCGCGCCGACGAGGTCGTGTTGCTCGAGCGCGACCGCAATGGCGACGGAATGGCGGACGGCCAGCGCGTGCTGTTGCCGAACCTCGACGGTCCGCACGGCCTCGCGCTGCACGACGGCTGGCTGTACATCGCGGAACGCACCGCCGTCGGCCGCGTTCGTTTCGACCCGGCATCCGGCCAGCTCGCCGGCAACTACGAGTACATCCTCACCGGCCTCTCAGCGGATGGCCAGCACACGACCAGGACCATCGGCTTCGGTCCCGACGGCTGGCTCTACCTCGCGCAGGGCTCGACCTGCAACGTGTGCATCGAGAAGGATGCACGCCGCGCGACGATCATGCGCCTGCGGCCCGACGGCACGGGCGCCGAGATCTACGCCACCGGTCTGCGCAACAGCGTCGGCTTCGACTGGGCGCCCTGGGATGGCGCGATGTACGCAACCGACCACGGTCGCGACCTGCTGGGCGACGACTTCCCACCCTGCGAACTCAACCGCATCGAGCAGGGTCGATTCTATGGCTGGCCATTCGTGAACGGCTTCGGCGTGGCGGATCCTGATTTCGGCGGTCAATACACGGGCAATGCACCGCCGACCGATCCAGTGCACGGCTTCAGGCCGCACAACGCACCGCTGGGCATTCATTTCCTGCGTGCGGCAAAGGTACCGGCCGGCTACGAACGCACGGCGCTGGTCGCACTGCACGGCTCCTGGAATCGCACCACTCCCGACGGCTACAAGGTGGTCGCCCTGCACTGGCGCGACGACGGCACGATCGACGAAGTCGATTTCCTCACCGGTTTCCTCAATCCCGACGGCATCATCGGCCGCCCGGCGTTCGTCGCCGAAGGACCGGACGGCGCGATATACGTGTCGGACGACTACGCCGGCGTCATCTACCGGGTCAGCGCGAATCCCGCGCCCTGATCACTGCCACTGGTTGGCCTTCTCGGCAAAATCTGCCGAGAACTTGCGCACCACGCAGAACCGTTGCCCGGTGGGCGCTTCCATGACCCACCAGGTGTGGACCTGCTCAACGCGTCTGGCCCCCAGCCGCTCGAGGCGCTCGACCTCGGCCTCGACATCGTCGGTCTCGATGTCGAGGTGCACACGGCTCGCGTGATCCACCTTCTGCACCTCGACGTCGATGGCGCCGGTCGGGTCCACGAGGCGCACGTACTTCTGGGCCTCTGCCGCGGGCAACGCGCGCTTGGCCATGCCGAGTGCCCCGCTCCAGAAATCCGCCGCCGACTCTAGGTCGTCGGTGCGGCAATCGATGATGAATCCGGCCAGCTTGCTCTTGTGCACGGTCGTTCCCTTGCGCGGCGGGCGCCGGCTGTCAAACTAGCGTCCCCCTACCGCGCAAATCAATGCCCATGTCGAACGGCAGGCTCGTCTATTCCACTGGCGCCGGGCGCCTCTGTCCCGAGTGCGCACGCCCCATCGCCGACTGCCGTTGCAAGCGCAGCAAACCCGCCCAGCCGTCGGCGGTGCCGCCGAAGGGCGACGGCGTGGTGCGCGTCGGCCGCGAGACCAAGGGTCGCAAGGGCAAGGGCGTGACGATGATCACCGGCGTGCCGCTCGCGGGAGACGCCCTGGACGAGCTTGCCACGCGTCTCAAGAAGCGCTGTGGCTCGGGCGGCACTGTGCACGAGGGGGTCATCGAGATCCAGGGCGATCATCGCGACGCGCTGGTAGCCGAGCTCGGCAAGCTCGGCTACACGGTCAAGCGTGCAGGCGGCTGACGCACCCGCATGCGCCTCAACAAGTACCTCGCCGAGACCGGCGCCTGCTCGCGCCGCCAGGCCGACCAGTGGATCGACGCGGGCCGCGTCGCGGTGAACGGCACGCGCGCGGTGCTCGGCACTCAGGTAGACGACGGCGACGATGTGCAGGTCGACGGGCAACCGCTGCGCGCGAAGCCGCAGCGCGTCTACCTCGCGCTCAACAAGCCGGTCGGCATCGAGTGCACCACCGATCGCGACGTGCCCGGCAACATCGTCGACTTCGTTGCCTATCCGGAGCGGATCTTCCCGATCGGCCGCCTCGACAAGGATTCCGAGGGCCTGATCCTGCTCACCAACGACGGCGACATCGTCAACAACGTGCTGCGCGCCGAGAACGAGCACGACAAGGAATACATCGTCGCCGTGGACCGGCCGCTCACGCCGGCCTTCCTGGCCGGCATGGCCGCGGGCGTGCCGATCCTCGACACGGTGACCAATCCCTGCAGGGTGACGCAGGTCGGCAGGAACACCTTCCGCATCGTGCTCACGCAGGGCCTCAACCGCCAGATCCGCCGCATGTGCGAGCACTTCGACTACACCGTGCGGCGGCTGCAGCGCGTGCGCATCATGCACGTGCAGCTCGGCACCCTGCCGCTCGGCAAGTGGCGGGAACTCACCACCACCGAGCTGCGCGGCCTCGCGCCTGCGCAGCGCCGCACGCTCAGCCTGCGGAAGTAGCCTCGGCGTCGCGCTGGCTGCGCTTGTGGGCGAGGTCGAGGTAGAGGTTGTAGCCCGCCACACCGGCGGGGAACAGGTTGGAGAGGATGCCGACCGAGTCGTTCTTGCCGAAGACGAAGTACGACAGCAGCAGCAGGCTGCCCGAGATGCTCATCAGCCAGAACACCGTCGGCACCACCGGCTTGCGGTACTTGCGCGAGTAGTACAGCTGCACGAACCAGCGGCCGGCGAACAGCGCCACGCCGAGGTAGCCGATCAGCTTCCACGGCGTGATGGTCAGGCCCCACGCGTTGTGAATCACTTGGTCCATCGTTGCCTCGCTCGCTCCAGGTCAGCGGGCGTGTCCACGCCCGGCGCCGGCGCCTCGACGCACACTGCCACCGCGATGCGGATGCCGGCCTGCAGCGCCCGCAGCTGCTCCAGCCTTTCGCGATGCTCGAGCGACGACGGCGCCAGGCGCGTGATGCGCTTCAGCTCGCCGACCCGATAGGCATAGAGTCCCACGTGACGCAGCGCGCCGTCGAACTCGGTCTGGCTCCGCAGGCCTGCCGCCGCCCCGTCGCGCGACCACGGAATCGGTGCACGACTGAAATAAAGCGCTGCGCCATCGTCCGCCCGGACGACCTTGACCACGTTCGGGTCGAGGAAGTCCTCGAGGGTCGCGACCGGCGTGGCGAGCGTCGCGATTCCCGCGGCCGCATCGCGCAGCAGCAGGCCCGCAGCCTGCTCGATCAGGACCGCCGACATGAACGGTTCATCGCCCTGCAGGTTGACCACTACCGTGTCATCGCTCCAGCCGCGCGCTGCGGCCACGGCCGCCACCCGATCGGTGCCCGATGGCAGCGCCGGATCAGTCAGCACGGCGATCGACTGTCCGGGGCGGCGCGGATCGTGCACCGCCGCGGCGATGCGCGCGTCGTCGGTCGCTACCAGCACCTCGTTGGCGCTGCTCGCGCAGGCGCGCTCCACGACCCGCTGGATCATCGGCTGGCCGGCAATGTCGAGCAGCGGCTTGCCCGGCAGCCGCGCCGAGGCGTAACGCGCCGGAATGACGACGTGGAAGCCCACGCCTACTCCGCGAGCAGCGGATCGTCGCCGGAGAGCTTGCGCGCCTCTTCCTCGAGCATCACGGGAATGCCGTCGCGCACCGGATACGCGAGACGCTCCGCGCGGCAAACGAGTTGCTGCGCGTCGGGATGCCAGGTGAGCGGCCCTTTGCAGAGCGGGCAGGCGAGAATATCGAGCAGCTTGCTATCCAAGTGTTACTCCCGCGCCGGTCAGTCCGGTGCGCTCGAGGACCAATGCGATCAGCGCCGCAGCAACGTCCCGCTCGAGGTGCGCCCCGAGTTCGACGAACCACCAGTCGGCGCCGGCGAATCCCCGGCATTTTACGGCATCCTTCTCGGTCATCAGGACTGTCGCGTCCGCCGGGAACGGGGGGGCCGCGGGGTCGAGGGCGCCATGGTCGGCGAGCGGATGCGCCACGACCTGCACCCCTGCCGCGCGTACGCCAGCGAAGAAAGCCTCCGGGTGGCCGATGCCGGCCACGGCATGCACGACTCGCCCCTGGAACCAGTCCAGCGTCCGGCGTTCGCCGGTGCGCAGGTTGACCGCGTCGCCGAGACTGAGCCGCATCGCGGCGCGCAGCGGGCCGAGCGTGACGATGGCGGGCGCCAGCGAGCCGATGCGCTGCGTGACGACCAGCGCGTGCACCGTCTCAAGCCGGCCCGCCGGCTCGCGCAGCGGCCCGGCCGGCAACAGGTGGCCGTTGCCGAGGGCGCGGGTCGCATCCACCACCGCAATCTCGCAATCCCGCGCAAGCCGCAGGTGCTGCAGCCCATCGTCGCACACCACGACCTCGGCACCCTCCGCCGCGGCGCGGCTCGCCGCCGCCACGCGATCGGTGCCGACCACGACCACGTGCGGCTGCCGCAAAGCGTGCAGCACCGCTTCGTCGCCCACCACGGCCGGGTCGCTGTCGGCGGTCACCACCCGGGGCTGCCGCGAGGTTCGGCCACCGTAGCCACGCAACACCACGCCGACCTTGTGCCCGCGCAACGACAGTTGCCGTGCCAGCCACGCCGCCACCGGCGTCTTGCCCGTACCGCCGACCGAGATGTTACCCACCACCACCACCGGCACGCCGATGTCCCGGGACTGCAACAGGCCACGGCGGTACAGGACATGGCGTGACGCGACCACGCCACGGAACAGCCATTCCAATGGCCAGAGCGGCAGGCTCTTCCAGCTCGGCCCGTACCACAGCCGCTGCAGCGCGGCCTCGAGGCTCATTCGTTGAACTGCAGCCGGTGCAGCACCGCGTACTGGCCCTCGCGTGCCAGCAGTTCCGCGTGAGTGCCCATCTCCACTACGCCGCCGCCGTCCATGACCAGGATGCGGTCGGCGCTTTCGACCGTGGACAACCGGTGCGCGATCACCAGCGTAGTGCGATTCTTCATCAACGCCTCGAGCTGCTCCTGGATCTGGCGCTCGAGCTCGGTGTCGAGCGCCGAAGTGGCCTCGTCGAGGATCAGGATCGGCGTGTTGCGCAGCAAAGCCCGCGCGATGGCGATCCGCTGGCGCTGGCCGCCCGACAGCAGCACGCCGCGGTCACCGACAATGGTTTCGAGGCCGTCCGGCATCTGGTCGGCGAACTCCAGCACCCGTGCGGCGCGCGCCGCCGCCACGATCTGCTCGTCGGCCGCCACGTGCCCGAAGGCGATGTTGGCGCGGATCGTGTCATTGAACAGCACCACGTCCTGGCTGACCAGGCTCATCTGCGCGCGCAACCGCTCGAGCGGGTACTCGCGCACGTCCTGGCCGTCGAGCATCACTGCGCCGCCGGTGACGTCGTAGAAGCGCGGCAGCAGGTTGACGATGGTCGACTTGCCGCTGCCGGAGCGGCCGACGATCGCAATCGTCTCGCCCGCCCGCGCCCGGAAGCTCACGCCGTGCAGCACCTCGTCCACCACGCCCGGGTAGGTGAAGCGCACGTCGCGATACTCCACTTCGCCGCGGGCGCGGTCGATCGGCTGCTGGCCGCCCTCGGGCTCGCGCGGCGTGTCGATGATCTCGAAGATGCTCTGCGCCGCCGCGATGCCCTGCTGCAGCGGGCCGGCCACGTTGACCAGGCGGCGCAGCGGCGCGGTGACCAGGATCAGTGCAGCGATGAACGACGTGAACTCGCCCACCGACATGCGGTCGTTCACCGCGTCGACCGTGGCCATGTGCAGCACCGTCGCCAGTCCGAGCGCCGTCAGCGTCTGCACGATCGGGTTGCTGAGCGACTTGGTGAGCATCAGCTTCATGTGCGAACGCCGGTTGTGCTCGTTCACCTCCTCGAACGTCGCCGCCTGGTAGTCCTGGGCGTTGAACACGCGCACCACCCGTGGCGCCTCGATCGCCTCCTTGGCCACGCGCGTCACGTCGCCCATCGAGTTCTGGATGCGGCGGCTGTAGCGGCGGAACAGCAGGTTGATGCGGCGGATCAGGAACGCGATGACCGGGGCCACGATCAGGCTGATCAGCGTCAGCTTTGGGTTGAGGTACATCAGGTAGCTGATCAGGCCGATGATCGACAGCGTGTCACGGATGAACACCGTGATCGAGTCGGTGGTTGCGTTCGCCACCTGCTCGGTGTTGTAGGTCAACCGCGACAGCAGCATGCCAGAGGCCGCCCGGTCGAAGTACGACACCGGCAGCCGCAGGTAGCTGTCGAAGATCTGCGCCCGCAGCGTCTTGACGATCTTGCGGCCGACGAAGCCCGGGCAATACGTCTGCAGGTAGTCGCCGAGGCCGCGCAGGACAAACAGGCCCACCAGCACCGATGGCACCAGCCAGACCATGCGCGGGTCCTTCGAGACGAAGGTGCCGTCGAGGAAGAACTTGACGAACGCAGCCCAGCCCGCGTCGGTCGCGGCGAAGATCACCATGCCGAGCACGCCGAACATGAACACCCTGAGGTGCGGCCGCAGGTAGCTGAGCAGCCGGCGATAGGTGACCAGCGCGCCCGGCTGCAGCGCGAGCTGCGGCTGCTTAACGCCGGTCTTGGCCATCGTTGACCGTGGCGATGTTGAGCTGTCGGTAGCCAGCGTGCGCCGCCACGTCCATGGCGGTCACCACGCTCTGGTGCGTGGCGCGCGCGTCGGCGCGGATGGTGACCGGGATCGCGCGGTTGTTGGCCGCCTCCTGGCCGATGGCCGCGGCCAGCGTGTCCGGGCTGTTGTTGATCAGCGGACGACCGTTGACGCGGTAGCCGCCCTCCGCCGTCACCTCGATCTCGACCGCGTCGCGGCTCACCGCCTCCGGCTCGACGCCGGCCTCCGGCAGGCGCAGCTGCAAACGTCCCTCGTCGATGAAGCGCGTCGACAGCATGAAGAAGATCAGCAGCAGCAGCACGACGTCAATCAGCGACGTCATGTTCAGCTCGGGTTCCTCGGTGCGGCGCTTCTGGAAATTCACGCCGCGGCGTCCTGCGCGACGGCGCCGGGGCGAGTGCTGCTGGTGCGGTCGATGGCCTGCACCAGCTTGATGGATTCCTTCTCCATCTGGATCACCAACGCGTCGACGCGCCCGCGCAGGTAGCGGTAGGCGAACAGCGCCGGGATCGCCACCAGCAGGCCGGCCGCAGTGGTAATCAGCGCCTCGGCGATGCCGCCCGCCATGGCGGTCGGGTTGCCGATGCCGGCCACGGTGATGGCCTTGAAGGTGCGCATCATGCCGGTGACGGTGCCGAGCAGGCCGAGCAGCGGCGAGGCCGCGGCAATCGTGCCGAGCGTGTTCAGGTAGCGCTCGAGGTCGTGCGCCACGTGGCGCCCGGCGTCCTCGATCGCCTGGACCATGACCGAGCGATCGCGGTGGCGGGTAGCGAGCCCGGCCGCCAGCACGCTGCCGAGCGGCGAGTGCTGCTGCAGCGCCAGCACCTGCTTGTCGGACAGCGCGCGGTTCTCGACCCACTGCCAGACCTTGTCGGTCAGCTCGGTGGGCACGACGCGCTGCTCGCGCAGCGTCCACAGCCGCTCGAGCGTGATCGCGACGGCCAGGATCGAGCACAGGATGATCGGCACCATCACGATGCCGCCGGCCGTCACGATTTCGAACATGTCCGGGCCTGTACTCCAAGGGTCCTGCGCCCGCGGATGATACTGCAACGGGGGGCGAGACCGCGAACACAGCGCCTCTCAGGGGTCGTGCCAGAGACGCTGCCGGTACGGACGCCACAGCCGCGGCGGCGCCAGCGGCTGCAGCGGCTGCAGTTCGAACTCGATGGCGCCGGTGGCCGAGCCGACCAGCACTTGCGCACCAGTCGCCTGCCAGCGCGCCACCACGTCGGGCTTGGGGAATCCCCAGCGGTTGCGATGGCCCGAGGGCACCAGCGCCCAGCGCGGCCACGCGGCGGCGACGAATGCCGTGGTCGACGACGTGCGACTGCCGTGGTGCGGCACCAGCAGCACGTCCACGCGCGGCACTCGGCCCGCCTCGAGCAGTTCGGCTTCCGCGTCGCGCTCGATGTCACCGGTCAGCAACACCGTGTGCGGCCCGGCGCGCACCAGCAGCACGCACGAGCGATCGTTGTCCTTCGCTTGCAGCGCGTCGCCCGGGTGCAGCCACTCGAAGCTCACGCCGTCCCAGCTCCAGTGCACGCCGCGGCGACAGCGCTCGACCGCGCCGAGCGGGTCCAGCACCCTGCCGCTCGCGACGCGACGATCCACCGGCAGCAGCCGCGCCACCGACCCGGCACCGCCGGCGTGATCGAGGTCGTCGTGACTCACCACCAGCATGTCGATGCGCTGCCGACCCCGGTGGCGCAGGTATGGCTCGACCACCATGGCGCCGGTGTCGCTGCCGCTCCTGAACGCTGGCCCGGCGTCGTAGACCAGCACGTGGTGACGCGTCTCAATGACCGCGGCGAGGCCCTGCCCGACGTCCAGCAGCGTGAAGCGCGCCGCCCCGGGTTGCGGCACCGGTGGTCGCCACAGGCATGCGGCCAGCACGAGCAGGCAGCCCGCCACGCGCCCGGGCGCCGGCAACGGCGCCAGCGCAGCCGCCGCACCAACCACGAGCGCGGCCCACGCCCACGGCGCGAGGCCAGCCACGCCCCACGTGGCCCATGACCACGCAGCCGGCACGGCGATCAGCGGCCATGTCGTCTCGATGAGCCACGCCACCGCACCAAGGACCGCGGTGCCTATGACGGGCACCAGGATCAGCAGCGCCGTGCCCACCAGCACCGCGGGCACGATGAGCAGCGTGTACAGGGGAATCGCCAGCAGGTTCACGGCGACCGAGACGAGTGACACAGTGCCGAAGCTGCCGACCAGCACCGGCACGAGCCCGGCGGTCACCGCCCATTGGGCGCGCGCGTAGCTGCGCAACACGCCCTCGCGCGCGATGCCCCCGGTCGACACCAGCAGGATGGCCGCCACGGCCCCGAATGACAGCCAGAAGCCCACGGCCAGCGGTGCCAGCGGCTCGCAGAGCAACACGGCGATGGCGCCGAGCGCGAGCGCGTCGGCCGCTCCCACCCGTCGCCTTGCGTGCAGCGCGGCCGCCACCAGCCCGATCATGATCACCGTGCGTTGCGTCGGCACCGACCAGCCTGCGAGCGCGCCGTACGCGAGCGCCGCGATGCTGCCGACGAGGACGGCTGCATCGCGCGCGCTGCCGAGTGCACCGCGTCGCTGGCGCCAGCGCTGCACGCGTGCCGCCAGCCAGCCCGCGATCACCGCGAACATGCCGATGTGCATGCCCGAGATTGCCATCAGGTGGCTGGTGCCGCTGCGCGCCAGCTGCCGCCACTGCGCCTGGCTCAGCGCGTCCTGCAACCCGACCGACAATCCTGCGACGATGCCGGTCGCCGGTCGGTCGCCCAGCGCGCCGGTAATCGCGGTTGCGATCCCGTCGCGCGCCACCAGCACGGGGGCCCGCAGCACGTCCGACCAGCCGCGACCAAGGCGCCGGGCCGACCGCACATAACCCGTTGCGTCGAGGCCCTCGCGCAGCGCGCGCGCCTCGTAGTCCGCGCCACCCGGATTGGCGAAGCCGCGCGGGCGACGCAGGCGCACCTCGAGTGCGAGGCGCTCGGCCGCCAGCGGCCGCCATTCGGGCTCGTACCACTTGAGCTCGATGCGCCGCGGCATGCCGGCCTGCGGGTCGGTGCTGAACTCGAAGCGCAGTCCATCGCCGACGGCCTGCGGCACCGAGGCGACCACGCCGGTGACGCCGAGCGTCTTGCCCTCCAGCCCGGGGTCAAGGCGCGCTTCGAGCCGGGTCGCGCATTGCGCCCACGCCAGCGAGTAGCCGAGCGCAAGGCCGAGGACTGCCGGCCGGCGCACGAGCAGCATCACCAGCAGGCAGGCGAGCCACACGCCGGCCACCAGCCCCGGCCCGGGCAAATCGCGGGCGACCAGCAGCAGGCACGCCCCGAGCAGCCACGCCAATGCAGTTGCGACCACAGTCGTCCCCGTCGATCCGTCCCGACCGCAGGGTGCGAGTCGCGGCGGCGCCCGGCCAGCCGCTTATCTACTGCATGCGCGCAGAATCAGCCGCGGTTGAGCCGGCCGTCCTCCAGCACCAGCACGCGCTGCATGCGCCCGGCGATCTCCGGCGCATGGGTGACGATCATCAGGCTGGTGCCGAGTTCGCGATTCAGTTCGAGCATCAGCTCGAGCACGCCACGGGCGTTGGCGCCGTCGAGGTTACCGGTCGGCTCGTCGGCGAGCACCAGCTGCGGCCGCGTCACCAGCGCGCGCGCGACGGCGGCCCGCTGCCGCTCGCCCCCCGACAGCTGCGCCGGCCGGTGCGACAGGCGCGCGCCGAGGCCGACGCGCTCGAGCAACTCGCGAGCTTCCCGCTCCGCCTCGGCCACCGGCCGCCGGCGCACGAGCAGCGGCATCGCCACATTCTCGAGCGCGGTGAATTCCGGCAGCAGGTGGTGGAACTGGTAGATGAAGCCGAGCGCCCGGTTGCGCAGCATGCCGCGCGCACCGTCGGACAGGTCGGCGAACGACTGGCCCTGGATGCACACGGTACCGCTCGACGGCAGGTCGAGCCCGCCCAGGATCTGCAGCAGCGTGGTCTTGCCCGAGCCCGACGCACCGACGATCGCGACCGTCTCACCGCGCTCCACCACGAGGTTCACGTCCGTGAGCACCTCGAGCCGGTGCCCGGCGTCCTCGAAATGCTTGCTGACGCGCTCGCAGCTCAGGGTGGCTGGTTCACTCATGCCGCAGGGCCCTCGCCGGTTGGGTGCGCGCCGCCCGCCACGCGGGATACAGCGTCGACAGGCAGCACAGCACGAATGCCGTGACCGCGATCAGTGTGACGTCGCCGGCCTCGACGTGGGCCGGCAGGTCGCTCATCAGGTAGACGCTGGCGTCGAGGAAGCGCGTGCCGAGCAGCCGCTCGAGGCCGTGCACCAGCCGCTCGAGGTTGAGCGACAGCAGCACGCCGAGCGCCACGCCACCGAGCGTGCCGAACAGGCCGATGACGGTGCCCTGCGTCGCAAACACCGCGAGCACACTGCCGGGCCGCGCCCCGAGGGTGCGCAAAATCGCGATGTCGGGCTGCTTGTCTTTCACCGCCATGACGAGGGTCGACACGATGTTGAAGGCAGCCACCGCGACCACCAGCAGCAGGATGAAAAACATCATGCGCTTGGTGAGCTCGATCGAGCGGAAGAAGTTCGCATGGCGCTGCGTCCAGTCCTCGACCCACATGCCGCCCCCGAGTGCGAGCGCCACCTCGCGCGACACGGCCGGCGCCTGCAGCGGATCGCGCACGGCGAGGCGGATGCCGGTCACCTCGCTGCCGGTGCGGAACAGGCGCGCGGCGTCGTCGAGGTGCACCAGCGCCAGGCCGTTGTCGATCTCGTACATGCCCGAATAGAACACGCCGCCGACGGTGAAGCGGCGCATGCGCGGCACCACGCCGGCCGGGGTCACGGTGCCCTGCGCGATGGCGAGCACCACGGTGTCACCGGTGTCGACGCCGAGTCGCTGCGCCACCTCGGCGCCGAGCAGCACGCGGAACGCGCCGGCCTGCAACGACGCGAGCGATCCGCTGCGCATGCGCTCGCCGATCGCCGACACCTGCGCCTCGAGCACCGGATCCACGCCACGCACCGCGAGTGCGCTCGAGGCACCGTCCTTGCGCTCGCCGATCAGCAGCGCCTCGCCCTCCACGTAGGGCGCCACGGCCTGCACCTGCGGGTTGGCGAGCGCCTGCTCGCGCAGCGCCGGCCAGTCGGCCAGCCCGCCACCGAACGCCGTCACGGTCGCGTGCGAGGTGACGCTCAGGATGCGGGTGCGCAGCTCGCGCTCGAAGCCGTTCATGACCGACAGCACCACGATCAGCACCGCGACCCCGATCGCCACGCCCAGCATGGAGATCAGCGAGATGAACGACAGGAAGCGATTGCCCGTCGAGCGCAGGTAGCGCCGGCCGATCCTGAGTTCGTAGGGCACGCCGCTCATCATTCGTACCTGAGTGCCTCGGCCGGCTCCGTGGCCGCGCCGCGCAGCGCCGGATAGATCGTCGCCAGCACCGTGAGCGCGAAGGCCACCAGCCCGATGGTCGCCACCTGCCCGGCGCGGACCTCGGACGGGATCTCGGTGATGTAGTAGACGGTCGGGTCCATGACGTGGAAGCGGAACAGCCGCTCGAGCAGCGGCACGATCTCGCCGACGTTGCTCGCCACCAGCAACCCGAGCAGCACGCCGAGCAGCGTGCCGATCGCGCCGATCACGAGTCCCTGCGTCAGGAACACGCCCACCACCGCGCCGCGCGGCAGGCCGAGCGTGCGCAGGATGGCGATGTCGGAGCGCTTCTCGTTGACCACCATCACCAGCGCCGCGACGATGTTGAACGCCGCTACCGCGACCACCAGCAGCAGGATCAGGCTCATCATGGTCTTCTCGATGCGGATGGCGCGGAAGTATGCCGCGTGCTCCTCGGTCCAGTTGCGCACCCGGGCGCCGCCGCCCACCGCGGCCGCCACCGCCGCCGCTCTTGCCGGCGCGCGCATCACGTCGTCGAACTTGAGCCGCAGGCCGGTCGGCAGCGCAGCACCATTGCCGAGTGCCGCGGCATCCTCGAGCGCGACCAGCGCAAGGCCACCGTCGTGCTCCTGCAGGCCGATCTCGAACACGCCGGCGACCGTGAACGTCTGCAGCCGCGGCCGTCCGCCCGAACGCAGCAGTTCGCGACCCGGCACCATCACCGTGATCTCGTCACCGAGCGCCGCCCCGAGCTGCCAGGCAACCACCCGGCCGAGAATGATGCGCCGCGCGCCCGGCTCGAGGTCGGCGAGGCGGCCCTGCACCAGGTGCCGCTCGACATCCGAAACCGCGCCTTCGAGTTGCGGATCGAGGCCATGCAGCAGCACCGGCTGCAGGTGCCCGGCCCGGCCGATCATTGCCTGCACGTCGGCAAACGGCGCGACGCCCACCGTGCCGGGCACAGCGCGGGCCGTGGCCGCGAGCGACTGCCAGTCCTGCATTGCCGCAGCGGGTGCCTCGAGCGTGGCATGCGCGGTGAGTGCCACCAGCCGGCTGCGCAGTTCCCCCTCGAAGCCGTTCATCACCGAGATGATGGTGATCAGCGCCGCGACGCCCACGGCCACGCCAAGCATCGACACCCAGGAGATGAACGAGACGAAAAAGCCCTGGCGCCGGGTCTGGACGTAACGCAGGCCGACGAAGATGGGCAGCGGATGGAACATCTACGGCTCGTGCGAAAGGCCGCAAGGCTACCCGCCGCGGCCCGGCTTTGCACGCAAAGACGGCAGCCCATCACGCCTGCCGGCGCGGGACGAGTGTTAATATCGTGCTGGCCACTGTGTAGAGGTCGGAATCATGCGCAAGACTTTGCTGGCCACGATCGGGATCGCCTGCGGGCTCACCGGGGCCCCGTCGTTCGCACAGAACCTGCAGATGGTCGAGCCGCCGGCAGCGCAGGCCCGCGTCGGGCTACCGTCGCGTGGCACGAGCATGGCCCAGGTCGAGGCCCAGTTTGGCGCTCCCACCCAGCGCCATGCTGCCGTGGGCCAGCCGCCGATCACCCGCTGGGTGTACCCGACCTTCGTGGTGTTCTTCGAATACCAGCACGTGGTGCATGCCGTGGGGCAGCGCGCGGCCGCCCCCAAGCCCTGAACCCGCCCCCGGCGCGGACGCCGGCCAATCCTAGAGTGGATCCGAGGATCCGCTCACAACCTATTGTTTAACTTAATGTCTGATTCGTCGATTCCGCCGGCTGGCGGACGCTCCCGTGTCCTCTGGCGTGGCCTTGGCGGAGCCGGAGCTGCGCTGCACCTGGCGCGCGCCGCCGGACAGCTCCCCCACCCACTGCTGGTGATCGCCCCGGACGCCACCACCGTGGCCCGGCTCGAGCAGGAACTGCGCTTCTTCGCGTCGCCAGCCCTCGCAATCCTGACATTTCCCGACTACGAGACGCTGCCCTACGACCAGTTCTCGCCGCACCCGGACATCATCTCGCAGCGGCTGCGGACCCTCTCGCGCCTGCCTGGCCTCGGCAGCGGGCTGGTGGTCACCGATCTGGCGACCTCGCTGCAGCGCCTGCCACCGCGCAGCTTCGTCGACGGGCACGCGCTCACGCTCGCCATCGGCCAGGCGCTGGACCTGGAGCAGTTCCGGCTGCGCCTGACCGCTGCCGGGTACGCCAGCGTGCCGCAGGTCGCGGCGCCGGGCGAGTTCGCGATCCGCGGCTCGTTGTTCGACGTGTTCCCGATGGGCAGCGAGGCACCGCTGCGCATCGACCTGTTCGACCGGCAGATCGACAGCATCCGCAGCTTCGACCCCGACACGCAGCGCTCGAGCGAGCGAGTGGAGCGCCTCGATCTCCTGCCGGCGCGGGAGTTCGGCCTCGCACCGGACTCGATCCGCGACTTCCGCCGCCGCTTCCGCACCCGCTTCGAAGGCGACCTGACGCGCATGCCGGTGTATCGCGACGTCAGCGACGGGCTCGCTCCCGCCGGGATCGAGTACTACCTGCCGCTGTTCTTCGATGCGACCGCCAGCCTGTTCGATTACCTGCCAGCGGGTACGGTGGTCGCATTGCCGGCCGGGCACGACGCGCTGCTTGCGACGGCGTGGCGCGACATCGAGGCACGTTACGAAGAGCGCCGCTACGACATCGAGCATCCGGTGCTGGCGCCCGCCGAGATTTTCCTGGCGCCGGAGGACTGGTCGATCGCCGCGGCCGCCTCGCCGCAGGTCTGGTTGGCGACGAACGAAGGCGCGGCTGGCATCGAGCCCGCCGGCGCAGACCTGCCGACGGTCGACTGCGGCGCACGCGAGGCGCCCGCCATCCGCATCGACCCGCGCCGCGAACCCACCCTCCGCGCCTTTGCCGCGGGCCTTGCCGCGCACCCGGGACGCGTGCTGCTGGCCGCGGAATCACCCGGCCGTCGCGAGCTGCTGTTCGACCTGCTGCGGCCATTCGGTGTCGAGCCGCGCACGGTCGCGGGCTGGCACGAGTTCCTGGCCAGCGACGCAGCCATCGCGATCACCGTGGCGCCGCTGGCCTCGGGCGTGGCGCTGGCGGATCCGCCGCTCACCATCTACGCGGAAGAGCAACTGTTCGGCGAGCGGGCACGGCAGGAGCGGCGGCGACGGCGCTCGGACCGCGACCCGGCGCGCATCATCCAGCAGCTGGCCGACCTGCGTCCCGGCGCGCCCGTGGTGCACGAGGACTACGGCGTCGGCCGCTACCTCGGCCTCACCACCATGGACACCGGCGGCATGCCGGCGGAGTTCCTGGTGCTGGAGTACGCCGATGGCGACAAGCTGTACGTGCCGGTGCAGGCGCTCGAGCGCATCAGCCGTTATACCGGCGCGCCCGCCGAGACCGCGCCGTTGCACAAGCTTGGCGGGGAGCAGTGGTCCAAGGCGCGCGCGAAAGCGGCGGCGAAGATCCGCGACGCGGCGGCCGAGCTGCTCGACGTCTACTCGCGCCGTGCCACGCGGATCGGCCATGCGTTCGCCCTCGACGAGCAGCAGCTGCACGCGTTCGAGGCCGGCTTTCCGTTCGAGGAGACCGCGGACCAGGCGGCGGCGATCCAGCAGGTGCTGGAGGACCTGCGTTCACCGCGGCCAATGGATCGCGTGGTATGCGGCGACGTAGGCTTCGGCAAGACCGAAGTCGCGCTGCGCGCCGCGTTCGTCGCCGTGCAGGGCGGCAAGCAGGTGGCCGTGCTGGTGCCCACCACCCTGCTCGCCCAGCAGCACTACCAGACGTTCGCCGACCGCTTCGCCGACTGGCCCGTGAAGGTGGAATTGCTGTCGCGCTTCCGCGGCGACGCGCAGGCGAAGGCGGCGCTGGCCGGGCTGGCCGACGGCAAGGTCGACATCGTGATCGGCACGCACCGGCTGCTGCAGCCCGGCGTGCGTTTCAAGGACCTCGGCCTGCTGGTCATCGACGAGGAGCATCGCTTCGGCGTGCGCGACAAGGAGCGCCTCAAGTCAATGCGCGCCGAGGTGGACGTGCTGACGCTCACCGCGACACCGATCCCGCGCACGCTCAACATGGCGCTCGGCGGACTGCGCGACCTGTCGCTGATCACCACGCCGCCGGTGGCGCGGCTCTCGATCAAGACCTTCGTGTCGGAATGGAGCGCCCCGACCGTCCGCGAGGCATGCCTGCGCGAGCTGCGCCGCGGCGGCCAGGTCTACTTCGTGCACAACTCCATCGACACCATCGACGGCATGGCGCAGCAGCTCCGTGAGCTGGTGCCGGAGGCACGCATCGCCATCGGCCACGGCCAGATGCGCGAGCGCGACCTCGAGCAGGTGATGCTCGATTTCTACCACAAGCGCAGCAACCTGCTGCTGTGCACCACCATCATCGAAAGCGGCATCGACGTGCCGACCGCGAACACGATCGTCATCGACCGTGCCGACCGCTTCGGCCTCGCGCAACTGCACCAGCTGCGCGGCCGCGTCGGCCGCTCGCACCACCAGGCCTACGCCTACCTGGTCACGCCGCCGAAGAACGCAATGACCTCGGACGCCAAGAAGCGCCTCGAGGCGCTCGAGTCGCTCGAAGACCTCGGCGCCGGCTTCGTGCTGGCCACCCACGACCTCGAGATCCGCGGCGCCGGCGAGCTGCTCGGCGAGGGCCAGAGCGGCCAGATCCAGGAGATCGGCTTCGCGCTGTACATGGAGCTGCTCGAGCGCGCCGTGGCCGCGCTGCGCGCCGGCAAGACACCTGAGCTCGAGCGCCCGCTGCACCACGGCCCGGAGCTCGACCTGCACGTGCCGTCGCTGCTGCCCGAGGCCTATCTGCCCGATGTGCACGCGCGCCTGGTGCTGTACAAGCGAACCTCGGCCGTGACGACCGAAGCGGAGCTCGACGACCTGCAAGCCGAGACCATCGATCGCTTCGGGCTCCTCCCGGAGCCGGCGAAGAACCTGTTCCGCATCGCGCGCCTGCGCAGCATCGCGGTGCCACTCGGCGTCGAGCGGCTCGACGTGGCGCCGGGCGGCGGCTCGGTGACGTTCACCGCGGAGACGCCCATCGACCCGGGCGCGCTGATCCTGCTCGTGCAGCGCAGCGGCCGCAGCATGCGTTTCGATGGCCCGAGCAAACTGCGCTTCAGCGGGGAGCACGGCGAGCCGGAGCAGCGGTTCGATGCGGCGGCCAGGTTGCTGGACGCGCTTGGCAAGTGCCGGACGAGCGGATAGCGGATAGCGGATCGCGGATAGTAAGAACCCAGAACGGCCGGCGCCGCCGGCCTTACCAACTATCCGCTATCCGCTATCCGCTATCCGCTTCCTGCCTGCACTCTGTTGCCCCCATGCGCCTTCGCGCCCTCGAGCGCGCGCTGGGCCGCCTCGAGCAACAACTCGCAGCCGGCGGTGCGTGGCGCAACGGCGGTCGCCACCCCGACGCTCACCGTGAGGTAGCGGCCGGTGCGCGAGCGCGGATGGTGGATGGCCAGCGCGCGGATGCGACCGGCGATGTGCTCGGCGTGCTCGCGGGCCCGGTCGTCGGGCATCGACACGCCGAGCAGCAGGAATTCGTCATTGGCGAGGCGTGCCACGACGTCGCTCGTGCGGCGCATGGCCGAGGCGATGGTGCGCCCCACCTGGCGCAGCATGTTCTCGGTGGCGCTGCGGCCGAACACCTCCAGGTAGTCACGGCAGGCATCGACGTCGATGTGCATCAGCGTCAGGCTGCGTCCATCGCGCTGCGCGATCGACCAGTCGCGGCGCAGCACCTCCATCAGGTGCTCCGGCGTGCTCAACCCGCTCGAGCGGTCGAGCGCCTGCGCCAGGGCGCCGGGTGCGCTGCGCGGCACGGGGCGGTAATGCAGCGCGAGTCGCGCGTCCGATAGCAACACGGCCCAGCGCTCGCACTCGATGGTGGTGCCGTCGGCACGCCGCAGCTGCACGCGTTGTCCGACGCCCACGCTGGTGCGGTTCGGGTCGACGGGGGCCTCCAGCTCGATGTCGTCGAGGCTGCGGCCCGTCGGCCAGTCTTCCGGGCGGTGCAACAGCCCGGCCAGGGTGGCGTTCGCGTACACGATGCGCGGCCGGCCCGCGACGCTGTCCAGCACCGCGACGCCATCCAGCGCGTGGCGGAGCACCTCGGCAAGCAGCGCGGGATCGAGGGTGCCGTCGGGCATGGCGGGCTCCGTCATGCGTCGAGCCTCAGTTGTGGTGCATCGCGGCAGTGATCCACCGCGGCGCGGCATTCGAGCCACTGCGGCGTCTGCTGCAGCGCCAGGCGATCAGGCATCGGCCGGCCGTGCAGGCGTGCGAGCCGCACCTGGCTCAGCGGGTCGGACTCGCCGACCAGTTCGTCGAGCACGGCGAGCACGCCCGCGCGATCGTTGCACAGCGACAGCACGTCACAGCCCGCCGCGAGCGCGCGCCGCGCCCGCTCGGTGAGCGAGCCGGCGAAGGCCGCGCCGCCCATGCTGAGGTCGTCGGAGAACACCGCGCCGGTGAAGCCGAGGCCCCAGCGCAATTCCTGCTGCACCCAGCGGCGGGAAAATCCAGCAGGTGCCTCATCGACTTCAGGGAACAGCACGTGCGCGACCATGATCGAGGCGAGGCCATTGGCGACCAACTGCCGGTAGGGCTGCAACTCGTTGCCGAGCTCGGCCAGCGGCCGCCGGTCGACCGGCAGGGTCTTGTGCGAATCGGCCACCACTGCGCCGTGACCTGGGAAGTGCTTGGCCGTGGCAGCCATGCCGGCCACCCGCATGCCCTGCATGCAGGCCACGGCGAGGCGGCCGACCACGCCGGGGTCGCGGTGATACGAGCGGTCGCCGATCACCTCGCTCACCCCATAGTCGAGGTCGACGCACGGCGCAAAGCTCAGGTCGATGCCGACGCCGCGCAACTCGGCGGCCAGCAACCAGCCACACTGCCACGCCAGGCGACGCCCCGCGTCCGGGTCGAGGTCGTACACATGGCCAATCGCGCGCTGCGGCGGCAACTCGGTGAAGCCGCTGCGGAAGCGCTGCACGCGCCCGCCTTCGTGGTCCACCGTCACGAGCAGCCGCGGGGTGCGCACCGCATGGACCTGGCGCACCAGTTCCTCAAGTTGCCGCGGGCTTGCGAAATTGCGGGTGAACAAGATCACCGCGCCGACCAGCGGGTGGGCCAGCACGCGGCGGTCCTCCGCCGTGAGCTCGTGGCCGGCCACGTCCACCATCAGCGGGCCAAGTGTCATGGCGGACTCCCCAGCGCGCGCCACTCCGGCCACGGATGCGTCGCGAGGTAAGAGTTGAAGTAGCGCGCGTCGTGCGTCACTTCGGCACCGAGCCATGACGGGTGCGCGAAGACCTCGGCCTCGTCGTCGAGCTCGAGCTCCGCAACGACGAGCCCGGCGTTCGCGCCGAGGAATTCGTCCACCTCCCACTCGTGGCCGGCGTGCGGCACCCAATGCCGCCACTTCTCGATTCGGCCATGCGCAGCCAGCAACTCGAGGATCTCGTTCGCCTCGTGCAGCGGGATCTCGTACTCGTACTCCGGACGGCTCGCCCCGCGCACCCGGCCCTTGACGTTGAGCCAGGCGAGGTCGCCGCCAGCGCGCACTCGCACCGAGCACGCGTCGCTGCCGGCGAGGTAGCCCTGGCGGAACAGCTCGCGGCGGCGCACGCCGCTGCGCCAGGCGTCGCCCTCGACCAGGAACTTGCGCTCTATCTCGACTGGCATGTTGTCAGCGCTCGAAGACCGCCATTGCCTCGACGTGCGTAGTATGCGGGAACATGTCCATGACGCCGGCGGCCACGAGTCGGAACCCGTGCTCCTGCACCAGCAGTCCCGCATCGCGGGCCAGGCTGCCCGGATGACAGGAAATATACACGACCCGCCCGGCGCCGCTGCGGCCCACCACGGGCAGCACCTCGCGCGCGCCGGCGCGCGGCGGGTCGAGCAGCACGCGATCGTAGCGGCGCGTCGCCCACTGGGCGTCGAGCGTCGGCGCCGTCAGGTCCGCCACGAGGTAACTCACGTTGGCGATCCCCTGCCGTGCGGCGTTGCCCGCGGCGCGCGACACCAGACCGGGGTCGCCCTCTATGCCGAGCACCTCGCCGGCCCGGCGCGCGAGCGGCAATGAGAAGTTGCCGAGCCCGCAGAACAGGTCGAGCACCCGCTCGCCGGGCTGCGGCCCGAGCAGCTCGATCGCGCGGTCCACCATCGCCACGTTGAGTGCGCCGTTCACCTGGATGAAGTCGGTGGGCTCGAACTCGAGCGTCACGCCGAACGCCGGCAGGGCGTACTGCAGCGACGGCTGGCCCGCCGTCAACGGCGCCACGGTGCCCGGGCCGCCCGGCTGCAGGTACAGCCGCACGCCATGGCGGCTCTCGAACTCCCGCAGGCGCTCCAGGTCGTCACTGGTCGGCGGATCGAGCACCCGCAGCACCAGTGCGCAGCCGTTGTCCGCCACGGCGGCCTCGGCCTGCGGCACGCGCGCCGCGATCGACAGGCTGCCCACCAGCACGGCCAGCGGGTCGATCAATGCATCGAGCGGCGGTGCGAGCACCCGGCACTCATGCAGGTCCGCGACGTACGGCGCGGAGCGCTCCCGGAAACCGACCAGCACGCGGCCCTTGCGCGGCACGTGCTTGATGCCGAGCCGGGCCCGGCGACGATAACCCCAGACGGGCCCCGTCAACGGGTCCAGCAGTCGCTGCGGCTCGACGCCGCCGAGCCGGGCAAGGTTGCCGAGCAGCTGCGCCTGCTTGAACGCGAGTTGCGCGCCGGGCGCGAGGTGCTGCAGCGCGCAGCCGCCGCAGGTGCCGTAGTGCGGGCACGCCGGCGCAACGCGGTCCGGGCTCGGACTGAGCACCGATTCGAGCACGGCCTCGTCGAACGTGCGGCCGCGGCGGACCCGCCGCAACACCACCCGTTCGCCGGGCAGCGCGTCGGTGACGAACACGGCCTTGCCGTCGAGGCGCGCCACGCCCTTCGCCTCGTGCGACAGATCGACGATGTCGGCCTCCTCGGGGGCCGCGTTGATGCGTTTCATCCGGTCGCGACGTTCCAGGCCTGCAGGAACTCGCCGAGATGCGGCTTACCCGCGGCACCCAGCCAGTCGCGCACCAGGTCGCACTCGCGATCGTGCTCCTCGGGCGTCAGGTGCCCGCGCAGCAGCTCGAAGCGCAGGTAGGTCAGGTAGGTGTTGATGACGTCGGTCTCGCAGTAGTTGCGGATGTCGACCACCCCGCCGGCGAGCCAGGCGTCCCACACGCCCTCGCCCGAAAGCCCAAGCTTGCCCGGCAGGCCGAGCAGCTGCGCCATCTTGTCGAGCCCGACGCGGCCGCGGCCCTGGAAGCCCGCCAGCACGTCCATCAGGTCGACGTGCCGCCAGTGGAAGCGGCTGACGTAGTTGTTCCAGCGGAACGCCTGGTCCTCGTCGCCCATCTCCCAGTAGCGATGCGCCTGCAGGCGGTGGCGCATGGCGCGGTAGTTCAGCACCGGCAGGTCGAAGCCGCTGCCGTTCCAGCTCACCAGCGTCGGCGTGTAGCGCTCGATGCCGTCGTAGAAGCGGCGCACCAGTTCGGCCTCGCCCGAGTCCGGCTCGCCGAGGCTCCACGCCTTGAAGCCCTCGCGCGTGCGCATCGCGACCGAGATCGCCACCACGCGGTGCTGCTCGAGCGACAGGAACTCCGACCCTGTCTGCTCGCGCTGGCGGGTCTGCATCACGTAGCCCACCTGCTTGTCGGTGAGCCCATCGAGGCCGTGCAGCCGGCGGCCGAACTCGGTGTCGGGCACGGTCTCGATGTCGAACGCGAAGACGTTGCTGATGGTCACTTCGGCTCCTTGCGCATCAATATGGCGACCGCCACTACCAGCCCCGCCTCGTCGGTCAGCGTCACGTGACCCTCGCCCGCGCCCAGGCGATCACGCAGCGCGCGGCCGCGCTCGGACCAGATCACCTCCGGCCGGCCCCACGCGTTGGCGGCAACGCCCACGTCGCGGATCCAGATGCCGTGCGCGAACCCGGTGCCGAGCGCCTTGACGATGGCTTCCTTGGCCGCGAAGCGCATCGCCAGGAACCGCACCGGTCGCTTGTAGCGACGGAACGCCACCTCTTCCTCGGGCAGCAGCAGGCGCCGCACGAAGTGCTCGCCGTGGCGCGCGAAGACCTCCTCCACGCGGGCGAGCTGCACGACGTCGGTGCCGATGCCGAAGATCACGGCGCGCTCAGTGCCGGCCCGGGACCTGGCTGCGCGCCTGGGTCATCAGGGCCTTCATCTCGCGCACCGCGGCCGCCATGCCGTCGAACACCGCACGCGCCACGATGGCGTGGCCGATGTTCAGCTCGACGATCTCGGGCACCGCGGCCACCGGCTGGACGTTGTGGTAGTGCAGGCCGTGGCCGGCATGGACGGTGAGGCCGATGCCCGACCCGTAGCGCGCTGCCTCGACCAGGCGCGACAGTTCCATCGCCTGGCGCTCGCCGGTGGTCTCGGCGTACGCGCCGGTGTGCAGCTCGACCACGGGGGCGCCCGCCTCGAGCGAGGCCTCGAGCTGGTCCGGGTCGGGATCGATGAACAGCGACACGCGGCTGCCGGTCTCGGCGAGCGCCGCGCACGCATCCTTGAGGCGCGCCACCTGGCCGGCCACGTCGAGTCCGCCCTCGGTGGTCAGTTCCTCGCGCTTCTCCGGCACCAGGCAGACGTCGTGCGGACGCGTGCGGCGCGCAATCGCGATCATGGCGTCGGTGGCCGCCATCTCCAGGTTCATGCGCGTCTGCAGCGCGGCGCGCATGCGCTCCACGTCGTGGTCCTGGATGTGGCGGCGATCCTCGCGCAGGTGCAGCGTGATGCTGTCCGCGCCGGACTGCTCGGCGACGAGCGCCGCCAGCAGCGGGTCGGGATAGATGCCGCGACGCGCCTGGCGCAGCGTCGCCACGTGGTCGATGTTCACGCCGAGGTGCAGGGGATGCATCAGCACGGGTCAACCTCCGGGAGCGTGGCCGCCGTGCGAACGCATGGCGAGCATTACTTCGCGGGTGCGCAGCGGGCGGCCGTCGAGACATTGGTCCAGCGCGGCGCGCAGCAGCCGGCGTGCATCCGCCAGGCTCTGCGCATCGGCGAGTTCCTCGCGCGCGAGCGACAGCAGCGAGGCGCCGCTGAACAGCAGCGCCCCCTCGGCCACGCCGTCCACCGGCTCGGCGCCGCCGTCCACCCGATAGCGATAGGCACGGCGGGGATCGAGCGGCGCGCCGCGCGACACCTCGTGCCCGAGGTCGAGCCCCCAGCCGAGTTCCTCGAGCAGGCGCTTCTCGAACAGACGCAAGGCGCGCGCCGGATCGGCCGCCGCATCCTGCAGCCGCGCCACGACCACGGCATAGGCATCGTACAGCGCGGGGTGCGGGTCGTGCCGCGGCAGCAGCCTGATCAGCAGCTCGTTCGCGTAGAAGCCGCTCATCAGCCGATCGCCGGCAAGGAACACCGGCGCCTGCACGCGCTCCGCTCCGGTCAGCTGCCCGGCCTCGCCACGCGCGCTCCACGACACCAGCAGTTCCCCGAACGGCTGCAGCGCGGCGGGCAGCGCCGAACCGCCGCGGCGCGCTGCACGCGCGAACACCGACACACGGCCATGGCTGCGCGAGAAGAACTCGAGGATGCGGCTCGAATCGCGCCACGGATAGTGGTGCAGCAGGAACGCCGGCTCGAGCTGCACGCGGCGGGCCGCGCCGCTCACGTCTCGAACCCGAACTTGCGCAGCGCGTTCTCGTCGTCCGACCAGCCCTCGCGCACCTTGACCCACAGCTCGAGGTGCACCGGCTGGTTGAAGTGCCGCTTGAGGTCGAGGCGCGCCGCGCGGCCGACTTCCTTGAGCAGTTCGCCGCCCTTGCCGATCACGATCGCCTTCTGCCCGGTGCGCTCGACCCAGATCGCGGCCTGTACCACCAGCTTGCCGGGCTCGTCCTCGGCCTCGCCCATGCCCTCGATCTCGACCACCAGGCCGTACGGCACCTCTTCCTGCAGTCGGCGCGTCAGCTTCTCGCGGATGATCTCCGCGGCCATGAAGCGGTCGCTCACGTCGGTCACCTGGTCCGGCGGGTACAGCAGCGGCGACTCGGGCAGGTGGCGCGCGATCACCGCGGGCAACCGCTCGATGTTGTCGCGCTTCAGCGCCGACAGCGGCACCACCTCGGCGAAGTCGGCCTTGGCGGCGATCTCGGCAATGAACGGCAGCAGCCGGTCCTTCTGCCTGGCCCGGTCCGCCTTGTTGACCAGCAGCAGGATCGGCCGCCCGGCCTGCTTGAGCTTGTCGAGAGCGCGCTGGTCCTCGTCCGTCCAGCGCAGCGCCTCGATCACGAACAGGTTGACGTCGGAGTCGGCCAGCGACGACAGCGCCATGCGGTTCATGTAGCGATTGATCGCACGCGGCTGTTTCGAGTGGATGCCCGGCAGGTCGGCGAACACGATCTGCAGCCCGGGCCGGGTCAGCACGCCGTGGATGCGGGTGCGGGTGGTCTGTGGCCGCGGGCTGACGATACTGATCTTGCGCCCGAGCAGCGCGTTCATGATGGTCGACTTGCCGACGTTGGGCCGGCCGACCAGGGCGGCAATGCCGCAGCGCGCCAGGCCCGCCGGCACCTGACCCGCCGTCGCGTGCCCCGCCTCGTCCCGCTCGTCAGTCATGCGCCGTCTCCTCGCCGCTGCCCAGCTGCTCCAGCAGCCGGGCTGCCGCTTCCTGTTCCGCCCGGCGCCGGCTCGAGCCCTCGCCGCGCGCCTGCAGCTCGAGCGTCGTCACCTCGCAGCTCGCGACGAACCAGTGCTCGTGCGGCTCGCCGCTCACCTTTTCCACGGCGTACGCCGGCAGTGCCACGCCACGCGCCTGCAGGTGCTCCTGCAAACGGGTCTTGGGATCCTTCAGCTCGTTCGCCGCGGGCAGCTCGCCGAGGCGGCTGGCGAACAGCGCCTCGATCACGCCGCTCGCCGCCGCGACCCCACCGTCGAGGTAGACCGCGCCGAACAGCGCCTCGAGCGAATCGGCCAGGATGGAGCTGCGGCGGAAGCCGCCGCTCTTCAGTTCACCGCTGCCGAGCCGCAACTGCTCGCCGAGCCCCAGTCCGCTGGCGACCGTGGCCAGCGAGCTGCCGCTGACCAGCGCCGCCCGGTAGCGGCTCAGGTCGCCCTCGTCGGCGTCCGGGTACTCGCGGTACAGCAGCACCGCGACGGCAAAGTTGAGCACCGCGTCGCCGAGGAACTCGAGCCGCTCGTAGTTGCGCTTGCCGGCGCTGCGGTGCGTGAGCGCCGCGTCGAGCAGCGCCGGGTCGCGGAAAGCGTGCCCGAGGCTCGCCTCGGCCCATTCGCAGGCTTTCAGCAAGCGCGTCTCACTGCTGGATGGTGACCGTCTTGTTGAACTTGGCGAGCAGGTACACGTTGGCGACGAACGGCTGCTCGACCTCGTAGTCCGCGATCACGTCGAAGCCCTCGTTCCCCTTCTTGATCACGACTTCCTTCCAGCCGATGCCCTTGATGTCCTCGACGTCCCAGCGCCGCTCCAGCGAGTTGCGGATCAGCTGCGAGTTGGTGTCGATCGCCGAGTGCTCGTCGCGCACCTGCTCCATCGCACGCGCCACCTTGGTGTAGTCGAGGAACACCGGCACGAGGCGGATGCCCGCGTACAGGGCTGCGCCGAGGATCAGCAGAATGACGACGATGCCGAGGAAAGTCGCGCCGCGCTGACGATGCTTCATGTGTGACTCCGGGGACATCAGTGGATCGAGTTGCCGATGCGGCCCCAGATCGGGGCATTGGGCAGGTTCCAGTTGAACCAGATGACCACGGCCTTGCCAACCACCAGTTCCCCGGGGACGAAACCGACCTCCGGGAAGCGGCTGTCGCGGCTGTTGTCGCGATTATCGCCCATGAAAAAGTAGCGCCCAGGCGGCACCACGTCATCGAAGTCGTACGATGGCCGCTCCGGCATGTACAGCACGCGGTGCGACACCGCGCCGAGCTGCTCCTCGGCAATCTGCGCGCCGGTGTGGCCGAAGCCTTCGTATGCGCCGTCGAGCTTGATCTGCAGCAGCTCGCCGTTCACCCACACGCGCTTTTCCCGCACCGTGATGTGGTCGCCGGGCAGGCCGACGAGGCGCTTGATGTAGTTGGTCGAGGGGTCGGACGGCAGGCGGAACACCACCACGTCGCCGCGCTGCGGCTCGCCCAGCGCGACCACCTCGGCGTTCACTACCGGCAGCCGCAGCCCGTAGGTGAACTTGTTGACGAAGATGAAGTCGCCGTCGAGCAGCGTCGGCATCATCGAGTCGGAGGGGATGCGGAACGGCTCGAACAGGAACGAGCGGATCAGCAGCACCACCAGGATGACCGGGAAGAACGAGCGCGAGTACTCGACCAGCACCGGCTCGGGCGGCAACTGGCCCGCCCCTGCCCGCGCCAGGCGCCGCGGCTTGAAGACCCAGGCGTCCGCCGCCCAGACCAGGCCGGTCACCAGCGTGGCGATCACCAGCACGAACGAAAAGTCGAAGATCAAGCGTCACCTCACCAAGGCTGCGCGAGTATTGAGTATTTCCCGCGGCGCATCAATGCCGACCCAAAGGGGACATGCCTCATTTCTTGCCGTCCATCGCCTCGCGCGGTCGTGGCGGCGGCAGGAAATGAGGCATGTCCCCGTCAGTCCTTGCGGCCCACCTGCAGCACGGCGAGGAAGGCCTCCTGCGGGATCTCCACCTGGCCGAGCTGCTTCATGCGCTTCTTGCCTTCCTTCTGCTTCTCGAGCAGCTTGCGCTTGCGCGAGATGTCGCCGCCGTAGCACTTGGCGAGCACGTTCTTGCGCAGCGCCTTGACCGTCGAGCGGGCGATCACGTGCGCGCCGATGGCGGCCTGGATCGCCACCTCGAACATCTGCCGCGGGATCAGCTCCTGCATCTTGTCGACGAGCTCGCGGCCGCGCTGGTAAGCGCTGTCGCGGTGGGCGATGGTCGACAGGGCATCCACTTTGTCGTCGTTGATCAGGATGTCGAGGCGCACCAGCGGCGCGGCCTGGAAGCGGTCGAACTCGTAATCGAACGAGGCATAGCCGCGGCTGCAGCTCTTCAGGCGGTCGAAGAAGTCGAGCACCACCTCGGCCAGCGGCAGTTCCCACTGCATGGACACCTGGTTGCCGAGGTACAACAGCTTCTTCTGTACCCCGCGCTTGTCGAGGCACAGCTTCATCACCGGCCCGACGTAGTCCGGCGGCAGCAGGATGTTGGCGATGATGATCGGCTCGCGCAGCTCGCGGACTTTTTCGACCGGCGGCAGCTTGGCCGGGTTGTCGACGTTGACGATCTCGCCTTCGGTGGTGAGCACCTCGTAGACCACGGTCGGCGCGCTGGTGACGAGCGACAGCTGGTACTCGCGCTCGAGCCGCTCCTGCACGATGTCCATGTGCAGCAGCCCGAGGAACCCGCAGCGGAACCCGAAGCCGAGCGCGGTCGACACCTCGGGCTCATAGTGCAGCGCGGAGTCGTTGAGCTTCAGTTTTTGCAACGCATCCCTGAACGACTCGTAGTCGTCGGAGCTCACCGGGAACAAGCCCGCGAACACCCGCGGCTTGATCTCCTTGAAGCCCGGCAGCGGTTTGCTCGCCGGTCGCGCGTCGAGCGTGATGGTGTCGCCGACCGGTGCGCCGTCGATCTCCTTGATGCCGGCGATCACGAAGCCGACCTCGCCCGTCTCGAGCGACTCGGCGACCAGCGACTTCGGCGTGAAGCGGCCGAGCTTGTCCACCTGGTGAGCGCGCCCGGTGGTCCAGACGCGGATCTTCTGCCCGGTGCGCAGCGACCCGTTCACCACCCGCACCAGCGACACGACGCCCACGTAGCTGTCGTACCAGGAGTCGATGATCAGCGCCTGCAGGGGTCCATCCGGGTCGCCATGCGGCGGCGGCACGCGCGCGATCAGCGTCTCGAGCAGGTCGGGCACGTTCTCGCCGGTCTTGGCGCTGACCCGCACCGCGTCCGCGGCCTCGATGCCGATGATCTCCTCGATCTCCTTGATGACCTTGGCCGGGTCGGCCGACGGCAGGTCGATCTTGTTGAGCACCGGCACCACCTCGAGACCCTGCTCGATGGCGGTGTAGCAATTGGCGACGCTCTGCGCCTCGACGCCCTGCGCGGCGTCCACGACCAGCAGCGCGCCCTCGCAGGCCGCCAGCGAGCGCGAGACCTCATAGGAAAAGTCCACGTGCCCCGGCGTGTCGATCATGTTGAGCTGGTAGACCAGGCCGTCGCGGGCCTGGTAGCGCAGCGACACGCTCTGCGCCTTGATGGTGATGCCGCGTTCGCGCTCGAGGTCCATCGAGTCGAGCACCTGCGCCTGCATCTCGCGCGCCTCGAGGCCGCCACAGACCTGGATGAAGCGGTCGGCGAGTGTCGACTTGCCGTGGTCGATGTGCGCGATGATGGAAAAATTGCGGATCAGGTTCATCGGTGCGGGCACTCCGGCCCGGCGCCGGTGCAAAAGGCGGGATTATACCCCGAGCGCCCGGCGGACCCCGGGGCCGTCGTAAATCCCCTCGCAGATCACCTGCCCCGCCAGCTCGAGCACCGGCACGCGCAGGCCGAAACGGACAGCGAGATCGGCGTCCTGGTCGACATCGTGCACCGGCAGGCGCTCGATGGCGGACCCGAACTCGAGCGACAGCTCGAGCAGGAACTGGTCGCAGAGATGGCAGCCCTGGCGCACGTACAGCACCAGGCCCTCGGGCAGTTCGCGGTTCATGACCCTTCCTCGAGCTGCAGGCGGTAGCGCGGCGGCGAGCGCTGCAGCCACGCCCGCGACACTGTCCACCCTGCCACGAGCCCGGCCAGGGACGCCAGCATGGCCGTGGCCTGCCCGCCCGGGGCCAGCACCGTGGCGCCGCCGGCACCGGCCAGCAGGCCGGCCAGCGGCGGCAGGTAGGCGAGCAGCGCCGCCCGCAACAGCTCGCCGTCGCTCACTTCCAGGAGGATGCCGTCGCCGGTGGCAAGCCTGCGGCCATCCGCCGCCTCGGCCGGCACCTCGAGCACGGCACCTTCGGCACGGGCGAGCCAACGCAGTGCACAGCCGCGTCCGCCGCTGCACGCTTCGCAGGCCGACGCCGCGGTGTCGCACACGAGCCAGGCGCGGCCGTCGCGGACGTCGCGCACCCGGGCGATGGTCTGCATCGGATCAGTGGTCTTTGGGCGGCTGGGCTGGCGCCGGTTGCGCCTCGGCCGGCGCGACCGAGGTCGCGATGTCGCGGACGGTGGCCTGTGGAACCTCGCCGACCGCTGTGACGACGAAACCGCTTACTTGCGTGGAAAAAGCGTTGGCGGAGCCGACGCTGGTCGACTCGGGCGGGGTCGGGCCGGCGGCATTGCCGGGCTCGATGAACACCGACACCGTGGCGACGCCGTCGGAAAACACCAGGTGCGTCATCTTCATCGGCGAGTTGGGCATGGGGTGCACGCGGGTCGCCACCAGCCGAAACCCGGGCGGCATCTTGCGCGGCCGCCAGTCGCCGGCGGCCGCCACGCGTGCATCCAGGCGCCGCGGCGCACGCATCCACTGGAACCCCGCGGCATCCACGGCTGGCTCGAGCTCGCGCGAATTGATCCGGTCGCGCACGTCGAGCCGCGTGAAATGGATCGCCTCGACCGCCACGCCCGCGCCGTTCACCACCTCCGAGCGCAGCGGCATGGCCGACTTCTCATCGAGCCAGAGGCGGTAGCCATAGCGATAATCGTCACGCGGCCGGATGTCGAGGATGCGCACCTCGCGTCCAAGCAGCTTCGTTCCCTTCTGCACGCTTAGCGTGTAGACGGCGTCGAGCTGCGGGCCCGGCTTTGGCAGCGTGCGCAGCAGCGAACCCTCGTCGGAGCGCTGCTCGACCAGCACCACCCGTCGGTCGGGCATGTAGAAATGGATCTCTTCGGGCGTGCGCACGATCTCGCGACCGCTGCCGTCCAGCGACACCAGGCGCTCCATGCTGCGCCCGTCCTCGTAGCGGTGCACGATGCGCATGGTCTCGGACCGGTTGCCCGCCGTGTGCGTGAACAGGCCGTCGTAGTTGAGCGACGCCAGTGCGCGGGTCATCTGCTCGAGCCACTCGCCGGCGGAGCGGTCGCCCGCCTCGGCGAGCGGCGCGCCGAGCGCGGCGATCAGCAATGCGGCAGCGGCAACGGCGCTCCGCATCAACGCGCCTCGGGGTTCTCGACGTTCACACGGGCGATGCCTGGGTCCGTCGCGAGTGCGTTCGACCAGGCGTTGCGCCGGCCGATCGGTGAAGCGTACTGGCCGTGGACCACGAGGTACCCGGCGAGTCGCTGGCTCTGCGCCGGCGTCAGGCTCGCGCCCCCGACCACCGGCATGGTCATCACCGGGGCCGCCGCCGGGGCTCCCGACCGCTGCGCGAACTGCTGGCCGCTGTCGCCATCCGGGCGAACCAGCAGCACCGCAGCCAGCGCGGCGCTCGCCGCGACCGCCGTCGCAGCCGCCGGCCGCCACCAGCGACGTGGCGCGACGACCGGCGCCTCGTCTGCCGCGACCGGCCCGACCACGCCCTCGCTGATCTCTATAGCCGCTGCGACGCGCGCGGCGAACCCGCGGCTCGCCACCCGGCCACCGGGGGCGCGCAGCGTCTCGCCGGCCAGCACGTAGCTGCCGAAGGCGCGCTTGAGTTCGGCATCGCGCGCCATGCGGCGCACCAGCAGGCTCACCTCGCCCGGGGGCAACTCGCCGTCGAGCAGCGCGGACATCTGTTCTCGAATCTGGTCGGTCATCGGTTCATCCCGGGCATTGGGCGGTTGCAGTCGTCAGTCGAGCAGCGGCTTGAGGCTGCGGTCGATCGCTTCACGGGCACGGAAGATCCGGGAGCGCACGGTGCCCACCGGGCAGTCCATCGCTTCCGCGATCTCCTCGTAACTCAATCCCTCGACCTCCCGCAGGATGATCGCCGTGCGGAGATCCTCCGGCAGCGCGCCGATGGCGTCATTCACCGTACGGTGGATCTCGTCCGACAGGGCGACGGCCTCGGGCGTGTCGCCGTGGCGCATGCGCGACTCGACCGCCGACTGCTCGCTCTCGCTCAGGTCGGCCTCGTAGTCGAGCGGCCGTCGCTGCCGGGACGCCATGGTATTGCGCGCCGTGTTGACGGCGATGCGGTACAACCACGTATAAAACGCGCTGTCGCCCCGGAAGGAACCGATGGCCCGGTAAGCCTTCACGAAGGCTTCCTGGGCCACGTCCTCGGCTTCCGCGGGGTCCCGCAACATGCGCGCCACCAGCTTCACGACCTTGTGCTGATACTTGAGGACCAGCAGGTCGAACGCGCCGCGCTCGCCTCGCTGAACCCGCCTCACGAGCTCCAGGTCGCTCTGGTCGGCTCCGGCGGCGGGCCGCGCAGCATCGTCCTCTGGCTCGTGCGGTTCAGTAGACCCGTCGACGGGGGGAAAGTTCGCCATCGCCGTCATCGAGCCGGCGCCGTGCATGGTGATGCGTTCACGGCGCGACCGCCCGCACGGTGACCAGCCGGACCGCCAGCTGGCGCAAGGTTCGACGCGGCAGGTCGAGTGGCGTGAGCCACAGCGCGTTCCGGCCGCCGGTGGCTGTCTGCCAGTGCAGCACGACGCTCGGTCCGAGGATGCGGGAGGCACCATGCACCGAGCAGGGCTCGCAGCCCGGGGTACAGTAAACAGCACCACTGCCCGCCGGCCGGATCGCCAGGGCCAGCGGGCGACGCGCCCGGTGGCCCGCATGCCATAGCAGCAGGCCGATCGCGACGGCCAGCCCGACACCGCTGGGTGCCCCGACCTGGTCGGCGGCCACCACCTCGACGACGATGCCGGCCGCGATCACCAGCGCTACGGTCAGCCGGTCCGCCAGAGTCCAGCGGGGCAGATCAACGGTCATGGCGGATCCGGGCGAGGACATGGCGCAGGGTGTCGTCGGTGGGAACGGCGCGTCCGACAAGATACCCGAAGAGTTCCGGGTCCTGCAGGTCGAGAATCCGGGCGAATGCGGCACGATCGGCGGGTGACGCCGCGTCGTAGTCCTGCTCGAGGTAGCGCAGCAGCACCAGGTCGAGTTCCTTCATGCCACGGCGGCAGCGCCAGCGCAACCGTGCACGCTCGCGCCCCGCGCCCGCCTCGCTGTCGATATCCGTCTCGGGCGGCGACACGCTCAGTGCTGCCGCTCCGCGATCATCTTCTTGATTTCGGCGATCGCCTTGGCCGGATTAAGGTCCTTCGGGCAGGCCTCGGCGCAGTTCATGATCGTGTGGCAGCGGTACAGGCGGAACGGATCCTCGAGCTCGTCGAGCCGCTCGCCCGTGGCCTCGTCGCGCGTGTCGATGATCCAGCGGTAGGCCGCGAGCAGCGCCGCGGGCCCGAGGTATCGGTCGCTGTTCCACCAGTACGACGGACAGCTCGTCGAGCAGCACGCGCACAGGATGCAGGCCGACGGCCGGTCGATTTTCTCCTGGTCCTCCTTGGACTGCAGGCGCTCGCGGTCGGGCGGCGCGGGCGTGCGCGTCTGCAGCCACGGCTTCACCGAGGCGTACTGCGCGTAGAAGTTGCTGAGGTCCGGCACCAGGTCCTTGATCACCGGCAGGTGCGGCAACGGATAGATCTTCACGTCGCCCTTGATCTCGGACGTCGACTTGGTGCAGGCCAGCGTGTTGACGCCGTCGATGTTCATCGCGCACGAGCCGCAGATGCCCTCGCGGCACGAGCGACGGAAGGTCAGCGTGGTGTCGACTTCGTTCTTGATCTTGATCAGCGCGTCGAGAACCATCGGTCCGCACGACGCCATGTCGACCTGGTAGCTGTCGACGCGAGGGTTCTCGCCCGAGTCCGGGTCGAACCGGTAGATGCGGAACGTGCGGACGTCGCGCGCCCCGCCCGGTGCAGCGTGGGTCTTGCCCGGCTGGACGCGGGAGTTCTCGGGCAGGCGGAACTGAGGCATG
>Ga0209254_10000097_pt1 | contig 54478 bp, 55 predicted proteins | sample FrelakmetDIP11DI_FD_187148 | JGI IMG/M metagenome (GOLD analysis project Ga0209254, IMG submission 187148) | Freshwater lake sediment microbial communities from the University of Notre Dame, USA, for methane emissions studies - DIP11 DI (SPAdes)... | ecosystem: Environmental > Aquatic >...
TGTAGTTCCCAAATCGTGGACATATAATATTCCGAAGCCATTGCGCACAACTGCTGATTCAAGGTCTGTTGATGCTTGGCTAAATGACTTATTGGTTTCAACTATGTAATACATATGATGCCTCGACTAAAGAAATGATGGAACGTACCTGAGTTCAGAAATGGACTTGCTAAGAAATAAGAGTTTTATGGATGCGCCACAGCTTCCTCTATTAGCTTAAAACTGGAATGGCAGGCGATACAGTTTTTCATAAGCAAATCTAATTGCCTTCGGCTATGAGCCGGAACTTTTAATTGCATAGCATCTGCTGCGATTTCATCGAATTTTTTTCTGGTATCAAATCCCAACGTCTTCATGGACAAAGGGATTTTAGATAGCAATGAGCCTGGTGTATTTTTTTCGGCAACCATTCCTGCTTTGTTAGCAAAGCTTGCAACAAGATTCATATCATTGTTGGTGATAGCTTCACTGACCGCTTGCGTACTAATTAGAAAGTTACGCATTTCTTGCAAGATCAGGTTCCGCTCGTCTTTACTCAGGACAACAGCCACTCGACTATCCTCAGATGAAGTAACGCTACCTTGTACAAACTTATATCCAATAATTGATAGTAATATCAATAGTATACAAATGATAATCCACAGAATTTTGTAATTTTTCATAATTTACTGAACGAAAAGTTCATGTATGGAGCCGTAAAGGTTCTATAGTTGGTTACAATCACCGTCCTTTGCGCCCGCCATTTCCAGGACCCATACCATCTCCAGGACCCATGCCACCACCTGTTGCTGGTGGTTCACCAGGCAACTCAACCCCACGCTCACGCGCTCTTTCTTGCATTTTTTTGTGATGTTCAAGACGATAAGCCTCACGCTCTTGCTGTGTTTTCATATTACGCATCTTGGTGCGATGCTCGGCACGTTCTTGTGAAGTCATCAACTGACTTCCATAAATCCGCTCACGATCGCGGGTTCGATCTTGAAGTTTGGCACGATCCCGATCTTGTGTCTGTGTTTGCTGCTGAATTTGATCTTGGGTTTGAGTTTTAGTCTGATCTTGATCTGCGGCAAACGCTGCTACCCAAACTGTTAAGAACAAACTCGCTATTAAAGACGTCATTATGTTTCGACTTTTCAATTTAATCTCCAATCACATAAGTACTAGCATCAGTACATTTAATGTCAAATGCTATGTCTTACCAGTCTAGTAGACCAAACTAGGTGAGTAAATTAGTGCAAGCACCTAGAAGCATTAATTTAATAAGCATTGGCAATCATTTGAAGTACTCAGCGAATTCAGCTCGCATATAATGATTAAGTGAGAATAAAGTGGGATTTATTTAGTGATTATTGATTGCTGTCTGCTTAGGGATATTCCGAGCGATTAAATAAGCGCTATTAATACACTACGCTGTCCGAATTGTGTATTCTGATGATAAACATCCAATATCAACAGCAACCAGTTTTACATTTCTTATTTGGCTTCCACACTTTTAAAAACTCTTCTTTACTCATTGCTTTTACATTCAAATCATTTTGTAATTCACTATCAACAACATTCACTTGATAATGATTAAAATGAGCCAAATATTTAGCATAAGCCCTATCAGCCCCCATAAACCCTGTTATCTTTGTCCATAACCATTTTTTAAATTTAAACATAGCAAATCCACCTATTTATTACTAACTCTTAATTGTTATTAAATATCAACTCACTTTGAGAGTGGCTTGGTTCAATTAGGTTCTAAGGCAGTAATAATAGTACGTTATTATTTGAATTGAATGTCCGCAATTGGCCGTTAGCTGTCAATGATAACAATCCAATTCCAGTTCTCATTTTTGTCTGAGTTGGTGAACCATCACATTATTAAGGCTTGCATAGTTGCTAGCCTTTTTCATTTCCAATGACATCTTACGACCCCAAAGCGGGCATCGAAAGTTAATGAGATGTAGCTTGAGAGTTGACACTATTAACCACACTTTCATGTATGCTTTGCTCTTTAAATTGAAGCTTCAACGAAAGCCTCACTGATTAAATGCTGTTAAGCAACTGTTTTGGCGTCACATTTAAGTAGCCGCGAATGACTAGCCATGCAGCAAGCGGGATTAACACCAGCGCTATTACAAGCACACTAAGCGTTAATAAGAAGTTAAATTGGTACGGAATAATTAACACAAAGCGGCTTAAATAATAACTTAATCCGCTAGCGACCAGCACGGCGACAATAGAGGCCGCTACAGCAATGCTTACAAACTCAGTGAGAATCATCAGCGATACTTGTTTACGCGATGCGCCAAATGCACGCAGCAAGCTAGCCTCTTGTAAACGCTCGCTACGTGTAGCCACCAGAGCGGCATACAGCACAACAACGCCAGCCAGCACACAAAAACCAAATACAAAGCTTACTGCAATGTATAGCTTGCTCATAATATCGCGCACTTGGTTCATCATGCTTGCAACATCAATCACGGTAAAGTTGGGAAACTGTTGCAACATGCTATTAAGCGCGTTATCTTGACTCTTAGGCAAATAAAATGCAGTCATATAACTGGCACTAAATTTAGCCAAAGTTTCAGGTGGTGTCACAGCAAAAAAGTTAGGCCGCATGCTATCCCACTCAACTTTGCGGATGCTGGTGACGGTAAGTGTGATTTTACTGCCAGCAATATCATAAGTCAGTGTGTCGCCCAGCTTGATATTTAGCGCAGTTGCAATATCTTGTTCTATAGATAATAGTGGTGCAGCGGCTTCATGAGCATGCCACCAGCGGCCTTGCAGCATCTGGTTATCAGCTTGCATTTTAGCGGCTGAAGACAAATTAAACTCACGCGACACCAAGCGTTTTGCACGTTCTTCCGAGAACATTTCAGCACTAATGGGCTGACCATTTTTTTCTACCAACCTGCCACGTATCATAGCGAATATTTGTGGATTTGTTTGGTTAGAAATTTGTTTAATAAAGGTTTTAACTGGATCAACTTGGCTTTCTTGAATATTAATAATAAATCTGTTTGGCGCATCCACTGGTAAAGATGACTGCCAAGATTGCATCAAATCAGTTTTAATCATCACCAGCAGCATTAACACCATAGCACCCAAACTAAAACCAATAATCTGTGCAATGGACAAGCCAAGTCTTCGTTTTAAATTGCCCATACCCAAGCCGATAATATTGGATATAGCTTTATTTTGACTAGCGTGATGCATTGCTAACGCCAAGCAATAGGCCAGAACACCAGCGACTAAGCAGATGCCAAAAATACCCGCTAAAAATGCCAGCGCCAATGCTGGCGTTTTAGCTAATAAAAAAATCAGTACAGTAATCACAGTAATCACGGGCAAGTAATTTAGCCAAATCTTGTCAGGATTTAGCACAAAATTCCGTCGCAAAATTTGAATAGTAGGGATATTTTTTAGCGCGCGAATATGCGGCAACATGATGGCAAACAAAATGGCACAGCTTAATAGCAGACCCATTGCTATGGGTGTTAAATTGGGTGCTGGCAAGTTTTCTAGAAATAACTTTCCTGCAAAATGGGCTAACCCAAATTGCACTAAGTAGCCAAGCAAGCAGCCAGCAAGGCCGCCAATTGCGGCCAGCAGCGCTGTTTGAATCAACATAATATTTTCAATATTGGCTTTACTTGCACCAAAGCAGCAAAATAAAGCGGCCGTTTCTTGGCTGCGTGCTAAAAACGGTGCGCTGGCAAGCAGCATAGCCACAATAGCCAGCACCACGCTTACCATCGCGCTTAATCCAAGAAAGATTTCTGCTTTGTCTAGTGCGCTCCGTATCTCTGGCCGTGCGGTTTTTACGTCTTCAATACGCTCGCCACGTTGTAAATTGGGCGTCATTTCCCTGATGAATTGTTTAAGTTTTTCCGCATTGCCCGCTAGTACTAATTGATATTTGACGCGACTGCCAAATTGAATCAGCTCGGTTGCAGGCACATCATGCATATGCATCATCACGCGTGGTGCAAAGCTAAACATATCTCCGCCACGCGATGACTCGCGTAATAAAATACCCGCTACCTTAAGTTTAATAGCCCCCAGCTCCAGTTGGTCGCCCAGTTTCAAATCCAGCGCATTGGCTAAACGTGGCTCTATCCATGCCTCGCCGCTTGCTGGTCCAGCGCGAACATTTTGCACCACTTTTTCTGCCAAAAACTGCACACCAAAATCACCCATCAATGGAAACTTATCATCAATCGCTTTGATTTCGGCCAGTTGATTTTTATCACTATTAATTGCCATGCTCGCAAACTCTAGCGTAGATGAGGCCTGCAGGCCATACTGTTTGGCCTCGGCCCTATATTGCTGTGGAATAGCATGATCTGCAATAATTACCGCATCGCCTCCCAGCAACATGCCGCCTTGGTTATTTAGGTGAGCCGAAATGCGGTTGGTAAAAAAATTAACGGCAGTGATAGAAGTCACCGCCAGCACTAAGGCCAGCACCAGCACGCGCAAATCGCCCGCTTGCCATTGTGAGCGTAATTGCTGCCATGCCAGCTTAAGGTTTAATAGCATATCGCACTCAACTTACCATGTTGTAATGTTAAAGTACGTCCGCAACGCTGCGCCAATTGTCTATCGTGTGTCACCAAAATAAGCGTAGTATTGGCTTGCTGATTTAGGCTAAACAGTAAATCAATAATGCGTTCGCCAGTGGCAATATCCAAATTACCTGTTGGCTCATCTGCAAACAAAATAGCAGGTTGCGGAGCGAAGGCTCTTGCTATTGCCACCCGCTGTTGCTCGCCACCTGACAATTGTTTTGGATAATGATTGATACGCTCGGCCAAACTCACTTTTTCTAACGTCTCTATTGCCAGCTGTTTGGCATCTTTTCTATTAGCTAACTGCATTGGTAGCATCACGTTTTCTAGGGCAGTCATGGTGGGCAATAGTTGAAACGATTGAAACACAAAGCCCATCTGCGCGCCACGCATGGCGGCGCGGGCATCTTCATCTAAGGTGCTAAATGGATTGCCAGCAACTTCTACCACACCGCTAGTTGGCACATCTAACCCTGCCAACAATGCCAACAAGGTGGATTTACCAGAGCCTGAACTCCCGATGATAGCAACACTCTCCCCCTGTGCAACCTGTAAATTCAAGCCATTTAAAATTTCAATTTTATTTGTTCCCTCACCTACGTGCTTGCTTAAGTTTGTAGCTAAAATAGCACTAGTATTTTTAATCAGCGTACTTTTTTTAGGCTGGTGCGTTAAGCTTAGCTTATATTCAGTTTCGGATCCGGATTCGGAAAGTAACATATCATGCCTTCTCGTTTTAATTTATTGTTTAATGTTTTTGCTACACTTAGTCTACTTGTGAGCGCTTTGGTTGCACTGCCCGCCGCCGCCAAGCAAACCAACCTGCAAACCATTGTTGTATTTGGCGATAGTCTATCCACCGCATACGGCATACAACAAGATGAGGGCTGGGTGAGCTTATTGCAACAGCGCCTAACGCAACATAAACTTTATTACCAAGTTATTAACGCGAGCATTAGCGGAGAAACCACCAGCGGCGGCTTAAGTCGATTCCCCGACATGGTGAAAACGCAAAAACCAAGCATTGTCATTATTGAGCTGGGGGCCAACGATGGCCTGCGCGGTTTAAGTGCAGTTGAAACTTACAACAATTTAAAGGCGATGATTCAACAAGCCAAAAAATCAAACGCCAAAGTGTTGCTACTTGGCATGAAAATTCCACCCAATTACGGCTTAAAATATAGCCAACAATTTAGCGAAAACTACCAAACCCTTGCAAAAATATACAGAATACAACTAGTGCCATTTTTTTTAGAAGGCGTTGCTGGCAACCCAGATTTAATACAAGCTGACGGCTTACACCCAAATGCAGCGGCCCAAGCCAAATTACTAGAAAACGTATTGCCAATACTCACTAAAATGCTAAAGAATTAATATCTTTATAAATAATTGATTAATTAGTAGAGTGTATTATTTAATACTTAAATTATAAGTGTCTAGTGATTTATGGCCACTTTTGGCCGTTATGTGTCAATGATGATAATCCAATTCCAGTTCTCATTTTTGTCTGGGTTGGTGAGCCAAGTTCTAAGCCTTGCAGCTATGCAGGGCTTTTTCATTTTAGTCGGTACAAATCAATTATTTCAATTTAGAGTCTGCATAGAATTTTCAGACTACCTATTATTGTTAATGAGAGTCTGCTTTAAAGCAGTCTAATTTAATAATACTATGCTCGTTACTTTGGCGACACATGAAACACTATATATCACCGCGTATAAGTGATTGCTACAGGACCATTTTTAGTTGTATCGTCTTTTTGATACTCAAGCAAAATCGTACTGTGATTAAGGTCGTGTGTAAAAGCATAGCGCGTCAGTACATGGCCCGTCTCAAACCAAAGTACACGGCCGAAGTCTATTTTGTCACCGTGTGATTTTGAAAGCATATGGTTTGTTGCTAAAGCCTTCATCACGTCGTTTGGGAAGACTCCATTTGTTGATACGCGGCAAGCTTCACCAACCCACTCGATAAGATATGGGTGATTGTCTAAGGTCATCATATAGCCATTATCACCTTGGCCTCTGATTTTATCGTATTTTGCTTGTTCATCATCTGTTCTTTTGGAATTCGAACCATCTAAGGTTTGCGAATTTTCGGATTGCTTGAGACAGTAGTCTTCAAATACTCTCACTAAGCTGCCGCCATCGGCAAATGCCGAAATGGGCATAAGTGTGGATAGTAACGAAATGATGATGGCTTTCTTCATGATGACCTCCATTGAATGGTGATTTAAATAAACTTAATATCAATAAATTCCTTACATTCACGACACCTTGGACTAGGCATGCCAGGCATCGTTAATACACACTTTAAGCCAGTAATCTTAAGGGATACTTAACGGATGAAAATTTCTACAATTAAATAATTGCCGAGGGCTGTATTATTCTGCCCTATCTTTTGATAGTCAATTCATCATGGATGCTGTGAACACCTTCAATACTTCGGACTAATTTGACTATATGATCAAGCTGGTTTTGATTGTCAACAGCACCAGTGAGACGAACATCTCCTTTGAGTGTAACAACAGCAATGTCAAAACTCTTGGCCTGTTCATTATTAAGTAGCGCCGTTTTAACCTTCATTGTCACATCAGAGTCACTAATTTCTGTCTTTATAGAGGTGCTTGGTTTTGTTGTATCCGTAGCTTCTTGAGGTTTATTACATCCTACGATCGTCGTCATGCCTACAAGTGTTGCACTTAAAATAAATAATTTAGCGTACGTTTTCATTTTAAAATCTCCTTTTGTTGTCTATCAAAATTGATAGCACCATCAATATAACTGCGAGAACTTAAGGATTTCTTAATTTAATGTACAAGAAATAAATACAAAAAACAGTGGACTCATCCAACTCAATCCATAAAATCACAGCTCCATTGAGGTTTCGATGCTGTATCTAAAGAATTTCGCATACAATTGACTAGAGGCTAAAGTATTGTGAGAAAAACACTTGAAGACAATTCATTTATGGGCTTGTCAGATGATCAAGCTCAGAACCTACTCATCGAAGAAGGCTATAACGACCTTCCATCATCCAAGCCACGCAATGTATTTGCAATAGCCTTTTCTGTTTTCCGTGAGCCTATGTTCATACTACTTGTAGCCTGCGGCGTTATTTATCTATTGCTGGGGGATCGGCAAGATGCGTTGATGCTTCTTTGTTTTGTGTTTATCGTCATGAGCATCACGTTTTTTCAAGAACGCAAGACCGAGCGAGCTCTGGAAGCTTTGCGTAACCTTTCAAGCCCTCGTGCCTGTGTGATTAGAAATGGCGTAACGAAACGTATTCCAGGGCGAGAAGTAGTGCGTGGCGACACCTTGATACTGGTAGAAGGCGATCGCATTCCAGCAGATGCCATCATTCTTCAATGCACAAGCTTGACAGTAGATGAAGCTTTGCTTACGGGAGAATCTGTCGCTGTGAGAAAACTGGCTGCAGAGAAGTTACAGCAGCTTCTTGAACTTCCTGTAGGCAAACCTGGAGGCGATGACTTGCCTTACGTGTTTTCTGGCACATTGGTGGTGCAAGGCAAGGGCGTCGCGCAGGTGATGTCAATAGGTGAGAATACCGCTATCGGGAGCATTGGCAAGACGTTATCTTGCATCAAACCAGAAACAACCCATATTAAACTGGAAATTGAACAAGTGGTCAGGCGCGCATCTTGGGCAGGATTTGCACTGGCTGGGTTCGTTGCACTTTGGTATGGTTTTACGCGTGGTGATTGGCTTAGTGGGTTTCTAGCAGGTATCACATTAGCGATGGCAATCTTGCCAGAGGAGTTGCCAGTAGTGCTAACAATTTTTCTTGGTTTGGGTGCTTGGCGTATAGCGCAGAAAAAAGTATTAACTAGGCATGTTCCTGCTATAGAAATGTTAGGCGCTGCTACCGTGCTGTGCGTAGACAAAACGGGTACGCTTACACAAAATAAAATGGAAGTGGCGCAGCTATGTGCCAACAATTTAATGTTTGAAGTTGAACAAGCGCAAGCGTCAATCCTACCAGAAACATTCCATGAGGTGCTCGAGTTTGCGGTGCTGGCAAGTCATCGTGACCCATTTGATCCGATGGAAATTGCCATTCGTGAATGTGGATTAACGCTGCTCTCAGGCACCGAGCATTTACACGGCGCTTGGCAACTAGTGGATGATTACCCTCTTACAAAAAAGCTGTTGGCAATGTCGCGTGTATGGAAGTCGCGAAATAATGCACATTACATTATTGCCGCCAAAGGCGCGCCAGAAGCCATTATTGATTTATGCCATCTTGATGCTGAAACGGCACAAAAAATCATTCAGCAAGTAAATATACTCGCAGAAAAAGGCTTGCGTGTATTAGCGATTGCAAAAGCCAAGTTTACCGAACAAGTGCTACCAGAAATTCAACATGATTTTGTTTTTGAGTATTTAGGCCTCATTGCATTAGCTGATCCAATTCGACCTAATGTTACAGCCTCAATTAAAGAGGCGCACAATGCAGGCATACGCGTTGTGATGATTACTGGCGATTACCCTGTAACTGCCATGAATATTGCCAGCCAGATTGGCCTTGAATCACCAGATAGTGTGATTACCGGGCTTGAACTTGACAAGTTTACTGAGGCGGAGCTTCAGATGCACATAAAGACAGTAAATGTGTTTTGCAGAGTGGTGCCAGAGCAAAAACTCAGACTCGTCAATGCATTTAAAGCGGACGGCGAAATTGTCGCAATGACGGGCGATGGCGTGAACGATGCGCCCGCGCTAAAAGCGGCACATATCGGCATCGCCATGGGCGGACGAGGCACTGATGTCGCGCGTGAATCAGCCTCATTAGTCTTATTAGATGACGATTTTAGTTCCATCGTTACTTCTGTAAAGTTTGGCCGTCGTATTTTTGATAATCTGCGCAAAGCCATTGCCTTTATTGTGGCGGTGCATGTGCCGATTGTTGGTTTGTCGCTGATTCCAGTAATGTTGGGCTGGCCAGCGGTGCTGATGCCAGTGCACATACTTTTTCTGCAACTCATTATAGATCCTGTTTGTTCTATTGTTTTTGAAGCAGAGCCTGAAGAAGCTGATGTAATGCAACGACCGCCACGTTTAAGCAGTGCGCGCTTGTTTGATTTTGCCGTATTAAAACACGGTCTTCTGCAAGGTGGGCTACTGCTAGTAGTTGCGCTAGTGATTTTCGGTTTTACGCTATATCAAGGAATTGGGGCAGATGAAGCGCGCGCACTTACCTTTACAACCCTTGTGCTGGCTAGTATCGGCTTGATTTTTACTAATCGTTCTTGGTCAAAGTCTGCATTGGCTACATTAAAAATACCCAATCCAGCTTTATGGTGGATTACTATGAGCGCTATGGCGATCCTTGCATTAGTGCTTTTATTGCCAGAATTAAGTAGATTGTTTTCCTTTAGTCAGCTAGATGGTGATGCTATTGTGTTTTGTGGATTGATAGGGTTCCTAACATTTTCACTGCTGGAGGTTCTCAAGCGGCTTCGAACACGACACAATTAGATTTTTTGTGTCTTATGCTTTTGCCTGATCTGCCTTAGTAAGGCTAGATTCTGCCTTATATGATATTGTTATATTTGACAGAATAATGCCAGAATAGGGCCAAACGTAGTCACTTATAAAAATAAGTCTAACTTAATAATTGGTTTCATTTTAAATTTTTTACTAAAACCTCTCGAAGCCGTAAAGAAGAGTCTAGTCGTGTTGATTTACACTTTGCTTATCACAAGCCACTTTCCACAGTATTTCCTCTTCTCCTTGCTCATGCCTTTATTGCGAATCTTGCCAATATCAGCATATACAACAGTTTTAGCATCAAGAGTATTTTCTAGCTTTGTCCATTCAGCCATTACGTTTGTACACATCAATGATGTTCTTCTCAGGTAGAATAGAAACATGACCTCACTCTCTTTGCTGCTCTGGATTGCGTTAGGAATCGTGTTGCAACTGGCAATCTATCTGGGCATAGGCTTCTGGCGTAAATGGATGGACTATCAAGACCTGCCTAGACGCGGGGTGGAGTCGGACGTTCCGGTGGATCAGAACAAGTTGAGTAAAGCGGGCGACAATATCGCCACTGCTTGGTTAGGCTTCCGCACATTCAGGGTCAACCGCAAGATCTATGAAGATGCCACCCAATCTATTTGCTCGTTTTTCCTAGTACCAGAAGATGGACAACCTCTACCGTCCTTTCTGCCAGGGCAGTTTCTGACTTTTCGCCTTGGTGTACCCACCAACGCAGGCGGCACCGAACAGATTATTCGCTGCTACTCCTTGTCGGATGCACCTCATCCGGATTACTACCGCGTGTCAATCAAGCGCGTGCCACAACCGATTGGCATTGATGTTCCGCCGGGACGCTCATCCAACTACTTTCATGATCACATCAAAGTTGGTAGCCTTTTGCAGGTGCGCGCGCCTTCTGGACATTTTCATATTGATAAAAGCGATGCCCCAGTAGTCCTGATTGGCGGCGGCATTGGCATCACACCTATGTTGAGTATGCTGAATTGGTGCCTGGCCAATCAGACCGGACGTGAAGTCTGGCTGTTCTATGGCGCGCGTAATAGCCAGGAATTAGTGATGAAATCCCTTCTCGAAACCCTGGCCAGCGCATACACGAACTTTCATTTATGGGTTTGCTTTAGCAATCCCCTGCCAGAAGATATAGTCAGGCGTGATTATCACCATCAGGGGCGAGTCGATATAAATCTGTTACGCACACAGTTGCCGCTCAAGCCATATCATTTTTACATTTGCGGCCCAACTCCGATGATGGAAAGCATCGTGCCGGCACTGGATGATTGGGGCGTGCCTGATACGCACATCCATTTTGAGGCTTTCGGCCCAGCTACAATCAAACGTCACAACATAACAGTACCGGTTGCCGCACAGACAGAGGCTGCTGATACTGGCATCATCGTGAATTTTGCCCTGACCGGTAAACAGTTGCCATGGCTGCCATCCGCCAACAACCTCCTGGAATTTGCAGAAGCAAATGGCATTAGCGTCAATTCTAGCTGTCGTGCGGGGGGCTGTGGCACCTGCCAAACAACAATTCGTTCAGGCGAGGTAGCTTACCGCCAGCCGCCCGATTTCGATCCCGAGCCCGGCACATGTCTGCTCTGCGTCTGCACACCTAAGACTAATTTGACGCTGGAGGTATAAATGACAACTTCGCTCTGGCGTGAACATGTTCTACCCTTCAGCATTATTCTTGGTTTACTTGCCGCCATTACACTGGCTAGCGATTATTTCCTGCATCTTTTGAATCTGGTGTGGGTTGGTCGTTATCTGGGCATTCCAGGGACGATCCTTATTATTGGTTCGCTGGTTTATTCGCTACGCAAGCGCAAATACATCACATCAGGAAACCCGAAGTCTCTGCTGACGCTTCATGAATTCATGGCTTGGCTTGGCTCATTGTTCGTATTGATTCATGCCGGCGTACATTTCAATGCCATCCTTCCCTGGTTGGCCACAGTGGCGATGAGTGTGAATGTGGTGAGCGGCTTAGTGGGTAAATTTCTGCTGGATCGCTCGCGCCGCCATGTACAGGAGCAACGTCAGGACTTCCGGCAGCGCGGTCTGCAGCAGCCGGAGGTGGAGCAGGCAGTATTCTGGGATGCCGTTACGCTCGATGCCATGACCAAATGGCGGAAGATACATATTCCGATCTTTATCGTTTTTGCTGTACTGGCGTTAGGCCACATCATCAGCATTTTCCTGTTCTGGGGGTGGGTATGAACCGATTTCTCAAGTTCGTTCTTGCCGCCAACCTGATTGCGCTTGCGATTCTGTCTTTCACCTACCCCCACCTGATGGTTGGACCAGGCAAACTGATTCCTGGTCATAAACAATTGAATGCTGATTGCTTTGCCTGCCACACGCCGCTAATCGGAGCCACCTCCGAACGCTGCGTCAGTTGCCACAAACCACGGGATATCGGTCGATTAACAACAAAAGGCCTGCCCATCGCAAAACCACTCACTTCAGCCCCCTTCCATCAGCAGTTGATCAGCCAAAACTGCATAGGCTGCCACAGTGATCATGCTGGCGTGAAACGCTACAAACGGCACGGATACTTTAATCATGGCCTGCTGAAACTGGATACGCGCGAGCAATGCCAAGATTGCCATAAATCGCCCGATGACTCCCTACACCGGCAGATCACCGGCAAATGCTCCCAGTGCCACGGCCAGGATAAATGGTTACCGGCAACATTCGACCACAATAAATATTTTGTATTAGATAGTGACCACAACGCCCGTTGTGTTACTTGTCATGTACGCGATGACTACAAACGCTACACCTGCTATGGCTGCCATGAGCACTCGCTACAAAGTATTCGCCGTGAGCATATTGAGGAAGGGATTCGCAATTTCGACAATTGTGTCAAGTGCCACCGCAGTGCCAATGAGGAGAACATCCGTGGCGGTGAAGGAAACGTCGAGGGAGATGATTAACCATGCTAATTGATAAGCGACCTTGAACTAACTTATAACAAAATAGGCACGCCCAGGCAAAATAATATGACACTGGCACAGCGATTTGCGTACGATCATTCTGCTATTTGATTGTTTCAAGGTTTGATTTGGTATTCACATGAAATTTTAACAAAGATTTTCAGGCCATAATTGAGCCTTAAGTTTTGCTTAAGAAAACTCTGCTTTAATACCACTGACGTCTTAATTCAGACGCACTATTTAACCAAGGAGATATATTATGAAGAAGTTATTAGTTATTATCGCTGCTACTTTTGCTGCCACAAGTGCCTTTGCTGCTCCGACTTGCGATGTCCCCAAAGAAAAATGGATGAAAGAAGCAGACTTCAAAGCAAAAATAGAAAGCCAAGGCTACAAAATTAAGACGTTCAAAGTAACAAACAAGAATTGCTATGAGATTTACGGCACTGACAAGAACGGCAAGAAGGTGGAAGTTTACTTTGATCCACAAACTGCTGAAGTGCTCTTGGCAAAATAAGTCAATCACAACATGACAATCGAATTCTGCCTCGGGGGTAGATAACATTTATCTTCCGAGGTGGAAAAGGATGATCAGGATGAAACTAAACGAATCCGTCGAATCCATCTACGTATGGGATCGCTTCATACGTGTCTTTCACTGGAGCTTGGTCAGTTGTGTGCTACTTGATTACTTTGTGATAGATGACGGAGAAACTATCCATCAGTGGCTGGGCTATGCCGCCTGCGTGCTTGTGTTGGCTCGTATAGTGTGGGGTTTCGTAGGCTCAAAATATGCGCGTTATTCTGACTTTTTTCCCACTCCGACCCGAACCATCAAGTACTTGCGTCACATGATTTTTGGTGAGCAGGATATGCATGTCGGCCACAATCCTCTTGGTGCCATTATGATGTTTGCATTGATGGCGCTTGTATTGGCTCTAGGGGTGACGGGCTTCATGCAGGGCCTTGATGCCTACTGGGGTGAGGAATGGCTGATGGATTTGCATGACATACTTGCCGACATTCTAATTGTTCTCGCGGCCATACATGCACTAGCAGCAATAGCCATGAGCCACATCGAACACACTAATCTCATTAAAGCGATGATCACTGGCGTTAAAGTTTTACATTCAACAGCCAAGTCAGATAAAACAACCCAATAGTTGACTGGCTAGTTGTTAGTGAAGTAAGTGGCTCTCACATGCAATGCTGACGATACACACTTCGACAGTTCATTTTTCGGACTCACTATATAGTTTATTTCCAGATGAAAATAAAAGATGTAACTTTGTGTGACAGGCCGCAATGGGTCGTTACTCGTCAATGATAACAATGCAATTCCTGTTACCAGATTCGTCAGACTTAGTGAGCCATCACATTATAAGGCTGGCAAAGTTGCTAGCATTTTCATTTCCAATGATGTCTTACGACCCTTAGCTAAAATTGCTCTTCTTAATTTTGGTGTATGAATTAGTAATTGTCTATGCTCGTGAATAAACTTTCGAGAAATGTAGAAATAACATCTTATTAAAACAAATTATCAATTTTAAGTAGTGTGAGCAAACCCATTAGCGCAAAGATACCTGCTGCGATTGAGTGAACTAATTTCATTGGAATTTTCGCTGCGAACTTGTTTCCGATAAAAACAGCAGGCACATCTGCCAGCAGCATTCCCACTGTTGTCCCTACAACTACCATGAACGGAGCAGCGTAGTGGGCTGCTAAGGCAACTGTAGCTATCTGGGTTTTGTCACCCATCTCAGCGAGGAAAAAGGTGACCAATGTTGCTCCAAAAACGCCTAAGTGACTAGCAATCTGAGTTTCTTCATCCTCAATCTCATCTGGAATCATCGTCCAAATCGCCATGCCAATAAATGATAGTCCTAATACCCAACGCATAACATCTGGACTTATTGCCGTCGTAATCCATGCGCCCAAAGCTCCAGCCAAACCGTGATTGATTAGTGTGGCACATAATATGCCAGCAATGATAGGGAGAGGTTTTTTAAATCTTGCCGCAAGGATAAATGCGAGCAATTGAGTTTTATCACCAATTTCGGCGAGAGCAACAACGCCTGTTGATACTAAAATAGCTTCCATATATACTCCTTGGCCAGACTTAAAGACGATTGATTACAAGACCTCTCTGACCAAAGTAAGGTAATGTAATCAAAGGTCTTGCCAAGTTTGGAACCGCTTGCACCATAATCTTATGATTAAGTATGTTGACGCAAGCCTCTTCTGTACAAAGAGCGGCTACTCCCCAATGATTAACTAATTATAACGTCATCCATATTCTTCAGGCAATAAACAAAAAATCTTAAATTAGCTGATTTACACGGTATGAAGCATTGATTTGCTCAATAAAAGTAGCATTGGACTTGCTGAAGAAATCGAAATGCGAAATACAAGAGCGACGGCTTTGGGCCTTAAACAGTAGTTCATCTCAAATAGGCGTATGTGTCATATTGGCATTTAGCTGTCAATGATAACAATCCAATTCCAGTTCTCATTTTCGTCTGAGTTGGTGAGTCATTGCATTATAAGGCTAGTATAGTTGCTAGCTTTTTCATTTCCAATGACATCTAACTACCCTAAGAGGACAATCAATTCCTTCTAATTGGAATTGCCTGCAAGCTCTAGCAATCGGTCCACTCCAACTGGCTCATCCTTTAGCATAGGCACTACTGCATAGCGTTTTGAATATTGTTGAGCTACCGAATTAATCTCAACCAATTCATTCAGAGCTCTCTGATGCAGCAGCGATGATGTGGTCTTTGTTGCAGCAACACTGTTATTAATCACCCAAGCCCAAGGTTCAATACCAGCACGATGCAGATCCGCTTGCAAATTGGCTGCTTCTAATACGGGAGTTTTTTCTGCCAGCGTCACGATAAGTATTTTAGTTTGCTTTGGGTCTTGTAACTGCATCATAGGTGTTGTGAAGTGCAAATTAGCTTTATCCATTTGGCGAGCTACTTCACGGTGGTAGGCACCCGTTGCATCTAACAATAACAACGTATGGCCCGTTGGTGCGGTATCCATTACAACGAACTTTTTACCAGCCTCACGAATGATGCGTGAGAATGCTTGGAATACAGCAATTTCTTCCGTACAAGGTGAACGTAGATCTTCTTCCAGCAAAGCGCGGCCGTGTTCATCTAACTTCGCACCTTTTGTTTCCAGAATGTGCTGGCGATAGCGTTCAGTTTCCTCATGAGGGTCGATGCGGCTTACAGTTAAATTATCTAGTGTGCCATTAAGGGTGTCTGATAGATGAGTGGCTGGGTCTGACGTGGTGAGGTGCACAGGTAGCCCGCGATGTGCCAGTTCGACAGCAACTGCAGCTGCTATCGTAGTTTTACCAACCCCTCCCTTACCCATAGTCATGACTAAACCATGACCATCTTCTGCTATGCTATCTACTAATTTAGATAAACTAGGTTTATCCAATTTAACTAGTGAATTGTTCATGCCATTAGTGTGATATGGGGTGTCAACTAAAAGCTTACGTAATGCATCTAACCCGACCAAGTCGAATGGTTTAAGGACAACCTGGTCTTGTGGTAACTCTTTCAATACTGCAGGGATTGCATGGAGCGCTGCTTGTTCACGTTTGTAAATAGCAGCAGCTAGAGGGTCATTTTCTGCCTCGATTTTCGGTAAAATACCGTTGATTACTAGATACTGCTGTTTTAAACCAATACCAGCCAACTCTTCATGAGTACGAGCAACTTCACGCAAAGTAGATTGCTGTGCACGAGCGACTAGTATCAGCCGAGTACGTTTCCCGTCTGCAAGTGCATCTACCGCCGCCTTATACTGCTCGCGTTGCTTTTCAAGACCGGCCAATGGGCCAAGACAGGAAGCATCGCCTTTGCCTTCTTCTAAAAAGCCACTCCATGCGCCGGGTAACTGTAGTAAGCGTATGGTGTGTCCAGTTGGAGCTGTATCAAAAACAATATGGTCATACTCTGCTGTTAGAGGCGACTCTATAAGAAGTGATGTGAACTCATCAAAGGCTGCGATTTCAGTCGTGCAAGCGCCTGAGAGTTGTTCCTCAATGCCTTTTACCACCGCTTCCGGTAATATTCCACGCACTGGTCCAACGATACGATCCCGATATAACTGAGCTGCTGCTTGAGGGTCTATTTCAAGTGCTGCCAAATTCGCAACTGCTGGCACAGAGGTAATGTTGTTGCCGATAGTAATACCAAATACCTGTCCAACGTTAGAAGCTGGGTCGGTACTCACTAATAATACGCGTTTACCGGTTTCTGCCAATTGGATTGATGTTGCACAGGCAATTGAAGTCTTGCCAACGCCACCCTTGCCAGTAAAAAATAGAAAGCGTGGGGGTTGGTCAAGAAATTGCATGGAGCTTACCTTAGACTAATTGAAAGTATGTTGTGCGATTAACAACACTTGCCGCCACTACAACACCCTGTGATGGGCTGTATCTCTACCACGCCTGCTATTCCTGCCCAACGCGATAATTCAGAGCGATTTGGGTAACGTCCGGCCAACGCGAACTCCCCATCGACAAGAATTAATGGTAATGCATCTTGGCCTGATCGTTCCAAGAAATCTTTCACTACTTTGTTATTGGCAAAATCCATAGGTTGTTGCGCGAGATTGAAACGTTCAATTTGTGCGCCATTCTTCTTAGCCCAGTCTAAATCGGCAGAAAAGCTTACTAACTGCTGATCAACGTCCGTGCCACATACGCCGCTGCTACAGCACATTGCAGGGTCAAATACTTGTATTGATTTAGTCATCATATTTCCTTTAAATAACGATAGTAGCAATCTTATCCATTTCAACTTTAAGTGCAGCCTTGTCGTGTTGCAGCTTCTCTAATGGCAGTGCAAAAAAAGCTTCAATGCGGGCACGTAAAATGCTGTACGCCTTTACAAATGCTGCATCGATCTCTTCATCCGTGCCAGTTGCATGTGCCGGGTCTTCAACACCCCAATGACTTCGCAGGACTGGTCCAAGGTAGGCTGGGCAGGCTTCGTTTGCTGCATTGCCGCAAACCGAGATAACAATGTCTGGTGTAGCTGGTAGATTATCCCAAGACTTACTGTGATAACCTTCAGTTGATATGCCTTCACGCGCTAATAATGCCAGTGAACGCGGATGAACATAACCCACAGGCTTACTGCCTGCACTCATTGCATACCAACCAGTTGGAGCTAGATGGTTAAAAGTAGCCTCGCCTAGTATGGAACGGCAAGAGTTACCAGTGCATAAAAAGAGAACATTCATAGTTTAGATCTTTGTTGAATTAGTAGAAATTGGCGGCAATATATCTGTCGGGCATTTTGATACTGCACGCATATCAATACACTGCTGTGGATTGTCTGAGCAGCACTCTTCTGTAAGATAGGCAATCATGTCTAGCATCAATGGAATGTTCGCACGATAACGCTGATAACGGCCTTCCTGTTCGACACTTATCAGGCGAGCTTGTGTCATTGCTTTTAAGTGAAACGACATATTGGTCGATGGCACACCCAGTGTTGAGGCAATATCGCCTGCGACCATGCCTTCTAAGCCTTTTTTGACCAATAGGCGAAAGACATCTAACCTAACGCCAGAAGAAAGTGATTCAAAAATAATCGTTGCAGTAAGTTTATCCATTTATCAATACTACAACAATTATTGAAATATTGCATTATTAATTTAAAAATATTAATAACACTTGTTAATTTTGGATTGCATGAGTGTTAATACAAATCAGCTTTTGATAGTTAGCAGTCAATCAGAATAATACAAACCCAGTTACCAGTTTCGTCAGATTTGGTGAGCCAGATACAAAAAAGGCTAGCGTTTATACGCTAGCCTTTTTTCATTTCAGAATAGACCATGGCCAATTGCTATTCAGTCATAATCATCAGAATCGTGCGACACTCGTTCGACAGATGACTCCATTGCATCATGCCCAGCATTCTCTAGCTTAATTCTATATTCACACGTTGGAAGGTGGCCTTCTAGCCGGCCATTGATAATTGTTGTCTCCATTTTGCAGTAAACACAGCGATACTTGTGCATTTGGCCTTCAAAAGGCTCTTGAGGGTAATCAATATAGTAAAGTTTTTTCATTTCTTTTATTCCTCCAACATTACTCAATACTAACAACCTATTTACACATCAATAATACATATTTATTCTACAAGGTTTGTGATAACCATCGGTTGAGTTTCTTGATCGGCATAAAGACCACGGATTATTTCAATAAGATGCTTGCTTGGCGGCTTTAGGCAATGCAGGTAGACCTTATAAAGTCCGCCATAACCCATTTCGTGGTAACTTGCACTAACCTCCTCGTCCGTTTTTCCTTCTGGAATGCCAAGATGTAGGGTGACCTTACCGCTTTCTAGAGCGAAAAGCGGGGCATCCCAAAAGAATTGAGCAGCACCTGATTTTGGTGGTTTTAAATAAAAATAATTAAAACTACCATCAATGGCTAAAAAGCCTTTCCGACGCCTCTTCCATTCGATTAACCCGGCCCCTGGCCTTGCCAAACTTACCCCGTAATCACAGTAGTCATATTCGTTTTTGATGGCCGATTCAAGCGCGAGATGCAGATTGATAGAATTGACATCTCCCCAACGCTTGTAATCAGAAAACACGCTTTCTGGATAACCCAGACGGTTCACATGCCAGTAACGCTTGCCTTGGCGAATATAAAAATTCCCAAAATGGCAACCCACCTTATCTTCACCTTGATATAATAAGTCTAGTCGGCCATATTGTGGTTGTGCAAATTTTCTTACTTCATCAAGATTAAGTTGCGCCGCTCCTAAATCATGACGTGCTGTCGCATATGGCCTAAGCATTTCACGTTCAATGGTATCTATTTTCGCACTATCGTCTACTGTCTCATAGCGATACTCAGACCTTTGTCCAGTAATGGAGCGCCGCAAACTGCGGGAGTAAGTGGCCAGAATGTCATCAACGGTTCGTCCCAACTTGACAATGGTAGTCAAAGTGCATGGTATACACAGTGCGTCTCGCATGGGGAATTCGCTTACAAAGACCTCTCCTGAATTTGCGCCAGTAGTTTTCGTAACATTATCTGTGTTGCTTTTACTACCAAGCAATGCGATCAATAAAGGTTTTTTTTCCGGTCTACCCAAATAATGAATAGTTGTTAAATTAGTGTCACTTAAGGGAAATATAAAGGTTTTCCATTTCCAAAAACATAACCCAGATAAAAAACTGAGGGCCCGTCCCTTCTTTTGCTTTACTTCAAATCGAATTGAAGGGGAAACGAGAGATTTTGATAGGGAGATAACTTGGTTTATCATTTTTGATTAATGTATAAGTTTTTGTAGACAGGGCTGAATTGAAATACTACTTCATAGTGCTTTTAGAATACATGTATATAGTAGCTGAAATAAATGTGAAAAAAACTTCCTCCTATTTAAATTTAGTAAAAAAACCGTATTGCCTATAAAGAATTAATACCCTATATATATGACAAATCGACTTTTTATATTAACAATATTAATTGCGGCTCTAACTTCGTGTTTTGGTGAAAAGCCATACAATGAGTCAGCTGATGCTAAAGCGGACATTAGCAAGGCGCTTGAAGAGGCTAAAGTTGAGAACCTGCCTGTAGTTTTAATTTTTGGTGCAAATTGGTGTCCAGAGTGCCGCGCCTTAAGCAAAGAAATTGGTACCGGGAAGAGTGCCGCAAAGATAGCAAATGAATTTAAAGTGGTGAAAGTTGATGTCGGAAATTTCGATCACAATCTGGATATTGCAAAAACTTACGGCAACCCAATCAATGGCGGGATTCCAGGCGGGACTTTTTTAACTTCGGATAATAAAGTGCTATATGTCACTAAGCGCGGTGAACTAAGCGCTGCTAACAAAAAAGGTGCCGAAGGGATTTACAATTTTCTGAAAAAAGCTTCAGAAAAAAATTAATCTGATTTCTAACTATTCGAATTTTAGCTATAAAATACTGAGTAATTAAGTCAGATATTTTAAGTCGCCTGACGGCTAGAATAAATAAAGAATGGCCCAATTAAGGGCCATTTTTAAGAATTCTATGTTTAGAATCCGTTAGTTTGAATGCAGGTTTAAACCTGCACAGCTATTACGCTTTTTGAATGTTAGAAGCTTGTTTGCCTTTTGGGCCTTCTGTCACGTCAAAACTAACGCGATCATTTTCTTTCAAACTTTTGTAACCGCTATCCACGATAGCTGAAAAATGTGCGAATAAATCGTCACCACCTGCATCAGGAGTAATGAAACCAAAACCTTTAGAGTCATTAAACCACTTTACAATACCTGTTGCCATAATATTACTTTCTTACTTTAAAAAGGGAGGCACCCAAAAAAGTTTCTACTTCCAAAAAAAATGAGTCCTAAGGACCCAATAAATTAAAAATCTAAACGCCTAAGCGTCTTTGTACGGACTATCTGCACATAAGTCAAGCAATATCAACATTTATTTTTAATATTCTCGCAATTGATTGCTTATTCTTGCCCGCAAGACTATACTGCGCCTGCGTTTGGTAGTGTCTATGCGCTTTGTTGTTTTTTCTTCCTACACTATTCCCTTTGCTTGCAATTGCTTCATACGGGTCTCAACTGATAATTGGAGTAGTGTATGGCAAAAGAAGAATTAATTGAAATGAGTGGCGTAGTGGATGAAATTTTACCTGACTCGCGCTACCGCGTAACGTTGGATAACGGCCACAAGCTGGTAGCTTATACAGGCGGTAAGATGAAAAAAAATCATATCCGCATTCTGGCAGGTGATAAGGTGACACTTGAGCTATCGCCTTACGATATTAATAACGGCCGCATTACGTTCAGGCATATCGAAACTAAAACCGCTTACAGCCCACCTAAAAGACGCACGTATTAATTCTTCCGGGAACAATTCACATTGTTCCCAAAACTTTAGCCTCATTTACCGGTCAACCAAGACATAGAAGTAGCCGTTAAATCGGCTAATGCTTATGACCGTCGTTTATTAAAGGAAAAAAATCATGCCTATAAATATCCATAAAAACATTTTGACAGCGTCCGTGTTAGTTGCTTTCACACTAAGCGGTTGTGCCAATATGACAGAAACCCAAAAAGACACTGCGAAAGGCGCTGGCATCGGTGCAGCCGGTGGTGCAGTAATAGGCGCGGTAGCAGGTGGCAAAAAAGGTGCAGTAATAGGCGCCGCTGTTGGCGGTGTGGCTGGCGGTGTGGCAGGCAACGTGTGGTCTAAACGCATGCAGGAGCAGAAGAAACAAATGGAGGAAGCCACTGCCGGCACGGGTGTTACAGTATCCCAAACACCTGATAACCGTCTGAAATTGGATATTCCAAGTGATATTTCTTTTGACGTTAATCGTGCAGATATCAAACCAAACTTCAGAACAGTGCTGGATACCTTTGCCGATGGTTTAAATAAGAATCCGACTGCGACTGTGACAATTATTGGACATACTGACAGTTCTGGCACCGATGCCATTAATAACCCCCTATCTATTAATCGTGCTGCAGCAACGCGCGACTACCTAACCTCAAGAGGTGTTGTTGTAAGCCGTATTGCAATAGATGGCCGTGGATCACGTGAACCATTGGTGGCAAATGACACGCCTGCCAATAAAGCCAAAAATCGCCGCGTCGAAATATTTGTGGCAGAGCCTGCACCCACACAGCCAGCAGCACCTCAGCAACCTGCGTCTTAAAACCGACGCGGGTGTAGTTTTTTAAAAAGCCAGCATATATGCTGGCTTTTTTGTTATGGAAATGTGCAATGCCATTATAATAACGCCCTTATTTTAGGTACATCAGTATGAAGAATTTAGAAACCGATGTGTTATTGGTGGGTGGCGGCATTATGAGCGCTACGTTAGGGGTGTTACTGCATCAGTTGAATCCTTCTTTGCATATCACCATGGTCGAGCAGTTGCCTGACGTAGCAATGGAAAGCTCTGACGCCTTAAACAACGCAGGTACAGGCCATGCAGGTTACTGCGAGCTAAACTATACTCCTCAATTAGGCGATGGCAGCATTTCTATCAAACGCGCTTTGGAAATCAATGCTGCATTTGAGGTTTCGCTACAATTCTGGTCATATTTGGTAGAAAGTGGCGCCCTACCTTCACCTGCCAAATTTATCAATAAAACACCGCATTTAAGTTTTGTTTGGGGTGAGCAAAATACCGCGTTTTTAAAACAACGCTACCATTTGTTAAAAGAACATCACCTTTTTACAGAGATGCAATATAGCGAAAGTTTTAAGCAATTGCAGGCTTGGATGCCGCTAATTATGGCAAACAGACAGGCTGATGAAAAACTGGCTGCAACCTATGTAGCGCATGGTTCTGACGTCGATTTTGGTTCCCTGACTCGGCACATGGTTACTTATCTTAAAACACAGGCTAACTTTAGTCTGCTAAATAGCACACACGTTAAAACACTTAAAAAAATTAAAAGCACCTGGCACGTCAGCCTATTTAACAAAATCACCAAGCATGCCAGGACCATCAACGCTAAGTTTGTGTTTTTAGGTGCTGGCGGTGGCGCTTTGCCGCTTTTGCAAAAGGCGAACATCCCCGAAAGTATTGGCTATGGAGGGTTCCCGGTGAGCGGCCAATGGCTTATCTGTAACAACCCGGAAGTCATCAGGCAACATAACACCAAAGTGTACGGCAAAGCCGCAGTGGGCGCACCGCCTATGTCGGTGCCACATCTGGACACACGCATGATTAATGGCAAGCCAGCCCTGCTTTTTGGTCCCTTTGCTGGCTTTACTACTAAATTCCTGAAAAAAGGATCTCTGCTGGATTTGATCAGGTCAGTCAAACCAAACAATCTGAAAGCCATGCTGGGCGTTGGTAAGAACAATACAGACTTAACCAAATACCTGGTTAGTGAAGTATTTCAGACACACAAGCAACGCATTAATGCACTACGCGAGTTTTTACCGCAAGCCAGATCAAAAGATTGGCATTTGGCCAATGCGGGTCAACGTGTGCAGATTATCAAAAACTGTGACCAGCAATGGGGTAAATTAGAGTTTGGGACTGAAATTGTAGCTTCTCAGGACGGCTCGCTCGCGGCGCTATTAGGTGCTTCACCTGGCGCATCCATAAGTGTGCAAGCCATGATTAGCGTACTGGAGTGCTGTTTTAGCAGCCAAATGCAATCTGACGCATGGGTCGAAAAAATGAAGCAATTAGTGCCTTCCTATGGGCAATCACTCATTGATAACGCCCGTCTGCTCAAAGAAGTGCGCAAACGCACGTTGAATACGCTTAAACTGAGCTAACCTTTAACTAAGCTACGCTGCCTTCTAGCTTCATAGAGACATATCCCGCTTGCTACGCTCACGTTCAAGCTTTCTACCGAGCCAAACATGGGAATAGTCACCAAAGCATCACAAGTTTCGGCAGTTAAGCGTCGTATACCCTCACCCTCAGAGCCTAACACCAGTGCGATTGGACCATCCAGCTTACTATTAAGCAAACTAGATGGTGCATCCATGGTCGTGCCAACTACAAACACACCAGCGTCTTTAAGTTCGCGCAAAGTCCGCGCCAGATTAGTTACAGCGATAAAGGGCACAGTTTCGGCCGCGCCACATGCCACCTTGCGAACAGTAGCATTCAAGCCAACCGCACGGTCTTTAGGCGCTATTACCGCATGCACACCCATTGCATCTGCCACACGCAGGCAAGCGCCAAGATTGTGCGGGTCTTCCACGCCATCCAGCACCAGGAAAAATGGCGGCTCCTTGAGGTCAGACTCTAAAATATCGTGAATGTCTTTATAAGGGATAGGCGTATCTATAACACGCGCAATGACGCCCTGGTGACGACCATTGATACCCGCCATGCCATCCAGCCTGCAACGCTCCACCTGCATGACACGTACGCCTGCGGCTTCTGCCATGTTAAGTAAATCCTTCATGCGCGCATCGATGCGATCGCGATCGATTAACACTTCCTGAATGCTGGAAGCATGCTGTCGCATACGGCTTAATACCGCATGAAAGCCAAATAATATGCGGCTATCGCTCATGATTTACAACTCGATACTTTGTTGCTCATCTTTTTGGTTTGCCTTTGTTTTTCGTATTCTTTGTACGCTGTTTTTGTGGGGGGCTTGCGGGAGTTTTAACTGCTTTTTTCTTATTGCCGGAACGGTCATGTTTAGCCTTCTCTAAAGCACGTGTGCTCATAGGCTTGTAATCTGAGGATACTTTTTCTTTTTTAGCACTCAAAGTTCTTTTATTAGCATCGCCAGAAGCCGCATGGATATTGGCCTGCGGGGCATTAATTTTCAAGTGCGACGAATGGCTCACTAAAGTGAAATCGATTTTACTGGTTTCCAGATCGACGCGCGCGACCTTCACTGTCAGTCTGTCACCAAGCCTGAAGCGCGCGCCAGTACGCTCGCCCACCATCTCGTGGCGTGCTTTATCGTAGTTAAAATAATCATTGCCCAATTCTGTCACGTGCAATAAACCTTCGACATACACGCCATCTAACGCCACGAATATACCAAAACTGGTAACGCCAGCCACAGTGCCCTCAAAGACCTCGCCGATTTTATCCTGCATGAAATAGCATTTAAGCCAGTTAGTAACGTCACGTGTAGCATCATCGGCACGACGCTCTGTCATTGAGCAATGTGTCCCCAAATGATGCCAGTCTTTTGCAGTATATTTTTCACCGTTCACAACAGCTTTAATGGCCCGATGAATCAGCAAATCCGGGTAGCGGCGGATGGGTGAGGTAAAGTGTGCGTATGCGTCATAAGCCAAGCCGAAATGGCCGACGTTATCCGGGCTGTAAACCGCCTGCTGCATGGATCTTAGCAGCACGGTTTGCAGCAGCTGTGTGTCTGGCCTATCTTTAATCAGATTCATCAACTTGCAGTAATCTTTTGCATGCGGCTTTTCCCCGCCGCCTACGCCATAACCAACTTCACCCATAAAGATACGTAGCGCCTCCAGTTTTTCGGGCGTCGGGCCTTCATGAATGCGATAGAGCGCTGCATGTTCATTTGTCTTTAAAAAATCTGCCGCACACACATTGGCTGCCAACATACATTCTTCAATGATTTTATGTGCTTCATTACGACCAGCTGGAATGATACGGTCGATTTTGCCGTTTTCGTTAAAGATCATCATGGTTTCGATTGACTCAAACTCGATTGCACCACGCTTTTCACGTTGAGCTAACATCAGTTTAAACAGGCTATACAAATGCTGCACATGCGGCATCAGCCATGCATATTGTTCTGCCAGCTCGCCTTGCGGATTCTGCAACATCTCAAATACCTGAGTATATGTCATGCGTGCTTTTGAGCGCATGACAGATGGATAAAACTTGTATTGCTTGACCACGCCCAAGCCATCAATCTGCATATCACATACCATGCACAATCGTTCTACATCCGGGTTGAGCGAGCATAATCCATTAGAAAGCGCTTCTGGCAGCATAGGGATGACGCGACGCGGGAAGTAGACTGAATTGCCGCGTTCAAATGCATCTTTATCCAGCGCGTCATCCGGTTTCACATAAAAACTCACATCTGCAATCGCTACTACCAGCCTCCAGCCCTTGCCTTGCAGTTCGGCATATACTGCATCATCATAATCGCGCGCAGTTTCGCCATCAATGGTAATCAATGGCAATTCACGCAAATCGATTCGGCCTTTGTAATCTGCAGATTGCACAAGTTTGGGGAAACTCTCAGCCTGCTGAATTGCAACCTGTGAAAACTCATGCGGAAGTTTATGTTTACGCAGCGCAATTTCAATCTCCATGCCGCTATCGGCATAGTTGCCTAAAATCTGTAACACTTTACCCATTGGATGCGCATGCGCAGATGGCTGTTCAGTAAGCTCTACAATCACCACCTGCCCGGGTTTAGCACCCATGTCCAAATGATAGGGAATCAGGATGTCCTGATTGATATGCTTATCTTCAGCAGCCACAATAGTCACGCCTTGGCCATGAATAATACGGCCCACCAGCGTCTTGGTGCCCCGTTCCAGCACCTCGACTATTTTTCCTTCCGGCCGGCCTTTTCTATCGAGGCCAACCATACGCACCATCACACGATCGCCGTGCATCACTTGCGCCATCTCACGCGGCGCAAGATATAAATCTTCCGGATATTTAGCTTTATCGTCAGGAATCAAGAAGCCAAAGCCATCCGGATGGCCCTGCACTGTGCCCGCAATAACATGGATCTTTTCTGTCAGGCATAATGCGCCTTTACGATTGCGCATGATTTGACCATCGCGCTCCATTGCATTAATGCGCTTATCGAAGTTGTCATGCTCGTCAGAAGCAATATCCAGCAATGCATAAACCTGCTCGATACTCAGCGGCACACCTTGTTCTGACAATACTTGCAGAATCAATTCACGACTTGGCAGTGGTTTATCATATTGCGACGCCTCCCTTTTCGCATAGGGATCGCTTTTTCGTTTGCTGGAATGTTGCTTTTTTGTTGACAAGTTATTTGCTTCCTATAAAATTCGGCGCATTATTCAAATTACCAAGAATAATGCCCAGATGGCGGAATTGGTAGACGCGCTAGTTTCAGGTACTAGTATCGAAAGATGTGGAGGTTCGAGTCCTCTTCTGGGCACCATTTTTTTATTAAACCAAAACATAAATCAATAGGTTATATTTAACTGTATATTTACTATACTCAAAACTATATCTTAAGTCTCTGCTATAAGTAATTAGCATCCATTTTCTCACACAAAACTAATTTTAGTTTTAATTTAATTCTCCAACTGCTTTCTGACTGCAATTTTCAGATGAATGATAATTGTATTATTACTTTTTTATTACAGCAAAAATCTAATATTCTAAGCCTTGAAACTACTCCTTCTACTATGAAACATGCAATCGATCTATCGCGAGGCACAAGAGCAACTATGCAAAGTCCTACATTAGAAATGACTTGGGCGTCAAATTAAGTCATAATAATTGTCAAAGAAGATTAACAGAACAAAATTAAAGCTAAATGGCATACAGACAAACCAATTCAAAAACGTTGCTGCAAAGACGTAGCAACGTAAGTCAAATATTGCAGCAGCTCCTTGATGGCGCTTCTGTTATAGCAATAACGGTGGTACTTATTAGTCTCCACTACAATGAAATCGGCGGGCAAACTACCCCTTATATCATTATGTTGCTGGCTTTGCTTGGCAATATGGCGATTACCTATGACAAGTTTGCTATATATAGAAGCAATGCTTCCTTCGAGGATAAAGCATTTAACTTGTTAAAGGCATGGACGGTTACATTTTTATTACTTTTGGTATTGGCTTTTTTGACAAAGCAAAGCCAAATATATTCTAGATACTTCATAGGACAACTCTTCGTAATCGGTTATTTCACTCAGTTAATGTCGCATTTGCTGTTCAGGGTTATTTATAAAAAGCTACTTCTGAACTCATCTCAAAATGAAAATGTGTTAATTGTTGGTCAAAGTCGATTAGCCTATTATCTACAAGACAAAATCTCCAGTAACCCCTGGGTAAGTGAGCAAGTTGTAGGGTTTGTAGGAATGAATGGTGACGATATCCCAACCTCAGGGAGAAAAGCGGCTGGAAGAAAACGCGATCCTGACATTTTAGGAAACATTGAAGATTTACCTGCACTGATAGACCAATACAATATTGATACAATATATGTCATTACACCACTCAAGTCTGCCAAGGCCCTGGTGAATGTCTACACGAATGTATTAGACAAACATGTCGCAATCCACTGGGTTCCTGATATTTTCTCACTTCGTTTGGTGAATCATAGTGTCAAAGAAATTTCCGGAATTCCAGTAATCACGCTTTCAGAAACTCCGCTCATTGGCATGCGGCTACTTCTTAAGGCGATAGAAGATAGAGTGCTGTCACTATTGATACTGATATTGATTAGTCCGATACTGATCCTCGTTGCCATTGCAATTAAATTGGACAGCCCAGGGCCTGTGTTCTTTAGGCAAAACAGGACTGGATGGAGTGGCAAGACATTCAAGATTTGGAAATTTCGCAGTATGTATGTTCATCAAGAAGAAGCTGGAAAGTTAAAACAGGCTGAAAAAAATGATAGCCGAATCACGCGGGTGGGTGCTTTTATTCGAAGAACTAGTCTAGATGAGCTGCCACAGATATTTAATGTGCTTAAAGGAGACATGTCTTTAGTTGGGCCGCGTCCACATGCTGTGCAGCATGATGCAGAATACTCACAAAGAATCTTCGATTACTTTGCACGGCATCATATCAAACCAGGGATTACTGGCCTAGCTCAGGTTCGTGGATTAAGGGGTGAAACTAAAGATATTAACCAGATGATTCAGCGTATTGAGTCAGATATAGAATATATAAATAAGTGGTCTGTATGGTTGGACATTACCATAATACTACGTACCGTGTTTGCGTTTACTGGCAAGAGTGCCTATTAAGCAAGCTCCACTAAGAAATCAAGCCGTTTCGCTATAGCCTTGCGGGTTCTGAGATTGCCAGCGCCATGTATCACGGCAGATGTCAGCTAAATCACGTTGCGTTTGCCAAGCCAGCTTTTGTTTTGCCAGGGTTGCATCCGCAAAGTACATAGCGATGTCACCGGCCCGCCTTTCAACAATTTTATAGGGGATAGCTTTGCCTGTGACTTCCTGAAAGGTATGAACCAATTCCAAAACGCTGTAACCGTGGCCAGCACCTAGATTGACGGTTATCAACCCACAACTTTTATTCAGCACCTCAACCGCTGCTACATGGCCTAAAGCCAAATCCACCACATGAATGTAATCACGTACACCAGTGCCATCAGCTGTTGGATAATCGTTGCCGAAAATGCTCAACTGTTTTAGTTTGCCAGCAGCCACCTGTGAAACATAAGGCATAAGATTATTCGGTATACCATTAGGATCTTCGCCAATCATGCCGCTTTCATGGGCACCAACTGGATTAAAATAACGCAATAACGCAATATTCCAAGCGGAGTCTGATACGCTTAAGTCTTCTAAAATCTGCTCCACCATGCGCTTGGTATGACCATAGGGGTTAAATGGGCTTAAAGGAGCAGTTTCAGGTATAGGTTTGGTGTCAGAGAATCCATACACAGTTGCTGATGAACTAAAGACTAGCTTCTTAACGTTAAATTCGGCCATGACTTCCACCAAGGCTAAACTGCCCAAGACATTGTTATCGTAGTACCTAAGCGGGTTTGCTACTGACTCTGCTACAGCTTTTAGTCCGGCAAAATGAATTACCGTTTTAATGGGGTGTTGCTTAAAAACAGTTCTTAACAAGCTTTTATCGCGAACATCACCTTGTATGAGGGTAGCTGTTTTATCAGTGATTTTTTGAATTCGATTGATAACTTCTGGTTTACTATTGCAAAAATTATCGATTATTACCACTTGGTAGCCTGCGTTTAATAGCTCAACGCAAGTATGTGAGCCAATATAGCCAGCACCGCCTGTAACCAATATAGTCAAGATAGACCCCTAAACACCTAGCACGCCGAACTCGGCTCTGTCCTTAATCACCTCTCGCACCAAACCAACATCAATCTTGTCTGCATTTGTAGAGTACCCATACACCAATGCGGTATCGCACAGGATATTAATGCTGCGTGGAATGCCTCGCGCTGCCTCTCCGATCAAGCGTGTAGCTGCAGGCGTAAATAGAGGCTCATCACGGCCTGCAACATGTAGCCGGTGTTGGATGTATTTATCAACTTCAAATGACTCTAAAGGCGGAATAAAAAAATCTACCGATACACGCTGAAAAAACTGTTGCAAGTCTGGGCGGCGCAGCAAATCTCTAAGCTGCGGCTGCCCTACTAATATGATTTGCAATAATTGGTCTTTGTCTGCATTAATGTTAGAGAGCATGCGCAGCGATTCTAATGCTGCGGGATTTAAATTCTGAGCTTCATCGATTATGAGCACAACACGTTTGCCTTCGGCATAAGATCTAATTAAAAACTGCTGAAAGGCATCAAATAATGCCAAAGGTGATTTGTCTTCATAAGGCTGATTAAACGCCAGCATAATCCAACTCAATAAATCATCTATGTGCTGATGCGTGTTATACACGATACCCACTGTAAGTTCATCGCCAAGATTATTAAGCATATGCCTCACAAGAGTGGTTTTGCCACAGCCAATCTCGCCACAAATCACTGAGAAGCCCGCACGGTTTTGTATGCCATACTCCAACATTGCGTACGCCATACTGTGGCGCAAGCCAAAAAATAAAAATTCCGGATCTGGCTGAATTGAAAATGGCTTCTCTTTCAGTCCGTAAAATGCTTCATACATATTTTTAACGCCTTGTTTACATTTCAATTATAAAGATACATCTTTTTGAAGCAATCAAGCCTCTATTCAACTAAATAAGTCAGTCCGTTCCAATCAAGTAATTTTCTCATATCGGGCTGAATTCCAACAACTTTCAATTGAAAGCCTTGCTTATCAATATGTTTTTTAAGCATTAACAATAAACCGAAAACTCCAAAACTGAGATATTTCGCACCAGCAAGATCAACCAATACATCTTTATTTTGTAAACTAGCCTGCCTAATTAGCGAACGAATATCTTGCGTTACCGGGTCAAGCATAACGCCTGAGAAAATTAGCCTAGAATAACTTTCTTCTTCATTTAATATAACTGTGCTTTTATGTGACAATTGCTCTAGGCGCTTTTGATTTAGCTTTAACCAAATTACATGAGGAAATATCTTCGTAATTAGAAGTCGCAAAAAAAATCGACCATCATGCCAGTAGCGCCTCCATAAATGCGGCTCCTCTTTAACGCGCCATGCCCATTCCAGTCCAATTTTCTGCATTCTCGCGGGTGCTCTTTTTAACCGTTTCGCTTCAAAATTGATTACCGCGCCAAGATGGCTGACGAGTGGTAACTCGATTCTGTGCAAATTTTTAAGAATCCAAGCCTGTCCTTTTTTCGCACCTAACGCTACAACCAAAAAATCTGCATTGCTCATATTTATGTTATCGATAATCGTTGATTCACTCATTTCCTCTATAGTTCCAAATCCTGGCGAATGATACCCAACACAAGTCAGACCAGTAGATTTTTCGTTAATACGTTTGCTTGCCTCGGCAGCAACACCTCCTGGACCTCCAAAAAAATAAACCGACATCTTTCTGCGCCACTCTTTACCAAGCGCTTCGAATAAAGTAGATCCGGCCACTCTCTCACGAATTGGAATGCCAAGTAGTTTAGCTATCCAGACAACTGGAGCTCCATCAGCAATCACTAGATCGCTATACAACACAGAATTACGAAAGTCTGGGTCGTCCTGTGCTAATGCCAGAAAGTTAAGATTCGGCGTTGTCAAAAAACAAGGGGTTTTATTGTATTTAGCATCTCGTAAACGACTCATCGTTTTTGACAAATCTATTGCATCAAAAGGCAATCCGCCTATACAGTACACATCACGCTCAAAATCGTCCATCAATTAAACCTAATCTCTTTCAGTTTTATTCCAGGATTTTTGTCTTTTAAATAAAAATTTAAAGTAGTGAGGAATTTTTGATATTACATATACAGGCACTAATAGCATCGTTGAGAAAGAAATAATATTTCTACCCCAACCCAGCCATGCCATAGCAATTGCAATGCTCAAGAGAGCAATTCCAGACAGCACAACTTGAAATGCCACATACCCCACATCATACAACATTAGGGTTATTCCTGTTACCACAGTATATCCGAACAAAAGTGTAACCAGCAAAGCAAGTGGAGGCACAGACAAATCAAACGCCATCGCCAACAAATTTATATCACGTTTGCAAATGCCCTGAACAAATAATTTCGGGGCTTCTGAAATGATTGTCGCTAGATGCCCATGCTCCCAACGAGTTCTCTGACCAGATTGAACTTCGGACATTACTGGGAAATAGCTCGTCACCTGCGACCCCAAGTAAAAAATCGGCGGCGTTCCTGCTTTAGATAATTCAATACCCAACTTCATATCTTCAACGATACTACCATTGGCTATATCTGCGTTTGAGATCATACGCCATGGAAAGGCCATTCCCGTGCCCATTAACTGACATGGCAGTCCTAACTTAGCATACCCGAGCGGACGAACCAGATTCTTAACGCACCAGGCAAACTCGGCTATTCTGGACTTAAGGTCAGCACGCTTTGCATACATCAGATCTAATGCCTGAACTGGTCGATCACATTTTAGCGCAAAGGCTGCGAGAGATCTTAATGAGTCTGCTTTTAATATACAATCAGCATCAATAATAACCACGACATCTGGCTGTCTTTGACACAAATGCCGAATACCAAAATCTAACGCAAAACCCTTGCCACGGTTACTTAAGTTATGACGCTCTATGACTTCTGCGCCACACATAACGGCAACATCAGCCGTATCGTCACTACAGTTGTCAGCAACCACAAGTAACCGATCATTTGATTTCAACTGAGGCTGAATTGAATTCAACGTTGCGACAATACCAGAAGACTCATTATGTGCTGGGATTAATACAGCAATTCTCGTATCAATAGATGGAATTACGTCGTCGAACTTCTTAGGTAAATAAGCCAATAGCACTTGCACAAATATGACCAGCGAAGGAATTAGTAGCAATATTGCAACTGCTGAAAATAGGATATCGATGAAAACCATCTATTTGGCACTTTCAAGAAATAGTACTGCCAGCTTCCTTGCCTCGGTATCAATATTATGCCGCTGTGTAACTCTTGTGTAGGCGGCGTCACCCTTGTCACTCAACTGCTGTGCTGATGCAGATAACATTTCTTCCATTGCAGTAGAAAGCTCCGATATAGACCCTGCTGGAACCAGCCAGCCATTCCCCCCAGGAATAACTAGTTCAGGTATTCCTGCAACATAGGTACTTATTACTGGTCGCTTAAGCGCCATCGCCTCCATAATAACTACTGGCAAGCCTTCAGCAAAGCTTGGTAACACCATGGCTTGTGATGCCAAAATCTCATCTCGAACTTGCTTGCTGCTAATCCAACCGGTGATTTTTACATTAGCTTCAAGATTGAAAGCTTTAATTGCTCTCTCAACTTCAGGTCGCATTTCCCCATCGCCAGCAAGCACCAACTCAAATTCAAAGCCTTTTTCTTTCAAATCTCGGCATGATTCCAGCAATAAAAGCTGTCCTTTTTGCTCGCATAACCTGCCAACACATACTAGACGAGCCTTATTGGGGATTTGGGTAGGCGCAACATCATAAAAGGATTGCTCAAGCCCGCAATGGACGATTTTTACCTTATGCCAATATTCATGTGCTATCCAGCGATATAACTGGCTCCGCCCGAAAGAACTGATGGCCACAACAAACGAAGATTGATGGATTTTTTCAGCAAGTTTAAGTGTCTGCGGCTTATCAAACTCCTCTGGCCCATGTACTGTAAAACTGTAAGGCGGTCCACCAAGAGAATGCGCCAGCATGACGACCTCTGCCGAATTACTGCCAAAATGGGCATGTACATGTTGCGCACCAAACAACTTCATCCAAATAACAATTTGGCAAGCTTCTGCTAAGTAAATAAGGTGAAAGAATAATGGTCTATCTGCATTCCATCCCAATTTCAACGCCAATTTAAACGTTAGAAAAAATCTTATGGGATTTAAAAAAAATACTTTAAGTATTGCTAAGAATATCGCTAATGCGCCACCCTCAAGCACATATTTTGTATTGGCTCGTTCTTTCAAGTCTTCTTGGTCTACTATTTCACCTTCCCCACCCCTTAGCGCAATACGCTGAACCTCTATTCCAAGACGTTCTAAGGCAAGAATTTCACGTCGTATAAAGCTGTGACTAACTTTAGGATACTGGTTGATAAAATAGGTAACACGCATTAAATCTCACTTAAAATTAATTTTGTCATTATGTTTACTATCGTATCAGTCTAATATTTTGGCAGGAACTCCAGCGGCTGTTTTACCTGCTGGCACATCATGAATCACTACTGCATTGGCTCCTATACATGCATGGTCGCCAATTATCACATTGCCAAGTATCTTGGCACCCGCACCTATATCTACATGCCCTCCTATTTGCGGAGGGCCAGACTGCCCTTTTGTTCCAATGGTTACTTGTTGAAATATTAAGCAATTCGGACCAATTTTCACTCCGGGATGAATGACGATGCCATTCGGGTGTGGAATCAAGAAACCGCCTTCAATTTGACAATTCAAAGGAATATCTGCGCCTGTCACAATGCCCCAAAACCGATGGCGCAGTATGGCTACCTTTTTCAATATAATTTGATTGAAAAGATTAGAAGACACTGAAAATCGCTGATAGTCACGGATACTAGCGATTAATGAGCGTGATGGTTCCCACTTAAAGCAAGCCTTGCTTTCTCGGGACCAGTCAGGTTCGTCGGATGAAACAGTTTCTAAATTACCAATTAATTTACTCATACTTTAATATTTTCTAAACCATAGACTAAAGATTGCTTTAAATTAAGAATATTCGTTAACAGCTCCAAATGCTCAATTAAAAAATTAAGTAACATTTTCATATTATGTTTAGCACAATTCTTTTATTTAATGGTTTTTAACCATTGATGATTTAAAAAAAGGCCTTCTTTTAACGAAACACTAGGCTGCCATCCAAACATGCTTTTTGCTTTGGAAATATCAAGCGCAATCTCCTGAACATCGAACTTTCTTGATTCAGTATATTCAACATCAGCATCAAACTGCATCTCAGTTTTAATTGATTCTACTAGCTCGTTTAATGACAAAGCTATACCAGACCCCGCATTCACTATTCCAGTACCGTCTTTTTCTATAACTATTCTACAAAGTCTAGCTAAATCTGTAACAAATAAATAATCACGTTTAACAGTTCCGTCTCCCCAAATATTTATATTTTTCTTTGCTAGCATTTGACTCATGAATGTTGCAATTGCACCTTGCACATTATAATGGCCCTGCCTTGGTCCATATGGGTTGGAAGGTCGAATAATCATTGGTCTCAAACCATGCAAATAAGCATACATCCCTAAATACTTCTCAATTGCGACTTTTACAACTCCATAAGAACAAATTGGCTCTAGTGCATGTGTTTCAGGTACAGGATTAATAAAAGGCACTCCATAAACGGCCCCTCCTGAAGAAAGATATACAATGCGTTTAATATTGCAAGTCAACATTATCTGCAAAAGCCTAATTGTGTTTATTAGATTGCTCTGAATATCAGCTATAGGATCCAGATTAGAGGTACTCGGTGTAGTAGTACTAATCAAGTGAATTACTACATCCACCCCTTGGAGTGCCTCAGCTAATAAAGAAGTATCAGAAAAGTTTCCAAGAAAGTACTTCACCTTGGCAAAAGGAGGGCGCCATACTTCAGGGCTTCTATCAAAGACGTTAACATCGTAATCAGCTAACAATAACTCATCAACAATATGAGATCCTATAAAGCCATTACCGCCTAATACCAGCACCTTCATTTAATTGTCTATCCCGCTTAATCGGGATAGCAAAAGCTGACTCCGCTTACGCCCGACAGTTGACCATAAATAATCTTTAGCTTTCACATAAGCATTGCTAGAGAATCTTTTTCTCAAATTAATATCTTCAGAAATTTTCTTTATTGATTCAATCCACGTTAGATCATCATGAGGCTCAATCACAAAACCCTCTTTGTTATGCTCAATAACTCCACCGCCACCCATGGGGCTCACAATGCATGGCAACCCTGCTCCGAGCGCGAGATAGGTAACTAAAGGACTGCCCTCTTCAAGACTTGGTAATAAAAATACATCAGCCTCCTTGTATATCGGCTTCAAGTCTTTTACGTAAGGTACATGTTCAATATCTGATCTTTTCAGGTAAGGTTCAATGATATGCTTAACCTCAGGCTGAATATCACCAATTAGCTTTAACTTACCTTTCACATTAGATCGACACCAGTAGTCCAGGACAAGATGCGGTCCTTTGCGTACACCTATCCTACCAACAAAAATCGCAGTGATTTCAGCGCCCTGAGAACGGTCGTTTAATTCACGCAGCGGCAGAATATCACTTTCTTTGAGACCATAAGAGGTTTCAAGTATTTTTTTGGGAGGTACTTTTGCAGCAACCAGTGAAGCAGTAACAATTGGGCTGCAAGAAAACACAAAATCCACCAGTTCTAGTTTGGCAGACTCTTCTACCACGTCTTCAGATGTAATACCATGGGTCGGCATCAGGCCCAATCTTGTATATTCTTCATCTAAGATCGATTTGCTGGTCGCCTGGTGAGTGTTGACAAACTCCATGATAAGTTTATGTCCATGTGCGTGTAAATTTTCATAAAGGGCGAGTGATACCGCCGGCCATAGGTAGGCATACTCAGAATCTTGAAGAGAGCGGGAAAATCGAAATTCTGCAATTTTTATGACCCAAACATCAGACAGAAACCGATATACAATGGATTTTAACCAAGCAGGCAATGCATTCCGATAGAATGGTTTGGATAGGTCAGAGCCTGAAGCAATCCCCATTAATGAAACTTCTACATCCTTTGATTGCATAGCTTCAACTATAGAAAGTGCCGCATAAGCTATGCCTGCTATATGAAAATAATTAGGGTAAAACGCAGCTATTTTTACCATGAGTTGTTTATGTGTCAGCATTGTGATTATTCTAATTCATTTATATTCGATTAACTGCATTGTCCTGCCGAATGCCAGCTGATAATAGAATCGTAACAGGCCATACATTTCAGCGAATTTACCCAGCACGCTGAAACCAGCTAGCCGCCATGGGTACGGTTTCAATTCTTTTCTATTTTTCAAAGATAGTCGAAATACCTGTAGTGGATAGATTAATGCAATAATCAGGCTGCACTGCCAGCAAAAAAAGCCCGTTAAAATTACAACAAGAGGGATTACCAGTCCCCATATCAAAGAACGCCTGGACTCTTTGACCCAATGCCGTTCTGGCGGTGCTCCATGCAAATAAGCACCCTCAGCGAAAGCATAACCACCGCGAATATTTCGTTTCCACCATTGGCTGAACTTAGTCATGGCGGCATCATGTAATACCATTTCCACATCCAATCGCCAAACTTTCCAACCCATCGAGCGCAATCTAACACAAAGCTCGGGCTCTTCTCCAGCAATCAACTGATTCCTAAACCCACCAGTATCCCGAAAAGCTTTTACTCGCATCAGCGCATTTCCACCGCTAGCTTTTGCATCACCAATTGGTGTATTCCATTCCAAATCACACATTAAATTATAAATTGATTTTTCCGGATGTCTTTCTCGACAATGGCCACTGACTACTGCCACGTTTTGATGTGTATCCAGAAAATCGACACCTTTATTAATCCAATCTGGCATGACTTCGCAGTCGCCATCCACAAATTGCACATATTTTAGATTTGGTGAGATTTGTATAAGATACTGAAACCCAGCGTTTCTTGCCCTTGCGGCCGTAAAGGGAATATTCATATCTAGCGCCAAAGCATTGGCGCCCAACTCAGTTGCCTCATTCATGGAGTCATCGGTTGAACCAGAATCTACATACACGACCACAAATTCTTTTCCTGCCAACGACTGTAGGCAGCGAACCAATCGCTGACCTTCATTTCGGCCAATAACTACAACGCCTACCTCGGTCTGACTAATTAACATTTGTTATTTCTATTCCTGGAAACGTATTCGAAAAACTAAGCAAGCACAACTATATATCAGCATATTTTTAAAGATACAATTCTTTCTAAAAAATTTTTAACGAATTTTCCATACGCTTCCTGTCAATATCGCTTTAAGATCGCCCCATAAGAGATCAAATGAATAATACTTGGGATCTCTTAATGTGCCTTGTGCACCCAATCTCAAAAAGCGACGTATGAAAAAAGTCAAACGGCCAAAAGACCAAAGTAAGTCGGCCAAGATAAGTGCTGAAATACCATAATTTTTGACGAAATAACGTCTTCGGGAGTTATACCAATAAGCAGGTCTACGTTTTGTGCTTTTAATTCCAGTAGATGCACCCTCAATATGCATCACGATTGATTCTGGCACATACCAGGTTTGCCAGCCTGCTTGAGCTGCCCTAAAGAAAAAGTCTACTTCTTCAAAATAGAGAAAATAGCCCTCATCCATAAGGCCAATTTCTTCAATTACTTCGCGCCTGATAATCATGCTTGACCCAGAAACCCAATCGCATAGATGGGCCTCATCCCGCAATGGTGGTGTCACCTCATAACTTGATAACAATCGATTAAGAAACCCCAGTCGAGCACCTTCAAGTAGCTCACTTAATGGAGAATGAAATTTATGTGCTGAGCATTCTATGCCACCCTCCTCATTTTCAAGCCTACTACCAGCGATTCCTGCCTTAGGGTGCTCATCCATAAACGTGATTAAATTTTTAATTGCACCCTCCCGTGCCACTGAGTCTGGGTTAAGCAACATTAAATAATCCACATGTTCAGCCGACGAAAATGCCTTTGAAAAGCCGATGTTGTTGCCAAAAGCAAAACCGCCATTCTTGCTCATCGGCACTATGCTTGACCATGACCCCCAGCCTTCAGAATCGATTGCTGAAGCAATTTGCTCAGCCGAGCCGTCACCAGAGGCATTGTCAACAATGATAACCTGGCCACCTCCTCCTAGCGCGTCCTTCTGTGAATATAGGGCGCGCAGAGACTCAATCACCAAATCCGCTGTGCGATAATTAACTGTAATAATCCAAGTGACGGGCTTCTTACTCATGCGGCCTCCAAAATTTAATCTTTGGCCTGAAGAAAATTAGCCCATTAAATAATGGCCATATCGTTTTCAATGGCACTTTCCTTGTGACAATTTCCCATGCGTTCTTGAAGAACCATAGCCAAATTCTCGCGATTTTTTTAAACCCTGACTTATTTGACAATCTAATTGAAGCAAAGTGATTTCTTACATAATAGCCATGTTTTAACATGTCTATTTTTGAATTAAATGGATCAAAGCTACCCTTTTGATAATGTACGATGATGCTTTTTATCACACAATAACATTTTCTAGAGCGTGCTACCCGGGAGGTATACTCCATATCTTCTTCATACATAAAGAACTCTTCCATGGGTAAGCCGAAGTCTAATATCGACTGGGAAGAAACCAAGCACCCGATCCAAGTGGCTGCAGTGACAGGCACACAGCCATCTTGCAAAACTGAGCCATACCACTTATTTGAACCATCAGCGGCCGGCGACATATAGACTTGCCTGTCAGGATTAACTACAACTGCACCTAAAAATCCAGTTTTGGACGAATCAAAATATTTACAGCTCGTCATCTCCTCCAGCGCATTGAGCTCAGGTACCGCATCATCATCAAATAACCATGACCATTGATGTCCTTTGGCGATGGCCATTTTCATTCCACTAGTAAAACCACCCGCACTGCCAACATTACCCTGCTGATGAACAGTAATATCAGACTGTTGATTCAACCACTCCATAATTCTGGGGTTGGTTCCCTGAAATATCACTATAATTTCATCAGGTTTTCTTGTCTGATTTTTTAAATTATGAATTACTTTTTTGAGATCTTCTTCTCTAGAAAAAGCCAGGACAATCGCTGCCACTGATTCATGCTTTAATTTCACATCATCCATTCCAGTCTCTCCGTCGTTCTATATTATCTAAATTTAAAGAAAATCAAATTCCAGCTTTAATACTCTCATATGCCAATACGAAAAGTTTCGAGAAACCATATCCCGCTAAAAGCGCCGGTAAAGTAATCAATTCCTTTCTCCAATCAAGCAGACCAAGCCGCCTCATTAAAAACCAAGTCAAGGGGAGTGTGAAAATAATGGCTAATGCAATCACATACAACGCACCATCCATGCCAAAATGATGGTATGCAGGAATTAGAAAGGCAAATAAAGCTATCAGCTGCAATACGTTCATCGGAACAGAAAGCTTGGATTTTCCTACCGCCAAATAACATTGTTCAGCAATAACTGTTCTCGAGCCAAGCAACCATAAAGCAAGTATTTCTATCATATGGCCTGCGCTTTCATATCGGTTGTCATAAAGCACCTCAACAATAATATAGCCGGCATTGAATAAAAAACCGCATAGAAACAGCATTAGCGCATCAAAGGGAAGACGAAATTTATAATACACATTAATCAATTCAGCAGGGCGTTCTCTATGAGCTTTACTCAACACAGGATAAGCAACTGAAGATGACCACTTAGACGCAATCTCTTGTAGCGCATTGTTTACAAAGATTGCGATTGTATAGATCCCAAGCAGTTGTGAACTGATCAAACCTGCCAAAATCAATTTATCGGTACTCCTGACAAAATAACCCATGATAGTGGTTATTAAAATCCATTTCCCAAACCCAAACAATTCCTTAAATGCGCGCAATTCCCAAGCAAATTTATTGTTAACTCCTGGAAGTAATAAATGACTCATTAGAGTTTTTGCAACTGTACCGACTAAAGATCCAATAACAAGCGCCCATATTGACTGCTTCACTAACGCAAAAGTAAGCATGGTTAACAAGCTCAAGACTTGGCACGCCAAGTCGATCATCGTCAGTTTTCCAAGAAGCATATGGCGGCCGGCGCTTGCTGATTTGGTAGATTCGAAACCTGAGATTAGCGCTGTAAATGAAAGCACTGCAATAATGGCTGGCAGACTTGAATCGGCATATGCACTGCCAATAGGAATTAAACCTGCCTGATTGGCAAAATAAAGAACTACACTTAAACTTAAAGCCGCAATCCAAATCAACGTGCCGCGTAGTATTTGAATAACCCAGGCTGTATCCAGAAAAATTCTTTCATCACCGCGAGTACTCTGGATGATATTATGTTGAACGCCTAAATAGGAGCATAGTTGCAAACCTACAATCAAGGTATTAGCTACAGCCATGACACCAAACATTTCAGGCACCAGCAATCTCGTCATTATCAAATTACTAGCTAGGCGCAGTAATTGCCCACCAATTTGCCCACCGAAAACCCATGCGCTTGAGCGAATTATGAGATGCCGAACTGATTGATTTACATTATTTTTATTCATTATGTAGGTATGGTAAATGCTTTCTATAGCTTTAATTTTGAAGGGCTTGATGATTGGCTATATTGATGTATTTACAAATAGCTCTTATAGGCTATGGCGCTATGGCGCTATGGCATATTAATATTCATTATTAGAATCGTAAATAAATAACGCAAGCATATTAATTAAAGCCTAGTTCGCATAGACAAAGAAAATGTTTAATTAGTAAAGCATTTATCATGCCAACGCAGGAAGCGGCCTCTTGAGAATATAGACAGTCAGTATTATAAATAAACCATACGTGTTTATGTTATATTTAAAACGCTTAATAATGAGAATAAAAATCCGGTCAAAAATAGGGGGGGAAAGTGCTATATAGAGATATTGTTTGGCTTTGGAATACTTCAGCGCGTATTTATCCAGACAAATCACTCATGTCCTTCAAAAATAGGCTTGTGCTTATTGCAATGGCCATCCGTATGTCAGCTTCGCTCCAACCGCTAATACATGCCGCAGAAGGCAGCCTAATCAACAAACTCATCACGCAACGTCCTGAAACGATTGGAGCTGTTGTATGGCCCTATCAATGTCTCACCTGGGATGCCGAGACGCGATTGAACCACATCCGCGAACACTACGCCGTCATCGAAGCTTTAACCCCTAAAATTGATTTCCCTGTTGATGGGGCGCTAAAACTTCTTGACCTTAACGATATCTATGAAGGCTTTCATGTGGTGCTCGATCAGCCTAAATGGTTCATACGAGAAGGTCAGCTTGTTATCAATTTATTCTTGAAAAATGTACGCATTTTATCACTGGCATTTTCGTTTGCATATGAATCAGATAAAGCTGTAGCTTATGTTGGAGCCCTGCAGGGAAGAAACCTCAATTGGTCGCTCGATATCTATCGTGAAATCACTAAAGCCACTTATGGCATACGTCCCAGAGACTTTTTATTCGAGCTCTTTAGAACATTCTGTTGTGCAGTTGGTATATCGAAGATTTATGCAGTCTCAGATTCAAGCAGACATCATCGCAGTAGCTACTTTAACAAAAACAATTGCAAAGAATTAACAGTCAATTATGACGAGATATGGAAAGAAAGAGGTGGTATCTTAGAAAATTCAGATTTCTATGTGTTTAGTATGAATCGACAAGAAAAGAACCTGGAAGACATAGCTTCTAAAAAACGCTCAATGTATCGTCAAAAATATGAGCTTTTGAAGACTATTGATGCACGGATGCTAGACGCATGCGCCCACCTTGATGATAAGCGATTACTGGAATATCCATTTAATAGCCTGTAGTCTAGCCACGCGAATTACTCTCACTATTTCTGCCAGCCACATTTACTGAACTCAATTCTATACCTGTAGCACATGAATTAATTTTTATTAAACTTTGAAAATTAAACTTGAAAGTTATCGGCTAATGTCTTAATAACTTTGCAAGTAAATCTTCGTAACGAAAGCTTGCTATATAAAAAACATGATTAGCGCCGTATTTACAGCTAATCAGCTACATCACCTTTTGCTTACCTAGACTTGATGTACTGAATAGAGCATAATTAACTTTCTGGTTGAACTGATAGCCAGCCATTCAACTGAATAACTTTAACTGATAAAGAAAACATGCCAGAACACATCAGGGCACTCATCGTCATTCTTAGCATTGTTATAGTAGTGTTTTTTTACGAAAAAAAAGCAATTGCACCACTGCTACCTCTAAATGAATTCAGTCGCTGGCGTAATGCGTGGTTTGCAATTACATTGTTTGCTTTTTTATCTCAAGATTTCTGGGTGTTTATTGTCTTCAGTGCAGCCTATCTTTTATATATTACAAAGTCAGAACAAAATAAATTCGCACTTTATTTCACCTTGCTTCTTGCTATCCCATCGTTCTCAGCACGCATTCCCATGCTATTCGATATCAGTTATAAACGCTTACTTGCGCTGATAATTCTCTTACCCTTTTTCATTTCATTCAAAGCAAGCCCAGGCGTACCGCGTTTTGGCAGGCCGTTGGCAGAAAAATTGTTTTTGGCGTTCATAGTTCTTAACGCCTTTCTTCTCTTGCGACTCTTCACCTTCACCGACTCTCTACGTTACGCACTTTACAGTTTTCTCGAAATTTTTCTTCCGTTTTATGTTGCTAGCCGTGCAATTAAAGATTTTGATCAACTAAAAAAAGTGATGATTGCACTGGTAATGGCCTGTATGGTCGTAGGTGCCATTGCTATATTTGAATATACCAGATCATGGCTTCTATACAACTCCCTACAAAATGCTTTAAATGTAGAGTGGGATATGGGTGGCTATTTAGGTCGCGCAGACAGCCTTCGCGCAGTTGCCTCCTTTGACCATTCAATCATACTAGGCCTCGTCATGGCAGTGGGGCTGGGGTTCTATCTTTTCCTTGCTCAGTCAATTACAAGCAGCACCCTGCGTCTCATTGGATTTGGTCTGCTAATGGGAGGGCTGTTTGCCTCATTGTCAAGAGGGCCATGGGTGGGCGCAGCAGTTCTGTTTTTGGTATTTATCGCTTTCGGAAAGAAAATTGTCCGGCGTCTTGCCTTGGTAGCCATCGCTGTCATCTTTGCCTTACCCATACTTAACATGATTCCCGGTGGTGACAAAATCATTGATTTGATTCCGTTTGTAGGTGAAGTCGACAAAGAAAATATTGAATATCGAGAAAAATTGATTGATAGATCCATACTTATTGTACAAAGAAATCCATTTTTTGGTGTAGCTGATCCCAGAACAGAGCCCGAGATGGCGGACATGGTGCAAGGTCAGGGCATTGTTGATATCGTGAATTCATATTTAGGCATTGCCCTTGGCAGCGGGCTAATTGGGCTAAGTTTATTTCTCGGATTTTTCACCCTAGTGCTGTTGGGCCTCATCAAAAAAATGAAAAGTATGCCTGATAAAAATAGTGAAGAATATCTCTGTGGACGAAGTCTGCTTGCTACTATGATAGCTGTTCTTGTTATCATTTTTACAGTGAGCGGTATCGGCATCATTCCTACTGTTTACTGGTTGCTTGCAGGCCTGATCTTTAGTTATATTCGCATAGCAAACCGGACAGCGATTACACAAATAGATAAATCGTCAACAGAAAGGCCTGTTTATCCAACATCACGTCTTAAAAGTCATGCTTAATCACACAAAAATGATTTTGTTTTCTATGTCCCCTAACAAGACAACTTAATCACTGTTAGCCGCTTTCACAAAGCAATACTATTTTGAGGTTTTTTTGTGTAACCGATTTAAAGGAAGAAATCTAAGGCATTATATTCAAGCGCTTAAGTTGATAATGAGAAATTATCAACTTGACCAACAAAATAATTAAGAACAAAATTCAATCAACAGAAATAATACATTCAAGGAAAATTGTGTTCGATAAAATAACTAAAATAGGTATTGTGGGTACCGGCTTTATCGCTAGTGGATTAGCGCACCTGATTAGGAGTTCCAATGACTTTCAGATATCCAAAGTGCTGACACGTCGTCCAATTGATTCCATTTCAGACTTTCCTCATGAAAATCTTACAAACTCTCTACAGGAGCTTATTGATACCTCTGACATTGTCTTTGAATGCTCAGGTGATGTTGTCCATGCTACAGAAGCAGTACTTGCTGCTACTAATGCCAACAAAAAAGTAGTTACCTTAAATGCTGAATTTCATGTCACTACGGGTTCTTTTTTTACACGTAAAGGCGCATACGTTACAGATGCTGATGGTGATCAGCCTGGCTGCCTTGCAAGATTAAAACTAGAAGTAGAGGGCATGGGATTCAAACCCAGCGCTTATGTAAATATAAAAGGCTTTATCAATCTAAACCCTGAAAGAAAAGACATGGAATACTGGTCTGAACAGCAGGGAATTAGATTAGAACAAGTAGTATCTTTTACCGACGGTACTAAACTTCAGATCGAGCAGGCATTTGTCGCTAACGGGCTAGGTGCAACTATTCCACCGAATGGAATGTTTGGTGCAAGAGTTGAAAGCTTAAATGACATGGATTACTTGATTAGAGCCTCTGAAGAAGCTGGCGCACCAATTAGTGACTTTGTATTATGCAAGGGAGCGCCTCCTGGAGTGCTTATAGTTGCAAAAAATAAAGAGGCTGACAGACTGGGAAACTACATCGTCGGCCCGCTACGCACTAAAGAAAAACTAGGCTATATTCTTTTAAGACCCTACCACCTATGTCATTTAGAAGCGCTCAATACACTTCGAAGGGTGGTAATGGGGGAACCCATGTTAATCAACAACTCAAAAAATCCACGTCTGACAGTTTCTGCTGTTGCAAAACGAAAAATACTACGTGGAGAGGTCATAGCGCGTGGTGCCGGAGGATTTGATGTAAGGGGTGTTGCTGTTCAATTACACAACCATCTCAACGCAGTACCTATTTGCCTTCTACAAAACACTAAAATAATCAGAAATATTGAGCCAGGGCAAATTGTTCAATTTGATGATGTAGATCTTGCAGAAACAACGGCTTTAGATATTTATCGCAGCTTACTAAAATAAACTAGGGAAGTATGTGCTGCACCCCCATTCTCCACGTAGAAATCTCTAGCCTCGCTGTGTTTAAAAGTCTAACATGCCTGCTCAAAAGCCTATTTCTGTGAAAAAATCATTAATAGTAATAAGCTCTGGGCTCTACTTCAGCTCGATTTACCACTACACCTAATATATTAGACTTAGTGAGTAATCGCATGGTCTCAGCAATCTCTTGTTCAGTATGCAATCCATTACCTACAACCACCAGCACACAGTCAACTTGCGGTAACAACACCATTGCATCATCAGCATTCAACAAAGGGGGTAAATCAAAGATCACAATCCGTGAATCGTATCTCTCTTTTAATTCAACGATTAATTCTCGTATTCTATGGGATGACAAAGTTTCAGACGATTGATTTACGGGTCTATTTGTAGGGACTATTGTTAATCGAGGAATTCCTGGATTTACAATAATTTCTGATAATTCGGCATTTCCAGCAAGAAAATTATTAATAGATTTCTCTCGATTAATGCCAAGATACTGGGCGATACTTGGTCTGCGCAAATCAAAATCAACAAGCATTGCAGTTTTTTGTGGCTGTTGAGCAATACTGATTGCTAGGTTAATAGCAACCACAGTTTTTCCTGCTTCTGGTGTCGGGGAAATAATCGCGATTGTGCGCCAATTATTTTCTTCCATTTTTTGCAGAACTTGTGTGCGCAGTGAATCGAATATCGAGCTTATAGGATCATCATTAATTTGTGCAACAATGCGATAGTTTTCTAAATGTTTAGGATCAAGATTGACTATATTAGCTTTGTTATAAGCTATAGATTTAAGCTCATCTTCCTTTGATGATTTTCTAAATGTTTTATTTTGGGTTGCAGTTGATATTGGACGTTCACTACCAGTCTGTTTCTTAGCTTTTTCTAAAGCATCTTTAATTTTTTCCATAAATCACCTTCTCTAAAATCTTGATAGAATCTTGGTCGTTAATACATCAAGTGGCATAAGGAAAAAATGCACTAAAAACAATATGAGCATAATTATTATCAAAATACTGAACAAAGTATAAATAACTATATATTTTTTTCGTTTCAACTCTGCTTTATTTGTAATATACGGTATTGTTGCCATTGGCTGGATTCTCATAATAGAGGCCAAAACATCTACACCTCTTACCCGCTTATCTAGCGCTTCCATCAAAACAGCCAAACCAATCGCTGCTACGATTGCACCTAAAAATCCAGCTAGAATAATCAATAAACGATTAGGCTTTATTGGTTTCTCTGGAAAGATAGGGGCTTCTGTCAAAACAAAACGTTCGCCTTTATTTTCCAGCTCTATATTTTTAACCAACTTAGAATTGTCTAACTTGGCTTTAATCTCTGCATAAGCAGCTTTAGCATTATCATAATCTCGTAACAACGCGCCGAGCGTGCCTTCGGTTTGGGCACTCTGCATAACAAGCCCTTCAGTTTGACTTATTTTTGCACGAATACTCGCCTCCTCTATCTTCAATGCATTAAGCCGTGCATTCGCTGTGTCTATTTGCGCCTGTACCTTTGCTACCATAACAGATTGAGCTGTTACAGACTTAGAAGGTGCTGGGGGGGCGGACTTTTCAAGCGCGTCTATTCGGCGCTGTAACGCACGTACAGATGGATGATTCTCACTATATATGCTGTTTAGTTTTGCTAATTCCGATTTAAGCTTCTCTAGCTCAGTAGCGCCTGTGTTTTGGTCACTTTGAGCAATCAAACCAACTCCCGCCTTAGCAGACTCCATACTAACATCTAACGATCGTAATTCGGCTTGAGTAGCGCTGTATTCACGCTGGGTAGCTCTTAGGTCATTTTCAAGGCGCTCTAGACTTGCCACCTTCATGTCCTTGTTTTCAGGAAGGGAATTTGAATGTAGTCGCTTGTAGTTAGTGACTTCTTTCTCTATTCTCTCTAAGACAATCTTTTGTTTTTCTGCTTCTTTACTAAAAAATTCAGCAGTCTCTGTCGCACGCTCTTTGCTAGCCCTGTCGTTCTCATCCAAGAATAACTTGACTAAATCATTCGCTATATTATAAGTATTATCAGCTTTATAGTTTGTGAAAGTAATGTTGAATGCGAACGTCGGTTTAGCACCCCAATCCTCAGCTTCTGCTTTGAGTAAGTCTACTTTGATATTAGCACGTAATATTTGCACCAAACCTTCCGGTGCCATGTTGGGCTTTTTATCCAGACCGTACAACTTGTATTTTTTAGCAATTTTGTAAAGGTTATCATTGCTAAGCACAACCTGCTTGAGCGCAGCGAAACGGTCACTAGCATATTTTTCTTTTGCGGAATCTGACTGGACTTGTTGTGACTCAATCAGAATTGTAGCCGTGGATTCATATACTGGCGAAAGCTTAAGTGCAATCGCAGTGGCTGCCAAAAACACAAAAAAGAAAAAACCTATAACATATGGCAATCTTCGCTTAATGATGTTGATATAATCATCTAGTGTCATTTCTCGTTCTATAGCCATTAATTTTTCTAACCTTTTTCTTATTAAAAACTTAATGTGTCATACACAAGCGTCACACCAATGATATTACCTTGGCTTTGAGTGGTTGGGCCATCTATATCCCTGATGCCTGCAGAAAAGCGACCTTTCCAATGATTGGACAAGTCGCGCTCATAAAATGCACCAATATCTTGATAATCTATATTCTCAGTATTGATTGAAGCGTCTTTTCTCGTTTTAGTTATCGAGTAACCTGCGCCCATACGATCAATATTAGAAATATCAAAACTCCATGTAACATCAAGAACGTCTCTTGTTTGAAAACCACCAATTCCACCAGCCCCAAGGCTTCTGGACAATCCTGCGGTATAGGTCATGCGCTCTTTAGCATAATTAGCTGACACACCAGCCTCCCAGCCAGAATCCGACTGCCGGCCTGTAATGTGATAGGGACCACCATGTACTCCAAGACTAAGTTTTTCTTTTAATTGGTAATTGGCACCAATGTCTAAACGATAAAAATTCGTATTATCATAAAGTTTATCAGGCATATAATGAAAATAACCCAGCTGTACATAGGTGTCCAGTTTTTCAGTATTGGCATAAGTTAACTTAGAGTTGAAGTTGCCAAGTTGATAACTTTCAAGGCTACCCGGTAGGGTGAAAGTGACATCACGGTAGGCGCCTTCAGTTAGAACAGACCATTTAGGATCGATATCATGTAACCATTTTGCAGACAGTACTTTAATTTTTTCAGTATTATCAGCCTGAACAAACACGCCAGTCGCTTTTAATTCATCCGCGCGAGCAGAGCTCTCAACATAATCCGCCTTGAGTCCATACAATCCACGCTCATATGTTCTATCCCAACCAATCGCCACCTTTGGATCTTCGCGATTCACAAGAACTTTCTCGTTTGAGTGTCTTTGAACCAGCAAAGCCGCATCCAAATACCATAGATTGACTCCGCTGGTAACATCCAGCTTTAATTCCGGGGTTATGGTGTATATCCACACAGGCTCTATATTACGTTCAGCCATGGAAGGGTTGGAATCGTGAGTTACTCCCATCCCGACGATGATATCTTTTGTGACTACAGCCGCATTTACTTGCGGCAACATCAAACAAAATGTAAAGCCAATGAGCGCTTGCCATGCGGACTTATTGTAATTCTGATGCCAAATTGGCAATAGATTTTCAATTTTCATTACGGCCTCTGAATATAGAGTTATCAATAGTGGTTATTATACTCTATATTCAGACACTTAAAGCATTATATTCAAGCACTTTAAGCTATGGTACTAAGACGGTATCGCCAGGGTTCAATGTAATATTACTTTCCAGACGTTCTCCACGAATAAGCTGATCATAATATACTGGAATGGCTTTTTGCCCTTGTGGGGTATTGCGCAAAACCTTAATGCCGCCACGGTCTGCAAACTTATCCAACCCGCCCGCCACACTTAATGCGTCCAGAACAGTCATAGGGCCCGCCATTAAAACTTGACCCGGTTTCAATACCTTTCCCATTACATGCGCAACATTACCAGTAATGCTTACAATGACCACCGACACTTGTGGATCAGGAAGATAGGGTTTTAATTTCTCAGCAATTCGTTTTTCTACTTCCGTTGAAGTCAAGCCTACAACCTCCACCCTCCCTGCTAAAGGATAGGTAATGCTCCCATCCGGTAGTACAAGGCTTTCTTTTTGCAATTTATCTTCACCCCAAACTGAAACCTGAATTAAGTCTCCCTGACGTAACTTATAGCTCTGTGCAGTCTCAGCATTCACTATCGAAATTGACATCAAAAATAATTGACTTATTAGCAGCCACAAAAATGTTTTAATTTTCATAATTTATTATTCCTTTCAGGACATGACATTAAAGAAATTACTCTAATAGGATATCACGTTAAGGATGTTTCAATTTTAGAATAATATGAGTTTTACTAATGAATTATTACTAACACTAGTCAAATTAGCGACCTGTAGAAAAGCGCTAGATAGACTAACTAAGATAAATTTTTGACTTAAAAATCAGACGCTACTTCTATTGGATAACATCAAAAAGCCAAATAAAGCTACACCTAACAACCATATACTTGGCAAGATTGGCTCGTTTCTATTTGTATTCTGGGATACATCTGCAACGCCTATCTTTTCTTTACTAATGCCCACGCCTTGCATTAAGGCCTCTTTATCGTTAGGATTACTTGTAGCCGTCAATGAAATTGTTATATCTTTGACGGGTTCGCTACTTTTGGCTGAAACATTGATTGAGCCTATTGAGACCATACTCATGAATATTAAAACTATAATCTTTTTTAGCATTTCATCTATCCTTCGGCGCAAGAAAAACACTTGTTTTTAGTTGGGTACATTCTATGAAGCACGAGACAAATTCACAATAGCCCGTATGGGTCAATGGCAATTGGTCTAGCTAACATTAAGAATTTAATTCTTTTAATTCAAGTAGATACAACAACACGCAGCAATTCCACAGCCTAACCATAAAGCCCTAATGTTACGATATTTGTTAAATTTAATTTATTTACAAGTTATGTTGAGCTAATTAACTTACTCTAATAGATCTTTTGGGCAGAATTGTGACAAGAATGGTGGGATGTTAAGTAAAATACCGGTGAATATATGAGCAATAAACTTGTCATTAGACATATTTTACTCAATTTCATAATCAAGTGGATATTGACATGTTTAAAGTTGGTGTCAGAGCCTATAACTAACAACCTAGATAAGATTCCCGCCAGCCAACAGACTTATAAACTCAATAAAAAGCCTTAACTTATAGAACAGTATAAGGCTTTAGTAATTCTAAAGTTACTGTAGCTCTGTTGAGCCTCTAGGGATATATTTAGCAACGGCCTGCGCACGACAAGATACATCTAATTTTTGAAAAATACGTTTAAGGTGATTTTTAACTGTATTAGGACTGATCGATAATATCATGCCAATCTCGAAATTAGTTTTTCCAATTTTAACCCAATGCAAGATTTCATGCTCACGCTCACTCAACCCACCAAGATGCAGTTCCCCCAGTAAATCCTCTTCAACAGCCGGTGTTTCCATGCGCTCCACACGACGTAAAGCGGCATCAACGTGCGGCATAAGAAGCCCAAGTACAGAATGTTGCACTTGAAACTCTCGCGCTTTATCAAAAAACACATAAATACAATCATTTTTGCCACGAGTATCACGTACACCATAAACTAGCAATGAATTCATCCCCACTAATTTACGTGTGAAAGGGGTTGGTGATTGAGTATTAATGCCTTCTGCATCAAAGAAGTTGATTCGAAACCATCTTTCACCATTATCAATCCAGCGCTGATGCAGATTGGACATTAGATATGCAAAAACTCCAGGTGCGTCAATAAGTTTTTGTGTGCGAATGTCGTCGATATTAGACGACACATCGAAGCTAAGATCGCCAGAGGCAAAGTCACCCCACGCGGCCACTAACACATCATGGGGAAGCACATCTTTTACACTCCCCTGTAACCACTTGAAAAAATCTACATGCTTTTGAACGGTAAAGGACCGTTGAATAACATTAAATATCTGTTCCCAATTCTGATTTGCTGTATTGTCTTTCATCACTGGCACGCCTCTCACAATTCATATCGACTTAATGAGAATACATTTGCATTTTTAATACCAGCTTTCAAAAAACTTTTTTATACAATTAAATCAATAAGTTAAAATAAACCCGACATTTAACAATTAGATTTAACGTTTAAGCGCCGACACTTGTGTCATCGCTTTGACACTTTTTGACACCAGGCAGTTAATTTGACTCCTATCGATTTGGTTTTGCAATAGTCTTACGCAGCTTTAAGAGCATATATTGCAGGTAAATTTCGCCACCAGCCGTAAACGTCCATCCCGCAGCCAAACACATAGCACTCCGGCACGATTAGACCTACATAATCCGCATTCATTGCTTTGTTTTTATTGAGTTGTTTTTCTACCAATACCGCTGACTTTATCTCTTTAGCGCCAAGTAATTTACATTGATCAACGATTGCTTTAAGCGTGATACCTTCATCCAAAATATCATCAAGAATTAATAAGTTTCTATCTTTAACATTTGCCTTAGGCATCACAATCCATTTTAACTCTTTACCTTCAGTGGCATCGTGATAGCGCGTAGCTTGCACAAAATCAAACTCAAGTGGAAACTGCAACTTTGGCAGCAATTGACCAGTAAAATAAACTGCACCGCCCATCACGCAAAGCACTATAGGCGGCTCATTTACATAACATTGATTTAGCTGCTCAGCCATTATCGAGATGGCTTGGTTCACAGCTTGTTGACTGTGAATAAGCTGAGCTTCCTGTAAATATTGATGCGGATTGACTGTGTTAGCCAACTTCAATCACTTTTTTAGGTTAATTAAATATTCAGAAAAATCTTGCGCGATTTCTGGGTGTTTTAGCGCAAACTCTACATTGGCTTTCATAAAGCCTAGCTTGCTGCCACAATCGAAGCGTTTGCCAGTAAAGCGGTATGCTAAGATGTTTTCAACTCGCATTAAATCGGAAATGCCATCGGTAAGCTGTATTTCACCGCCTTTACCAGGCTTTACTTTTTCCAAGCAATCAAAAATTCTGGGGGTAAGTATATAGCGTCCCACTACTGCCAGCGTCGAAGGCGCATCTTCCGGTTTTGGCTTCTCGATAATGCTTTTTAATTGCAATAAATTTTCTTCAATTTTGAATGCATCTACTATGCCATAACTCGCCGTCTCAGAAGGCAACACATCCTCCACGCCAAGTACAGAGCATTGCTTACGCGCATAAATATCTGCCATCTGCTGCATTGCAGACGGATCAGCATCAATCAGGTCATCTGCTAAAATCACTGAGAATGGCGCATTGCCTACCACTGGCTTGGCGCATAACACTGCATGCCCTAATCCGAGCGCCTTGGGTTGACGGATAAAAATGCAGGAAACATGCGACGGCAAAATTGCTTTAAGCGCTTCAAGCATCTCTTTCTTACCACTCGCCTCAAGCGATGCTTCTAATTCACTGGCATTGTCAAAATGATCTTCAATTGAGCGTTTATTACGTCCGGTAATAAATATCAGCTCAGTAGCTCCAGCTGCAATTGCTTCTTCTGCCGCATATTGAATTAGCGGCTTATCGACTATTGGCAACATTTCCTTAGGACTGGCCTTGGTTGCAGGTAAAAACCGTGTGCCTAGACCAGCAACGGGAAAAACTGCTTTTGTTATTTTATTCATTTAATGGCGCCAATATAATTAATGTATTGTATTAGTAGTAAGTAAAGTAGCATTTACATCAGAAACCATTGAGGGGCTTTCCACATACTCCTCCACCCAGAATGCCAACTGCTTCTTGATGGTGTTCTCATCAGCACCTTGACA
>Ga0209254_10000098_pt1 | contig 54219 bp, 59 predicted proteins | sample FrelakmetDIP11DI_FD_187148 | JGI IMG/M metagenome (GOLD analysis project Ga0209254, IMG submission 187148) | Freshwater lake sediment microbial communities from the University of Notre Dame, USA, for methane emissions studies - DIP11 DI (SPAdes)... | ecosystem: Environmental > Aquatic >...
ATGATGACCAAGGGCGACAAGACCTGCCATTGGACGATAAAGAAGAAAGGGGAGCTGGTTAAGGAGAAATTGAAGGAAGAAGCACCGTCTGACGACCCAGTCAAAATGCTTGCCATGCGATTCGCGAAGGGCGAGATCACGGAAGAGGAGCTGGAGAAGAAGGTCGCTCATCTGAGGAAGCTCGGATTAATGAAGTAATTCCTATAATCTTAGAAAGAACGCTTCTATAAGGTCCATTGAGGTCCCTCGAGGCGATGAATGGAGTCTAAGCCCAATAGGGCTTGATGATGTACTTGTACGCTGAATTGGCGGCAGTGGCCGCCTCCCCGCACCCCGTCACGATCTGCTTGTACTTTCCCAGGTATGTCACGATGTCCCCGCAGGCGAAGACGCCCCGCCTGGAGGTGCGCATCTCCGTATCCACCTTGATTAGGCCGTCCTCCAGGACCAGGCCCCAACGCTCGAGGTCGCCGCTCTCGGGGGTGGACCCGATGTTGATGACCACCAGGTCCGCAGAGATCTCCTTGCGCGTCCCGTTGGCCCCGACCCTGAGCACGATGCTCCGCACCTTCGTGTCCCCCTTGATCTCCTCGACCTCCGACGACATGTAGGTTTCAACTCCCGAGGCGTTCATCCTTTCAACATAGACGTGGTCGGCGCGGAACTGCTCTCGCCTGTGCACCACACAGACATCGGCCACCTCGCAGGCCAGCAAGGCCATCTCCAGTGCGCTGTTGCCGCCTCCGATGAAGACGATGTTCTTCCCCTTCAGCTGATTCCGGTCGGGGAGCTTGTACTCCACGCCCCTCCCCTCGTACTCCTTCTCCCCCTTGGCCCCCAGGCGCTTGGGCTTGTAGAGGCCGGCACCGATGGCCACTATGATGGCCTTGACCCGGTAGTCGTCCTTGTCGGTGTGGACTTTCAAGCCCTCCTTCTCGTCCAGGATGTCCAGCACCCTTTCCTGATTGTGCACGCCGCATCCCACCGCCAGGGCATGCGATATGAGCAGGTTCACCAGCTCCTTGGCCTCCGGCACAACCAGCCCCGGATAGTTCTCGATGGACTTGTCAGGATAGATGTTTAAAAGCTGACCGCCCGCCTCGCCCGCCTCGATGACCATGCACTTGAGCTTGCGCGAGGCGGTATAGATGCCGGCGGTAAGCCCTGCGGGTCCACCTCCGACGATTACCAGGTCCAGCTGCATCCATTGCTGTGATTGCCTATTTACATAAATAAATGTCGTCTGGCCTGTCTTTAACGCCCTGGCCTTGGTCAGGTCGAGGGCGAAGCCATTATATCGCCGGGGATGGGATGATTGCGCTCGAGGGCATAAGATGAAGGTCCTGGTACTGAACGGAAGTCCGAGAAAGGAGGGCAACACCGCCCGTATTCTGAGGAAGGCGACGGAGGAGCACGCGGGAGTGGACCTGAAATATCATGACCTGATCGACCTGAGGATCAAGGATTGCATATCCTGCTTCCACTGCAAGAAGCACGATTCCTGCTCCATCAGGGACGACATGACGCTTCTGTACCTGGAGATGCGTTGGGCCGACGCCATCGTCCTCGGCTCCCCCGTATACATGAGCGCAGAGACCGCGTTACTGAAGGCGGTCGTGGACCGCGGCTTCGCCCTGGTCGCCTACGCAGAAAACGGCCCAGGCAAGTACACCCCACGCCTGCCGCCGGGGAAGAGGGGAGTGGCGATGTTCACCTGTGGCAACCCTCGCGGGGACGAGATCTTCCAATGCTTGACCGACCGCTACTATCAGCATTTCGCCTTCCAGGGGATAGCCAAGGTCAAGGTGATGGTGGTCCCTGGGCTCTCTCCCACGATGGACGGATTGGAGACGGTCAAGGGCAGGGCTGCGGTTGAAGAGATCAAGGCTTTTCTTGGCGATTAGGGGGAGTTCATGACGCTTCGAGCCTTCATCGCCGTCGACCTGGCACCCCTGCCTGCCCTGGAAGGCTTTATACGAAGCCTGGCCCAGACTGGGGGACTAAAGGCGGTGGATTCAAGTTCGCTGCACGTGACCCTCAAGTTCCTCGGCGATACGGAAGAGGCGTTGCTGCCCCGAATAGGCGAGGTCATGCGCGCGGCCGTGTCAGGCATCCCCCCCTTCCAGGTCGAGGTGATCGGTTCCGGGGTCTTCCCCCCCAAGGGCGGGGCTAGAGTGGTATGGGCCGGCCTGAAGGGCGCGGAGCCGATGACGGTCGTCGCCTCCCGCCTGGAGAAAGGGCTGGAGCCGTTGGGCTTCGAGCCCGAGGCTCGCCAGTTCAAACCGCACCTCACCTTGGCCAGGGTCAAGGACCCGGCCGCAGGGGAGGTCGCGAGGAGGGTGGCCGACTCGCAAGCGCAGGGGCAGTTCGGGAGCAAGCTGGTCTCGGAGCTGTATCTCAAGAAGAGCGTGCTCCGGCCTCAAGGGCCGGAGTATTCGACCTTGATCTCCGTCCCCTTCGCCTAGTGCTCCCCCTCTAAGGTGGAGAAGCTCTCCTGTTTGAGCAGGTCGGCCGGGGGGTGTTCGTGAACGAAGTCGGTGCTGTAGTTGCCGGCGCGGAAAGCCTGCGTCCTCACCACCAAACGATGATAGGGGATGGTGTTCTTCACGCCCGTCAAGGTGAAGTGGTCCAAGGCATCCTTGGCCTTCCGCAGCGCCTCCTGGCGGTCACGGGCGTGCACGATGAGCTTGGCCAGCATGGAGTCGTAGTCCGCGGGCACCATATAGCCCTCGTAAGCATGCGAGTCGACGCGTATGCCGTCGCCCGAGGGCTCGATGTACTTCTCGATGCGCCCTGGAGCGGGGAAGAAGTTGTTGAAGGGGTTCTCCGCGTTCACCCTGAACTCGATGGCGGCTCCCTTGGGACGCACCTGGGAAAGCTCCTCGCTCACGTCGCGGTCCGAAGCGATGTTGAGCTGCATCTCTACCAGGTCCAGGCCGGTGGCCATCTCGGTCACGGGATGTTCGACCTGGATGCGAGTGTTGGCCTCCATGAAGTAAAGCCCCCCGTTCGCGTCCATGAGGAACTCGAAGGTGCACAGGCTCTGGTAGCCCGCCTTCACCAGCGCGTCCTCGATGCGAGGGAATATCTCGCGTCGCATCTGCTCCGTGATGGCGCAGGAGGGCGTCTCCTCCACCAGTTTCTGGTTGCGCCGCTGAACTGAGCATTCGCGCTCTCCTAGGCAGAAGCCGTTGCCCTTGCTGTCCCCGACCATCTGGAACTCGATGTGGCGGGGTTTGATGACCCTGCGCTCCATGAATATCTTGGGGTCCTTGAAGGCCTTGTCCGCCTCGGCCTGAGCGGACTCGAAGGCCTGCTCGATCTCTGCCTCGGACTCGACTACGCGCATCCCCCTCCCACCGCCGCCTCCGGCCGCCTTGAGCATGACTGGGTATCCGATCCGCGAGGCCTCCCGCTTGGCCTCCTCCGCATCCTCCAAGGGCTTGAGCGTTCCGGGCGTGGTGTGGACGCCGCACCTCTCCATGAATTCCCGACCATCCAGCTTGCTCCCCAGGAGAGACATGGCCTTGGCGCTCGGGCCTATCCAGGTAAGGCCTTCATCCTCGACCTTGCGCGCGAACTCGGGCTTCTCCGAAAGGAACCCATATCCTGGATGGATGGCGTCCGCCCTCATGAGCTCCGCCACCTCCAGGATGGCATCGATGTCCAGGTAGGGAATGATCCCCTTGTCGGAATGGAGCTCCTCGCTCTTGTCCGCCAACAACACATGCTTGCAATGGCGGTCGTTAGGGGCGAATATCGCCACGGTGGGAATGTTGAGGCGCTTGCACGTCCTCATGACCCGGATGGCAATCTCCCCTCTGTTCGCGACGAGCACCTTCTTGAACACTTCTATCCCTCATATATGACACGCCGTGGCATGGTAAGGTTTAACTCGGTAATGTGGCCTGAGTCTTAAAGGTTTTCCCGAGCACTGCCCGGGGTCGGGCCGGAGGCTGATTGTAATCGCCTCTCATAAGACCATCTGCTTACGCTCCCTGAATCATGAAACTAATGAGGAAGGACATCGCGAACGACAGGAACGGCGGCATCGAGGGCCTGCCCCTGCAGCTGCTCATCGTGGTGCTGGTGGCTGGCATAGGATCCGCCGTGATCCTGGGATGGATGGGAGGGCTGGAGGCGCCAAGGGCCATAGGCTCGGTGCACTCCTCGGCGAACGAGATCGTGCTGGTTGATGACGATGGGGACGGCATATTCTCCCTGGACGGCATCGACCTTTGCATCACGGTCCTCGATCAGGACGGGGATCCCATCTCCGGGGCCTCCGTCGTGCTGGACGGGGCGGGCGTGACCAGCTCTGAGGGAAAGAGGCCCCACGTCACCACCGATGACCAGGGGAAGGCGCGCTTCGAGGGTCTGTGCGCAGGGCGGGCGGGGGCCTCCATGGGCTTCGTCACCATCACCGTGGCCAAGAGCGGCATCTCCGCCACCAAGAGCATAAGCGTGCCAGTGGTCTGCGAGTGATGCGAATGCTCTGCCGCGACAGGAATGCCCTCGAAGGGCTGCCGCTCAAGCTGCTCATCACATCCTTGGTGATATCCCTCTGCGCCCCCGCCTTGAACGGGGCACTGTCCTATCTGGAATATTCGACTGACGTGGCATGGGGCACAGAACAGGCAGAGAAAGTAAGGGCAAGCGCACTCTCCGCCTTCGTGGGAGGCTCGGGCAACGTCAGGACGATCGTTCTGGAGCTGGGCTCGGGAGACATGGACCCGACACTAAGGCTGGGAGGCGGGGAGGATGATCCCGGTTCCTCCCTGATCGAAGTGCTCTGGCGTGGCAGAGTGGCAGCCACGGTGGCATTGGAAAGCCCAGCCTTCCGCATCCTCACTTCCGATGGCATGCCGGTGTTGATCGAAGGGCACGTGTCCGTCAGGCTCCTTTGCGTGGAAACAGGAAGGGGCTTAGCCGTGCTGGCAGAGGTGGGGTGATTGCTAGAGTTCGTGCTCTCCCGGGTCACTCTCTCGATCTGCGCCACGATGCTCATCCTTTGTCTCGCCCCCTGGTTCGTGGGATCGATGGAGGGCGCGGACGACGACCTCGAGAAAAGTAGCTTTCAGGAGCTCGCCCTCATCTTCACTGGAGCCACGACATCCCCCCACCGTCTGCATCTTGAGGTCCGCATCTCAGATTACCTGTCCGCGGAAGGGTCATTCATCCATCTGGAGAAAGGGAGCATCTGGCTGGTCCGAGGGACAGAGAGGATGGCGCAGGAGGTCCCTTCCCAGTTCATGCTATTCATGCTCAAATCGGGTATCGTGCAGGAGGTACAATCGGCGGATCTGACCGGGATGTCCAAGCTGACGATCGTCAGGGAAGAAATTGATGGAAGGCCGCAGGCTTTCGTTTACATCGAGAATTTAGACGCGACCTCTTGCACCGCCTCAGCGAAGCGGTCCACGTCCTCCTCGCTGTTATATATGTAGAAGGAGGCGCGGACGCAACCGTCCAGCTTCCTCGCCACGAAGTAAGGGTGCACGCAGTGCATGCCGGAGCGCACCATCACCTTCGCCACCTCGTCAAGGATCATGGCCACATCATGAGAGCTCATCCCCTTGATGTTGAAGGAGAGTATGCTCCCTCGCTCCTCGGCATCGAACGGGGCTAAGAGGCTCACTCCCCCGATGTCGCGCACTTTGGATGTCGCACGGCGGTTGAGAATGGCATCATGCTCCTTGACCGCTTCCATCCCCAATCCCATGAGGTAATTGACGGCGGCTCCGGTGCCGATTATGCCCGCATAATTCTGCAGACCGGCCTCGAACCTCTCCGGCGGAGGGAGCAAGTCCGCCCTCTCTGGGGTCGTCAGGCTCACCCCTCCCCCTCCGGTTATCAGTGGCTCCAACTGCTTAAGCAACTCCAATCTTCCGTAGAGGACACCCATGCCCGAGGGGCCGAGCATCTTGTGCATGGAGGCGGTGTAGAAATCGGCACCGATGCGCTGCACATCCACCTTCTGGTGCGGAGCGGACTGCGCCCCGTCGAACATCACGAGGGCGCCATGATCGTGAGCCACCTCGGCGATCTCTCTTGCGGGGAGGGTCGTACCAGTGATGTTGTTGACGTGCACCAGGCTCACCATCCTGACCTCGCGGGTCATGGCCTTCTTGAATGCCTCCATGTCGAACAAGCCCGATGAAGGCGTGATTACGAACCTCCTCCTCAGCCCCCGGGATGACCGGAGCTGGAGCCAGGGCACATGGTTGCTGTTGTGCTCCATGTCCGTCGTCACCACCACATCGTCCTTGCGCCAGGCGAGCCCCTTGGCGACGAGGTTGAGGGCCTCCGTGCAGTTCTTCGTGAAAACGATCTCATCTGGTCGCGAGGCACCAAAGAACCCAGCTACCCTCTCTCGCGCATCGTCGACCTCGACGGACACCTGCGTGGCGAGCCGGTGCACGCTCCTACCGCCGCAGGCAGGGTAGAGCTCGTAATAACGGGACATAGCCTGGATTACCTGCCTCGGCCTGAAGGTCTGGCACGCGTTATCCAGATATACCATGTCCCTTTCCGCGGCTTGGTATATGGGAAAATCCTCACGGATGTGGCTTACGTCCATCTGCTCGGTCTGGAACGTACCCCTTGCAGATATTTCAATCTTTATTGACCTCTCCCCGGTGCATAATGGAATGAGAATTGCCTTTCTCGAGGGCTTTTTCGGTCAGTTTGAAATAGATGGGATGGTGTGCAATCGCTAGAAGAGGGGATACCATGGATAGCGTGTATTTTGACAACAGCGCCACAACCCGCATGGACAAGAGGGTCATCGATTGCATGCTCCCTTTCTTCGATACCAAGTTCGGAAATGCCTCCAGCATGCACTCCTTCGGCCGGGAGGCCTATGACGCTTTGGAGGAAGCGAGAGGCAAGACGGCCAAGGCCATCGGCGCCCTCCCTCGCGAAATAGTCTTCACATCTGGTGGCACGGAATCTGACAATCTCGCTCTCCAGGGGGCGGCCTTCGCCAACCGCGAGCGCGGGAATCACATCATCACCTCGGCCATAGAGCATCACGCGGTGCTGCACACCTGCCATTTCCTGGAGGGGCAAGGGTTCCGCGTGACCTATCTCCCAGTCGATGCAGGGGGCCTCGTGGACGTGGAGAGCGTCAAGAAGGCCTTGACCAAGGAGACCATCCTCGTATCCATCATGACCGCCAACAACGAGGTCGGGACCATCCAACCTATCAGAGAGATAGGGGCGCTGGTGGCCGAGACCGGGGCGCTCTTCCATACCGACGCGGTACAAACCGTGACCAAGCTGCCCATGGATGTGGAGAAAAACAACGTGCAACTGTTGGCCATCTCCGCCCATAAGTTCCATGGGCCCAAGGGCGTCGGAGCCCTCTACGTGCGCAAAGGTGTCAAGCTGAGGCCCGTCGTCTATGGCGGAGGGCAGGAGAAGGGGCTGCGTTCCTCCACGGAGAACGTCCCTGGCATTATCGGCCTGGCGAAGGCGATGGAGCTGGGGATGGAGGAGATGGGGGAGAGCGTGGAGCGGATGACGGGGATCAGGGAGCGTATCATCGATGGGACGCTGTCCAGCATCGGGGGCTGCCATCTCAACGGGCATAGGGAGAGGAGGCTATGCAACAACGCGCACTTCCGATTCGACATGGTGGAAGGCGAGGCGCTGGTGCTGAGCCTGGACATGAAAGGCTTCGCCACCTCCACGGGATCGGCCTGCTCCACCAGGAGCACCGAGACCTCGCACGTGCTGAAGGCGCTGGGCGTCAGGCCGGAGGACAGCCGGGGGTCACTGCGCATTTCGCTGTCCAAATTCAACTCCATGGAGGAGGCGGACCGCTTCCTGGAGGTCATCCCGGAGGTCATCGGAAGGCTGAGGTCGCTGGTGCCCTCCTCGGCCAGAGCATCCAAGGGGGGAGGATGAGGATGGCTTACGGGCGCAAGGTGATGGAGCATTTCGCCCGCCCCCGAAACGTCGGGGAGATGAAGGACGCGGACGGTGTGGGCCGGCAGGGCAACACCGTGGACGGGGACGAGGTCGTCGTCTACATCAAGGTCAAGGACGACTCGATCACGGACATCAGCTTCCAGGTGTTCGGATGCGCGGCGGCCATTGCCTCCAGCAGCATGTTCACGGAGATGGTCAAGGGCAAGACCCTTCAGGAGGCGATCCGCATATCCAAGGAGGACGTGTCCGAGGCGCTCCAAGGCCTCCCTCCAGGCAAGGTTGAATGCTCGGTCATCGCCCCGGACGCCTTCAGGGCGGCGGTCAACGATTACCTGGGCAGGAAGGGAAGAGGATTCATTAGCGGGGACGAGGTTCCACCTCTGAGAAAATGAATCCGCTGAGGGCGAGGTTAGCGTCGCTCGAGCTGGAAAACCCCACCATGCTCGCGTCCGGTGTCATGGGGGAGACGGGCGGCTCCCTGCTAGAGATGGCCAGATGCGGTGCGGGCGCGGTCGTCACCAAGTCCGTGGGCTCGGAGCCAAGGAAGGGCTACCCGAACCCCACTCTGGTGGAATTGGAGGAGGGGTATGTCAACGCCATGGGCCTGCCCAACCCGGGCATCGAGGCCTTCGCGGCGGAGATGGAGGCCGCAAGGGAATGCCCTGTGCCCATCGTCGCCAGCATCTTCGCCTCGTCCCCCCGCGAGTTCGCGGACCTGGCCAGAAGGATGGAGGGATATGGAGCGTCCGCGCTCGAGCTCAACCTCAGCTGCCCCCATGCCAAGGGATATGGCATGGAGGTGGGCGTGGACCCGGAGGCGGTCGCCGCCATAGTCAGGGAGGTCAAGGCCAGCACATCGCTGCCCGTGTTCGCCAAGCTCACCCCCAACACCCATCGATTGGTCGAGGTCGCCCAGGCGGTGGAGGGGGCAGGAGCGGACGGGGTGGTGGCCATCAACACCCTGAGGGCGATGGTCATAAGCATCGAGGCCAGGAGGCCCATTCTCAGCAACCGGGGCGGAGGGCTGTCCGGGCCGGCCATCAAGCCCGTGGGCGTGAGGTGCGTGTACGATCTGCATGCGGCGCTCGACATCCCCATCATCGGAGTGGGGGGCGCTGAGACCTGGAGGGACGTGGTCGAGTACATCATGGCCGGCGCGTCGGCGGTGCAGGTCGGGAGCGCCGTGGCACGGAGGGGTAGCTGCGTATTCAAGGACATCGCGAGCGGCATGTCCTGGTTCATGAGGGAAAACGGCTTCCGTTCCATCGAGGAAATGGTGGGGGTGGCGCATGAATAGGCAGCTCATGGTCCGGGTCTCCGGCGTGGTCAAGGAAGGGGTTGGGATGACCTCCATACGTTTCCCTTTTAACAGGATCATCGCTCCTGGCCAGTTCCTGATGGTCTGGGTTCCTGGAGTGGACGAGGTGCCCATGTCCGCTTCCTACATCTACGGGGAGAAAGGCATCACCGTGAGGGACGTGGGCGAGGCCACCAAGGCGCTCTCCTCGCTGTCTCTAGGGGACGTGATCGGTGTCCGCGGCCCGTACGGGAGGGGGTTCGAGATACCCACCGGGAAGGTCCTGCTGGTCGGAGGGGGGAGCGGCATGGCATCCCTCATGGCGGCGGCGGACTTCATCGGCGACCCTGGGAGGGTGGACGTGCTCATCGGGGCCAGGACCTCGGAGGAATTGATTTTCGTCCAAAGGGCGAAGGCCGCCTCCAAGGAGGTGCACATCTCCACCGACGACGGCTCTTCTGGAAGGAAGGGAACGGTGGTGGACATGGCGATCGAGCATCTGGCTAAGAAGAGCTATGAGGTGGTGCTGGGCTGCGGCCCGGAGCGGATGCTCGTCGCCCTTCGGCGGGCGTGCGAGGAGGCCAAGGTGCCTTGCCAGCTGTCCTTGGAACGGTATATGAAATGCGGGACCGGCCTATGCGGATCCTGCGCCATCGATGGTCTGCGCGTGTGCGCTGACGGCCCGGTCTTCGAAGGGTCGGAGCTCGGCAGGCTGCCCGAGTTCGGGACGAGCAAGAGGGACGAGTGCGGGCGCCCGATCAGGCTTTGAAATGCTGCTCGGGGTGCATGACCTCTTTGACTAGGTCCTCGAAGTCCGCGTCGGAGACGCGGCCCTTCACCTCGCCCAGGGCCTTGACCTTCGCCAATATTAACGTCACCTGCTCCTCACTGGCGTCGATTCCCAAGTCCTCCAGGCGCTTCTCGATGTAATGCGCCCCGGAGTGCTTGCCCAGGATCAGATGGCGCCTGTTCCCCACCATCTCCGGGGGGATGGACTCGTACGTCAAGGGACAGGAGAGCACCGCGGCCACGTGGATGCCTGACTCGTGCGCGAAAACGTTGTCGCCGACCAGGGGATGGTTCCTTCCCAGGGGGACCTTGGAATAGGTGGCGACCATCTCGCACAGCTCCTTGAGCCGAGTGGTGTCCACCCCCAGGTCCTTTCCGTAGACGAACTTCATGGCGGCCACGAACTCCTCCAGGGGCACGTTCCCGGCCCGCTCGCCTATCCCGTTCACGGTGGTGGCCACCGCGACCGCCCCCGCCTTCACCCCGGCGATGGAGTTGGCCAATGCCAGGCCGTAGTCGTTGTGCAGGTGGATGGACACAGGTGTGCGGAAGCGCTCGCGCACCTCCCTGACCATCATGTCGATGGCCTCCGGGGAGGCGCATCCCACGGTGTCCGTGATTCCCAGGCGCAGGGCGCCCGCCTTCTCCGCGATATCGTAAACTTGGAAGAGGAAGTCGAGCTCCGTCCTGGTGGAGTCCTCGCAGCTCAGCGCCGCCCTCACGCCCCTGGACCTGCAATAGTCCAATGACTCTTGGACCTTCTCCAGCACGTACTCGCGCGGCTTGTTGAACTTGTAGCGCAGGTGGATGTCCGACGTCGCCACGAACAACAGTACCATATCCACGCCCGCGTCCACGGAGGCGTCGATATCGCCCTTTAGCACCCGGGAGAGGGCCAGTATCTCTGCATCCAGGTTGAGCTTGCTGATGGCCCGGATGCTGCGCTTCTCCCCCTCGGATACAGCGGGGAACCCGGCCTCGATCTGGGGGACCCCGACCTCGTCCAACTTGCGGGCGATGGCCACCTTCTGCTCCAGACTGAAGGCGATCCCTGGCATCTGCTCCCCGTCACGCAGGGTGGAGTCGTACACCTGGACCTCGCCTAGCTCGAGGTGCGGGTTGTAGGGGCTGAGTGCGATCCGGTCCATGCCACACCCTAAGAGCGAGGAGGCGATTAACCTTTCCTGACTTGGTTCAACTGCCACGCAACTTTTATCCCATCTCCGGAAGAATCGCGTTCCGTGCCCATCGAGGTCGGAAGCAGCGGAAACCCCAATTTCATCGAGGTCCGCCACGGCAAGATGCTCATCAGCGTGCCCAAGGGCATCTTCAGGGCCAACACCTCCGTTCTCAAGGAGCGAGAGGCGGAGCAGTTCAAACGACAGCTCGCGTCCCGCTTCCCCTGGCTGACCAAGAATGCCATCGAGGTGGTCATGAAGGAGGCTAGCGAGACGATGGAGTCCATCTTGGACATGGAGAGAGGTGCGGTGGACCGGGCGCGAGCCCTTTTCGAGAAGGGAAAGTACGCCGAGGCCCTCTCACTCCTCGAGGCGTATCTCATGGAATGCCCCAAGGACGCGGACGCTTGGTACCTCAAGGGCGAGATTTACTTCAAGATCGGCAAGCGGCACGAGGGATTCTCCGCCTTCGCGCGGGCGAGGGGTTGAGCCTCATTCCCTTGGACCGACCAAAGCAGTGAGCGCCGCGCCCACCTCCTGCACTGTCGCACCCCAGGGCACGATGGCCACGTCCCCCTTGATCTGGAAGCCGTCGCGGACCCGGCAGCACTTGATGATGCGCTTCCTGCCATCCTTCGGTGCCAGGTCCTCAGGGCACATGTTCACGAAGCTGGCCGGCCTGCGGCGGTAGATGTTCTGGAAGATCCTCTTGGAGAGGTCGCAGCCGATGAGGGCAACCTCTCCATCGAAATCAGGGGTCTCATCCAGATAGAGGATCCTACCTTCCGCTTCGAGGCCGGAGGCGCGGCAGGGGAACATGATGGTGTCGCTGCTCGAACCTTGGGCGAGAACGTTCAGGTCCAGCGTCTCTACGACTGGGACGATGGGTACGTCCACCAGTCCTGCGGAGAGGGCCATCTCCACCAGGACCGAGAGCTTGGCAGGGAACGGGGGCACCACGTCGAACACGCGCACCTCCACGCCCGCTCCAGGGCCCATGAAACTGACGTGGTTGAACAACCCTTGGACTATGACGATCCTTCCAGGGTGCTTCATCGTCTCCCTGGCCATCTGCGAGAGGTTGAGCACATCGACGTCCTCGTCCTTGACGAAGACCGTATCCTTCGGGAGCGCCAACACCTCCACGGAGATGATGGGACGGAAGAGGTCCTTCCCCTCCTGCTTCTCGACCCTCACTATGGCATGCTCGTCCCCCCGGCGCAGGATGATGAACTCGGTGCGGGTGTAGGCCTTCTTGTCCTTGGCATTCGCCAGTATGTTCTCGAGGGTAAGTTCGAAGCCGACCTCTCGCACTGACACGTCCTTGCAATGGTCCGGGAGCATCATGGCGAGGAACCCCCTTCGGTTTCTAAATGCTTTGCCTTTGCCCATCGCATGCTATCTGGAGGCGCCAGCGGGCAAGAAAACTTGAAATACCATGTACCCATTCTTCGAGAACGCCTGCCGGGATGACAGAGTGGCCATGTGGCGGACTGCAGATCCGCATACCCGTGTTCAAATCGCGGTCCCGGCTCCATTTCTCCTAACCATCTAAACGAGCGCTTAAGTGCTAGATATTCTCCTAACATACCGCATGCGTGGCCGGGAGCTAGTTATGCACGTGGTCGAGAAGAGGCTCATGATGATCGAGTCGGAGGTGCAGGCCTGCTTCCCCGGTGCCCGGGCAACGTTCGAGATGGGAGAGGACGGCCGGGCGCACATCACGGTGCTGTGGGACGACCTGATGATCGGCGAGGAATACGTGGAGACCGCCACGTCCTGGAACCAACCAGAGAGGTTGCCCGAGTACCGCAAGATACTGGCGGGCAACAAGAAACGCCTCGTGGTCCTTGTGCCGGAGAGGCACGCACGGGCCGCCCGGCTCAAGATGCTCGACCTCAACCATTGGTGGCTCTTCTACTATCAGGTCTATGGGTACGATCACGAGGGCACGATCAAGCGCCAAGGAAGGCCGATGTATTGCCACGCTGAACCAGGGTATTCGTGACCGCTACTTCTTCTTGGCCTTTTTCGCTGGCTTCTTCTCCGGCTTCTCCTTAACCGCTTCCTGGTCCCACTCATCGAACAGCTGGGTAAGTCCCTTCTTGGCCACGGACCACGTAGGCACTCCGCCGGTCAGCACCGCCACCTGCATGGCCTCCACGATCTCCGCCTTGGTGGCGCCGTAGTTCTTGGCGACCTTGGCCTGGGGATAGATGCAGTCCTCGCACATGCGGACCGCCACGCAGGCCAGTCCGATCAGGCGCTTGGTCTTCCTGTCCAGGGCGCCATCGTTCACCATGATCTGGTCCATGTCGCGGATGAGCACCGCCAGCTCCGGGTTATGCTTTTTAATGTGGTGCAAGGTGCCAGGCGTGTAGCCGCACATCTTCTTGTTGAGCTCCTCGACCGCCTTCTCCGCTTGTTCATTCTTTGCCATGGCTGCAAGAACTCAACTCTTTCATTATAAAGGTAGCTTAGGGACCTACAGGTCTTTTGCACCAATCCTACCGAATGGCTCGTTCATATAGCATGGAAATCCTTACTTTGTATTGGAAAAGCAGCGGAAGCGATCGGATTGCCATTCTCCCAGCAGCTGACCATCATGGCCGTGATCATGGTCATAATGAGCACTGGATCCTCCTTCATCGCGTTTTCGGCCGGTGCCCTTACCGACCCCGAGTCCGATGTCCTTGGACGAGTCGATGGCGAAAATATCTGGCAGAGGGGAATGGAATTGGAGGGGATAGGCGAATCCTCCACCGCCTTCAGGAGCGCTGGGTCCGACGGCGCCAACCTATCGGCATCCTGGATCAGGGACGAGTTCGAGGCCATCGGCCTGGAGTCATGGTACGAGGAGTTCGAGTTCTTCGGGTGGGACCTCCGTTCCGAACCAGATATGTCGATCGAGTTCTCGAATGGAACTGGGAATCATACCTTGGTCATCCCTAGCTTCCAGGCAGAGCAATTCAGTTCCTCGACCGGAGAGGGACTGGAGGGAGAGGTCGTATTGCTTCCCTTGCCCGAAACTGCATCCTATAGCTCCTTCCAAAGTCTTGCCTTTGACCCAGGGTTTTGGCAGGGGATCGATGTCCAGGGCAAGGTCGTGCTCATCGGGCGCGAGGTGCGATGGAATAGGCAATGGGAGGGGGGCCTGGCCGAGAAGCTGCCCGAAGGCCCGGAGGCTTTGATCTTCTTCTATTCGCAATCATGGACCGTGGCCTTGGAGAAGATGTTCATGGCATCCTCAGGTGGCAGGCCGCACTCCTCACTGGGGACCTATCTGGAGGATCTCGGGATCCCCGTCGGTCACCTGGATGGCGAGGATTCGACATCGCTCGTGCAAAAGATGTCAGATGGCGTGGTCACCGCCACAGTCCGCATCGACTCCGTTCAGGGACGCTGGAACCAGAGCAACGTCGTTGCCAGATTGCCTGGTACTGGCTCCGATGGCACCGTCCTCATCACCGCGCATTTTGACAGCATCGTCGGCCCCGGGTTCTGCGACAACGCCGCCAGCGTGGGGGCGATGCTGGAGATAGCCTCCGTCATCATGGATTCCAAGATATCTGGGAATTACCGACCCAGGAACGACCTGGTCTTCGTGGCCTTCTCAGGGGAAGAGATGGGCCTGGTCGGCTCGTCATTCTATTACATGGAGCACTTCGGGGAGCTACAGGCCATCGATGGCATCATCAACCTCGATTGTCTAGGCGCCTCCCAGATGGTCTGCACGGAGACCAGCGGCGATGACTTGGACCTGGACAGTATGTTCCAACAAGCCTCCGTTGACCTGGGAGTGGAGATGGACATAGGGCAAGTCGGCTCAGACCATGAATCCTTCCTGCACCCTCAGCAGGTCATGGACGAGATCTCGCGCCTTTGGAGCGACGTTCCCTCGATGCCTTACGCCCCTGTACCAGTGGCCAACTCGATCAGCGTTTCCTCCGTACCGATATCCCCTCAGGCCCTTTGGACCTCAGGCTCCGCGGGCTGGATCCACACCTCCCGCGATTCGTCCTCCTATGCCAACGACTCGAGCTGGGTGACGGTGACGAGCTTGGAAGAGCAATGCGCCGTGGCCACCTTGGTCGCCATGCGGGTCGCTGGCACCGTGGAGGACGAGAAGAGCGCAGACCTCCTCCTGCCAGCCATGATCGGCGTTGGGGCCGGTCTTCTGGCCATCGCCGCGATCTTTATTTGGAGGAGAGGGAAGCGCTGAGGTTCCACAACCTTCAAAACCGTCCATCTCGTTAGGCCTATCTCGACGTAACAATCGATACGGTATAGGGAGGGAAGTCAACATGCTCCACGAATCGATCCTAGGAACGATCGGAAGGACCCCATTGGTACGATTGAACCGCATGGCGGGCGAAGGGGCATCCGAGGTGTTCTGCAAGTTGGAGTCCTTCAACCCCATGCACTCGGTGAAGGACCGAATCGCCCTGGCCATGATCGAAGAGGCGGAGAGGTCGGGCGAGCTAAGGCCGGGGATGTGCGTCATCGAGCCTACCTCCGGTAACACCGGGATCGGCCTGGCCATGGTCTGCGCCGTCAAAGGCTACCGCCTGGTGCTCACCATGCCTGAGAGCATGAGCGTGGAGAGGCGCAAGCTGCTCAAGGCGCTCGGAGCGGACATTGTCCTCACTCCCGCAGGAGAGAGGATGGACGGGGCCATCAAGTGCGCCAAGGGCATGTGCGCCAAGGACAAGGGGGCCTTCATGCCCATGCAGTTCGAGAATCCCGCCAACCCCATGGCGCACAAGGTCACGGCGGAGGAGATCCTCCAGGACCTGCCGGACGTGGACATCTTCGTGGCCGGGATCGGCACCGGGGGCACGATCACTGGGGTGGGCAAGCGCCTGAGGGAGCATAAGAAGGACGTGCGTATAATCGGGGTGGAGCCCGCCTCCTCCGCGGTCCTGACCGGGGGACGGCCAGGTAGCCATGGCATACAAGGGCTAGGGGCTGGATTCGTGCCCAAGACCCTGGACCGGAGGGTCATCGATTGGATCTTCACCGTCAGCGATGAGGACGCCAAGAGCACGGCGCGAGAGCTCGCCCGCAAGGAAGGCATCCTCGCCGGGATATCCTCCGGGGCGGCGCTGCACGTCGGCCTGCAGATGGCGCAGCAATTCGGGCTAGGGAAGAAGATGGTCGTGCTATTGCCAGACACCGGAGAAAGATATTTGAGCACGGACCTGTTCCAATGTTGAGGCCATGAGCCCGAGGGAGAGTTGGAAGGAGGACGTCAACACCGTCCTGGAGCGAGACCCCGCCGCCCGCTCCTACAAGGAAGCGCTCCTGTACAGCCCCGGCCTCCATGCCATCCTCCTGCATCGGTTCTCGCACAACGCCTATGTCAAGGGAAACTTCTCCACGGCGCGCATGATCAACTACTTCGCCCGCTTCCTCACCGGGGCGGACATCCATCCAGGCGCCGTAATAGGCAAGGGGTTCTTCATCGATCACGCCACCGGGGTGGTGATAGGGGAGACCTCGGTCATCGGAGACAGCGTCTCCATATTCCAGGGCGTGACGCTAGGCGGGGTCAGCGCGGAGAAGGGCAAGAAGAGGCACCCCACCATAGGCAACAACGTGGTCATCGGGGCGCATGCCGTGGTGCTGGGGGACATCCACATCGGGGAGAACACCCGCATCGGAGCGGGCAGCGTGGTCATAAAGGACGTGCCGCCCAACTCCACCGTGGTCGGTATTCCGGGCAAGGTCGTGAGGCGCGATGGCCAGACCGTGAAGGTGGACATGCGCCATGACCAGTTGCCCGACCCTCTCCTGGATTCCTTCTCGGACATGAGCCATCACATGGTGGAGCTGGAGAAGCGCATCCGGGAGCTGGAGGAGCAGCTCTCGAAGCAGAAGTAAAATAATCGGACGCTGTTTGAAGGTCCGAGGAATTCGCGTGTCCCTGAAAGTGCACAACACCCTGAGCAAGCGCAAGGAGGAGTTCAAGCCCGTCCATGAGGGCAAGGTCTCCATGTACGTCTGCGGGGTGACGGTCTACGATGACATCCACATGGGCCACGCGCGAAGCATGATCGTCTTCGACATGATCGCTCGGTACCTGAGGTATCGAGGATACGAGGTCACGCACGCCACGAACTTCACGGACGTGGACGACAAGATCATCAACCGTGCCCACGAACAGGGCGTGCCGGCGCTGCAGCTCTCGTCCATGTACATCCAGCGCTACTTCCAGGAGGCGGATGCGCTGGGGGTCAGGCGGGCCGACAGCTATCCCAAGGCCAGCGAGTACATACCACAGATAGTAGAGCTCGTCAAGCGTCTGGAGGGGAGGGGGCAGGCCTACCGCACCGAGGACGGCAGCGTCTATTTCTCCATGGATGAGGTGAAGGAGTACGGAAAGCTCTCGGGGATGAAGGTGGAGGAGCTGAGGACCGGCACGCGCATAGAGCCAGGGGAGGAGAAGCGCAACCCCATGGACTTCGCTTTATGGAAGGGCGCCAAGCCGGGCGAGATCGCCTGGGACTCGCCTTGGGGCAAGGGCAGGCCAGGATGGCATATCGAGTGCTCTGCCATGTGTATGGGCCTGTTCGGGGACACGATCGACATCCACGGCGGGGGGAACGATCTCATCTTCCCCCACCATGAGAACGAGATCCTGCAATCGGAGAGCGCCACGGGCAAGCCCCTGGCCAACTACTGGTTGCACAACGGCATGCTGAACGTGCAGGAATCGAAGATGGCCAAGTCCCTGAAGAACTTCTTCACCGTGAGGCAGGTCCTGGAGAAGCACTCCAAGGAGGAGGTGCGCTTCTTCCTGCTCAACACCCACTACAGGGGGCCTCTTGACTACAGCGAGGCTGCGTTGGAGGAGGCGACCGCCTCTTTGCGTCGCCTGAACAACGCCTATGCCGAGCTCAAGGTCGCCGCGAGCTCCGCCTCGGGCAGCGAGGGTGCCTCCCTCCTCGTCGACAAGGCCAGGACCGAGTTCGTGGAGCAGATGGACGATGATTTCAACTCCCGAGCGGCGATCGCCGCCATCTTCGAGCTGGCCCGCGAGGTGAACCGCCTCATGTCCGAAGGCAGGCTCAGCCGTGAGGGCGCGCGGCACGCCATCGCTTTCCTCGAAGAGGTGGACCAGGTCCTCGGCATACTCCCTTCCACCGTAGCCAGGGCCGATGACTTGGACGGGGTCATGCAGATCCTGATCGAACTGCGAAAGGAGCTGCGCAAACGTAAGATGTACGATCTCGCGGACCAGATCCGTGACAGGCTGGCCTCCGAGGGCATCAAGCTCGAGGACACGGCCGACGGTGCGAAGTGGAAGAGGATATGAGCGACTGGGCGAGGAAGAAGGCCATCCTGCTCACGGGCGGACCGGTGAAGGTGGCCGTCGATCTCAGGCTGCCGGTGAGGCTGAGCCGCTCCACGGCCGGTCCGGGCGCTGGCACGACTGGCATCGTCCTCTCCTTCCATGGCCACCGGGTCAAGAAGGCCATATCGCGAGAGGAAGGCGACTTCGAACTGGTGGAGCGCGGGGGGGGCTACGCCCTGCAGCACCGGGGAAAGGAGTTCCTGGGGGAGGTGGAGGTGAAGCCCGTCCTCTTCCACGCGCCGGAGCAGGCCTTCTTCAACATCGAGACCGAATGCATCTACGATTGCAAGTTCTGCTCCTCGCGCAGGCTCGAGAAGAAGATAACCAAGAACCTGACGCCTGACAAGATCGTGCAGATGATCATCGACTCATCGGACCGGGAGGACTTCAAGGCCGTGGCCCTCACCAGCGCCGTGGTCAAAGACCCCAAGTCCACGGTGGACAAGATGGTCCACATCGTGCGCAAGGTGCGCGAGGCCCTGGGGCCGGGCGTCCCCATCGGCGTAGAGCCATATGTCGACGACCTGCAGGACATCGACCGCCTGAGGGCGGCGGGGGCGGACGAGATCAAATTGAACCTGGAGACTTGGGACCAAGGCATCTTCAGGAAGGTATGCGGCGAGCTGGACCAGGATTGGGTATTGGAGGCCCTGGCCCACGCGATCAAGGTCTTCGGCAAGGGCAAGGTCTGCTCCAATATCATCGTGGGGATGGGGGAGAGCGATGAGAACGTGCTCCAGGGCGTGGAGAGCCTGGCGAAGATGGGGGTGGTGGCCAGCCTGAGGCCGTTGCGGGTCAACGACCTCAATCGCAGGGCATTGGCCGAGGCTTTGGGAAGCCTGGAGCCCTTGAGCGAGGAGCGCCTCCTGCACTTGGCCAAGGAGCACAGGCGCATCTTGGAGGAGAACGGGCTCAGCACCCTCACCTTCGACACCATGTGCCATGCTTGCACCTGTTGCGACCTAGTGCCTTTCCGCGACCTATGATGCCGTGGCGAATCATTTTAGGTATTCCTAAAAAGTTTAAATAATGGTTAGGACATCCGAAATCTGATGCCGAGCGAGATCGCCGAGGAATACCTGGAAGCCATATTCGACTTGACGCAGGAAGGACAGGCGGCCAAGACCAATGACATCGCTGCCAAGATGAACCTCTCTCCTGCCAGCGTGACGGAGATGGTGCAACGTTTGGCCTCCGATGGTTATGTGTCCTATGAACGCTACAAGGGAGCCACCCTCACGGGCGAAGGCATGCGCATCGCCAAGAAGATCAAGCGCAAGCATCGTCTGCTCGAGCGTTTCCTGGTGGACGTCCTGGGGGCGAAGAAGGACGAGTTCCATGAGGAGGCGTGTCGCCTGGAGCATGCCATCTCCGATGAGTCGGAGAAGCGGATCTGTCAGCTCACTAACAATCCCAAGTACTGTCCGGACGGGGACCCCATCCCCGAATGCGAGGACGAGGACTGCGCGCATTGCATGAACCAAAGCTCAGTCCCCCTCCAAGAGCTGTGCGAGGGCGAGGGTGGGGAGATCACCCACCTGAAGTGCGAGGACGCCGTGCGCATCCGCCGTCTCATCTCCATGGGCTTCGTGCCTGGAAGGAATGTCATCCTGGAGGAGAGGGCGCCCATGGGTGGCCCTCTACTCATCAAGATGGAGGAGTGCCGCGTGGCCTTAGCCAAGGAGTACGCGGATTTGGTCATGGTACAACGCGAGCATCCTGGAGGGACGAGGAGAAGGACCCGGGCCAGGAGAGGAAGGGGGACCAAGGCTTCGGTCTGATGGAGACTGGATAAATGGAGATAGGCCTAATCGGCCAGCCCAACGCTGGCAAGTCCGCCCTCTTCACCAAGCTGACAGGGATCGGTGCCATCTCGTCCAATTATCCTGGCACGACAGTAGAGTTCCAGGAAGGTTCGGTCCTGCGCAAGGGGGTCCGGCTCAACTTCCATGACCTCCCCGGCACCTATTCCCTCACGGGCGTGTCCGAGGACGAGCTGGTGGCCACACGCCTCCTGGCCGAGAGGCAGCTGGAATGCGTGGTGGCAGTGGCCGACGCCACGCGCCTGGAGCAGTCGCTGGTGCTAATATTCCAGCTGATCGAGCTGGGATTCAAGGTGGTGGTGGCCCTCAACCAGATGGACGTGGCGAGACGACGATATTCCATCGATATCGAGGTTCTAGAGAGCCTGTTGCGCGTGCCGGTCGTCCCCACGGTGGCCGTCACGGGCGAGGGCGTGGAAGAGCTAGTAGAGGTCCTGGTCTCCGGGAATTATACGGAATCGAATTTCCAGGTGCGGTACGACCGCCACATCGAGGTCATGCTGGAGGAATTGGGCCGTGATATGAACTCCGCCACCTCGAAATTCCCCCAGCGGGGGGCGCTAATCAAGTTGCTGGAGGGCAACGATTATTTCGCTGGGCAATTTACCGACCGCTTCAAGGCCGAGGCGGATAAGGCTCGGAAGGAGTTCCGCGAGGACCACGGCGAGGACATCGAGGTGCACATCACCCGCGACCGCTATGGCGAGGCTGGAAGGGTCGCCAGGGAGTGTATCTCCAAGCGGGTGCCACCGAGAAAGATATCCGACCGCATCTCGGACGCCACCATGCGGCCGTACACTGGCATCCCTATATTAGTGGCGGTGCTCGGCGGAATATTCCTGGCTATCGTTTTCCTGGGCGGGTTCATCGAGGAGACTCTCCTGTCCGCCTACAGCGCCGTGGTAGGGGATTTCTTCGAGCAGCTCGCCGAATGGATAGGAGGTCCGGCAGGGGAGGCCATAGCCAGCGGTATCGACCTTTCACTGCAGGCCATCCTCGCCATCGTGATTCCATACATCGTCCTCTTCTACCTACTGCTGGGGGTGATGGAGGACACGGGGTACCTGCCTCGAGTCGTCGTGCTCCTGGATGGCGTGATGCACCACATCGGTCTGCATGGTCGGGCGGTGATTCCCATGATCGTGGGGATGGGCTGCAACGTCCCAGCGATATTGGCCACCCGAGTCATGGAGTCTCGCCGGGAGCGCTTGATCCTGGCGGTGGTGATCGTCATCGCCGTCCCATGCTCGGCGCAGACCGCGGTGATAATCGGGACCGTGGGCAATTTCGCTGGCCTCTGGTACGCCCTGGTCATCTATCTGATCTTGGTCGCTCTGCTCCTCATCCTCGGATGGCTGCTTCACAAGGTGCTAAAGTTCGAGCCTACCAGCCTGGCCATGGAGATACCCGACCTGAGGCTCCCTCTGCCTAGAAACGTTCTGTGGAAGACATGGTCCCGGTCCAAGGACTTTTTCGTCGTGGCGTTCCCCATCCTTCTGATCGGGAGCCTCATCCTGGAGTTCCTGATGGCTTATGGCGTCCTGGACTCCCTGGTAGCGCCCCTCGCCCCCTTCACGGAGGGGTTCCTCGGCCTGCCACCAGTCACCATCATCGCCCTCATCTTCGGAGTGTTGCGGAAGGAGATGGCCATGCAGCTCCTCGTCGTCCTCTTCGGAACGGCGGACCTGGCCACGGTGATGACCCCGGAGCAGCTATTCGTGTTCGCGCTCATCATGGCCACCTACATTCCTTGCCTGTCCGCCATCGCCGTCATGTCCCGCGAGTTCGGCTGGAAGGACACATTGAAGGTCACGATGGCCTCCATGACCCTGGCTTTCGCCATGGGAGGCCTGGCGAACTATCTGTTCCAGTTCATATGACGTCGAGAAGCCAGGCCGGACCGGCGATGGATTTTATATCGCCCCCCGGATATGGAGGTCCATGTCCATTCGCGGCATCGTTTCCAACACCAGGGATGCCATCATCATCAAAGAACCAGTGAAGGTCGATCTGGAGGTAACCCGGATCCTGCTGCAGGATCAGAGGCGGCCGGTCCGCTTCATGAACCTCAACGGTCATGAGGCCGTCGGCAACCTCTATTCCACGAGGGAGAGCGTATCCACCGCGCTCGGGATCGAGCCTCAGGAGCTGGTGACCAAGCTCACCCGGGCCAATTCCCACCCCCAACCGGTCAACGAGGTCAAGAACCCGGAGTTCAACGACAAGGTCCTGGAGGAGTTCGATCTGACCAAGTTGCCCATACCCAAGTTCTATCCCCGCGACGGAGGGCGATACATCACGGCCGGCGTGGCCATGGCCGAGTTCGAGGGGAAGCGTAATGTCTCCTTCCATCGCCTCATGCTCCTGGACAAGAACAGGTTCGCCATCCGTTTGGTCCCCAGGCACCTCTACACCATGTACAAGGCCTCCCTGGCCAAGGGGAAGGAGCTGCCGGTCGCCTTCTGCGTTGGCCTGTGCCCCTCCGTACTGCTGGCCGCGGCCACTTCCACCGAATACACACAGGACGAGCTGGAGATAGCGTCCGCCCTCAAGTACGAGTGCACCGGGCATCCATTGGATGTGGCAAAGCTACGTTCCGGCATCCACGTGCCCGCCAGCTCGGAGTACGTCTTCGAGGGCAAGCTCACCGCGGAAAGCGTGGACGAGGGGCCGTTCGTGGACATCACCGGAACGTACGACGACGTGCGCAGGCAACCGGTCTTCAAGGTCGAGAGGATCTACACGCGACGGAACCCGATATTCCAGATAGTCCTTCCAGGGGGGTTGGAGCACTACCTGCTGATGGGCCTTCCCCGCGAGCCCATGATCTATCGCACCGTGAACCAGGTCATCCCCCGGGTGCACGCCGTCCGGCTGACCGAAGGAGGATGCTGCTGGCTTCATGGTGTCGTCTCCATAACCAAGAACAAGGAAGGGGATGGAATCAACGCCATCATGGCCGCCTTCACTGGCCACCCGTCGATGAAGATGGTGACCATCGTGGACGAGGACGTGGACATCTACGACGACAGGCAGGTGGAATGGGCCGTGGCCACCCGCTTCCAGGCTCACCGCTCCTTAGTGGTGGTCAACAACGCCGCTGGGTCCTCCCTCGACCCGTCCGCGGACGTCACCACCTCCAAGGTGGGCATCGATGCCACCAAGCCCCTGGGTGAGAAAGGGTTCGAGTTGGCGAAGCTGGATTGAACCAGGCCATCTCGGATGCGTTCGAGTATAAGTTTCATGGGGGATTTCCCCCCATGGACCCCGATGGTCTACTCCGTCGGCTTACCGGTGTAGTGCTCTTCTTTGGCCAGGGCCTCGGCCTTGGTGTGGCGTACTACCTTGTCCTGATGCTCCGGCGGCGAGTAGATGGTGTAGAGCCTCAGGTCCGCCTTCTTTGAGACGTTGATCACATTATGCTTTGCGCCGGAAGGCACTATGGCCGCGCAGCCGTCCTTCACGCGGTGCTCCACGCCATCGATCACGACCAGGCCCTCCCCCTGCTCGAAGCGGAAGAACTGGTCCACATCATCGTGCGTCTCCTCTCCTATCTCCTCCCCTGGCTTGAGGCTCATCAGGACTAGTTGGCTGTACTTGCCAGTATAGAGCACGCGCCTGAAATCCCCATTTTTAGTGGTCTCCTTCTCGATGTTGGCTACAAATCCCTTCTTGGTCTTCATCTCTCCACCTCTAACTGAAAATAGATATCTCATAGGACAATCTATCATGGCTCTTAACGAATCCCATCATTAATAGGTATCATTACTCTTCCCCGAATCTGGCGAAGCGTCATATGAGTGGGATGCTCGAGAAAGTAAAAGCTCATCGCTTCTAATTATTAAGTTATAATAATATATTATGGATATTGACTCGTGATTCATCCTCGTCCTTAGTAGAACGAATGTCCCGAATGCTTCTTGCGACAGCGCAGATCGATGGTCTCGTTCCTCTCCTTGCCCAGTCCGACGATCCGAAGGGGCACGCCCGCGGTCTTAGTGACGAAATCCAGATAGGCCTTCATATTCACTGGAAGCGAGTCGTATCCCTTCCTGGCATGCTCTGCCCCGTCCCCAGAGCCCCATTCCTCCCATCCGTCGAATTCCTCGTAGATGGGCCGAGCTCTCTGCAGCTTCTTGAGCGAGGCGGGGAAGTTCTCCTCCCTCTTGCCATCGATCTCATAGGCGGTGCATACCTTGATGCCCCCCATGCCCCCGAGCACATCGAGCTTGGTAATGGCCAGCCCCGATATGCCGTTGAGCCGGACGGAATGGCGGACCACTACCAGATCCAACCAACCACAGCGACGCGCCCTTCCCGTGGTGGCGCCGTACTCGCCCCCTTTCGTCAGGAGCATCTTGCCGATATCGTCGGTGAGCTCCGTGGGGAAGGGCCCCGCGCCCACCCTCGTCGTGTAAGCCTTCATCACGCCGATGACCTCGTTGATCGAGGCTGGCCCAATACCCACACCAGTGCAGATCCCGCCGGTGATGCAGCTGGAGGAGGTCACGAAGGGATAGGTGCCATGATCGATGTCCAGCATGGTGCCCTGCGCCCCCTCGAACATGACCCTCTTGCCCCTCTTGATGGCATCGTTTACCAGGACCGATACGTCGCAGATATGAGGACCGAACATCTCGCCATAGTGAAGTAGCTTATTGAGCAGCGTCTCCTTGGGAGGCAGATCGTCACCTCCCAGGGAGGCCATTTGCCGTTCCTTGAGAGGGTAGATGAGGTCCAGCTTCTCCTGCAGCGTCTCCTTCTCCAAGAGGTCGCACATGCGGATGCCGTGGCGAGCGATCTTGTCCGAGTAGCATGGCCCGATCCCCCTCCCCGTGGTGCCGACGCCCTTGGAACCCCGAGCCCTCTCCTCTGCCCCGTCGAGCAGGCGATGGTAGCGCATGACGATGTTGGCGCGATCAGATATGAGGAGGCCATCCATGGAACGCCCGCTGGCTTTCACCTTATTCATCTCCTCATCCAAGGCCTCGAGGTCCACCACCACCCCGTTGCCGATGACATTGACCATGCCCTGCCTGAGAATGCCAGAGGGCAGGAGGTGCAAGGCGAATACCTCCTTGCCGATCTCGATGGTGTGGCCGGCGTTGGCCCCGCCTTGAAAGCGGACCACCATGTCCGCATCCTGTGCCAGATAGTCTGTGATCTTGCCCTTGCCTTCGTCACCCCATTGCGTGCCGATGACCGCGAGCGTGCTCAAGCCTTCACCGCGCTTCGCATCCTCCAGGGTGTAAATAAAGCGTTCGGTGCTTCAACGGGCATCATCCAGATAGAGCCGGCGGACATCCTCGAGAGGGAGGTCCGTCTTGAAGCCGGTGGGAGAGAAGTGCGTCCTGGAGGCCTTGCCCTCCGCTGCCATCCTGTCGATGATGCGCCCGAGCTCCGGAGGCGAGGTCCTGAGCATCGAGGAGAGCTCGTTGTTCTCATAGAAGAAGGGGGTGTCGAGCTCCCCGCGCCACAGTTCGAGGTACTTGGCGCATCTGGCGCTCTCCTGCATGCCTTCGTCCGGTGTCATCCTGGAGAGCATATCGCGGTCGTAGAGCGGACCGAGCCATAGCGGTCCATGTGCCTTTGCCGAAGGCTCGCCGTGGACCGAGCGCTCGTGCGTGACGGCATCATAGCTCAGATAGCCCAGATGTGATAGCGACTCCTCCGCGGCGGCGGCGTTCTCCGGCACGCGCAGGAAGCAGCGGAAATAGTGGTCGGCGTAGAAGCAGAGGATCGGCCGGATGCCCTTGTCCAGCTGAGCCGCCTCCCGGGCCAGGTACCCTATTAGGATCCTTAGCCCGGTCTCATGACCGAACATGTTGCGCAAAGGCCTCGCCATGTACCTTCGCATGCACTTCTTGGCATGCGTCCCCGCCAAGGGGGCGGTGTCGGTGGCGGTGATGGCCAGGATACCTTTGCGCTTCAGGCCTTGAAGGGCCGCCTGGACGAAGGGGACTGGGGTCCCAAAGGGGTCGATATCGATGTAGTCGTACACCCTGGAGGCGAGGTGGCACCTGAGGTCCTGATTGGAGGCCTCGCAGTTGCGGAGCGAGTTGAGCTCGATGTTGGCCTCGATATACTGGAACGCCTCCGAGTCCCGGTCGTTGATGATCATGGTATAGTCGCCGGGGCATTCGTGAGCGATGCGTGCGCCCCTGGCCCCGGTGGCGGCCATGGCGTCCAATGCCAGTCCTTTCATCTCCAGGGCTCGGAACAGCATGACGGAGACGTCACGATTGAATGCCATCTGGCCATTGAAGAAGACCTTCCCCACCCTTTTACCCGGCCCCTTCAATGAATGTTCTTCGGGAACGATGAGGCGGGTGCTTCCTTCCTTGATCTCGACAGAATCTGGCAATATGCTCACAGAAGCTCTCCCTTCATGAGCTTCATGATCTTATAAGGAAGGAGGTTGCGGTTTATCGGGGTCACTTCCAGGATGCGGACGTCGTCCCGCCTCCGGATGTCCTGCAGGAGGGGGTTGCGGGACTTCTTGTGCAAGGTCAGCAGCATAGGCTTCTCCACGTCCAAAGCGAACTTCACCGCCGAGACGAATCGTTCGGACTCGACCTCCATCTTGCCCACCTCGTCGATGACGATGATGTCCGTCTCCTCGCATGCTTTCATGAGCGCGTTCACCCCCACGTTCTCCAGCACGCTCAGGTCCACGCCGAACTTGCCCACCATGAACTTGCTCTGGATGTCCATGTGCGCCAGGACCGCCTTCTCCTTCGTCCTCCAGTCCAGGATGGAAAAGCCAACCCGACGGTTATCCTCTATGATGGGCTCGGTGATCATGCCCCCGACGGTGAGCTCCTCCTCCTCAAGCATCTCAATGACCTTGATGAGGGCATGCGTCTTCCCCGCCCCAGGGAGTCCTGTGATACCTATCTTTATGCTATTCATCCTTTCACCGAAATAAGCGCCACCAAGAAGCTCCCCGCTCGTACCAATGGACTACCCACATCGCATTTCCTACTTAACTACCTTTGTCCCGCGTGACCAGCTCATAGGTTCTCGTCCTGGGACGTAGGGATTATATGCCTCGCCGAGCGCTTAGAAATCATCGCCCGAAGGGGAGCTACGATGAATGACAAGGGTCCAGCATGGGTGAGGATGCGCCTTCAGGTCCTCCTCGTCAGCTCGCTCTTCATCGCAGGGGGCGCGGTCCTGATCATCATGGGGGCCATCGGGATGATGCTGGCGTCGATCACGGTCGGGGTCGTCCTGGTGGTCATCGGCACCGTCATGATTGCCATCCGCCCCTGGACCTATCTCCAGCGCCTCGAGGTACAGGCCGCTTCGTACAAGGAGGGCCTGAGCGCTCCTCGCGCGAGCCGGCGCACCTATGGGCCAGCTGACGCTCACTGGCATCATGAGGGCGAGGATGGCCATTCCCCTGGAATATGCGAGGGCTGCGGCATGCTACTTGGCCCAGATGGAAGATGCCGCCGCTGCGATGAGGGCCAGGACTAGAGCTCGGTGATCTCCCTGATGAACATCAGCGGATAGCGCAGCTCGTCCAAGAAACGCATCTCCGCCACCGCCTGGACATTCTCGATCTGAATCACCAGCACCACCTCGAGCATGTTCCCCGTCAATGTCTGGTAATCGAATTCGTCCCTCTTCTTTCGCAGCGCGCTGCGGTCGATCCTGACCTTGATGTCCTTAACGAAAGGCTGCACCCTCACGCCGTCCTGGATCGCCCTCTCCAGGATGTCGACGTTGGCCGCGCAAACCGGGGCGCCGACGAACTGATGGTAGATGGTGCCCATCTTGATGCCCGCCTCGAAGACCGCCCTCTCCCGAAGGCTGCAATTGAAGTACTTGTTGGCTAGCTCCTCCCTCTTTCCCTTCACCCTAACACCTCAAGACCGGCCGGCGCGCAGGATCATCTTCGCGTCCACCACGACATAGCCCTTCTCTCTAAGAATCACTGGGTTGAGGTCGAGCTGGTCAAGGCCTGGCTCGGAGTCCCCCCACCTAGAGACCTTCACCAGAAGGTCCAGCATCGCCCCTCGGTCCGCCTTGAAGGAGCGAAAGCCCTCGAAATAGGCGGCCGCCTTGCTCTCCTCCAGCATCTCCTCGGCATCGAGCTCGGAGACCGGCACCTTGCGGAAGGACACGTCCCTGTACAGCTCGGCCATCACCCCTCCCATCCCGAACATGATGCTAAGTCCGAAGTCCTTATCCCGGAGGAGCCCGACGATGACCTCAGGCCCCTTGGGCTCCATGCTCTCGACCAGCACCTGCGCACCAGGGAACCTTGAGATGATGTCGTCATACCTCTGCTCCAATTCCTCCGGCGTCCTGACCTCCAGGAACACTCCACCCACATCCGTCTTGTGCAGTATGCCCCTGGAGCAGACCTTGACCGCCAGAGGGAAGCGCAACGGAAGGGATCGTAGCTCCTCTCTCTTGGGGAGAAGAAAGTCCGTGGTAAGTATGCCCCTCCTTCTCAATAGGGCCTTCACCTCCGCCTCGGATAGAGCCCCCTCCTCGGTCCTGTGCATTCGACGCCCGGTTAGGAATAGCCATCTCGCCGGATTTATCCCTTGCCCTCATCCCTCGGTCTGGAAGGCCTTCCCCAGGAGGAGCCCTTCGCGGAAGGCCTTCTCGTTGGTCTCCACTGAGCCCATGGGGCTCTTGTCCTTGATGGCCTTGAGCATCGCCTCCTTGGACACCACTCCGGACAGCTGGACCAACGCCCCGAGGATGACCATGTTGGCCGCCGCCACCATGCCGAATTCCTCGGCGCGGCGTATCGCTGGGACGTCAAAGTAGGTGAGGTCTGGCCTTCCTTCCACCGCGTCCTCATCCAGGATCACGATGGTATGGGGGGCCGTGTCCTCGATGAATTTCTCGTACGCGGGTTGGGACAAGAGGACCAGGAAGTCAGGACGTTCCACGAAGGGATGGAAGATGGGCCGGTCGGAGATCACCACGTCGCACTTGGAGGACTCGCCCCTGGCCGCTGGTCCATAGGATTGCGTCTGGATGGCGAACAGCTCCTGCCCCTCCCTGCGTTCATAGAGGGCAATGGCTCTGGCCAGGACCATGCCGGAGAAGATGATGCCCTGGCCGCCCATGCCGGCGAAGCGCACCGAGATCCTCATCCTTAACCCATCTGGATTAACGGCTTCGTCGATATTAATGCTATCCAGCTCATCGATTGCTCCCTCACTGGATTCGGATTAGGTCCATTTCATGTCACCAGAACTCTGTTCGTTTCGATGCCCAGGCAGTTAGAATCTTATAGGGACGAACAGATGGGCTGGACCAGCTAATCACAGGGCACGATCATGATCACCGCCCTCTATGTCGACGACGAGCCATCCCTATTGGACATAGCGAAGGCTTTCCTGGAACGCGATGGCGAGATAAGCGTGGAGACGAGCAGCTCGGCCATGGACGCGCTGGTGCGCATCGAGACCAAGCACTTCGATGCCGTGATCTGCGACTACCAGATGCCGGTCGTCGACGGGATACAGTTCCTCAAGACCTTGCGGCTCCAGGGCCGCGACATACCGTTCATCCTCTTCACCGGTAGAGGGCGGGAGGACGTGGCCATAGAGGCGCTGAACAACGGCGCGGACTTCTATCTCCAGAAGGGCGGGGACCCCAAGGTGCAATTCACCGAGCTGGTCAACATGCTCGAGCGGTCCATCGAGCGTAGGCAGTCCGCGGAGAGGCTCAAGGAGTCCGAGGAGATCTATGAAAAGCTCTTCAAGGACAACGTCGAGGCCATGATCCTGGTGGACCCCAACACCGGTGCCATAGCTGATGTGAACAACGCAGCCACCGCCTTCTACGGGTACACGCGCGAGCAGATGTTGAGGATGAACATCGCTGATACCTACCCCCAAATGAGCCGGGAGGACCTGGTCAGCAATGAGCACAAGGACCTGGAGAAGGGCGCCAAGATGATCCTGCCCAGTCTCCTGGCCAATGGGGAGGTGCGCGAGATCGAGGTCTTCTCTGGAACCCTCCGGGTAAAGGGGCGCACGATGGGATACGCCATTATCCATGACATCACGGAAATGCGCCAGGCGCAGAGGCGGGAGGAGAGGCTCAACCGGGTCTTCAAGGTGTTCAGCGTCACCAGCCAGCTCATACTGCACGCGCGCAGCGAGATCGCGCTGCTGGATGGCGCCAGCAAGGCCCTGGTGGAGAACGGCGGTTACCTGGCCGCCTGGATCGGAAGCTTCGATGTCGGTTCGGGCACTGCCAGAGAGATTGTGCGCGCCGAGCGCCATGACCCTGGGAAAGCAGGACAGAGCTTCCCAATAGAAGGTGTCATGCTGTCCCTTCTCAGCTCCCGGGTAATGGGGGGGCAGGACATCGTGGTGGAGAGGCCTAGAGAGGGCGGCGCCTGGTCCACGGACCTGGCAAGGAGGGGAGAGGTCGGCTATATAGCCCTCCCGCTCAGGGTCGGAAAGGCGCTCAGCGGCATCTTGGTCATCGCATCCGACGACCCGGGCACCATGGAAGTAAAGGAGACCATACTCCTCAGCGAGCTGGCGGACAGCCTTTCCGAGGCCATCTCCCTGGTATCCGAGAGGGAGCGCAAGGAGGAGACCGATGAGAAGGGCATGAGGGACTCAAGCTCGTGGCAGATCGCCGAGGAGAGGCTGTGGGAGACGGGCAGCAAGCTCCGTGCCATCATCCAGACCTCCCCGATGGCCATCATAAGCATGGAACCCGGCGGCGTCATCGGCACATGGAACCCAGCAGCGGAGAAGGTCTTCGGCTGGGAGGACGTGGACACGGTCAGGCCGTTCCCCTTCCTACCACAGGAGGACACGGAGGCGGTCAAGGGGCTTAAGGCGCGCATGACCGAGGGCGAGGCCTTGAGCGATATCGAGGTGAGTCTCAAAGGACTCGAGGGTAAGCAGCGGAGCGTCAGCCTCTCCACCGCCCCGATACTCGACCAGTCGGGAAAGGTCTCGTCCATCATCGTGGTGGCATCGGACATAACCGAACGCAAGGGCATGGAGGACCGCCTCCTCCAGCTCAATGACATCCTACGCCTGGTGAACCGCATCCTGCGCCATGATACCCTGAACGAGCTGATGGTCCTCTCCGGCTCCCTCGACATGTACCAGAAGACCAAACAGGAGAGGTTCCTGGTCACCGCCACCAAGGCCGTGAACCGCTCTATGGAAATGATCAAGCGCATGCGGGAGCTAGAGTCCCTGGCGGCCTCGGGCGGGGGAATGAGGCCATATGACCTGAGGCAGACGGTGGAGAACGTGCTACGCGGCTACATGGTGGAGTTCTCGGTGGAGGGCGAAGGGAGCATCTACGCGGACGACGCCCTACCTTCGGCCATCGACAACATCGTCCGCAACGCCATGATCCACGGTCGGGCGGACCACATCGATGCCCGGGTCTGGGCCGAGGAGGGGACGGTCAAGCTGCGCATCGCCGACAACGGCACGGGCATCCCGGATGCGGTCAAGAAGCGCATCTTCGAGGAGGGCTTCAGCTTCGGTGCCAATGCCGGCACCGGCCTGGGCCTCTACCTGGTCACGAAGGCCGTAGAGCGCTACCGGGGCAAGGTGTCAGTGGAGGACAACCCGCCCAAGGGGACGGCCTTCGTTCTGACGTTCCCTCAGGCCTGAGCCTGGCTTCGTTCGCACCTTAGGACCGAGCGCTCGAGTCCCATCTCACGAGACCCTGTTCCCGCATTCGCCGCAGAACCTGGTCCCGGCAGGGGACTTGGCACCGCACTTCTGGCATTCGAGCATTCCTAGCGGGGCGCCGCAGCTGTTGCAGAACTTGCCTTGTCCAGCGGGCTTGCCGCACTTGGGGCACATGGTCTGGCGGGCGTCGATCTCCCCGGTGAACACCTGGGTCTGCTGCGCCTTCTCCTGGATGTCCTGTTTCATCTTCTCCGCCCGGGCGGCGGAGACCTCGACGGCCTCCCTCGGGGCATCGTCGGTGCAGAGCTGCGACTCGTCGTTCCAGTCGTTGTCGCACACCCACTTATGGCAGCGCGGGCAGCGCTTGAAGTGCCCCTTGGCCTCGTTGGAGGCGAGCTCGAAGGCCTGCTCATGCTCCTTGTGCCATTCCGGGGACATGCCCTCGTACTTGTGGGACACGATGTCCGTTCCGGCGTCCGCGGCATGCCCCAATGCGTACTTTCCGGAGATGGAACCGACGGCGCTGGCCGCCTTCCCGAGGCCTTGGAACAGGCCTCTCTTCTTCCAAGTCTTGGACTCCATGAAGCGGGTCTTGTAGCCCTCCCGGCAGATATCGCAGAAGAAGGTGAACTGGAACCCCGCGTCCGTGCTGTTGTCCTCCATGTTCGACGTGAATGGCACTAGTTTTCCGTTGCTCATTTTCTCCCTCCGTAGAGCGGTTTCCCGCATTTTGCGCACTTGTCCCCCAAGGGCGGCTGCTGCGTCTTGCACTTGGGGCAGGTCACCACGAGCCTGGCCCCGCAATTCACGCAGTAATCGCCGAAGAAGGTGGGCTTGGCGCAGCTGGGACAGGTGATGAGCAGTGCGAGCCCGCAATTCTGGCAGGCCATCTGCCCGATCTCGGTGGGAGCCCGGCATTTGGGGCATCGGGTGACGTCCGTGGGGCTCACCTTGCCGCAGAACGGGCATACGTTGGCATCTGGGTCCACCAGATGGTCACAATACTTGCATGGCAACTTGTAACCTACCATCTCTCCCCCTCCCGTTCCCTGCCCTACCATCTGGAGGGCACGCTATGTCACCGGATTAAATCCATTGTTGACTAGAAATAGATTGCTTTTTTCCCTACCTCTCTCCCGCATGGCGGGTGAGGTCGGTCATGGACGGGCGCCTGGGCACCAACAGCTCGAACCCGGTCCGCGGGTCCAATTCCCTGCGCGCATTGGCCCCCGTAAGCTCGATGATGATCACTTCGGCCACCTTCCATACCTTCACGCCGCGCCGGACGCATCCAGTGACGGTGGAGCCCTCCCTGCCGCAGGCGATGTGCATGTGCAGGATGGGCTTCCCCGCCTCGTTGGGGAAGATGGTTCCTACGCCCTCGATCTCGTGAACCTCCTCCAGCCTTCGATCCATGGGCACGGGGGGCATATCATCTCCCTTCTTGGGGCCCACCACGAGCTTGCTGCCCTTGTCCGCCGCTCCCACGATCATGACGGAGGCAGCCTCGATCCTTCGGTCCTCGGCGAAGCGCTCCAGCTCCTCATGGATGACCTCACCGTCCTCCAGACGTAGGATGAAGACGCGGCCGACCTTGCCTTGAGAGTACTTCAAGCTCGCACCTCGCCCTCAAATGCCTGACGGAGTATTACTGACCTTCTCCACCCTCTTCCATTTTGTGGAATCGTTCTTTTGGGCCACGTTGAAGGCCAGGAGCGCCGATACGTCCTCCTTCCATTGCTCGGGCGAGGAATGCACGACCCTTCCCACGAAGCGCTCCCTCAGCAGCCTGAGCTCGGGGATCCGCATGGCGGCGAAGCGGTAGCGCGAATATTCGGGCATGTAGAGCCTCTCTTCGGGGAGATAGACCGGCTCGCGGCGGAAGTTGATGGCGTTGAGGCCTTCGACCAGCTGAGAGATGAACGTCCCTGCCTCTTCGTCCATCATCCTGGCATCGGGAATGGGGTAGTCCTTCCTGCTCCAGATGCGGAAGAAGTAGGTAGCCCTGCCCTCTTCCTCGCCGGAGGAGGCTTCGAAGGCGATCGCGTTCCCTCCCTTCCCACCGTCAGTCGAGTATATCGGTGCCAAGAAGAAGACGTAGTCTTTCGCCTCCTCAGCGTGCAGGGGCCTCTTCATACCGATGCGGATAAGGCCCTGCCTCGAGGTTCTATTGAAGAACTCGTATTCCTCGCCTATGCCATAGCCCGCGAGCTTCCTCTCCAAGGAGGGCCAAAGGCCGGGACAGGCCGCTTCCAGTTCATCGTGCTTCGCTGCCCTGCCGTCCTTCATCAGCCCGGAGGCGCGGAGCACCCCGGCCATCTCCGCCGAGGGGTGCGCGTCCTGGATCATGCCCTGCACCTTCGCGGATAGGTCCGCCACGGCCTCCCCGAGTCCCTTGCGCAAGGGATCGAGCTCCCTGCCCAGCTTGGCGAGTTCCAATCGCTCCCCGCCCTCCACGCTCACCATGAGGCGATGCTCGACAACCTCCGTCCCTTGAACGTCCGCGTATCTCAGGCGGAGGAGCCCAGCCCTCTCTGGCATGACCATCATGGCCGTCTCGTACAGCCTCACCTCGCATCTGCCGAGCTGCTTGGCTCCGGTCGCGGAGGAGTGAGCGGCGTCGGCGGGGACGCCCTGCTTCAGCAGGCGCTCGTCCATCAGGAGGTCCTTCAGCTCGAGCTCGTTCACGTTGCGGAAGAGCGTCCGGGCAAGGTCCTCATGCTTGAAGCCCAGGTTGAAGAGCATGAGCGTGTCTCTGGACCGAAGGCGCATGACGATGCGGTAGTCTCCCTCCTCGATGCCCTCGATCTCCCTCAGGGAGTAGCTCATAGGCCCTCCCGACACCGGCGCGATCAGCAGCTCCTCTGGCCCGAGGACGGACGAGGCATCGCCCATGGCGCTGACCTTTCCCGAGGGGTCGGCGAGGGAGAAACGCAGCTTGGCTTCCATGATGGAGCATTCCCCGGGGCGGCAGATATGCTTTTCTTAGGTTCGGTCAAAAGGCTCAATAGCCTCGAAGTTAAATCCGTGGTGAGGTAGAAGAAATGACCAACGCCAAAGTCGCCATCGCCCTGGACCCGGACCGTGGCCGCGCCACCAGAGCTGTGGCCAAGGCCATCGGCATGCCCTACTTCGAGGGCAAGGACGTTCTCATCAAGCCCAATTTCAACACCTCGGACCCTGCACCGGCCTCCACCCACATCGACACCCTTCGGGCGGTCGTGGGGACGGTGATGCTCGAGCACCCTCAACGGCTGGTGGTCGCGGACCGCAGCGGGCCCATGAGCACCAGGCAGGTCTTCGAGGAGAAGGAGATATTCGACCTGGCCAAGGAGGACGGTTACGAATGCCAGATCTTCGACGAGATGCCCGATGACATGTACAAGAAGGTCGATGTGCCGGGGAGCCATTGGCGCGACGGCTTCCTCTTCGCCCGGCCCGTCAGCCGGGCTGACAGGGTCATCTGCCTTTGCTGCCTCAAGACGCACCAGTACGGAGGGCATTTCACCATGTCCCTCAAGCTCACCACGGGAATGGTGCACCGCAGGAACATGGACGAGCTGCACTCCTCCGCGAACCAGAGGGAGATGATCGCGGAGATGAACTATGCCTACGAGCCCAACATCGTCATCATGGACGGGGTGGAGGCCTTCCACACCGGCGGGCCGGTGCGGGGCTCGCTCTGGAAGGCGGACCTCACCTTCGCCTCCCGAGACCGCATCGCACTGGACGCGGTCGGGGTGGCGGCCCTCAAGATGCATGGAACCACGCCGGAGATAGAGAGGCGACCGGTCTTCCTCCAGGACCAGATACGCCGGGCCGTGGAACTGGGCCTAGGCGTCCAGGAGGCCAAGGAGATCGAGCTCGTGCCGGTCGACGAAAGGACGGAGGACATCGCGGCGAAGATAGAGGACGAGCTCATGGCCTAGCGCAGCAACGGAATCAGGCGATCATGCCATACGGGGGCCGGTTGCGCTCCACGAACTCCCCGATGGATACCCTCCCCTCGACGTTCAGGTCCAGCTGGTCCAGGCCCCAGGCCTGGCTCTTCTCCCTTCGAACGGAGATGATCTTGAGCCACTCGAACATCTGCTTGGGGTCGGCCATGCGGTTCCTGCGCCCGAAGGACGTGGGGCAGGGGGAGGCGACCTCTACGAAGGAGAATCCCTTCTTCTGCATGGCCTTCATCATGCTGGCGGTCAGCTCCTTCACGTTGCGGACCGTCCAGCGCGCGACAAAGTTCGCTCCCGACACCACCGCTAGCTCCGCCAGGTCGAAGGGGTACTCGCGGTTGCCGTAGGGAGTGGTCGAGGAATAGGATTTATACGGAGTGGTGGTCGAGGCCTGGCCCCCGGTCATGCCATAGATGTAGTTGTTGATGCAGAAGACGCTCATGTCCACGTTCCTTCGCGCGGCGTTTATGAAGTGGTTGCCGCCGATGGCGCCTATGTCCCCGTCCCCGGAGAAAACGATGACGTTCAGGTCCGGGTTGGCCAGCTTGATCCCCGTGGCCACGGCCAGGGCGCGACCGTGCGTGGTGTGGATGCTATCCGCTCGTATGTAGCCGATGACGCGCGAGCTGCAGCCTATTCCCGAGACGAAGACCGTCCTGTCCTGGTCCATGTTCATCTCCGAGAACGCCCGATGGAAGCAGTTCATCACCGTCCCGATGCCGCATCCGGGGCAGAACATGTGCGGCCAGCGGTCCTCTCGGAAGAGATCGAAGAACTCCATTATCCACCCGCCCCCATGAAATGCTCTATCTCCCGGGGCGTGGGGACCTCTCCTCCCACCGCGGAGAACAGCCTCAGGCGCTGGCTGCCCTCCCGGCAGACCAGCCTCTCCACCTCGCGGAACATCTGGCCCAGGTTCATCTCCACCATGATGACCTCATGGCTTCCGCTGATGGCCCTTCGCAGCAGCTCCTCCGGGAACGGCCAGATGGTCTTGAGCGTCACCAGGCCCACGTCCTCGTGCGCGCGCATGACCTCCCAGGCGGAGAAATTGCTCGAACCGTAGGCGATGAGCATCCGCCTCGCCCCTGGCCTCTGCACCTCGATGGAGCAGATGTCCTCGCAGTGGATCGAGATCTTGTCCTGCAGGCGATGCACGAGCTCCTCGTGCACCTCCTTGTCGCTGGTCGGGTATCCAGCGATGTCGTGCGAGAGCCCGGTGACATGCACCCTCGCCCCTCGTCCGAATATCGGCATCCTTGGGACCAGCGACTCGTCATAAGCGAACCCGTCGTGCCAGACCTTGTCGGTCCTGACCAGGCGCTCCACCACTTCCAGCCTCTCGGGCACGACAAACTTGCCTCGCATGTGCCCCACCTCCGCGTCCGAGAGTAGGATGGTCGGCACCCGGTACCTCTCCGACAGATTGAAGGCCCGGACCGTCAGGTCGAACATGTCCTGCACGCTGCAGGATGCCAGGGCGATGGTGGGATAGTCTCCGTGCGAGCCGTACTTGGCCTGCATGACATCCCCCTGCCCCACCATGGTGGGGAGGCCGGTCGAAGGGCCGCCACGCATGGCGTCCACGATGACCAGCGGCGTCTCGGTCATGGCCGCGTAGCCTATGCTCTCCTGCATCAGGCTGAAGCCTGGGCCAGAGGTGGCGGTGAGGGCCTTGGCCCCCGCCCAGGATGCGCCTATGACTGCGGAGATGGAGGCGATCTCGTCCTCCATCTGCAGGAAGACGCCACCTTCCTCGGGCATGCGCAAGGCAAGGCCCTCCGCTATCTCCGTGGATGGCGTGATCGGGTACCCTGCGAAGAAGCGCGCACCGGCGCTGATGGCTCCTTCCACGCAGGCCTCATTGCCCTGCATGAAGTGCGTGCCCGGAGGAAGCTTCATGGCTCACCACCAGCCTCCTCGTCCCAGGTCAGCGCCTGATCGGGGCAGGTGAGGAGGCACATCTCGCACACCGCGTTCTTCTTGGTCTTCCTCTTGAAGTTGGGGCATTTCTCGGGATGGGCGATGACCGGGGGCATGTACCCCCTCTCGCAGATCTCCGCGCCCTCCTCGAAGACGCGATTCGGGCATACCGACACGCATAGGTTGCATCCCTTGCAGAACTTCCTGTTGGCCTTGACCTGCATGCCTCGCTCCTCGCCCTGGCCTTTACCATCGGACTAGGCCATCATATAACTTTCTTTCCATTCCACCGTGTACATCAGGGGCAGGACCCGGGTCGTTCGTTCTTCCACTCCGCCGACAAAGAAAGCCAGAAATATTAAGAGCAGATGTTCCTGGCGCATGGAATACCGTTCCCTGGGAAGGTCCGGGCCCAAGGTCTCCGCCATAGGCCTCGGGGCATGGCAATGGGGGTCGAGAGGCTATTGGCGCTACGGGGACGGCTACTCGAAGGAGGACCTTGTCTCGATCGTCGAGGCGGCGAGGACCTCAGGAATCAACCTCATCGACACCGCTGAGGCCTATGGCCGAGGGGAGTCGGAGCGCCTGATCGGAGAACTGGTCCCCAGGGACGAGTTTCTCATCGCCACTAAGTTCCTCCCCATCGCGGTGAGCGCATCGGCCGTGGAGCGGCATCTCGAGAGGAGCCTAAGACGTCTGGGCACGAGCTCCGTGGACCTCTATCAAGTGCACTGGCACAACCCTCTCCTCTCGCTCAGGGGCACGATGAGATGCCTCGAGGCGATGGTCAAGCGAGGTAGGATCCGCCATATTGGCGTGAGCAACTTCGATGTGCCCACTCTGATGAAGGCGAGGGAGTTCCTCTCGACCACGGACATCGTCTCCAATCAGATCCGGTACAATCTGCTGAATCGCGGAGCGGAGAGCGACGGGATGCTCGACTATTGCCGGAAGGAGGGCATTGCCATCCTCACTTGGAGCCCTCTGGAGCAGGGCGTCCTCACGGGGAAGTTCCCACCAGGAGCGAAGGTGCGGGGGTGGAGGAGGGTGAATCGATTCTTCCACCAGTCCAACCTGCGCCGGTCGGAGGCCCTGCTGGACGCGCTGAGGGTCGCCTCGGAGGCTCACGGCCACACCACATCTCAGGGAGCCTTGGCCTGGCTCCTCCGCCACGACAACGTCATCGCCATCCCCGGTGCCAGCAAGCCGGAGCAGGTTCTGTCGAACGCAGGGGGCTCGGGCTGGTCCTTCGAGGAGCGGGAGCTCGAGGACCTGGATGGAGCCTATGCTCGATTCGTGGCCTAGGCCCCAAGGTTCTGCGGGGGTGCGAGCGCCCAACGTTTTTATACAGCTGGGCCGATGGTCTTGGTCATGTCCCTGGTCACCCGGGTCAGAGAGCTGAAGAAGGAGCGTAACGCCGTCATCCTCGCTCATAACTATCAATTGCCCGAGGTGCAGGACCTGGCGGATTTCGTGGGCGACTCCTTGGGCCTGAGCATCCAAGCGACCAAGACCAAGGCGGACGTCATCGTATTCTGTGGCGTGGACTTCATGGCCGAGAGCGCCAAGGTGCTCAACCCTTCCAAGAAAGTGCTCCTTCCCGAGCTCGATGCCCAATGCCCCATGGCGGCGATGCTTGACGTGGAGGGCCTCCTGGAACTAAAGGTCAAGCATCCCGCTGCCGAGGTCGTCGGCTATGTGAACTCCTCGGCGGCTACGAAGGCGGAGATGGACGTCTGCTGCACCTCCTCGAACGCGGTGAAGGTCGTCTCGTCCCTAAGGTCGCAGAAGATCATCTTCGTCCCGGATGAAAATCTGGGGAAGTGGGTGCAGAGGACGGTCAAGGACAAGGAGATGATTCTCTGGCCCGGGTTCTGCCCCACGCACAACTCCGTCACTCCGGAGCAGATCCAGAAGGAGAAGGACCTTCATCCGGCGGCTCAAGTGGTCGCCCATCCGGAATGCCGTCCAGAGGTCCTCGATCTGGCGGATGCGGTGAAGTCCACGGAGGGCATGATCAAGTTCGTGCGCGAGTCCACCGCCAAGGAGTTCATCATCGTCACCGAGAGGGAGCTGCTGCACCGACTGCGGAAGGAGGCCTACGGGAAGCGCTTCCACGCCATCCCCGGCATGGTCTGTCCTAGCATGAAACGCATCAGCCTCAGCTCCGTTGTCGCCTCCCTGGAGGGGATGAGGCACGAGATCGTCCTCCCTGAGGCCATAATCAGGCGCGCCAGGATGCCTTTGGAGAGGATGATGGCCATCGGGCGAGGGGATTGACGGGGCATTTTCATAATTTTTAGAAAATAAAAAAATGAAAAGGGGGAAAGCGTTTCGCTCAAGGCTTGTATTCGGGCGGGGAACGGTAGTTGAACTTCTCGTTGTCCCTGCGGCTCACACGCCTGATGAGCAATAGCGCCAGCAGCAACGCCAGGCATACCACCACCACTCCGATGATCAGGACGAAGAAGATGGTCTTCAGGGTGTCATCGGAGATCTGCAGCGCCTCGGCGAAGACCGAGGGGTCATGGTTCACGCTCGAGCCCATGGGGTAGATGTAACCGCCGAGGATCACGAGCAGCTTCATGTGGCCATCGTGGCCGCCGGCGTTCTCGCCCAGGAGGAAGTTACCCTTGTCCCCTACGTGTATCTGGTAGTACATGGACTCGTTCCTTCCGTCCACGGTGACGTTGCTCACCCATGTCAGTCTGCCGCACCTCTCCCAGTTGTCCATGGAGGCTATCTCGGTGTTGCTCATGACCCGGACGGACTGCCTCGGCAGCTCGTCCTGCTCCTTCACCACCCTGGTCTCGCCAGCGGCCGTGTACTCTACAGCGCCGTCCCCGTTCTCGATGTTCTGCTGGACGAACTGCGCGTTGTACCATTCCTCGACGATCTCAGGGACCACCATGGCGAACACCACCACGTTCTCCAGCATCAGCTTGGGGTCGACAGCGCCCTCGTAGGCGTCCCAGCCCTCGATGATGTGGTCGTACTTCACTCCGCACTGCACGTTGGTGGCGGTGAAGTTGCGCGGGGCAATCTCCTCGGACTCGGTCACATGGCCGTTGGCCACGGTCACCTTGTAGAAGGGCACCGCCTTGGTCACGACCTCGGCTGAGGCATCGATGTGGAAGCGGAACTCGAGCTTCTCGAGCACCCCGTCCTCCTCTGTGCCGTTGCGGTAGTTGCCGAGATCAGCGTCCCAGACCTTTGCATAGAGCACGTTCTCCGCGCTCAGCGAGAAGGAATAGGACTTGGATTGCATCTCCTCGTCGACGACGGTCTCGATCTCCGACAGGTTCCAGGCGCGTGTCAGATCGACGTATTTGTATACGGGCTCGAAGCTGCCCTCGCCGGACCAGATGGTAGGTCCGCTGAAGTCGAAGAGGCCGTTCCCTGCGCCATAGCTGCCCAGCAATGGCACGTTGTAACCAGTGTCATCGAACTCCAGCAGCGCGAAGAGCGACTGGCCGAAGACCGTGAGCACGGGTATGGGCACTTGGTTCAAGATCGTCTGCCCGTCCTCGTTGACCACCTGGGCTCCGCCGAGGTAACGCAGGTTGGCGCTCACGATGGTAATCGGGGCAGGGTGCTCCTCGGTCCCGTAGACCACCGCGAACCAGGCGTAGTTTATCCCGTCCGTCATGTTGACGGCGACGTAGTCCCCGCCATTCCATTCGTTCGTGTGTCCGGTCTCGAGCTTGATCCGTTCCATGGGATCAGGCTCGCTTGCCGCGCTCACGATGCCGCTCATACCTCCGATAAGGAGCATGACGACGAACGTGAGCGAGGCGGTTGCGATTAGGGTCGCCTTCATTTTTTCACCTCTGTGAACCGTGACTGCGAGGAATGATTATTAGAGGCCATGTAGGATTGTTACTCAACAATCTTCCCTATCATTTTATATATTCGGACTTCGAGTTCGAAGGGAATGAGCCAGCGCGACATCCGGGCAGTGGACAACCCCATCTCCGCCGTGTTCGATTTGGCGGAGGAGGTCAACAATGAGGTGCCGCGGGTCCGCAAGCTCGTGACCTACGCCTCCGTGTTCATTGGCGCCTGGCTGGTCATCTCCTTCGTGCTCATGATCGTCCTGCTCTTCTCCAACTTCATCCTGGCAGGGGTCGTGCTCCTGCTCTTCATCATCGGCATCCTGGCCATGGCCATGCTGCGCAACCTGGGGGACTTCATGCGCTACTATGCCATGAGGCATGCCGCCATCGTCAGGGTGCGCAACGACGACCCAGTGATCTATGTGCCTAAGGGCGACACCTCCGTGCTGAGGCTGATGGAGCTCATCCGCGCCCGGAACCCGAGCATGGCGAAGGCGATCGCCCAAAGGCAGTACCAGGCGCCCTCGATCCAACGCGGGGTCTCCTCGGTGTTCTACAACTTCGACGCCTACCTGTCGTCCAAGCCCGGGGCGCTGTGGAGGAGCCTAGGCTTCGGCTATCCTGGCTATCAGCTATTCATCAAGTGCTTCCACGCCCCTCCCAGGCCCGAAGACCTGGCAGCCCTGAAGCGCGCCGCCGAGGACGTGGCCGAGGCCACCAAGCTTCCCCCCTCCCGGGTCATCGCCCTCTGGTCTAGGACCCCGGACCAGGAGCTATCCGATGAGACCTACCATCTACTCGAGTCCATGACGGTGCAGTTCGCGCATCGGACCAAGCGGTATGCCAGTACCATGGAGCTCATCATCGAGAACCAGGACGGGACCTATGAGTTCATTCCCTACGTCGCGGACGGCGCCTACTTCTCCGCGCCCCGGGCCCAATGAGGCAAGCCCCGGTATCGATAGTGCTCCTGAATCTGCTCGCGGTAGATGGAGAGGAAGAACTCGTTGTACTTGCGGACATAGAGGACGCCCTCCTTCGTGATGGAGACCTCGTAGTGGCCCTCCCTGATATCGACCCTGATCAGTCCGTCCTCCTGCAGCTTCTCCAGGACCTTGTTGGTCATGAAGTGGTTGGAGCGGATCTCGTGCTTGATCTCCTCCTTGGAGATGCCATGCGGATGCATCGCCAGGATGCCATCGATCTTGGCCTCCAGCTCCGACTGGTACAGATCGATGCCCAGCTCTGAGACTAGTCTATTGAGCGTAAAACAGCAATAGATCTTGTGATCCTTGTAGGTTCTGGACATCGCTAGGCTCGGGGATATATTCGATGGGTCTTACAAATTAGTTGCGCGCTGGCCGTCTAGACGAGCATGGCCGTCGCGGAGAGGATGAAGTAAAGGCCGAAGAAGAGCATGATGCTCCCCGAGACCACGAACAGCCATTTGTGCCACTTGTTGGCCCACACATCCTTGGAACGGTTCACGGAATAGGAGACGGCCAGATACCAGAGGAGGTCCACGCTGATGTGCACGATGATGAACAGGGGCAGCATCACCCAGCCGAAGGCCACCGCCCCGGCCACCAAGGCCGCCCCCGCTGTCACCCACCATATCAGCCAATAAGGATTGGCCACGGTCATGAGGAGGCCAGAGCTCACGACGCCGCGCTTGCTGGTGGAGCACTCGGTGATGAGCTTGTCCCTGGAGCGCACCAGGTCCGCCCCCATGTAAACGAGTATCCCACCACCGACCAGTCCAACGAAGATGAACACCGCGTCGTTGTCGAGGACCGCCCCCAGACCCAGGAAGATGGCGATGATGAGCGGTACCTCGATGAGGCTGTGGCCCAGCGAGATCTTGATCCCGGCGCGGGGGTCCTGGTACCCCTTGCAGATGGTCGTGGCCAGCAGCGGGCCTGGAGCCATCACGCCGCTCAGTGAGATGAGGGCCACCATGCCCAGGTAGAGCATGGCCTCGACCGCTTCGGCCATTACCCCACCTATGCAGCCGTCTTTAATAATTTTAATTGAGGTGGAGCGGTCCGTCGAGCGAGTCGCTCACCTGTACCATTGCTCGGAGCGATCGATGTACTCGCCGGGCTCGACCTCGTTGATCAATAGGTGCTCCACGTCGATGATCTGCACGCTGTGAATGTGCGCGTTCACTATCTCGTCGTTTGACACTGGGGGGTTGGAGTAGTACATGTCGCAATAGCGCTTGACCATCGCGATCTCCTCCACCTCCCGGAACCTGGATGGCTTGGTCAGCATCCTGGGTATGGGCATGATGTAATGCGCCGGCGCCCCCAGGGAGAACTTGTTGCAGTAGCCCGAGTATCTGGCGATCTTGCTGGCGATGCGCGCCTTGATGTAGTCCACCGGGTCGAGCGCGTGGGAGGGCGGGACGTAACCCGTCTCCACCTCGACGATGAAGGTGCCCATGCCCTTCTTGGCGAAGACGTCGCAGGTGAGCCCCGAGTCCAAAGTATGCTCCAGCGAGACCTCATAGCCTCCCTGGATAAGGTGCTTGGCCACCACCAGCTCCAGCACGGAGTGGTTGATCTTGAGCATGTTCCTCTCGCGCAGGTCCTTCAATTTCTGCGCCAAAAATGGCATCTGTCTCCGCACCTCGGGCGATTCGTCGCCCAGCATGCGCTGGATCAGAAGGTCGACATCCTTCTCATAGACGTTCTGCGACTCCGCCCTTTTCTTGGGCTGGATGGCCTGGGTCCCTGCGAGCGCCATTGGACTCGTCCACGTATCACTTGTGCCTAGATGAACTATTTGCACTCCCTGCTGACGATGAGGGTGAGCGTGGACCTGATTCCCTTGAGCTTGCGCACCTTGGTGGTGATCGATGCCTCCAAGAGCTCCATGGATTCCGCCCTCAATTTCGCCACCACGTCGTACACCCCGTACACGAGGAACGCCTTCTCCACCTCTGGCATCTTGCATAAATGGTCCAAGATGTCCGTCTCCTTGCCTATCTCGGAGTTGATGAGAACGATGGCTGTGGGCATTCTTCTCACTAAGTCAATCATGTAAAGGGGTGTGATATCAACTTGTTGCTCAGCACTCAATGCAGGGACCGCTCCCCTTCGGCACATCTAAATATCGAGAAAAGGCTGGACGTCCACAAGCGGCCTGGTCAGATGACTGGCCATCGGCCAAAGGCAGGATGAAGAGAAGAGGGTCAGCTGATCCGTAAGGACTTGATGAGCCCTATGAGTGCAGACTGCCCCAGGCCGCTCCAACGTCATCTTCCACCTTACCGATAAATTGTATCGTCAATGACATGTCTGCGACCCTTTCGTTGCATCCCTCCTGCTCCCGTCGAGGGTAGAACCCAGATTTTAAATAGACCGAGCCATACCTAATGTTAGGGGGGTCGGGATGATCTCTGCGCCATGTGGAAAGTTGTGCGAAGAATGTCCGATGTTCGGCGGGTCCTGTGAGGGCTGTGCGAAGGAGATGAGCTTCTCCTTCGCCTACCATTGCCGGGCCTATGACCGGGCGGGGTCGGAAAAGGGGCAGCAATGCACGGGGCAGCCCTGCAAGGCAATGGACGGGAAGGCCTGCCTCTGCCCTCTAGTGGTCGAGAAGAGCATGAGGTCAGGCATAAAGTTTGGACAAGGTCCTGATACCCCGGTCCAATGAAGCCTCCTTGAGAAAAAAGAACCGTACTCATCTACCTTGGGCCGCCGCGCACCTTCCAATCATTTTAACGCAGTCGACGTACGCGTATGTGCGCCCCGGGGGTCTCCCCCTCGTTGATGTAGCGCTTGCGCGCGGCGATGTAGACCACCTGGGAATCGTCCGGGATGAGGATCTCGGCCAGGCCGTCCAATACCGCGCGGGCCAGCTTGTCCAGATCGGGTCGCCTGGTGTTCATCCTAACCTTCTTTGGAAGGCTCTTAGGGCGGAAGAAGAGGAAGGTCGCCTCCACCTCGTAGGCGCATTCTTTGTCGGAGCAGAAGAAAGAGCGCCCCCTGGACTCGTTGGCGTGCTGCCCCTCCGTGGCCACGCGCAATTGCCATTGCTTGGTGTTCTTGTTCGTTGTGGTGGTGACCACGCGGTCCACCTTCTTCACATAGAACGACCTGGTGCTCCCCTTGGGCTGCGGATCGCCCGCCACGAAGAAGGAGATGGAGTCCTCCTCCTCGCCCATCGCCACCTCGATGTCCTCCACCGGGCTGCGCTCGTATCCGTCCAACCGATCCCTCCTGTCCAGTTACGCCCTACTTTAGCTTGAATCCTTCTCCTTCCTTCGCTCAAGGCGTCAGGCGGTTGCGGTCCCGAGGGAAAAGGATGGTTTCTCGGACGTTCGGAAGACCGAGCATCTTCTGCACCAAGCGCTCGAGGCCAAGTCCCCATCCCCCATGCGGGGGCATGCCGTAGGCGAAGGCGTTGGTATAGAACTTGAAGGCCTCGGGGTCCAGGCCTTTCTTCTCGAACCTTTGGACCAGTCGATCGAAGCGGTGCTCCCTCTGCCCCCCCGAGGCGATCTCCTGGCCGCAATAGTCCAGGTCGAAGGAGTAGGAGAAGGGGGTATCATCCTTCTCCATGATGTAGAAGGGCTTCGCCTCCTCAGGATACTCGACTATCCAGTAGACATCGTAACCCTTCTCGGCCATGATCTTGCCCAAGGCCTTCTCGCCCTCCGTCCCCAGGTCGTCGCCCATCTTGAGCTGGACGCCCTCCGCCACGGCCATTTCCAGCGCATCGGAGTAGGTGACGACCGGATATGGGGTCTTGGGCACCTTGATCCCCGCACCTATCTTCGCCACGTGCTCAGCGCCCTCGCGCGCCACCCCCTCGACGGCGTATTGCACGCATCCTTCCAGCACATCGAGCACATCGCGCATGGATGAGATATGGGCCATCTCCCCATCGAAGGAGATGAACTCCGATACATGGCGTACGGTGTCCGAGGGCTCCGCACGGAACGCCGGTCCGATCTCGAACACCCGGTCCAGGCCAGTGGACATGAGCATCTGCTTGTACAGCTGCGGGCTCTGCGCCAGGTAGGCCTTGCGACCGAAATAGTCGATGCTGAACAGGGTGGCGCCGCCCTCGGCACCGGAGGCCACGATCTTGGGCGTGAAGACCTCCACGAACCCGTTCTTGAGCAGGAACTCGTCGATGAACTTGAGGGTCATGGACTTGATCTCGAAGACCGCCCTCGTCTCTGGCTTCCTCAGGTCCATGAACCGGTGGTCATAGCGGGTGTCCATCTCCACGCTGACCTTGTCCACCACCCCCATGGGTAAGGGGGCCTGGGCATGGCTCTGGACCTGCATGGAGCTGGGGACCATCTCGAAGCCAGCCTTGGCCTGGTCGCTCTTCTTCACCATGCCGGTGATGCGGACCACGCTCTCCCTGGATATGGAGGTCATGGCTGCGAAGAGCTCGGGAGGGACCTTCTTCTTAGGTACTGCCACCTGGATCGTGCCGTAGCGATCGCGTATGATGACGAAGGTGATCCCTCCGAGGGCGCGCACTTCCTGCACCCAACCTTCGATGGTGATCTCCTTGTCGAAGTCCTCCGCCCCGATGCTCTTCGAGTAGCGTATGGCCGATGACATGCTCTTCCCTGGGAGCGGATATCCCAGGCCATATATAAGTGGATGGCGACGCCTCACCTCGCGGTGAGATCGATGGTGCGCCTAAAGGCTCAGGTTCTCTCGATATCAGCGCGCCTATCCATCTGGATGTTCCTTCCCTACTCGGAATCGTTTTCGACAAGCTTATAATACTTATCCTTTCAATAATGGGCCTCATGTCCGTCAAGGTGACAATCAATAATGACGAGTGCACTGGCTGTGGCCTGTGCTACAACGATGAATGCCCAGATGTCTTCGAGGAGGACGACGACGGCAACTCCCGACTCAAGGCCCAGTTCCGCAAGGGCGGACCGCAAGACGGCGAGATTCCCGAGGACAAGAAGGGCTGTGCGCAGTCCGCATCTGATGCCTGCCCGGTCTCCGCCATCACCGTAGGCTGAGAAGGAAAACCGGGCCAGCTCCCTCTGGCCCGGAACCGCGATTTCTCCTTCACGACCATGATGAAGGGGATAAGCGCCAATCCATCAAAATCGCTGGGCCAGATGTCGGGAAATCATGGGTGAAGTATTTTATATAGCCGTTGCATTCTTCAACCGCCAAGGCAAGGTATGGTCATGCCAGACAAGATAACTGTCTCTGTAATCAAGGCCGATGTAGGCTCGGTTGTTGGACATTCCCGCCCTCACCCCAAGATGATGGCCAAGTGCGAGGAGACCCTCCGCGAAGGCGTACGGGCTGGGACCTTGAACGACTTCTATGTCACCCGTGTGGGCGACGACATCAATCTCTACATGACGCACCACAAGGGCGAGAACCATTCCGATGTGCATGGCCTCGCCTGGGAAGCCTTCCACCAAGCGGCCAAGCTGGCCAAGGAGATGAAGCTCTACGCCGCTGGACAGGATATTCTGAAGGACGCGTTCTCCGGCAACGTGCGCGGGGCGGGTCCTGGCGCCGCGGAGATGGAGTTCGTGGAGCGCGGGTCCGAGCCGGTCCTCTTCTTCATGGCCGACAAGACCGAGCCCTCGTCCTACTCCCTGCCGCTCACGCGCATCTTCATGGACCCCTTCACGACCACGGGGCTGGTCATCGACCCCAGGGCGCATGAGGGGTTCAAGTTCGAGATAGTCGACGTCGTGGACTGCAAGAAGGTGGTCATGAACTCGCCAGAGGAGATGTACGACATCCTCACTCTGCTCGGGGACACGACCCGTTACGCCATCAAGAAGATCTTCAGCAAGGACCCCTCCATAGGGATCGCCAGCGTCGTCAGCACCGAGAAGCTCAACATCTGCGCGGGCAAGTACGTGGGGAAGGACGACCCGGTCTGCCTGGTCAGATGCCAGAGCGGCCTTCCCGCGGTGGGGGAGGTCCTCCAGCCCTACATGTTCCCGCAGCTGGTGGCCGGTTGGATGCGCGGCTCGCATTATGGCGCGTGGTTCCCATGCGCCGTGGAGAAGTCGGACCCCACCTACTTCGACGGTCCGCCACGCATCTGCTGCCTGGGCTTCCAGGTCTCGCACGGAAAGCTCCAGGGACTGGAGGAGCCGGGATCGCCTGCCGGCGTGCACACGCCTTTGGACTTCTTCGCCGGCGAGGAGTGGAACGAGGCCAGGTCCAAGGCCGTCCGCGCCTCGATATACATGAGGCGCCACGGCCCCTTCATGCCCGCCATCCTTGGACCAGAGGAGATGGAGTATACCACTCGGCCAGCGGTATTGGAGAAGCTCAAGAAGAGGATGGAAGACATTGGCTGAGCTCCGACCTCCCCTGATCATAGTCAACTTCAAGGCCTACCGCGAGGTGGAAGGTTCCTCCGCCCTGGCGATTGCGCGAGATTGCGAAGCCATCGCCAAGAGTTCGGGCGTGAGCGTGATGGCCTGCCCCCCGATGGTCGAGCTTTCCCTGGTGGCGAAAGCGGTTAGTATACCGGTGATGACGCAGCACGTGGACGCCAGGTCCCCTGGTTCCGCCACGGGCTGGGTGACCCCCGAGATGGCGCTGGCCGCCGGTGCCGTGGGGACCCTGGTGAACCATTCCGAGCATCGCCTCCCTGACAAGGACATCGCTTCCATCGTCTCCTCGTGCAAGAGGATCGGGCTCAGGACATGCGTCTGCGCGGACACGGCTTCCAACACCGGAAGGTTTGCCGAGCTCCGGCCGGACATGGTGGCGGTAGAACCTCCCGAGCTGATCGGAGGCGATGTGTCGGTCACCGACGCCAGGCCAGAGATAGTCTCGGAGGCGGTCGAGTCCGCCCGGAGGATCGATGCCTCCATCCCGGTCCTATGCGGTGCCGGGGTCAAGACGGGAAAGGATGTCAAGCGAGCTTTGGAACTAGGGGCGAAAGGCGTTCTCCTGGCCTCAGGCGTCGTCAAGTCCAAGGACCCCCGCAAGGCGCTCGAGGACCTGGTCAGATTCATCTGAGGCGAAGGGTACGTGTAATTGAGGGCTTCAAGTGAGCCCGACCCCTTCGAAATCCGATGAGGGCGGCGCATTGGGGCGTGATCTTTCTCATTCTCCTTCCCATCTTCCCCTGCGCCCTCTCGTCCCCTCTCCTGGCCCAGGGGCTGGATCCTCCCCTCTCGGAGGTGATGTTGGTAGAGGTCATGCCTCGTTTCCCGTTCGAGTACATCGGCATGATCAACGCAGGACGAAGCAGCATCGACCTCAATGGCTGGTCCATCTCCGACGGTGAAGGGACATGGACTATCTCCAAGGACGTGGTACTCGGGCAGGGCACAGAAGCATTCGTTTGCTCCAACGTCTCGTTCCTCGCCACGATACATCCTGACGCCATCCTGATCGATGCAAACGAGGACATGGTCAGGAAAGGTCGATTGGCCCTTGCCGACGATGGCGATGAGGTGTTGCTGCTCGATCGGAATAATGCGGTCCTCGACCAATTGGCCTATGGGAGAACCAGCATCCAGGGCGAGAGTTGGCAAGGCGAACGATGTCCCCCGCCGCCCGAAGGGAAGGCGCTGAGGCGCGCCCGCCCTCTCGAACCCGACGACACGGATTCCGCCAAAGACTGGGTGGTGGTGGCGCCTGGGCGGTCGCAGCTTGCCTCGATGGAAGGGGAAGCGATCGCCGAACCCTTCCTCTGTCCTGGAAACATGCGGCCTCGCATCCTCAGGGAGCTAAGGTTCGCCCAGCACACCATAGATGTGGCGATCTACGAGCTGACGGACAGGACGGTGGCGACGGGCCTGGCGGATGCCTCGGCACGCGGCGTCCAGGTCCGAATCCTGATCGAGGGGCAGCCCGCAGGCGGCCTGCCCAAGGGCGAGATGGAGACGCTCGACGCCCTGGCACGAGCCGGATGCGAGGTTCGCCTCATCAGCTCCTGGCACGGCTTCAAGCGTTACGACTTCCTGCACTGCAAGTACCTGGTCGCCGACCAGCGCCGCGTGCTCCTCACCTCGGAGAACTGGGCCACTTCATCTTTAGACATGAACCGAGGCTGGGGCGCCTGCATCGACAGCCCTAGGATCGCCATGGCCTATCTCCAGGCCTTCGAGCTGGACTTCGACCTCCATCAGGTGGACGTGCGGGCCCATGAGCCTGACAGCCTATCCGCAAAGGTGACGCTGGACCTCAGGAATTATGAGAACGAGGAGGGAATTCTCGCCTATGATGCCGCGGTCACCAACGTTTTCGCTCCCGACTCCTCCTACCCTGCGGTCCTCGAGCTCTTGAAGGGCGCTAGGGAGAGGGTCTTCCTGGAGCTGTTCTATGCCACGGACAAATGGCCCGAGGGCAGGGACCCTCTCCTAGCAGTGGTTGACGCCGCCCGTCGAGGAGCGAGCGTCCGCTTGCTCCTTGACAACAGCTGGTACAACCGCGAGGGCGGGGCAGAGAACAGCGACCTGGCCTCTCGATTGAACCGCCTTGCGAGGACGGAGGGCATCGACCTGCAGGCCAAGCTCGTCAGCCCCTACCATGGGTTCACCACGCTCCATAACAAGGGCATGGTGGTGGACGACAAGGTCCTGGTATCGAGCCTGAACTGGGTCACGCATTCCTTCTCCGAGAATCGGGAGGCGGCGGTGGTCATCTCCTCCCAAGAGGTCGCCAGCTTCTTCTCTCAGGCATTCTTGAGGGATTGGGAAGACGATACCGAGGCGCCCACCCTCCACCTGCCATCGTATGTGGAACTGCAGGAGGGCGAAAGGCTCCTCCTCAACGCCTCCGCTGACGACAACTCGGGCGTCGTCCGCCTCTATTGGGACCTGGGCGCGGACGGCATAATCGAGGCCGAGGGCGACTACTACATGGCCGACCTGCCTCCGGGGGAGCACATCGTGAGGGCGACCGCCGTCGACCGGTACAACAATTCCTGCACCGCCGAGGTGATCGTCATGGTCCTCCCTGCTGGGAGGGGCGTCGACTACCTGATGCCAACGGGAGTGGTCGTCGCGCTCGGCTGCGGCCTCGCCCTCCTCCTTCGGAAAAGGGTTAAATGGCGCTAGGGCGATGGAACGACGATGCAGCTGCGGCTCTTCAAGCCCACCGACCTGCCGCGGGTCTATGAGCTGGCCTGCACATCGCTGAGCGAGAACTACAATCCCACGCTGTTCATCGACCTCTACTCCTACTGGCCCGAGGGCTTCGTGGTCCTGGAGCACGAGGGGCACATCCTCGGGTTCGTCTTCGGCATCCTCCTGTCGCGCTCCGATGGGCGCATCCTGATGCTGGCCGTCGACTCCCGCTTCCGCGGCAGCGGCATGGGCACCGTCCTCTATCGCGAGTTCCATAGGCAGTGCGCTCTGAAGGGCGTAAGGGCCATCACCCTCGAGGTCAGGGTCAGCAATCAGGTGGCCATACACTTCTACCAGAAGATGGGATTCCAGCTCACCGGCCGGGTCGCCGGGTACTATTCCAACGGCGAGGACGCCTACCGCATGCAGCTGCACATGTGATCACTGGAACATCTGGTCGTCGCCAGAGTGCTCGTTCCAGAAGTAGTAAGGGGACTTCTCCTTCTGCGAGGAGCTGAGGTCCGTCCCCAGGCCCTTCGTGTAGGAGCCATAGCGCTCCTTGATCTGCTCCTCGACCGTCTTGCTACGCTTGATAGCCAGGACGATGTGCTCCTCCTCGATGAGCGCCACCTCCTCGTGCACTGCGATGTCCCCCGCGGCGCGGATCAGGCCTCCCAGCTCCCTGAGCCTCAGGGTGAGCGAGTGCGTTTGGTGGTCCATGTCCTTGGCCCGGCGCCTGGCCTCCTTGATGATGGCCTCGACCGCCGCCACCGAGGCATGAGGGATCTTCCCGTCCACGGAGATCTCCTGGGCCACGAACTGCGCCAACCTGGCCCGGTTCTCCTCCGTGTCCTCCATGGTGGTCTTGACCAGCACCTCGTAGCCGTTGCCGTTGACGCGGGAGCGCAAGGGGGCCAGGATGTACTCCAGGTCCTGGATGTTGCAGGCGCCCACGAACACGAAGTCGCAGGGCACGTTCTCCACCTTCACGCTGGCACCGGAGGACTGCGGGTTCCTGCCGGAGATGGGGAAGCGCCTCTCCTGCATGGCGGTGAGTATGTAGCGCTGCAGGTTCCCTAAGTGGGAGAGCTCGTCCACGAACAGGACGCCCTGATGCGCCTCATGTATCGCTCCAGGCACCACCCGGTCAAAGGGTTGCGTTCCCAGCTGAGGATGCCCGCCGTAGGGGTCGTGCCTCACATCCCCCAACAGCTCGGTCTCGCTCGCTCCGGTGGCCAGGATAAAGGAATTCCGTTCCAGGGGTATCAGGACCTTGTGCGGGCTCTGCTTCTCCAGCTCCCGCCTCTTCTCCAGCGCCTCCTGGTCCAGCACGCGGATCATCTCGCCCGTGCGCTCGAAGACCACTACCTCCTCCTTGCCGAAGCGGTTGCGCGTGGTGGTGACCTTCTCCCTGCCCGTTGGCAGCGTGGGCATGCCCGGCGCGCCCATGGATGCCTCAAGCAGCCCGGACATCAGATCCCCAAAGGGATTGCCGGCCTGCGCCGTATCCCCTCCTTTGGGCTTCTGGCATTGGGGGCAGTAGCGCTCCTTGTAGGAAGAAAAATGGCCGCAGTTGCGGCATCTGTACCCCAGGCGCTCGGCGACATTGATGGGCGCGTTGTTGGGGTCGATGAGGTCGCCGCCAGCGAACTCACGGGAGGCATTCTCGCGGCGGACCTCGTCCTCCTTCTTGACCTCCACGAAAGGCCTCTCGGGATTCTCGGGGTTGTGCACCACACGGATCTCCTCCGTAGGGCGCTGGAGGTGCAGGGCAAGGGCCTGAGCGATCATGCTTTTGCCCGTGCCCGGCGGCCCTACGAGGAGGAGGTGGCGCCTCTGCTTGGCGGCCATGCGCGCCAGCTTGACCGCCTCGTCCTGGCCGATGACACGGAGCAGGGGGTCCTTCGGTATCTCTATCTCAGAGGTCGAAGAGACCTTGCTCAGGTCCGGCAGGTCGTGGCGGCGCTGTGTGCTCATGTCTCAGTTAAGATCGTCCTTGGTCCAGACGTCGACGTTCGCCGGCTGCTTGGTGATGTTGCCCATCTTGGTGCCGACGATGGTGCCGATCTTCTGTTCCGCGGCGATGTCCAGTATGCGCTGGGTGACGATGCCGTCGAATATGACTGCGCTGACACCCTCCACACCCTCCTTCAGGGTGTTGGCCAGCTCCTTGACCGGCATCTCCTTGATTACCATGCCACTGGCGTTCAACAGCCTGGCTTTAGATGACGAGGACAGCTCGTTGATCATGCCCTTGAACTTCTCCTGCGCGGCGTTCAGCTTCTTGCCCGACTTGCGCTCCTCGCCGAACTCCTCAGCTGGCTCGGGCCTCTCCACGCGCTCCTGGCGCTCGGTCCGCTCCTGCCTCTCGGGGCTAGGACGTTCCTGCCTCTCCACGCGCTCCTGGCGCTCGGTCCGCTCCTGCC